>Ga0066710_100007655_pt1 | contig 10364 bp, 10 predicted proteins | sample GraSoiAngelo_159_FD_79666 | JGI IMG/M metagenome (GOLD analysis project Ga0066710, IMG submission 79666) | Grasslands soil microbial communities from the Angelo Coastal Reserve, California, USA - 14_1009_16_40cm | ecosystem: Environmental > Terrestrial > Soil > Grasslands | place: USA...
AAGCTGCCGGTCCGAGAGTCCTGATTAACTCTTTTAGCGGGATTTCGACCAATTTGTTATCATGGTCGGTGGCAGTCGGAAAAATGCCTGCAGGAGACAATTTGCGAATAAGCCCAAACGGAACTCGGACTGCTCCTTGCGCAAGCTGCGCGACCAACGCGCCGCGATATAACTTAATGAAAGCGTCTGAGGGAATCGAAGAGGCGTGTTTGGTCTGGAGTTCTTTGGGCATTCCGTGGACCAGGCTCCTTAAGGAAATCTGCAAGGATTCACCTTCAGCCATCACGTCGTTGCCTGCGGCATCGTAGTGATTCGCGTCGGGTGATTGCTGCCCGCTAGCGTCTGTCGAAGAAGGACTTTGCCGGGCAGCAGCTAATGAAATGGCTGAAGATTCGGCCGAATCGGAGCTCTTGCGGCTGAATAGTTTCTTAATGACGCCAAACATTTGAAGGCACGAGACAGCACATCATAAGCCACTTCTGGGCCAACTCCTTCCCCATGTGCCTCTGTTTTCTCCGTCCTGTGGCAGTCACGGAGGCGGCGCGGCAGCGCCGCCCTACCCCGGCAGCGAGTGGCCCCTCGGCTTGCTTTGTGCTACGTCGCCCCTCAAATGTTCGCGCGAATAGCCCGATAGAACCTTTATGGCAGGTTCGCCACGAATTTTGCTGCTGGATGACGATGCGGCTTTCCTGGAACTTTACAAGGAAATGCTGGGCAAGCATTTGACGTCCATGCCCGAGGTAAAGACGACTACCTCGGCTCCGCGCGCCCTCTCAATGCTGGAGGCCGAACCTTACAATTTGCTCATCGTCGATCTGAACATGCCAAAAATGGACGGGCTGCAAATCCTCACCATTGCCCGGCGGAAATATCCGCACCTGCGCCTGGTCGTGCTCACGGGAGTGCGCGACGAGCAGTTCCGCACGCGCGCGTACGCCATGGGTGTGGATCAGTTTTGGATCAAGCCAGAGTCCGATCAGGAGATCGGCTTGTTCATGGAATCGATCGAATCGCTCTTGAGCCGCGAAGCGCAGGGTGGTTTTCGCGGCGTCCAGAGTAAGAGTCTGGTGGATATTATTCAGTTGGAGTGCCTGTCACAGAACTCCTGCGTGCTCAAAATTTCAAATGGCCTGATCGACGGCAAAATTTGGATTCAAACCGGCGAGGTGATCGATGCTGAAGCTGCTGATTTGATGGCCGAACCGGCGTTCCAGCGAATTCTGGGATGGAAAACGGGCAGCTTCGAAATCCTTCCCCCCGATCCGGAGCGCCCCCGCACAATCACCACGTCTTACCAGGGTCTTCTCCTCAACACGGCGCAGGCTTTTGATGAGGCGGCGTCACAACTTCCGGCCAGCGCTGAAGCGGAACAGGGCAAGGCGACCTTTGCATTGGCAGAGATCGCGCAATGGCCCGGTGTGGAATGCGTTTTGAGCCTTCGCGGAAAAAATGCGAAAGACTACTACGGCCTGGAAGATGCCGCGCCAGTGGCCGAATGGCTGCGCGATACATTAAACAATTTCCAGATTCTGGCGGACCGTTTGCAGGTCGGCCAATTGCAGCAGGTCATAGGCGCCGGGCCAAGGCGCAAAGTCGCGTTGGCAGCTTTTGGTGACGCAAAGCTCTGCATTGGTTTCGGACCTGCTGTGACTGCCGAGCAGTTGAAAGAAACTTTTAAGAATATTTTAACGAAATGGGTCTCCTGAGCTTATTTTCGCGCACGACGCGCAAGGCGCTGGTCCATCTTCCGGCTGGGAGCTTCACAGTGGATCGTGAGGGCAAGATCATGACTTCCACGCTGCCGCAATCCTTTCCCGAAGATTACATCCGCGACATTGGCCGGCAGGTGCTCGAATGTTTTCGCGGCGCCGAAAAAGCGCACATGCCGATGGCCGAAATCATTTTGCACTTTTCGGCCCTGAAGGTCCTCGCGCGCGAATTGCGCGGTGGCGCCATTGTGTTCCTCATGCCCCAGACTTTGAACCAACCACTCAAACGCTAGCGTGCCTTATTTAACTCATTTAACCGATTTAACTTATTTAACTCGTCTAACGATTCAACCTGTATGAGCAAGATCAACATCGAACAGATCATTCTCCGAATGGAGAACTACCTCGAATGCTGGAAGCAATTCAACACGTTCATGACCGTGGCGCGCTCCAAAAAATTTACGCCCGAAGATGAGAACCAATTCCTGGAACTCAAGAGCGTGCTCACGCAGGAACTCGAACTGATTCTTTCTTCCATTGATTGCGGCCCTATCACGCGCGACGAAGTCCATGGCCTCATCGCCTCCGGTCCGTCGCTGCGTTTTTTGGGCGAAATGAATGAAAATGCGCTGCGCAACGTGGAAAACCAGTGGCACAAGCTTTTCATTTCCCTCCAATCCCTCCTCGGTCAGCTTAAGGTCCAGCAAAACCAGCACGAATCAAAATCCTTGATGAAATCCTGGTTCGGCAAAGCGGCGTAAGCGGTTAGTGACGAGGACTCTCCTTCGCCGCAGGGCTTAGGCGAGGAGGGGCACGAAGCAAGGGACATCCCGACCGCCGCATGATATCGCAGATGGATTGATCGCGGCGTTCAGCGATTGCTGCGAACCATGCCGTTTGCCGTTCGTGGTTGATGTGCTCATGCCAGAATGTATCGGCCTTCTTTGCGGGTGCCCAATCGCTTGACCAGGCCCGCCTGAACCAGCGGCCGCAACAAGTCCAGCGCGCCTTGCTTCGAAACCCCCAGGCGCTTGCCACAACTCGCGGGGCGCCATGCTCTTATGGTCGCGCAACAACTCTAACAACTGCTCCTGCTTCGGGCGGAGCACCAGCTTTTTCTGCTTTGCCTGGGCCGAGAACTTCTGCACCCGCGTCCACAGCCGTTCGAGGGTCAGCAAAAGCCCTTCGGCCGTGTACTCCAGCCAGCCGCTCAGGTCCTCTCCCTCGCGCCGCACAGCGTCCAGCGCGGCGTAGTAGCGCGCCCGGTCTTCCCAGTAATACTCGTCCACCGCGAAAATGTGGTGCGTGTCGAACCCGCGCCGGTACAGCTCCCACAAAGCCAGCGCGCGGCCAGTCCGGCCGTTCCCGTCGGCGAATGGGTGGACTGCTTCAAAGCGATAATGGATGATTGCCGAACTGAGTGCAGCCGACAGTTTCCCCGATTCCTCATTCCACCAGGTCAATAACTCGAACATCAAGCCCGACACTTCTTCGGGTGGCGGCAGCGCGTACTTGCCCACGCGTACGTGAATCGTCCGATAGCGTCCCGCTACGCCTTGGTCCATCACCTCCGTACCTATAATCCGGTGCAAGCCCAAAATGTCCTCGTGGGTGAGCGGCTTTTTGCGAGCATGCTTTTCCGCGAAGCGCAGGCCCGCCAGGTAGTTGAGCACTTCCCTCTTCGCTCTTGCGCCAACCGCAATCTCACGTCCCTCCTGGACCGCCCGCACCTGCTCCAGGGTGAGCGGGTTCCCCTCGATCGCAGTTGAAGAATGCGTGTTGCGGGTGCGCGCATCTTTCTGCAAGCCCGGCATCCAACTCACGTGCACCGTCGCAGCAAGAATGCGCTCTCGCGACGCGGCGATTTGCTCAACGCGTGCCAGCAGCTTCGGGGTGATCATGAACCGGGGCCGGTAGCTCACAGCCCGCAAAACTGACTGTAAGTCAAGTGTAAGTCAAGTTTTTGGTCAAGTGCTAACCGCCCGGCGTGCGAGGCCCGTGTGATGCTCGCTGGCGCAGAAGATGATTGTCTTCTGGAGACGGTCGCATCGCCGATCTTCAGCAGACCCGGAACAAGTGAGCGCACACGGCTTTGACGCGGTCGACCAGTGCAAACATCGATAAGCGACGCCTGGCCGTTTAGGAACGAAGCTTGCTCCCTTCTTCAGCGTAGCCGCTGAGAGGCTTGCCACTTTTTCGTGGTAGCGGGGCGGACCCTATGCAGTTAAACGGCGTCGTTAAAAGCCGATTTACCGTGGCGTTCCTTTTGGGAATGCTGAGCGTTCTGCTTCTACAGACGATCGGCTTGTGTCTGTGGGGACCAAGCCGCGCTCTGAAGTTAGTCTTTGCTCATGCGCGCGCTGGCTCGGCACAGATAGTGGAGGGGTCGGCTGAGATCCGCACAGGCCCCTGGGGCACCCTTGAAGCGTTCCAAATTCCTCTCATGACGCCGGACCATCACTTGCCTGATGAAGTTCAACGCTTGCAGCAACCGGCCTGGGTTTTTCGCGATTATTCCGAGTCGCGCCTTCGCGAATTCCTGAATTCCTGCGCTCTGACTTCAACGCAACGCAAAGTTCTGCTGGACCGGAAATCCTGGATAGTTAGCTCAAATCGTTGCGTGCTCAAACCGCCGCTGGAATTGGTGCTCGGGCTGGATGCAGGTCCGCGTCGGCAGATTTATTCAGTGCTTGCGAACAGCGCTAACAATTATGCGCAACAATTTCCGTTTGTGTTTTCCACGAACCATTTCGCTGACCTCTTCCATGCCTGGGGCCTGAATTCAAAGGGCATCAATCTGCTGCAAAAGCTGGCGTATGAAGAGAAAGGCTGGTTGTACCTGTCCGACCTGTACCCTCTGAAGCAGGTTCTGGCTGCGGACGAATTCGACCACGTACTCGGCGCGCTTTACTATGTGCCGGCTTATTATCTGCGTCTGCGCATCACGCCCGAGTCAGACCTCCATTCGCTGGTCGAGTACTGGGGCAAGGGGGGCCGCGGCAAACTGATTGAGCCGTTGCTGGAAGCCTTGCGTCGCACCCCTGACGCGCCGGCGATTAATGTGTCTTATTTAATGCCGCCTTTCGCGCGAACACGGCTGTACACCTTTCCTTCTTCGTGGGACGACCCAACGGCGGCGCAGCAAGACTGCTTTTTTACGGCGCTGAATTTCTTTTGCCAGACACCGAACACGAATTTCCTTCGCAGCGATTATGCTCGCCAGGTCCTGCGTTCCGAATTTGCACAAATCTCCGATACACCGACGTATGGCGATCTTGTGCTGCTACTGAACGAAGCCGGCGAAGGAATTCATATTTGCGTGTACATCGCAGACGATTTCGTCTACACGAAAAACGGCACGCATCCACTTCAGCCGTGGGTGCTCATGAGGATCCCGGACATGCTTTCATATTATCCAGCGCAGGACCCCCCAAAGTTTGTCATCCTGCGGCGTATCTCTTCGGCCAATGAGCCAAAGGTGGCGCTGAACGGCCAACCAGGCCATGTCGCAGAGCGCTGATGAATTCCGCCGTTAGGCAGATGAAGAATCACCTCGCCCTCCGAACTTTCATAAAGGAGTTCGCGGATCACGAAAGAATTCAGCATGTGTGTCCAGAAACAGACGGTTGCGCCCTCCGGAATGAAGTGCGCGGCCCTTCAGGCCTGCTGGAATAGTTGGGACGGTGTTCGGAAAATATGGATCAACGGCGAGTTCCACTTCTGCCGGACCACTAGGATAGCCAATGATCGGATCGCCCAGCACCTGCAGGTCGTAAACGCACTGCTCCACCGTTTTGTTCCAGAAATTATCTGGCGGCGCCGGGTTGTTCGTCCGGTCGAAGCGCCACAACCAGTACGTGACGCGGCTATCCTCTACGCCCGGGCGGGATTCCTGGAATGACTGCGGCCAATTACGAAGAGCCGAGGCATACATTGACTGGCAAAACCAAACCGGATCGGACGGCACCTCTTTTGTCAGCACGGCGGCGGCCCATCCGCCTCGCGGGTCCGATGGCGGCCAGCTTGCCCAAGGCCGGTATCCGAGCGTGGCCTTCAGGTCGCGGCTGTCGGGAAAACGGTCCTCGTTTTCGCAGAGATGCATGTCGAAGCCGAACGCAAGCTGCCTCAGGTGGCCGAGGCAGAGGACCTGATAAGATTTTGCCTTGGCGCGCGCGAGTGCCGGAAGCAATAAACTGGCGAGAATTGCAATGATCGCAATAACCACCAGCAGCTCGACGAGCGTGAATCCCGGCCTGCGTCTGTCGAACGTCGATCGATGTTTACCACGTTTAAGGTGGCAAGCCACGCGCGCATTATGCGAACCGGGCCTCCCGCAGGAATGGGGTGCTTACCTCCGATTAACCGGGAGGGGACGGTGTCTAAGTGCGCGCAGCCGCAATCGAAATGGGATTGGACCACGGATGAACACGAATGAACACGGATTTTGGAGTGCGCTGGGTTGCCATCGCTTTGGATTTTCGGAGCGCCAGGTCCTTGTTCTGGCGCGCGACCGACCTTCGAAATTGAAAGCTGCGTCAAGCCGCAGCACTCCAAATCGCGCCAGAATCCTCCGCGAGCCGAGAATATCTTGACCTGTAGCATTGCGGAATACTTTCAGAGATACTCCTTGTCCGAGCACACTTGCGGACACGCCACATGTTAATAGAGAGGAGGAGGACGTTGATTTTGACCATTTGACTAACCCTTTTCATACCTTTCACCTTTCAAAACGGAACGGGACAGAGCCCGATCCTTCATATGGGAAATCCAAAACGAATTCCATCCGAACACGCCATTTTTGTCAACGGCAAACGGCAAGCTTGAATACAAGGATTTTCCTGTGCTAGCTGGCGAATTGATGAGCTTGCCGCCGTATCTCAGCAGCCGACCGGATGGCGTGTATTTGGCGCTGAAGGTGCAGCCGCGCGCCCCCAAAAATGAAATTGGCCATGTGCTTGGAAGCGAACTGAAAATCAAAATCGCCGCGCCGCCTGTGGATTCTGCCGCGAATGAGGGGCTTATCCGCTTTCTGGCTGAATGGCTCGGCTGTCCACGCAATGCGGTTGAAATTGTTCACGGTCATACTTCGCGACATAAGCAGATCCGTATATGTGGAATACCGGCAGAGGAGGTCGCAGAGAGGCTAGGAACCAATAAATAAGTTCGACCGCCTTAGCTTGGCAAATGGGTGCCGCGACGGTACAATTCCGTACTTATGGGCCTCACCAGTCAAAAGCTTTTGGTGAAAGAGAATCGACAAGGCCGGCGCAAAGCCCAGGTCAATTTCCTGATCGATTCTGGCGCCGTGTACAGCCTGGTGCCCTCAGCAACGCTTAAGAAGCTTCGCATCCGGCCCTACCGGAAAGTGGATTTTTTTTTGGCGGACTGGCGGACAATTACGCGCCGGGTTGGCGATGCCTATTTCGAGTTTAACGGACACGGCGGAGCAGCGCCGGTGATCTTTGGGGAAAAAGACGATGAGCCGTTGCTTGGCGCGACTACGCTCGAAAGTCTTGGACTGGTTTTGGATCCATTCAAACGCCGCCTGATTCCAATGCGCATGCTGCTGGCGTGAGGCTCTGCTTGCCGTTTACGCTTTTCCAAACGGGGCCAAGCTCATAATCTTGCGGCATTCTGATGAATGCCCGAGCGCTTGTTCGCTGCCTTGCCGTTGCATTGACCGTGTACTTGGTTGTTCCAATGGTGGACGCGGAGAAGACTCCCGGAGCTCGTCCGTCCGAAATAACGCCTGCGCGGAAAACCAGTGTCTCGATTGTCGGCGATCAATTCTTTATCAATGGAAAGCCGACTTACGCTGGTAGGTCATGGCGAGGGCATAAGGTTGAAGGGCTTCTGCTCAATTCACGAATGGTGCAGGGGATTTTCGATGACAGAAATCCACAAACGGTAAAGCGCTGGGCATATCCGGACACCGGAAAGTGGGACGCTGAGCGCAATACGAGCGAGTTCCTCGAAAACATGGATGAGTGGCGCCGTCATGGGCTGCTGGCGTTTACAATTAATCTCCAAGGCGGATCACCGGAAGGTTATTCGACGGAGCAGCCGTGGCATAATTCGGGGATAGAAACGGATGGCAGTTTGCGTGCAGATTACCTTAGCCGGCTGGAACGCATTCTGGATAAAGCCGACCGGCTCGGCATGGTCGTAATTCTTGGTTACTTCTATTTTGGACAGGACCAACGATTGAAAGATGAAGCGGCGGTAATTCGCACCACGGACAATATCACCGATTGGCTGTTTGATCGCGGTTACCGAAATGTGCTAGTGGAGGTTAACAACGAATGCAACGTGCGGTACGACCACGACATTCTTAAGCCAGAAAATGTGCATGAGCTTATTTTGCGCGTCCGCGGCGCCATAAGAGGTTCCCGGCGGTTTTATGTGGGGACTTCGTACGGCGGCGGAACGATCCCGAAGGAAAATGTTGTGCGCGCTTCCGATTTTCTCCTGATTCACGGAAACGGAGTGTCAAATCCAGATCGCATTGCGGCGATGGTGCGGGAAACGCGTGCCGTCCGGGGCTACAGTCCGAAACCGATTCTTTTCAACGAGGACGATCATTTCGATTTTTATCAGCCCAAAAACAACTTCATTGCGGCTGTGAGCGAATATGCGTCGTGGGGTTACTTCGATCCTGGCAAAAACAATTATCGCGACGGTTACCAATCGCCGCCCGTGAACTGGGGAATTGATACCGAGCGAAAACGCGCGTTCTTTGACGTGTTGGCGGAGATAACCGGTTCCGTCAAAGGCCGCAGCCGCTAATGCAACGATGAAATCATTCATCAAAGCAGAGAGATTCGCGAAGTGGTGTGCGGCGCATGGTTTCCGGCCGGACCGCTTCGGGTTGGTTGTTCTCGTTACATGGCTTGTCGCGGCGGCGGCGTTTTTCGTCTTCGATTATCTTTTCGAAGATGGCCTGACTCATCTCAGCTATGATTTTTTGTCCTGTTCCCGGCGAGGAGCAGGGCCGTCAAATATTGTGCTTCTGTATATTAGCGACAAGACTGTCGCGGAGCTTGGAGGCTATTCAGATAAGATACTGAGCCGCACGAATTTGGGGCGGTTAATCGATAGGATTGGTGAAGCGAAACCGAACATGGTCGTTATCGACCTGATTTTTTCCGAGACTAACTTTGTCGCCGGCGAAGATGAACAGTTGGCCGCGGCAATGAGAAAGCACGGGAATGTGTTCTTATGCGCACATCAAAGGATTGTGTCATCGGGCAATGCGCGCGGCCTCGAACTTAGCCGGCCAATACCGGTATTGCGGAGTGCGGCTCGCGACACGGGCTATGCCGATCTTCCGGTGCAGGGGCGCGCTGTTCGGACAATCCCCCAAAACCTGGAGCGCGCGCAGTACATAGGAGAAATAGTCGCTGAGCGGCACCGCCCCGGAGATTCGATCTCACGTGCCCATCCCTGGCTCAAATACTATGGCGCGCATGAAGACCGCCCGTTCGCTTCTTATCCAGTGGAAGCCGCGGTGGAGGAGCAATTCCCTGTGAGCCAATTGCGCGATAAAATCGTGATGATAGGAACAGAATCGGACGTAGGATTCTCAGGGGAGATCGTGGCCGACTACTTCAAGACGCCGTATTCGCGTTTCGGCTTCAGAGATACACCGGGACTGGAAATCCATGCGACTGCTATCGGCAATTTGCTGAATCGTGAGGGGGTCCGGAAAGTACCTGGTTCGGTCGTTGTGATCTTATGGGGTTTGGCGCTTGCGCTGATCGTTACTTTTCCCCGGCGGCTCGCGGCAAGCTTTGCGGCGTTCGGCGCGGCGGCGCTGCTGCTGTTCTTCGCCATCGTGCTGTTCCTGCAGCAGAATATCTTCGTCGCCTGGGCCATTCCGATATTGATTCAAGCGCCCTGCGCTCTGGGAGCGCGGCTCATTCTGAATCCGAAGCTGAGGCGCATCGCCTTCATCAGTTATCGGCGCGAGGATAGTCCTTACGCGCAACTTGTTCTGGAACGACTGGAGGCCAAAGGGTACACCGCCTTCTGGGATCGTGAACTCGGTGTCGGTTCTTATTGGAGCCAATTGGAGGCGCAAATCGAGAGACTGCCTGTATTCATTCTCATAGTGACAGAACGGACATTTGCAGCCGCGGTAGGCGATGAAGATGTGCTCCGGATGGAAGTCGCTCTGGCGCTGAAGGCAGGCAAGCAGGTCATTCCTTTTCAGGCAGCAGCGTACCCGAAATGCCTTCCCGATGACATCCAAGCGTTGCCTGGGCTTCAGGACATTCAGTACGACGATCGCGACGTGGCAGCCTCCGTGAGCGAGTTGGCTAAGGCCGTGATCCGGGCGGCGCGTGCGCCTCAGACAGCAGCAACGAACATCAAGCACGAAGCTGTTGCCCAGGCGCGCTGAGTTTGCGATTGCAATTCGCCAAGCGGAATCTAAGCTCGGCGCGTGAGGGTGAGTGAGCAGCCCATCCCGATTCAATCGCTAGGGAGCCTGTCGTACCTTGCTGCCCTCATTGTTGTTGTTCTCTTTTTAGAACCCGGCAGAGCTGCTGAGTTCCTCAGGACGAATGAATTGGTCGCGTATACGGGGACGATGTTGTTGTTGCGTTCCGCAACGACGCGAACCAACCCTTCGCTTCCTAAACCGCTGGAATATTA
>Ga0066710_100007656_pt1 | contig 10363 bp, 6 predicted proteins | sample GraSoiAngelo_159_FD_79666 | JGI IMG/M metagenome (GOLD analysis project Ga0066710, IMG submission 79666) | Grasslands soil microbial communities from the Angelo Coastal Reserve, California, USA - 14_1009_16_40cm | ecosystem: Environmental > Terrestrial > Soil > Grasslands | place: USA...
CCCGGTCGGGGACGCCAGTCTCGCGGGCCTGAACGGAAAGCGCGTCCGCCAGCTCGCCACGTCCCGCGATGGCGAGGTGCAGCCTGGGATGCCGCGGGAGGAGGCGCGACAGGGCCTCGATGAGATGGCGGTGCCCCTTCACGGGGTAGAGGTTGCCGACGGAGACGAGCAGCCGATCTGCGGATCCCAGCCGCAGCTCGGCACGGAGCGTCGTCTTCTCCGGCGGCGCGTACGGCACGCCGTTGGGGATCACGGCTATGCGCGAAGGTCGGAGCCAGAGGTCGCGACTGATCTGCCGCGCCAGGGGCTCCGATACGGCCACCGTCCGCCCGCTCAGGGCAATCGCCGCCCGGAGGGCCAACCGGCGGCGAAGCCGCCCCGCGTAGTAGCGGCTACCGTGCATCGTCATGACGTGCGGGATACGGGCCCGCCGCGAAGCCCACGCGCCATAGAACGCCATCGTGAACTCGTGACTGTGCGCCAGGTCGACGCGGTGCCGGCGGAACGCCGTTTCGAGGCCATGCGCGAACGACGGCGACAGCGGCCGCCGCAGGCGGAAGCGCTCGATCGCCACCCCCGACGCCTCCAGCTCGCGCGCGAGCCACCCCTCGCCGTCCGCCGGAACGAAGGCGACGTTCCACGCGCCCGCCTGCTGCAACGCTCCGGCCAGATGCGCCAGCACGCGCTCCGCGCCTCCGGGCCCATCCGTCTCGATCAGGTGCGCGATACGCACCCCTCCGACACGGTACGCGGAATGAGGCATCACGCCTCCGGCCCCGTCACCGCTACGAGCCGGCTGCCAACGTCGCCGGCGGGCCCTGGCCACACCGGCGCGTTGAGCACCTCCTGCGCCAGCGCGAGATCGAGCGTGGCCACGAGCGTGTCGTAGTGCGAGCGCGCGCCGCGGTAGTGCTCGTCCGACATGCGCGCCACGCTCCCCGCGTCGAACAGCCCGCTCTGCGTCACCAGCCGCGAGCGCAAGATGTCGTTGACGAAGTCCCGCAGCGCCGTGTCGAGCCACCGCCGGTACTCTGTGATCTCGCCCATGCCGTCCGCGCCCATGAGGCGAAGGCTCTTGCGCCCGATCGTCGACCGTAGCGACATGCGCGACGACATGGAATCGGCGAAGGCTAGCAGCCCCCAACCCAGCCCTCGGGCCGAGAGGCCGCCTCGAGCGCTCCACCCCCAGTTGATCGGGAGCTCCGCGACCGCGCCGCCCGTGGCTTCGATCACCCCCCGCTGGAAGGACTGCGTGCGGGGCTGACCGAGGAAACGGTGAGTGAGGACCTTGAGCCGGGCGCGGCCCGGGCGGAACGACCCGGCCCCCTGCCCCGCCACCGTACGCAAGGATGCTTCGATCAGCCGCCGGTTGGCATAGGGACTCTGCTGGATCATGAAATGCTGGCCGATGCTGTAGTTCGAGAGCGACGCGAAGGGAAACTCGTACTGGATGAGCGAGCGCGTCAAGCCGTGCCCCGAGCCGCGGCTCACCCGAACGAGCCAGTGCTCGACCGGTTCCGCGCTCGCGGCGACGCGGATCGTCCGGTGCAACGTCTGCGTGTCGGCGCCGCGCATGGACACCCTCTCGAGCGCCTGACGTCCGATCTGGTTCCCGACGTGACCGCACAAACGCCGCGAACCGAGACCTTCCAGCTGTCGGTAGAGGAAGATCTCGTGGGCCTGCTCGAGACTCGCGAGGCCGCCCGAGAGCTGCGACGCCTCGATCACGTAGCGCGGCAGGTCCTTCAGGAAGCCCTCGTCCAGGGCGACGACGACGTGGGGCAGCCCATAGGCCCGGCAGAGCTCCTTCGCCAGGCGCGCATCGAGGCAGAGCCTTCCTCCGCCGCTGAGCGTACAGGCCGTCAGCGTGAGGCCGGTCGGCGCCAGCGCGGCCAGGATCGCCCGCGTGTCCAGGCCACCCGTCAGCGAAAACACGCTATCCGACAATCGCAGCCGCCCCACCGCGTGCCGGAAGGCCTCGATCTGGGCGGGCAGCCGCGGGCACACGTTCGCCCCCGGCGGCGGTGCCGGCGGCTCCCAGGCGCTCTTCAGCTCGATCCGGCCGGCGGCCTCCGCGCGCAACGAATGACCCGCCGGCATCAGCGTGACTTCGCGGAAGAGCGTGCGGTGATCGAGGGGATAGCCGACCTTGAAGAGCTGCACGGCCGCCTGGGGATCGATCGTGAATCGCGCGCCCCTGATGGCCCGCAGGAGGCCCAGCTCCGACGCCACCGCGACCGCCCCGGGCTCCCGATAGATGAACAGCGGCGGCAGCCCCACGACGCTGCTCAGCACACCGAGTGAGCTGCGCAGGGGGTCCCACGCCACGCAGGCGGCACTGGCCATGCAGGAGCGACCCTGCGTCTCGCGCCATTCGGCGTCGTCACCGACGAGGAGCGTGAGCCTTCTCCCCGCGAGAGCGGCGGTGGCTCGGGGAGCCTCCGCGGCCTCCCCGAAGGCTAGCTCGGCCTGCCGATCGGCGCTGACGAAGTGGGTCGCGCGCCATCCGGGCAGACGACGCAGCCGGGGGAAGGGAGTCGCGGGCCTCGCGGACCTCGTAGACACGACCGTCACGAAGGAGCGCGTCATGCTGACCGCGGCCGGAAGCGGGCCCGCGTCGTGGCCAGGGCACGCTCGCGCCCGCGCATTGCCGAGATCGCAATCAGCCAAGGGGCGTCACCGTGGCCCCTTTCGCCGCCGTCGTCAGCTTCCGCAGGCCGACGGAGAAGGCGAGCAGCGCGTAGAGCATCTCCGAATAGGCGAGGGAGAGGAAGAATGCGCCCACCGTGAAGCCGATCAGCGATCCGGTGAGCGCCTGGGCGAGCTGTGTCTGCCGATTGGGCGAGTCGATCCCGGCAGGGTCGGATGGTCTCGCGCGGCGCAGCCCGACGAAGGCGCTCGCGAGGATGCCTATGAACAGCACGAGTCCCGGCAGGCCGAGCTCGGCGCCGACCTGAACGAACGCGTTATGGGCGGCGGTCCATCGCACCCCGACGCCGAACTGCTGTCGATCGGCGAAGTCCGACAGGGTCCCCTCGGCGGTACGGAAGTTGTCGGGGCCGACCCCCAGCAGCGGGTGGCTCAACATGTAGCTCACACCGCGGCTCCAGATCTGCATGCGGCCGCTCTGGTCGGTCCGGTTGTAGTCGGCATCCGACAGGATCGTGCCCATCTGCTCCCAGTACTGCCCGGTGGCCGTCCCGATCACCACCAGCGCCACGATCACCGCGGCCCAGGCCCGCCAGCGCAGACGAATCGCCGAGTAGCGGAAAACGACGAAGAGCACCACCGCCAGGAGGGCGATGAACCCGCCCCGCGACCCCGTACGCACGAAAGCCACGGTGAGCACCGCCAGGCCGACCGCCGCCAGGACGCGGGCGCGCGCGCGCCGCGCGGCATGGAGGAAGTACAAGCCGAAAGGCATGGCCGTCACCAGGAAGGTGGCCAGGTCGTTGGCGTCGTAGTAATAGAGACGTCCCAGCCGCCAATCGGCTCCCGAACCGACATCGAATCGCGCGATCGTCACTGCCGCGTACGCGGCCGCCGACAACAGGTACACCAGCAACAGACGCTCGACGTCGCGGATGCCGCGTACCGCCGCGGCAATGACGAGGTACATCAGCACGGTCTTGATGAAGTTGCCGAAGACCAGATCGAAGCTGTTGCTGCGCACGAGCGCAGTGGTCACGGAGAGCATCATCCAGAAGGAAAATGCCATCAGGTACTTGGTCGTGGGAACGAACACGTCCTTGAGGCGGCGGACGTCTTGCCGATCGAACAGGTAGAGAGCTATCGCGAGGAACCCGGTCAGCAGCGCGGGCCGGAACGTCTCCAGGGACGGAAAGAGCTGGTGGACCCGGCCGACCACCGACAGGATGTATCCGGCCACGCACAGCAGGAGCAGATCCCACCGTGCGTCCACTGCCTGGGCCATCGGCCTCGCGGCGGGGACCCGCAGCGGGGCACCGGCTGGTCTAAGCAGGGCTGTGGCGTGGCTCGGCACGAATAACCAGTCTGTCCGGCGAAGGATCGCCGGACGCGGCTCTGGCAACGGTCAGGTACGTGTCGATCATCTGTTGGCCGACCGCCTCCCAGGCGTAGAGTCGTTGCGCCGTGGCCCGGCCGCCATCGCCGAGCCGCCGCCGCAGGCCCGCGTCTCCCAGCACCGCCAGGACGGCATCCGCAAAATGCTTCGGGTCGTCTCGGATCAGGATGTTGGCGCCGTCGGAGGCCGCGAGCCCTTCACAGCCGATCGACGTGCTGACCACGGCCTTTCCCATCGCCCACGAGTTGAGGATCTTCAAACGGGTGCCGCCGCCCGTCCGGAGCGGCACGATGTGGCATGCGGCCGCCCGCATCCAGGGTCGCACGTCGTCCGTGTACCCGGTCAGCTCGACGCCGTGGCGAGCGCGATAGTCCTCCTGCTCCCGGGACGAGGCCCGGCCGATCCAGCGCGCCGGGACGTCCGGACGGGCGCGTCGGAGATGGGGCAGGATCTGATCGCAAAAGAACTGGAGGGCGTCGAAGTTCGGGAAGGGGCTGGTTCCCCCGACGAAGGCGACCCCGGCCTCATTGGTGCCGTCGGGTCGGAACTCTTCGAGGTCTACCCCGTTCGGCACGACCGTCATGCGCGCCTGCGGCGCCTTTTCCTTCAGCCGCGCGGCATCGCGCTCGGACACGGCGACGTTCAGGGTGAGACGCTCACACCATTGGCGCTCGACGCGGTCCATCAGGCGCGCCTGGTAGCGCAGGTACGCGCGTCTCCAGCGGCGCCGCTCGAGGCTCGCCCGCCGCGCGAGCAGCGCCGACTCGACATCGTGATGCACGCAGACGGTGGGAAGGCCCGCGCAGGCCGGCAGGTAACGGGCCAGGTCCAGGCTGTCGACGTGCACGAGACGGAAGTCCTTCGCGGCCAGCAACTCGCCCAGCCGCCGGCGAAAGGCGTGCGACTCGTACAAGTAGGCGGTGTAGACGCGGCCCCGGGCCGCGCTCCGGAAGTGGTCCCAGGCGTACCGCAGCCGGCTGTGACGCTGCGGGATCGCGAATACCTCGACGTGGGCGTACCGGCTGAGAGCCTCGAGGCTCGCGGCGACGGTCTGGTCGGTCCCGGCGGTTCCCGCCCGCTCGAAACACAGCGCGGTCACCTCGAAGGCGCGGGCCAGGAGCCGGAGGACGTGATAGGTCCGGATCCAGACACCGCCGTCGGGCGGGTAGGGTAGCGTCTGGCACAGGAAGAGAAGCCCCGGCCGGCCGGTCAGGCTGCCCACCGCTCCCTCCAAGCCTCGAACATGATCACGGCCCACAGGGCCGGCCCCGCCGGCCGCCGGCCCTCCTGCAGCTCCCTCCAGCCGCGCGCGATGGGCGCCGGGTCCAACAACCCGCTGCGGCCGAGCGCGTCCACCGAGAGGAAGTCGTCGGCCCACTCGCGGAGCGGCCCGCGCAGCCACTCGTCGATGGGCACCGAGAACCCCATCTTCGGGCGTTCGACGATGTCTCTCGGTACGCGGCGGTACAGGACCTGCCGCAGTATCCATTTCCCGACCGAGCCCCGCAGCTTCATCGACCGGGGCAGGCGCCAGGAGAACTCCACGACGCGATGATCGAGCAGGGGTGCCCGCACCTCCAGGCTGACGGCCATGCTCGCCCGGTCGAGCTTCGCGAGGAGATCGTCCGGAAGATAGACCGTCTGGTCGGCGAGCATCATCCGGTCGAGCAGGTGCTCCGGCGGGCCCTCGTCCAGGATGCGGCTGTTCTCGTCCTCGCCCGCGCCGTCACCCCGGACGACGTCCTCCGGGTGCGGCCAGGCCGAGAGCAGCGACCGATACATGTCGCCGACCGAGCCCGCGCTCATGAGGCGGCCCAGCTTGTGGATGCGCTCACCCGCCCGCTGCCCCGCGACCGCGGGCGCCACCGGCGCGGTCACGCGGGACAGCCGATCCCAGACCCCGGCCGGCACGCGACCGAGTCCCGCGCCGAAGGGCAGGCGGACGAACCGGGGCACGCGATTCACGCGCGGCAGCATCCGGGTGCCGTAGACGTAGCGGTTGTAGCCGCCGAACACCTCGTCGCCCCCGTCTCCGGACAGCGCGACCGTGACGTGGCGGCGCGCGAGCTGCGAGACGAGCAGGGTGGGCAGTTGCGACGGGTCCGCGAGCGGCTCGTCGAAGATGTCCGGAAGCCGCGGAATCAGGGCCTGCGCGTCTTCCCCGGTCAGACGCAGCTCGGTGTGCTCGGTTCCCAGATGCCGCGCGACCCGCGCGGCGTATCGGGCCTCGTCGAAGTCCTGTTCCGCGAATCCGATCGTGTACGTCCTGACGGGCCGGTCGCTGGCTCCCTGCATCAGCGCGACGACGGTCGAGGAATCGATCCCTCCGGACAGGAGCGCACCGAGCGGGACGTCCGAATGCATCCGGCAGCCGACCGCCTCCCTGAGCAGGGCGTCGAGCTCGTCGATCGCCTCGGCCTCCGAGCCCTCGAAGGGGCGAGCCTGTCCCCTGGCCGCCGCCTCCCGCAGCGACCAGTACGGCCGTGCCGGCGGCAACGACGCGCGGGGGTCGGAGATGGTCAAGACGTGCGCGGGAGGGACCTTGACGGCGCGCTGGTAGATGGTCTTCGGCGCCGGTACGTACAAGTACCGAAGGTAGGACGAGAGCGACGCGAGGTCGATCGCGCGGTCGAAGGACGGCCCGGCCACGAGCGCCTTCAGCTCCGAGCCGAAGCTGATCAGGCCGGGCTCGCTGTAGACGTACAGCGGTTTCTTTCCCAACCGGTCGCGCAGGAGCGACAGCTCTCGGCGCTCCACGTCCCATACGCCGATCGCGAACATCCCGACGAAGCGGCGGACGGCATCGCGAATGCCCCATCGTTCGAAGGCGGCGAGGATCACTTCGCTGTCGGAGTGGCCACGGAAGCCGTACCCGTGTTGCTCCAGCTCCCGGCCCAGATCCCGGAAGTTGTAGACCTCGCCGTTGAAGACCATCACGAAGCGGCCGGAAGCCGACCACATCGGCTGATGGCCGTTGGCCGAGAGGTCAATGATGGCGAGCCGGCGGAACCCGAGGGCGATTCCGGCGTCTTCGGCGCACCACGTCCCACTGTCGTCCGGCCCGCGGTGCGCGATGGGCCCGATCATGCGCCGGGCCTGCGCCTCGAGGTCGGCCTGGCGCAGGCCCGCGGCCGTCAGGATGCCGGCAAACCCACACATGGCTAGGACGCTCTCTTCGGTGCGTTCAGCTCCGCCGTCACCGGCACCCGTCCGACGATGGCGGCAGCGACGACGGCGGCAATGGCCCGGGCCCCGGCCGGCGTCGCGTGGAAGAAGTCGTAGTAGTGCTCGAGGCTCGGCTCCACGACCGGCCGCAGATCGAGCTGCTCAACGCCCAGATCGTGCGCCACCTGGAGCGCGCGGTCGTCGAGCAGCGCCATCAGCCGGGAGAGCACGTCGAGGGAGAAGTACGTGGTGACCTCTTCCTGCCACGCCTGCCCCACGCCGCCGTGCCACATGTGCGCGGCCTCCTCCGGCGTGCAGTGACGATCGAACCACGGTTGTCTCACCACGAGCACTCGATCGGCGTGCGCTTTGGCGTTGCGAAGGAGCTGGCGGAAATGGCGCTCGAAGTGGTCCAACATCGGATCCGGATCGGGCATCGCGGTCCGGATCACCTTGGCGCGCGCGCGCATCGCGCGCGCGCTGATCATCCATGCTCCGGTCCGCTCGTGCACTTCGATCGGCCGCAGCCAGAGGCGCCGCGATCTCAGCGCCAGCTCGACCAGCGCGAGGTTCCGCGGCCTCCAGCCGAACGCCAGCTCGGGATGACACCGGAATAGCTCCGATACCGGGCTCGGAGTCGGCGGAGAGGAGGGCGCTCCCTGCTCCAGCCATCGCAGGATGTCGCTCGCGCCCACCAGGATGACGATGGCCTGAAGGCGCGGGTAGCGGGGCAGCACCCGCTCGAGAATGAGCCGGAGGGCCTCCGCTCCGACGCCGGAGCGGGCGATGCTCCCGACATGCGCGCGGGACGCGCCCAGCCTCTGCAACTGCGGAGGCGCCTGGAGAAGACGGTGAAGGGCGCCCGGCCAGCTCGTGTCCTGGTCCAGCAGGTATCCCTCGGGCTGGCTGCCGCCGGCCACCAGGATCCGGTAGAGCCTTTCGGTCCGGCGCCGACGCGGGAGCTCCGGACCTCGCTCCCCCTCGCTGTTGACCTCGAACCTGATGACCGGTTCGAGCTGCGACAACAGGCTCGGATGGGGATGGAGCCGCAGCCGCAGGCCGGGAGTGAAGACGTAATATGAGCTTCGATGTCGCAACCACCAACGCGCCAGACCCTCGGCCAGGACGGCCGCGAGCAGCACGACCAGGGGCGTGACGACCGAGCGCAGATGAATCACAGCATCCTCGAGGTCAATTCGCGGCTGGTTGAAGCCTCAGCGACCATTCGCCGTCCAGCCGCCGGCTCACGCCCGGCTCCTCCGCAGCCGGAACCGGCCGAGACGGCTCCGGAGATCGACGAGCGGATCGTCGCGGTAGACGTAGAAGACCCACGTGACGGCGAACAGCACGACCATCGCGGACCCGGAGGCGACGAGGCCGGTCATGTCCCGGACCTGGAGGCCGAACTTGAACCACAGCAGTAGCGCCAGCACGGGGACCGCGCCGATCACCGCGCGAGGAACGACGTATCGCGTGTACTGCGACACCCCGATTCCGAGCTCGCGGCAGGCGAGGACGAGGACGGCCACGGCGAAGAGAACGTTGGGGATGGCCGTGCCCAGCGCGACCCCGGCGAGCCCGAGTGGCCGGGCGAGGGCCACGCTGATCACGACGTTCAGCAGGCCCGCGATCAGGAAAGCGATCGTGGGCGCTTTCGGCTTTCCGAGGCCCATCAGGATCGGCAGCGCCACTCCCCTGACGGGCAGGAACGGCAAGCTGGACAGCATCAGGATCCGCAGTACCTGTCCCGAGGGCTGCTCGAACGACGGATCGATCCAGCGCGCGAGGAATGTGGGCCCCAGAACGATCAGGAACAGTCCGACCATCATGCTTAAGGAGAGCGCGACCTTCGACCATTTCAGGAAGATCTCTTTCAGCTCGTCCCGCCTTCCTTCCGCGTTCAGCTTCGTCGCCATCGGGGTGACCACCGCGGCGATGGCGATGACGAACTCCATCAAGTACACGATCAAGCTGTTCGCGATCACGTAGTACGGCACCGCGCCGACGCCCAGGAAGGCGCCGATCACCAGCGCGTCGCTCTCGAAGCTGAGCCGGCCGCCGGCCTGGAGCAGGAGCACGTACAGGCTGAAGGAGAAGATCTCCCGGACCGTGCTCCGGTCGAAGTTCGCGAGGTTGAGACGGACCGCCGGATAGCGCCGCCGGATGATGAGCCAGGAGACGCTGAACTCGAACGTGAGGCAGACCAGATAGACCGACGCCAGCACGAGCAGCGCCGGATGCAGCTTCAAGAGGACCACCGTGAGGCTCAGCCGCAGGAGCACGCCGGCGATCCGCACCGCGTTGCGAGAGACGAAGTCGAGATGCGCGAACAGGATGCCTTCCGGCAGCAGCCCGATGAATCCGGCCGATACGTAGAGCACCATCACCCCGTAGGCCAGGCCGGCGTCGAGGTGAAGCCCGGACGGGATGTCGTACATCCAGAACGCGGCGGCCAGCATCCCCCCCAGGACGACCGCGCCGGCGCCGATGAGGAGGTACAGCCCGGCGCAGCTGCCGATCACCTTGTTCATCTGCCGCACGTCGCCGGCCGCCACGTGCGCGGCCAGGTATCGGACGCACGCCATCGGAACACCCAGCGCCAGCAGGTTGATGTAGCCGGTGATGGAGGCGATCAGGATCCAGGTTCCGTAGCCCGCCGACCCGAGGGAGTGAATGATGAACGGGGTCAGGACGTAGGTGGCCGCCATGGTCACCAGCGTCATCACCCAGGTGCTTCCGACGTTGCGCAGCAATGTTTAGGCCTCCGGGATGTCCGGTCGTGCGGCCGGACCCCCTAATTGGTCAGGGGCGTCCTGCCGGCGGCGACCTCGAAACCGAACTGCTGGGGAGACTGGTACCAGTGGGAGATGGGAACGCGGTCCAGGCGAAAGGGGTCGCTGCCCGACATCGTGATCCCGCCTCGCGTCGAGCAACAGCACCGGAACCCGGCGGCCTTGATCAGCTCCCGGTTGGCCTCGCTGAGGTGGTTCGCTCCTCCATACGGATACGCAAACTGATCGACGGGCGCCCCGAGCTGTCTCTCCAGCTCGAGCCGTCCGCCGACGATCTGGTACCGGGCTTCGGCCCACGAGACCCGGCCGAGGTCGGCGTGGGACTGCGTGTGGGCGCCGACCTCGAATCCCTTCCGGTGCA
>Ga0066710_100007657_pt1 | contig 10363 bp, 6 predicted proteins | sample GraSoiAngelo_159_FD_79666 | JGI IMG/M metagenome (GOLD analysis project Ga0066710, IMG submission 79666) | Grasslands soil microbial communities from the Angelo Coastal Reserve, California, USA - 14_1009_16_40cm | ecosystem: Environmental > Terrestrial > Soil > Grasslands | place: USA...
CCCGCTCCGGATCCTGACGATGCAGCTCGACATGGGCGAGGTCGCCGCGCCCGGGCGCCGCGCGGTGCGCACCCTGGTGGCGCGGGGCCGGGTCGCCGCGCTGGTGCGATTGCTCGACGAGGTGGAGCCGGGAGACCCCCTCGCCGCAGAGATGCGGCCGCTGATTGCCACCACGGACGCGCTGGCTGCGCTGCTTGCCGCGCGCCCGGTGGACCTCGAGGCGCTCGAGCGGCTCGCTCCCGACGTGGGGACCGGCGCGATCCCGCTGTTGCTCGACGCCCTGGGCGCCGCGCAGGAGCGCAACATCCGCCGGCGGCTCCTCGAGCTGGTCGCCCGCTTCGGCAACGCCGTGACCCCCCATGCCCTGGCCCGGCTGGACGCGGGGCCGTGGTTCGTGCAGCGGAATCTGCTCCGCCTGATGCAGATGCTGCCCGAGCCCCCGGCGGAGGCGGTGGCGAGCCGATTCGCCCAGCACCCCGACGTCCGGGTGCGGATCGAGGGGCTCCGGCTCCTGCTCCGGCACCCCGCCGCCCGGGCCCGTGGCATCGTGCAGGGTCTGAGCGATCCCGACAGCTCGGGCGTGCGGGTCGCCGTGATGGCCGCCGCCGAGGACTGCCCCGCCGCCGCCGCGCCGCTGCTTCTGCGCGGACTCCTCGAAGGTCGCATCGATCCGGGCCTGCGTCCCGCCGCCATACGCGCAGTCGGGCCGCTGGTGCAGGAGCCCAGTGTGCTCGAGCTCCTGCTCAAGATCGGGTTCCGTCCGGTGCCTTTCCTCGGGCTTCACGTCGCGCACAAGTCGAGGGAGTCGCTTGCCGCGCTTTCGGCGCTGGCGCGGCACTGGGGCTGGCACCCGCGCGTGTCCCGGCTTATCGCCCGGGCGGAGCGGCATCGCGATCCGGAGATCCGGCAGGCGGTGGCGACCCCGTCGGTCCTCCAGCAACTGGGCGTGGAGCCGCCCCCCGGGTGAAGCGCGCCGAGCGCTGGCTGCTCGCCTTCGGGCGGGCGATCGCGGCCCACGGGTTGTACGGTCCGGGGCACCAGGCGCGGAAGGAATCGAGCACCCGGCTCTTCGGCGAGCTCGAAGAGCTCCTGGCGTCCGATCTCCGACCGACGTTCACCTTCCTCGACGACACCGTCATCTATCGCGCATTGCCGATTCACTCCCTCAGGGAGTGGAGCTGGGGTCGCCGTCTCGCCGCGGCCGGTGTACGCCGCCTGGAGTTCGCCCCCGCGGCGACCTCCGAGGGGATCGGGGACCTCCTCGCGGCGCTGCAGCTCCGCCTCGCGGGGGAGGCGCGCCCGGGAGGGACGATGCGGTGGCCCGGGATCGAGGTCGGTGACGTTGCGGTCCAGGAGGAGGGCGCCGTTGCGGGACTGGCACCCGCGGCGCCGATCACGGCGCAGGTCGCCGCGCCGGATACCGAATCGGATGGGTTCGGCCTGGGGGAGGAGGTCGACGCGGTGCGGTTCGCGCTGGGGCGCGCGGTCGCCGGCGGGGCGCTACCGCTGGACGACCTGGAGGGCGTCGTGCGCGCTCTCGCGGTGGCGCTTCACTCCGAGGGTGAGCTGCTCATTCCGCTGCTGGCGCTCCGCTCCCCCGACGAGCACATCACGGCGCACTCCGTCAACACCGCGGTCCTCGCGATGAGCTTCAGCGAGTGGCTGGGGCTGGCCGGCGGCGACATCCGGGCGGTCGGTCGCGCGGCGCTGCTCCACGACTTCGGCATGTCGCGGGTGCCCGCGGAGGTGTTTCAGGTGGGCGAGCTGTCGCCGGCCGGCCGGGTCGGAGTGGCCCGGCACCCGATGGAGGGCGCCCGGCTGCTCCTCGCCGGCTCCCCGCGACTCGAGCTCGCCGCCACGGTGGCCTACGAGCACCACCTCCGCCCCGACGGGCTCGGCTACCCCGCTCGCCGGTTTCACAAGGACCTCCACTACATCAGCCGCATCATCGCGGTGTGCGGCGCGTACGATGCGCTCTGCGCGGAGCGCAGCTACCGGCCGGCGCACGATCGGGAGTCGGCCCTCCGCGAGATCGAGGCGGGTGCGGGGCCGGTCTACGATCCGGGTATCGCCACCGCGTTCGTGCAGATGATGCGTCGCTGGGAGGGCCGCGTGGTATCCGCCACCGCCGGCTGAGCCGGTCACCGTCCGGCGCCCGAGCCGGCCGGAGTCGCCTCCATCGCCTCTCCCGGCTTTCCCGCGGGCGCCGCGGCGAGGGCGCTCGCGGCAAACAACACCGTCGCGATCCAGAGCAGGTCCGCCACCAGCAGATGGGTGAGCTGCAGCAGCGTCGGCGCGTGGAGGAGCAGGTTGGTGATTCCCACGCCGAGCTGTGCCAGCACCAGGATCGTCACCGCCCGCGCCCAGGGGCTCTCCCCGCTCGTCGGCCGGGCCCTGATAACCCACCAGACCATCGCGCTCAAGTAGGCTCCGGCCGGCAGGGCGAGCACCGGGTGCAGCACCCGGAGCCGGACCAGCAGGTCCGCTGCGGGCGAGACGTCGGCGCGGAGCCCGGCGGCGAGCGAGCCGACCGGGTAGAGCGTGCCGCCCAATGCGGCGATGGCGCCGCTCATGCCGAGTACCAGCACGAGCGAGAGCCCGACTCCGAGGAGCCAGCGGGCCGGACCCATCGCCGGCTGCCGCCATGGTTCCGGGTGCACGGCCCAATGAGCCGTGAGCGCGATGGAGCCGATCAGCAGGAAGGTGTTGAGCAAGTGGAAGGCGAGGTAGGCCGCGCGTGCGGGCGAGGCGTTCTCGCCCACCAGCCGGAGCAGCACCAGCCCCGCGCCGACCAGCGCCTCGATGCAGATGAGTCCCAGCGCCCACGCCGCGGCACGCCGGGCGCGGTGCTCCGGCGGGAACGCCCGGCGCGCCCACCAGAACAACCCGACGACGAGCAGCAACGCCGCGCCGCTGGTTACCCGGTGGGTGAACTCGATCAGGGTCCTGGTCGCGTGGCTCTCGGGGAATACTTCGCCGTTGCAGAGCGGCCAGTGCCGGCCGCAGCCCGCACCGCTCCCGGTGGCGCGGACCAGTGCTCCCCAGAGGATGACGAACAGATTGGCGCCGAGGACCCCCCAGGCGGACCGCGCGAAGGGCATCCCCAAGGATAAGGGCGGCGCGCTACTCCCGCACCCGCGCGGTGAGTCGTTCCACCGAGTCGGCGGGGAATCCCGCCGGCGCGCTGATCTTCCAGGTCACGCCCGCGGCACTCCGCCACTGCTCCAGCACGAGCTCGCCCGGAGCGAGCGGATAGATGACCCGCACCCGGTCACCCAGCGCCTCGACCCGGAGCGGCACCAGGCCCTCGATCAGCCGGATCGTTCCGCCGAGGCGGGCGATCGCGTCGGGGAAGGTGATCGCTGCCGGCGCCACTACCGGCGCTGATACCTTGGCGGCGTTTGCAGGGACGCCGGTCACCACGATCTCCTCCAGATGGAGTTGTGAGGTCGTGTCGAGACGCCGTGGGCGCAGCTGCGCAATGCCCCCCGCGGCCTGTCCGGCCGGCGCCGCCGGGGCGGGCGTCTCGGCGGACCGCAGCTTCACCACGGTCGCTCGATCTGCCGCGGCGTTCAGCGTCAGCCGCTCCGTGGGCACCGCGAACCCCCCCTTGCTTCGCGGCAGGGAGTCGATCGCGTCCGCGAGCGCCTTCTTCGCTTCGGCGGGCCTCCGGACCGGGGCTTCCTTCCCCAGTCGAGACTCCCGGCGGACCTCCGTTCGATTCGCCGGAGCGGGTGAGGCGTTGACAGGCTGCTTCGCCGCTTCGGCTGCCGCCGCCAGCGGGGCGGTGACCCCCGAATCCGGGTGGGTCGGGAGCGACCCATCGCGGCCGGCCGCGACCTGGCCGGCCGCGACCTGGCGGGCCGCGACTTGGCGGGCCGTGACCTGGCTCGCCGGAGCCGGAGGGCGAACCCCGCGCGACGCATAGCCGAGCCCCGCTGCCAGGACCACACTCGCAGCCCACGCCACCTCGCGGAGCCAGCGACGGGGCCGCTTCGCCGGCGCCGTCCGGGCGCCCACGGTCGCTCTCGCCACGCCCGGGGCCGGGGCCTCGATGGCTTCCACCAGGCCGTCGGCTTCGCCCCGGATCGCCCGCTCGGCCTCGAGCCGGGCGCGGCATTCGGCGCACGCGGCGAGGTGCGCCTCGATCGGCGGCAGCTCCTCCGACGGAATCTCGCCGTCGAGCAGGGCGTGAAGCGTTCCATCCTCAAGATGCGGCATGCTGCTTGTCCTTCCCGGCCCGGTAGGCCTCGACCAGCCGGCGCCGCGCGCGGCACAGGGTCGTGCCGATGGCGCCGCGCGCGAGCCCGAGGGTGGCCGCGATGTCGTCGTAGTTGAATCCTTCCGCCTTGAGCAGCAGCGCCTCCCGGTCCCGCTCGCTCAGCATGTCGAGGGCCGCTCGGACCAGGGCGATCCGCTCGCCCCGGTCCAGCTCCTCGTCGGCGCCAGCCGCGGCCTCCGCCTGCTCGGCCCGGTACAGCACCAGCCGGCGTCCCTGCCGGACCGACTTGCGCCCATCCTCGCGCACCAGGTTGAGCGCCACGGCGAAGAGCCACGGCCGCGGGTTGCGGGGTGGCGCGGCAACCGCCCGCGCGAACACCTCCTGGGCGATGTCCTCGGCGCGGTCCGGGTCGCCGGTGCGGCGGTACAACATGCGCACCAGCGACCCGTGGTACTGCGCGAAGAGATCCGCCAGCATGCCGGTCATCGGCCGTCGAACTCCAGGAGGAATCGCTCGAGAGCACCGCCGGTCCACTCCGAGATCCCGCCGTCGGCCACCTTGAGGCTGGCGCGGCGGCCGGCGATCACCAGCGGCGCGCCCACCGCGAGCGCCCCCCGGAGCGCGGGCCGGGCGTGCACCAGCGCGAAGTACGCCGGACTGAACGGTGCCACGGTGGTGACCTTGAGGCTATCCTGACCCGCCAGGTCCGTCCAGACGCCGTTCCGCCAGGCGAAGAGCCGGCCGCCCGCGCGGCGGACCTCCCGGTGCTCGCCGGCCGACCGGTTTCCTCCGGCCGCCGCCACGTTGACTCCGGTCACGACGAGTTCCTCCAGCCGGAACGATGCGGCCGCGTCGGCCGCGGACCTCGTGGTGCTCTTCGCCATCGTGGCGCTGGCCCTCGCGGCGTCGAACGCGGCATTGCCAGTCATGGCCCCCGACTGAGCCGCCCCGCTCGGCATCGGAGTCGCCGGATTCTGGGCCACGACGCCGGGCTCCTGCACGAGGTAGGAGGTGTACTCGGTGAGGATGCCGTAGCGGAGGCCGAGGTCGCGGACCTGGGCGATCAGCGCCGGGCTCGTCCCCTCGAGGCGGATCTGCCGGGTGAGCTCGCCGATCCGGCGCGACGCCCAGAGCATCGGGATGTAGTCGTGGTCGCTCTCGTGCCGGGCGAAGGTGGCGGCGATGCTGAAACGCTCGCGCCGGCCGTTCCGGGTGCCTTCGATGACCACCGGTCCGCTCCCTTCGCCGTGGTACCGCGCCAGCATCACCAGCTCCTCTCCGTAGAAGAGGTCGGGAAGCGCCGCGGGGGCCTGGTCCTCGAAGTGCACCGGAGCGTCCACGATCCGGAGATCCACCAGCGCCGGCCGGGCCAGCTTGCTCAGCACGCCGCCGACCGCGTCGCCGACGTCGGCTCCGGGCGGCACGTAGGTCGCACTGCCGCGCCCCTCGACCGCGAGCCGATCGAGCAGATAGGTGTTGACGTCGGTGCCGATGCCCACGGTGAAGATCCTGGCCCGGCCGATCCGGCCCGCCGCTTCCGCCGCGATCCGGTCCGGCGCCTGCTCGCCGACCGACGGGATGCCGTCCGTGAGCAGCAGCACCAGCGGCAGTCGCGCGGCATCAGGCCGCTCGGCAAGGGCCGCCTCGACCGCCCCGGCCAGGTTGGTGCCGCCGTTGGCGCTCAGCTGGTCCACGAACTGGCGCGCCTCGGTCACGGCGTCACGGGTCGCCGGGGAGAATCCGTCGCGGAATTCCCGGACCGCGTTGCTGAAGGCGATGAGCCGGAACCGGTCGCTCGGACGCAGGGAGCCCAGGGCCTGGCGGAGCGCCGCCTTCGCCTGGTCGAGCTTCTCCCCGCTCATCGAGCCCGAGATGTCCACCACCATCGTGAGGTCCCGGCCCGTCGCGGCGGTTTCCTCGCTCGCGGGCGGCGCCAGGAAGAGGAGCGCGAATCCGGCGTCACCCGGCTCGGCGTGGGTGAGCACCGTGCCGCCCACCAGGCCGTGGCGGAACGGCAGCACCAGCTCCACGTCGCCGCGGACCGGCTCCCCGACCGTCAGGCGCAGCGTGCTGTCGCGCCGCGCTTCGCCCAGCTGGTGCGTGGGGGAGTAGGGCGTCGCGAACTCCGCCGCGCGCCGGACTTCGACCTGCATCGCGACCGGGGCGTCGCCGCGGTCGCCGGCGGCGTACTTGAGCCTGAGCGCGTCGCCTTCGCGGCCCAGCAGCTCGGTGAAGCGCAGGGTGACGGTCCGGGTCTCACCCGGCTGAACCGGAAACACCTGCGCGCGAATCAGTCCGTGACCCACCAGGGTGAGCAGCGCGGGGTCCCGGAGCTTTCGCACGATGCCTTCGTAGATGGTCCGGGCCTGGTCCGCGGTCATCATCTCACCCTTCAGCTCCTTGCCGCCCTGGAAGAGGGAGAACTCCGTGAACACCGCCTCGCCGGGGAGCGGGTACAGATAGGTTCCCTCGGCGATGACCGGCCCGGTATTCCGGAACCGCTCCTCGACCTCGAAGCGTGCCACCCGCCCGTCCACGACCGCGCGAACCGTCGAGCCGACCCGTACCAGCATCGCCGGCCCGCGGATCGGGACAACCGGTCGCTCGATGTCGATCCATCCCTGGGCCCGCAGGGGCACGAGCGGAGCGACGAGCAGCAGCAGGGCCAGCGGCGCGCGGGGCATCGGGTCCTCCCGGACTCGGGTTCGGTCGGGGGATGCGCCTGGGGTCCGGAATTGCACACACGACAAGGGGCCCGGCCGAAACGCCGGACCCCTTGCCGAAAGCCGAGGGCCGTTCGCCGGCTGCCGTCCCTACGGCTGTGAGAGCACCTTCGCCGGCGCGGTGCGCCGGTTGGTGGATCCGTCGCCGAGCTGGCCGTACTGGTTGTCGCCCCAGCAGTAGGCGAGGTTGTCGGTCGTCACGGCGCAGGTGTGTCGGTCGCCCGCAGCCACGCCCTTGAAGTGCAGGGCGCCCGAAACCAGGACCGGCGCGGTGCGGTTGGAGGTGGTCCCGTCGCCAAGCTGCCCGTAGGCGTTGCCGCCCCAGCAGTAGACGGCCCCACTGCCCGTCACAGCGCAGGTGTGGCTCTTGCCCGCCGAAATCGTCGTGAAAGTGAGCCCGCCCGAAACGGCAGTGGGGGTGCCGGACATGTCGCCGCTGGTGCCGGTGCCCAGCTGCCCACTGTCATTGCCGCCCCAGCAGTACGGAATGCCGCTGGTGTCGATGCCGCAGGTGTGGGTGAATCCCGCGGTGATCGCCGCGAACTGGATGTCATCCCGGGTGACCGCGTTCGGTGTGAAGAACGTAGACGAGACGCCGAAGGAGCCGTTGCCGAGCTGGCCGTACTGGTTGTCGCCCCAGCAGAACGCCACGCTGCCGAACGACGCGGTCGTGATGGCGCAGGTGTGCACCCCGCCCGCGGCGACTGCCTTGTAGCGCAGTCCCAGCGTTCCGCCGGAATCCGCCTCGGTGGGGATCGCCAGATAATCCGGGGCGGGAGCAGTGACGTTGCCGAGCGAGTCGACGATCGGGGCCAGCTTGCCGCTTCCGAGCTCGCCGTCCCGGGCGTACCCCCAGCAGAAGACCCGATTCGAGACGGAGACCCCGCAGGTGTGCACCCCGCCGACCGAGATGCTCTGAAACGACGTGGGTGTCACGACCTGCACCGGGGCAGTGGCGGGCGGCGCCACGTTTCCGGTGCCGAGCCGGCCGTCGTGGTTGACGCCCCAGCAGTAGCCGACGCCGGAGAGCGTGATCCCGCAGGCGTGGTACAGCGCAGCCACCGTCTCCCGGAAGGTCAGCGTGCCGGTCGCGGCTGACGGCTGGGGATAGGCGTACACAGTACCGGACCCCAGCGGGGCGGCTCCGATGCCCAGCTGCCCTTCGCCGTTGTAACCCCAGCAGAAGAGGACGTTGCTGGTCGTGACGCCGCAGCTGCTTCGCCCGCCGGCGCTGACCGAAGCGTAATTCACATTGGGGGAAGTGCCGCCCGGACCGCTGAGCGGAAGCGCGGTCGCGCTGAAGACGACGGGCTGACCGCCGCTGAAGGTTGCCGTCACCGTGTTGGAGCCGGCGGCCGATCCCAGCCGCAACGTCGTCGAGGCGAGCCCGTCGCTTCCGGTAATCGACTGAGTCGGCGACACCGAACCGCCACCGGATGTCACCTCCCACAGGACTGTGACACCGGAGACGGGCTGGTTGGCCTGATCCTGGGCGCGCACCGTGAACGGCACCGGAAGCGTCGAGCCAGCCGGGGCGGTCTGACCGGTTCCCGACTGGAGCACGAGGGTAGCGATCACGGGACCGATGGTGTTTTCGTTTCCGCAACTCGCAATAATCATTGCGGCAAACACCGGGACCAAGGCGATCACCATGCGACCTGAACGACGCTGCATAACCGTCCTCCGGATGTCAGACTTTCCCCCGTCCCGCCAGTGCATCGCTCGCGGGGGGCTTCCACCTGGCGGTGGCGAGGGTCTCAACTCTAAGTCTTTGTAGTGAAGCAGGTTGTCGCGCTCGGCCGAAGCTTGGCAAAAGTCGGCGCTCGGCCGGTGTCAGCACTCTCGGAAGTCGACCGCCAACCGTCGAGAATTCGGCCGAACGTGAGGCGAACGGGCAAGTTCCGCGCCGGGGGGGGTCGGTGCTCGCTCTCGGGCGCGCTCGCGCGGAAAGTGGCCCACGGTGCGGACTTGACCGAAACGTCGCAGCCACACTAAAATAGGCGGCTCGCAGACGGCGAGGATGACCCGAACGCGCGGTGGTTGTAGCTCAATCGGTTAGAGCGCCGGACTGTGGCTCCGGAGGTTGCGGGTTCAAGTCCCGTCAGCCACCCTGGCAAGAAGCGGAGAGCCGTGAGCCGAGTGGTGCCGGCGCGCGCGGGCTGGGGACGGAGAGACCGAAGGTCCGTAGCTCAATTGGTAGAGCACCGGTCTCCAAAACCGGGGGTTGGGGGTTCGATTCCCTCCGGGCCTGCTTGCGGGGCGCTATCGTCTAGGGGCCCAGGACACAGCCCTCTCAAGGCTGGAACACGGGTTCGAATCCCGTTAGCGCTATAGTCCGCCCCGGCCGGGGCCCCATCGTCTAACGGTCAGGACACCACTCTTTCAAGGTGGGAACACGGGTTCGATTCCCGTTGGGGCCATCCGGGGGAGTCCCGACCGCGCCGCTAGCTCAATTGGCAGAGCAAGTGACTCTTAATCACTAGGTTGAAGGTTCGATTCCTTCGCGGCGCACTGTGGCACAGACGCGACTTTCGGCGAGCCCGGGTCGCGTTTTTCTTTCCCGCACCGAGGGCGGGTCGCTCCGGCGGCCTTCCGGGAGATTCCAAGCATGGCGATCCTGGTCACCGGCGGCGCGGGGTACATCGGAAGTCACGCCTGCCTCGAGCTGCTCCGCGGCGGGCATGACGTCGTCGCCGTCGACAACCTCTGCAACAGCCACGAGGAGGCGGTGCGCCGGGTCCGCGAGCTCGCCGGCCGCGACCTGGTCTTTCACCGCGCCGACCTCCGGGATGCGGGCGCCATGGAGGCGATCTTCCGCGCCGGCGCGATCGAATCGGTGATGCACTTCGCCGCCCTCAAGGCGGTGGGGGAGTCGGTGGAGAAGCCGCTCCTGTACTGGGACAACAATGTCAACGGCACCCTCATCCTCCTGGAGACGATGGCCCGGCACGGCGCGCGGACGCTGGTGTTCAGCTCCTCGTGCACCGTCTACGGCGACCCGGCATCGGTCCCGATCCGGGAGGACTTTCCGCTGAGCGCGGTCAATCCCTACGGGATGACCAAGCTCACCACTGAGCGGATCCTGCGCGACCTCCAGCGCGCCGACCCGGCATGGAGCATCGCACTCCTCCGCTACTTCAATCCGGTGGGCGCGGATCCAAGCGGGCGGATCGGCGAGGATCCCAACGGCATCCCGAACAACCTGATCCCCTACATCACCCAGGTGGCGGTGGGCAAGCTCGCCGCCCTCACGGTCTTCGGAGACGACTACCCCACCCGGGACGGGACCGGGGTCCGCGACTACCTCCACGTCATCGACCTGGTGATCGGCCACCTGCGCGCCCTGGACCGGCTCCGCTCCCGGCCCGGGCTGGTGGCCTACAACCTCGGCACCGGTGAAGGCCACTCGGTGCTGGAA
>Ga0066710_100007659_pt1 | contig 10358 bp, 7 predicted proteins | sample GraSoiAngelo_159_FD_79666 | JGI IMG/M metagenome (GOLD analysis project Ga0066710, IMG submission 79666) | Grasslands soil microbial communities from the Angelo Coastal Reserve, California, USA - 14_1009_16_40cm | ecosystem: Environmental > Terrestrial > Soil > Grasslands | place: USA...
GCGATGAACCGCACGCCCTCGATGCACATCGCGGCGAGGATTCTCTTCCCACTCTCGTCCACGAGTGTGATGTCGCGCAGGTCCACGATGCACATCCGCCCTCGACGCGCCTCCCGTGTGCTGTTCCAGGCTGATTCGAGGTCCGAGACCCAGGGCTCTGTAAGCTTGCCTTCCAAAACGAACTTCTGCTCGGTCGAGGTTTCCAGGATCGTGACTCTCAGCATTTCGTGTTGCTCCTACTGGCGAATAACGAAATGCACCTTACGTGCCAGTGATGCCGGGCTTGGTTTCTCACCGGGAAGACGCTGACTGGGAGATGCTTATAAAAGAAGTGGGCCTGTGAAGGAGGAACAAGGTGCCGAGATTTCGATGCTGGCCGGTCGGCGGTCTGCCCGCGGGTTGGCACCCCTTGAGGTTCGCGGAGACAAAGATGGGGTTTGGATCACCTGCCAGGACGGGTCAGCTGCAACTTTCGCATGCGAAACTGCAAGGTGGAACGCTTGAGGCCCAGGCGAGCCGCAGCCCCGTTCGGTCCACTCACAACCCAGTTCGTGTCCTCGAGAACCGACTGGATGTATTTACGCTCGGTCTCTTCCAGGGTGTCGTAATGGTTGGAGTTCGCGGCCGAAGGACGCAGCTTGAGATCGCCGAGGACAACTTTCAGAACTGGTCCCGCGGACAGGATCACCGCCCGCTCGAGCACATTCTGCAGCTCGCGAATATTGCCGGGCCAGTGGTATCGGACGAGAGCATTCATGGTTTCGGACGGAATAGTATCGATGGTCTTGTTCACACGGCGGGCAAATTGTTGAGCGAAATGCCGTACCAGCAGAGGGATGTCCTCCGGGCGCTCGCGAAGCGGGGGAACATGGACGGGGAAGACGTTCAGGCGATAGAAGAGGTCCGCGCGGAACGCATGCTCCTCAACCATGGCGGCCAGATCACGGTTCGTCGCAGCAATCAGACGAGCATCCGTGTGGAGAGTGCGCGAGTTTCCCAGTCGCTCAAACTCGCGCTCTTGTAAGACGCGCAGGAGCTTCGGTTGCAACTCGAGAGGGATCTCTCCGACCTCATCCAGGAAGATTGTCCCGTGGTTCGCCAGTTCGAACCGGCCGATCCGCTGCGCGACGGCACCCGTAAAGGCGCCCTTCTCGTGCCCGAAGAGCTCGCTTTCGAGCAAACCCGTCGGAATGGCGGCGCAATTCAGTTTCACGAAGGCGCCGGAGCGGCGTGAGCTGCGGTCATGAACCGCGCGCGCGATCAATTCCTTGCCGGTGCCCGTCTCACCGTAGATCAGCACGGTCGAATCCGTGGGCGCCACCGTTTCCACCTGCTGGAGTGCCCTGCGGAGGGCGGCGCTTTCGCCCACGATCTGTTCGAAGTTCAGCTCGGTCCGGATCTCGTCTTCCAGATACAACTTCTCTTGCGCGAGCCCGTCTTTGAGATCGGCAATCTGCCGATAGGCACACGCGTTCTCCACCGCGATGGCCACTTGGCTGGCCACCTGAGAAAGGAAATCGACCTCATCCTGATTGAAGACATTCTCGCCCACGCTGGCCAGCGCCAGGACTCCGAGGGTTCGGTCTCGGCTGACCAGAGGCAGGAAGCATGAGGACTTGATACCCTCACACGCGATCGTACAGTGTTCCTCAGGATCAATTTCTGCCGTGTCCCCAGTTGCGTCGGAGTGGTTCACGACCAAGGGCTTGCCTGTCTGGAACGACACGGCCAAGGGCGACTTGCCGATCGGAATCAAGTGTTCTTCCTTAATGCATCCCTTACTTTCCGGGAAGTCGAGCGCATACACGCGCAACTGCCGGGTGTCCGAATCCGGCAGCACCACACCGACGCTATCACACTGCATCACACGCCGAACGCTCGCCGAGATGGCTCGAAGCAGGTCCCGCAGCTCCAGGTTCGAGACAACCTGGTTGGTGACATCAAGGAGCAATTGCAGTCGATTGCGCTCGCGCTGCAACTCTTCCTGCTTGCGATGCAAGGCTGCCTGGGCAAGCTGGGAGGTCTCGAGGTTCAGGGCATCATCAATCGCCAGCGCGACCTGGTTCGCGACCAGCTTCAGAAAGCAGACCTCTTCTTTGTTATAAGCGTCCACCTCTTTGCTGGCCAGGGCCAGGCCACCGAGGCGGCGATGCCCTGTCGTCAAAGGAAGGGCACATAGGGAACGAATCCCAAGGTCCTTGAGCAGCGCGGCTACCGCCGGGAATCCAGTCTCCTGGTCTAAAGAGGGAATCATCAAGGGCTGTTGATGTTGGTACACCCACCAGGTCATGGTGTCTTCCGCGGCGAGTTTCGGGGCCGTGATGGGCGCACCCGTTTCGTCGAAGATGCGCAAGCAAACCCGCTCTGCCTGCTCGTCGTAAACGCCGACGATCAGACAGTAGAAGTCCACAACTTCGCGCAATTGGCTCGAGAGCACACGCAGCAGTTCCTCCGGATCGCGATTCGCCATTAGGGTCACCGAAACGCGAAAGAGCGCTTTGTACCGCTCTTCTAAAGACGCTGCGCGCCCTGTTTGGAATGCGGCACCCATGCCCAAATGTGGCTACCTCCAAGCGAGATGGAGATTGGATGCCGCGGGCCGCCCCTAGGATCGAAGCATGCCTTTGCTGATCCGGCCGATCCGTCGACCGGGGGACCTATCGGCTGGCGGCCTGGAGTTCCGTTTCGCGCGGCCCGGCTTCCACCATCGACGGAATGCAAACTTACACTAACAGCGTAAGCCGCTGATTCCACGGGCCGGGTTTTACGGTTGACTATTTCGGAAGCGCGGTAGCGCGAACTTTACCAAAGAAGTTCGAGATGCCCAGGGGCAAGGACTTCAATGCCACTCAGCGCCTCCCCGAGAAACTACGTTCGAGGATCTCCTAGCCCACCACTAGATGGCCTGCGAGTTGGCCCAGGTGCTTGACAGAAGCATACATTTTTTCGGAGAATTCGTGTCGACAACCGATACAGTATCAATGCTCATTCACGGACGAGCGCCCGTGCTTGCTCAGAAAACCGAGGCTTAACGGAACACGCCGTCAGTTTTGACGGGGGGTCGGACAGTTCATATGTGCGGAATCGTAGGTTACCTTGACAAATGCGGAAATCCCGACACGCCCTTAGGCGACATCCTCTATCGAATGCTGACGACGCTTTCGTGTCGCGGGCCGGACTCTGCCGGCGTTGCGATGTTCGGAAATTCCCAGGGTGATTGGATCCTTCGCATCAAGCTCGGCGAGCATGGGGATTTCTCGGAAAAGGGCTGTGCAGTTGCGGAGGGGCTGCGAAAGCTGCTAGCCGTGCGCGAGCACCGGGTGGAGGCGGAGTACCTTCGTGCAGTTGTGGCGCCCGTGAGCGACGTTTCGGACCTGATACACAAGGTTGAAGGGCTTGCCCAAGGACTGGAACTGGTCAGCGCCGGTACACGCCTGGAAATCGCCAAACAGGTCGGCTCGCCCGAGAATCTCGAGGGCAGCTATCACATCCGAACGTTCCGTGGCACCCATGGGATCGGTCACACCCGCCTGTCGACGGAAAGCAGGATTGACCTGAGCCATTCCCAACCCTTCTGGGCAAGAGGTCTGCTCGATGTCGCAACCGTTCACAATGGCCACATCACCAACTATCACAAGCTCCGGCGCCAGTTTGAAGGGCGAGGTGTGCGCTTCTACACGGAAAACGATTCTGAGATCATCGGTCTCTACCTGCATGACCGCATCAGCGAGGGATATTCCTTGGAAGAGGCGTTACGCGCATCTGTGGACGATTTTGACGGGTCGTTCTGCTATCTGGCCGCCAGCAGCGAATCACTGGCATTTGTGAAAGATAGTTTTGCCCTAAAGCCACTGATGGTGGCGGACACTTCAGAATTCGTGGCCATGGCCACCGAGGAAATCGCCCTGCGCGCCACTTTTCCCGGTGATTTCCAGACCTTCGAACCGGGAACGCGCCAGGTTTACGTGTGGGCCGCTCCCCAACAGGTGATGGAGACCTTGGATGTCCCAAACTCCTGAGATACGGACTGGCGAGGTCGATGCGGGTGGGAAATCCTCGCAAGAGATCAACCGGGAAATCAAGGAACTGATTGCCGCCGGAGAGAAGGAACTCCGGGTGTTTCACACGGAAGCGCAGCATAATCTCGGGGTCGCTATCCTTTCGCCGGTGTCCGTCACCTTTGATGGCAGCGTAGGATATTACTGCGGTGGTCTGATTGACGGACCCACCATTGAAGTCCGCGGTAGCGCCGGATGGGGCCTGGGTGAATCGATGCTAACGGGTACGATTCGCGTCCAAGGCAACGTGGGTAACAGTTGCGCCGCCTCGATTCGCGGTGGCTCGGTCATTGTCCATGGCAACGCGGGGGCGCGCGCTGGAATCGGCATGAAAGGCGGGTTGCTCGTCATCGAAGGCAATTCCGGATACATGACGGGTTTCATGATGCAAAAGGGCGCGATTATCGTTTGTGGGAACGCCGGCCCTGCCCTGGGTGACTCGATGTACGAAGGAGCGATCTTTGTTGCCGGCGAAATCCTCGACCTCGGCAATGATGCCGTCGTGCAGGATATCGACGATGCTGACAAGGGCTTCTTGCGAGAAAAACTGGCGCCATGGCGCATCTCGCACGACCGTCGTTTCAAGAAAATCGTCTCCGGCCGCCGCCTGTGGAACTTCGACAAACAGGATTTCGATCTATGGAAGGAAGCTCTCTGAGCGAGCACCGCGTGCTTCGCACCAGCCGGGTCTGGTCGCCTGAGATGATCGAGGAGATCCAGGCCAAGTCGGAACTGGGTCGCTACCGGATCCAGGGCTTCAGCACGCTGCGGCAACGACCGTTCCCCTCTTTTGATGATCTGGTGTTCATTCCTTGCAGCTTGACCCGCATTCCCCTTGAAGGCTATCGAGAAAAGTGCAGCACTAAAACCGTGCTGGGAACGCGTTTTGCCAAGAAGCCCGTCGAACTCGACATACCCGTCATGATTACGGGCATGAGCTTCGGAGCGCTTTCCTACAACGCCAAAGTGGCGCTGGCCACCGGCGCAACCAGGGTGGGAACTTCCACGACGACCGGAGACGGTGGCATGCTGCCTGCGGAACGCGAGCACTCGAAGACGCTGATCTATGAAGTGCTGCCCACGCGGTACGGAATCAACATACACCACATGAAGATGGCCGATGCCGTCGAACTGACGATTGGACAAGGGGCCAAGCCCGGCACAGGCGGATTACTGCTCGGGTCGAAGGTTTCGCAGCAGATTGCCGAGATGCGTGATCTTCCGCCGGGAGTCGATCAGCGGAGTCCCTGCCGGCATCCGGATTTTCTCGGCCCGGACGACATGATCATCAAGATTCAGGAGCTGCGAGAAGCCACCGACTGGCAGGTGCCCATTTTCGTCAAGATGGGAGCAACTCGCGTCTACGACGATGTCAAGCTCGCGGCAAAGGGCGGAGCTGACGTGATCGTGGTGGACGGCATGGAGGGTGGGACAGGAGCTTCGCCCGAGCTCCTGCTTGACCATACCGGGATCCCCACCTTGGCAGCCGTCTCGGAAGCCCGCGCGGCTCTCGAGGACATCGGTCTCTACGGCAAAGTCCAGCTCATTATCGCGGGCGGCATTCGCAGCGGCGCCGATGCCTCAAAGGCTTTGGCGCTTGGCGCTGACGCGGTATACATCGGCACGGCGGCGCTGATTGCGCTCAACTGTAACAAGGCTCTTTACGTCGAGGACTATCACAGGCTCGGTACCGAGCCTTATCACTGCCACCACTGCCATACAGGGTGCTGCCCGGTTGGCATCACGACGCAGGATCCTGAGCTCATGGCGCGCCTGCCCATCGACGAAGCCGCCGAACGCGTGGCCCATTTCCTGCACGCCATGACCTCGGAGATCCAGCTTCTCGCCCGAGCCTGTGGGAAGTCCGATGTGCATGACCTTGAACCTGAAGACATGCGGGCGCTGACCCTCGAGGCCTCGATGATTACTGGAATCCCGTTGGTAGGCACGCGAAAAGCTTTCGGCGGCGGACCGGGCTGGAAGACCGAGCATCCGAACGGTCCGGGAGAATAGGGCATTGTCCTTTTTGCTGCCGTGCCCCAACTGCGGGCAACGCTCCTCGTATGAATTCGACTTCGGCGGCGAGTACCATTCCCGTCCTTCAGCCGACGCGCCTGAAGAGCATTGGAGCCGGTACCTGTATTTCCGCACCAACAGCGAGGGCGTTCAGACAGAATGGTGGTATCACCGCCAAGGTTGCAAGGGGTGGTTTTTGGCGGAGCGCAACACCAGCACAAACGAAGTTCGCACGACCTTCTGGCCCGAGGAACTTAAAAGCCGGGTTGCTGCTCGCGCGGACAGCCCGCCGACCTCCGATTCTGATCACTGATCTCACATGCCCCGAAGCGACGCCCACCCAAGTGAACTGATCGACCGAACCCGCCGCCTCACTTTCCAGTTTGAGGGAAGGGCTTACGGCGCATTCCCCGGCGAAACCATCGGTTCGGCTCTCGCGGCAGCCGGCGTCAAGACCTTTTCCCGCAGCTTCAAATACCATCGGCCACGCGGGCTGTTTTGCGTCACCGGGAAGTGTCCGAATTGCCTCATGACGGTCAACGGTGTGCCGAACGTGCGCGTCTGCGTGGAGCCTGTAAGCGAAAAGGCCGTTGTGATTCCCCAGAACTGCTGGCCGTCCCTTCGCTACGACGTGTCTTCACTGATCGAAAAATTTGACTTCCTCCTTCCCGTAGGCTTCTATTACAAGACACTCTACAGGCCGCGCTTCATGTGGAAGCTCGCGGAGCCCGTCATTCGCCGCTTCGTGGGCCTCGGAGGTTGGAGGAAACCGGGAGGGCAACCGCCGCATTACGAGCACGAGTACCTTCACACGGACCTCCTGGTTATCGGCGGCGGTCCGGCGGGAATGGCTACCGCAAAGTCAGCCGCGGAAGCGGGCATTGAAGTCGTGCTGGTTGACGACCAGAGTGGCCTGGGCGGGCATCTCCGAATCCACAGGCGGAACTTTTCGGACCTAACAACCGGTTCGTCAAGACCTGGATTTGAGATCGCTCGGGACCTCGCGCGGGGAATTGAGGGAAATCGCGAAATTCGGGTCCTGTGCCCTGCGACCGCCATCGGGGGCTACGAAGGCGGCCTCACCACGGTTACGACGAAAACCCGGCTCATCCAGGTCCGTGCCTCACAGATCGTGGCGGCGACAGGCACCTTCGAGTATCCCGCACTCTTTGGCGGAAACGACTTGCCCGGCGTGATGCTGGGCGCGGGCGCCCTGAGGCTGCTTCATTGTTACGGTGTCAAGCCCGGCCGCACCGCCGTGGTGGTCACTGCGAACGAGGAGGGTCTGGCGCTCGCGCTGGATCTACAGCAAGCTGGTATACGTGTCGCCGCCGTGGTCGACCAGCGTCCGGAGCCTCAAGAGTCTGACGCCGCGCTTAAGTTACAGCGGCTCGGGGTACCACATCTCTTTTCGTCCGCTCCAATGTCGGCCCACGGTCGGAATGGGGTCCGATCACTTGGAGTCGGACCGGCGACCGGCCCCGCCGCGCAAAGCACCATGAAAACCTTTTCGTGCGATCTCGTGTGTATTTCCTTGCACCGGAGCCCTGCGCTCGAGGTCTTCCGTCAGAACGGCGGTGAGGTCCGTTACGATTCGGCGCTGGAACAGATGGTCCCGGTCGCGGCACTATCGCACGTGCAGGTAGCGGGAGAAGCGACGGGGTTCAGAGACCTGGCCATCAGCACACTGCAAGGACGCATTGCGGGCCTGGAAGCCGCAAACCGCATCCGTCCCCCCGATGTGGCCCGCAGCGAGAGCCTGAAGCGGCTGAGGATCAGCCTGGATGCGGCTGAGGAACCATACAGGCGGTCGCGATCGCTTCTAAAAGAGCCAACTGACTTAAGTCAAGGCAAACGGTTTGTGTGTCTCTGCGAGGACGTTACTCAAGAGGACATGCGCCTGGCGGTAACGGAGGGTTTCGATCAGATGGAGCTGCTGAAGCGATACACAACCCTCTCCATGGGACCGTGCCAGGGACGAATGTGCCTGATGCCGGCCGCGAGGTGCGCCGCACAAGCAACCGGCCAGTCCGTCGCCGAAAGCGGGACCACGACCTCTCGGCCTCCGGTGTTTTCAGTTCCCATGGGAATGATCGCGGGTCCGCATCACCATCCCGTCAAGCTTACTCCCATGCACTATCAGCACATCGAAGCCGGGGCGCGGCAGATGGACATGGGAGAATGGAAACGGCCCCACAGCTACACTACGCCTCAAGAGGAATGGAAAGCCGTTCGCGAGCGGGTGGGTCTGATCGACGTCAGCACGCTCGGGAAAATCCGGGTGCAAGGACGCGATGCCGCGAAACTCCTCGATAAGGTCTATACTCACGTTTTCTCGTCGCTGCAGGTGGGGCGTAGCCGGTACGGAGTGATCTGCGGTGATGATGGAATCATCTTGGATGACGGCACCGTGAGCCGTCTGGGTGAAGATGATTTCTATCTTACGACCACGACCGGGAACATCGAATTCGTGGAAAAGTGGCTGAAGTGGTGGATCGCCGGGACCGGCTGGTGCGCCCACGTCACCAATGTTACGGCCGATCTTGCCGCGGTGAACCTTGCCGGCCCGAGAGCGCGAGATGTGTTGAATAAGCTGACGCAGGTTGATCTCTCGCCGGCTGCTTTCAAATACATGCAGTGCGCGCAGGATGAAGTGGGCGGCGTGGCGGCGATTTTGCTGCGCATCGGATTCGTCGGCGAGACAGGCTGGGAGATCCACTATCCGGCTTGCTATGGCGAATACTTGTGGGAGGCCTTGCTTGACGCCGGCAAGGAATTCGGCATCACGTGTTTCGGCGTCGAGGCACAGCGAATCCTGCGTCTGGAGAAGAAGCACGTGATCGTCGGGCAGGATACCGATGCCCTTTCGAGTCCGTTTGAGGCCGATCTGGAATGGGTGATCAAGTTTCATAAAGAAGACTTCATCGGCAAGTCCAGCCTGCTCGCGGCTAAAACGCGTGGGATCGACAACAGGCTGATCGGTTTCGTTGCTGACGCGGTTGTGGAAGACGGAAGCGCGGTGGTGGTGGACCAGCAGCCGGTCGGACGCGTGACTAGCGCCCGGATCAGTCCTCTCGAAAATCGCTGTCTCGGATTAGCCGTCGTGCCCTCGCGATTAGCCGCTGAGGGGAATTCATTCCAGATTCGAAGCAACGGCCAGCTGGTGAAAGCCAGGGTCCATGGCCCGCCGTTTTATGATCCCGAAGGAATCCGGCTGAGGGAATAAAAGGGGCCGTGCAGGCAAGTGAAGGTTTATTGTAGCCCTGAGCTGCAGCGTGTCAACCATGCAAAGCCCGCCAACTTCCAAACCCCTTGGACGTTCGCCTCTGCATTACCGCCTGACAAGAGAAGGCGCTGTGTTCTCCGAATACTCGGGTTGGCTGGTCGCCGACCACTATGGCAATGCCCAGGACGAGGCAGAATCCGCGCGGTCGGCCGCGGCCCTGGGCGACTTCAGCTTCGCTGGCAAGTGGGACATCCAAGGCGCTGGTCTGGAACGTTCTCTTCGCAGAATTGTGGAAGGAACGGCGGTTCCGCGACCGCGACGTGCAACTGCTTGCGAAGGCGGCTATCTCTGCCGCCTCATGCCCGATCGCGCGCTTCTCGTGCTCGACCGGGCAGACGCGGAAATATCCACAAAACTTCGCGAGCTGGGCGGCAGCACCTGCCTCCACTCTGTGGATCGCACCTCAGGCTATGGCCGCCTTCTTCTTTGCGGGCCGCAAGCCAGACTCGTACTGAGCAAAGTCACGCCACTCGACCTTCGGGGGAGCACCTTTCCTGATTTCAGTTGCGCCTGGACCCCGATGGCTGGTATCCGCGTGCTGCTGGCCCGAAGAGACCGGCGGCGGTTGCCGGGTTACGAAGTCCTGGTGAGTCGTGAATACGCGGAGTATTTGTGGGATGCCCTGATCGCAGCGGGCCAAGAGTACAAAATTCGTATTCATGGATTCGAAGCACTTCGTCTGCTGGAGGGCTCGTAATGTTCGGCCAGTTTAGGTTTGAACGGATGTGGGCCCGCCCGCCGCTCAAGAAGAAGTACGACATTGTGATCATCGGCGCCGGTGTCCACGGTCTGGCCACCGCCTATTATCTGGCGAGGGAGGGAATTCGCGGCGTGGCGGTCCTCGAGAAAGGTTATCTCGGTTCGGGCAACAGCGGCCGTAACACGGCTATCATCCGCGCCAATTATCGAACTCCGGACGGGATCTCTTTCTACCGCGAGAGTCTGAAACTCTATGAAGAGCTTTCCGGCGCGCTTGGCTACAATGTGATGTTTTTACA
>Ga0066710_100007660_pt1 | contig 10358 bp, 9 predicted proteins | sample GraSoiAngelo_159_FD_79666 | JGI IMG/M metagenome (GOLD analysis project Ga0066710, IMG submission 79666) | Grasslands soil microbial communities from the Angelo Coastal Reserve, California, USA - 14_1009_16_40cm | ecosystem: Environmental > Terrestrial > Soil > Grasslands | place: USA...
GCGCGTTGGACCGGGCGAAACACGGGCACTTGGCGCGCCAGTCAGCCTCAAGCCCAGAAGTGTAACTCAAGTCTGGTTGGGGGATGCGGGTTTCTGACCAGCAGAATATAGGCCGCTGCCAGGGCAGGGACCGTGAGGTTGCGGGGAAGAACTCCGATGTTTAGCGGAAGATCCTGGTACCGGTGACGTCCCATCCTCCGTTAACTATGCGTCTTGCCGGAGACGCAGAATCACGCGTCGGAAACAGGTGCGGACCGTGGTTAGCAGGCGATTACGGCGCAGGACTTCCGCGCCACTGCGGGGCTGGTCTACACCGTGTCGCGATCGCCCATCATCTGCTCGAGCAATTCCCGGTACTGGTTTTGGCGCTGCTGTAATTCCCTCTGTTGTTTAGTTTCTTCCAGGATCTGACGCTTTACTTCCTCGATTTGGCGCCGCGTTTGATCGCTGAGCTGAACTTGCGTCTGCTGCCTGAGCTGGTTCGTGAGTTTCTGCAATCCGGCGCGCTGGGCCTCGGCATGCGCCCCTTGATAATTCTTCAACTGCCGGGCCAGTCTCTCGGCCTGAAGCTTCATCTCCGGCGCTCGCGCCTGGAACTCGGAAATATCGTCTTCGAGGTCCTCGATTTCGGGAGCCAGAATTTCCGGCGGTTCAGGCGGCTCGGGCGGTTCCGGCGTCAGGACCTCCGCGTTCTCTCGGTAGACATGGGACCGCCTTGGTTCGATCTTCACTTTCAGGCTCTGCTCGCGGTGGTCGCGCACGATCGTCAAGGTGTGTTCTTGTTTTTCGGCGTCTTTCCCGGTCTCCCGACTAATAGCATCGTGCAGGTTCTCGATGGAGCCTACTTCGGTGGAATCAACCTTTATGATGCAGTCTCTGGATTTCAACACGCCCTTCTCGGCGGCAGTACCCGATTTCACTTCCAGCACCAGAACGCCCTTCCGCCCCTTTACACCAAAGTAGTCAGCCAACTGGGGTGTGAGCTCCTGGGCCGAGATGCCCAGTTGCGCTCCATCGACCGAGAAATTGAAATTGAACGCCGGGACATTTATTTTCGGGAACGCGACCTCCGGAAGATGCATGCCCTGGAAACCCATCAGCTCGTGGCGGGGCGCGAGAGTGACACTCAGCGTCCGCGTTTCGCCGGCGCGGCTCACTTTCAGGCTTACCTTCCGGCCCGCCGGAGTCTCGCGCACCAGCCGGCGTAGCTCCGGCACGCTGCGCACACGCTCGCCATCGAATTCCAGGATCACGTCATTGGCCTGGAGACCGGCTTTGGATGCCGGGCCGTCGGGATCAACCTCGCTCACCACGGCGCCTCGCTCGTCGGGTAGTTTCAGCTCGCGTGCTTTGTCCGCAGTCACTTCACTGAGGCGAACCCCTATCCAAGCCTGACCGCGGCCGGCATCGCTGAATTCCGCATGTATCCGTTTTGTACTCACCGGATGATGACCGACCTTCTGGGCCAGGAGCACTCCAGAAGTCAGCACCAAGACAGCCAGAATCACCAGAGCCTCAGTGGGAATCTTGCCTTTCATGATAGGTCTCCTTGGAACGACAGTTTACAGTTGACAATCCACTATTTGAGAAGACTCCTCAACAGTCGGCGTTTAATCTGTGCAGATTCGATGTTAGCCCCTCCCGCCGAATCGGAAGGGGGTCGGCCCGGGCCGGCGGCCCTCCAAGGCTGACGGTTGCGCTAATCCTCGTCGTCCTCCTGCATTCGCTTCTGGATTTCTTGCTCCTGTAGCTGCATTTTCCTCTGCTGCCTATCCATCTGCAGCTGTATTTCTCTCTGCTGCCTTTCCATCTGCAGTTGTAGCTTGCGCTCGACTCTTTGAAGCTCCTGCTCCACGCGCTTATTCTCCCGCAGCTGCCAGTTGCTCCAATACGCAGCCTGGCGCGTCTTGAGCTGATTGAGCGCGGCAGAGTCCAGTTTGTGAATCTCGATATTGCCCATGACGGTGTGGATCACCAGCTCTTTGCCGCCACCATTCAAGGCGGATTTGCCGCGTACGGTACGCGTGCCAAAGTCCTGGTCGTCCTCTCCCTGGGGTACGCCCTGCACGGTCAGCGGGAAGTCCGAAATAATTTTGTGTCCGGCGGCTTCGTCAATGACCGCGTTAATGTTTAAAGGAAGATCGACGGGGAGGAACACTTGCACATCCCCCACCGACGTTTGGAGATTGGAATTCGCGAAGGTTTGTCGGCTGGCGCTGATTTCCGCCAGGATTCTTCCGGCGGCAGTGGCGGCGCGCACCGCGCTTTGCAGCTGAAACATATCGATGCTGCCGCCTGCTGTTTCCACCTTCACGATGCCTCGCGCCCCTTGCAGGCGGATGTTGCCGCCTGCGGTCTGGGCTTGGACACTCGATCCGCAGTCCCCGATCTGAATCTGTCCGCCCGCGGTTTCTGCCACCACAGGCCCTGTGGCGCCCCGCAAAGCGATGTCGCCACCTGCCGTCTGCGCCGTCACGTTACCCTCAATGAGGCCCGCGGCAATTTCGCCCCCGCTTGTGTCCAGGCTGACGTTCCCTTTCACGTTGCCTACGCGGATGTTGCCGCCCGCCGTGCTCGCCTCGATCCGCTGGCCCACATTGCCGAGCGCGATGTTCCCGCCCGCCGTTTCGACCTTCACAGGCCCCGCCAGGTCTCCGGCGCGAATGTCACCGCCCGCCGTTGAGGCCCGAAGCTCGCCCCCGAGTCGCTCCACCCCGATATCGCCACCCCGGGTCTCGAGGTCAAGGTTAAAACGGGGCGGCACAGTGATGAAGAATTCAGCGCTCAAATTCATGCCGCGGTGTCGTTCCGAGGCGGAGCGGGAGGTAAGGTAAACCGCCCCTTCAGCGGTACGCAGGCTCAATTCCAGGCTCCTGAAATAGCGGTTTGCCTCGGGAGCGCCTGGGGTGTAAGCCTGCAGGCGGACCTGGCAACCCATCCGCCCGCTCTGCCCGGGGTGAACCGTAATCGAGCCGAAATCGGCGCGCAGCACCAATCGTCCACCGTCTCGAACCGGGGCGCTGCAGTCCGCGTGCTCCACCCAGGCGCGTCCTTCGCGCTGCGGCTCGCCTCGCTTAACGGAAGCCTGATCAGAAGCGGCGTGCGCGAAATTCGCGCCGGCGGCAAGCGCCCAGATCACAGAGAAGAACAAGGCCATTTGTCGCCGGCCGCTTCGCCTTGCGGACAAATCCATTCGAAATGGTCTTATGTCCGTCACGCGTGGATCCCCCACGCAACTCCGGTGTTGTGCCTGTCCCTTGGCCACCATTGCTCGGATTCTTCGCCTCAGGCCAAAGACTCCGGAGCCTTCCGTTCGACCGCAATGGCATGCTGTTCTCAGCGGAGCGCGGCCTAGCGAAGAATCTGCTCTGCTCGCTGCCCCTGTCGCGTTGTATTCTGCCATTTCCCTTGTCACTTGCACTGCTATTCTCCTGCCTGTTCCCAAGCCGCTCGAAAGAAGCGCGACTTCCGGCTTATGGTCCTTCTCCCGCCAACTCATGGATGGCTTCGGCACACTTGACTCGCACGTATTGGTTGGCATTTTGTGCCGCAAGCATCTGAAGGGTGGGCAGCAAACTCCTGTCTTTCTCCCTGACAGCTCGGTCTACCAGCGTATCAATCGCGGCAAGCCGCACCCCGGGATTCTTATCGTGCTGGGCGGCGGCAAACAGCGCCTGATGCATATCGTCGCCCCAATCCATCGCCTGAACGGCCTTGAGCGCATCGAGCCGGTCGCCGGCGTTAGGGTCATTGCGCATGGCGTAAATCAGCGCTTCCCGGACGGCCGGGTGGTCACTCCTGCCCCGCAGTGCGTCCAGAGCATCACGGCGGATCCCCGCGTTTTCATAGCCCTTCACCGCGCTCACCAGTAACTCACGGATGCGCGGATCGTCGAGCGAACCCTCCATGGTTACGCGGCGCTCAGCGTTCACGGTAATGCGGACGTCGCCTGTCTTGGGATCGGGAGTCACCTGGCTGATGTCCCGCACCTTCATATTCGCCAAATCAGAGTTGGTGAGCGAGGAGGAGACGACGCCGTTCGCTTGCGGAGCTAGCTGGGACTTGTGAGGACGCAGTGTCCAGCCGAGACCAAATCCAAGAAGGGCCAGGGCGACGGCGGTGACAGCTCCTGCTGCCGAGACTCGACCCGGTATATTGAAACCCACCGGCAACAGGTTCCGCAGCACAGACCGCCAGCCGAGCTGTTCCCGGTCCAGAGTCTCGTCAAGCGCCTGGCGGCAGCGAACGATCAATTCGGGTGAGGGCTCCAGGGCGGCGCGCTGACTCATCAAGCGCTGAAGTCTGCTTGACTCCTCCACAATCTTCCGGCAAGGCTCGCAGCCTGCCAGATGGGCGTCATAAGCTGCACGTTCCTGTGGAGAAATCTCGTCGTAGATGTAAGCTGCAACGGTTTGTTCGATAAAGTTGCACGTCATACTCTTCACCCTTTGGCGCAGGCACGGTCTGCTCGGCTCTTCTCTATCGCCTTAGATCAGGTCCCCCAGCGCCAGACGTAGCTTTTGCGTAGCCCGAAACAGGCAGTTCTTCGCCGTCTCCTCGCTGGTTCCGCAAAGCTCGCCGATAGCGCGAAGCCTCAACCCCTGATAATGCTTCAACTCAAATACCATCCGTTCCCGCGGGTTCAGATCCTCCATGGCTAGTTTGATTCGCCGCCGGATTTCAGTTCCCTTGAAGGCCCGTTCGGGATTAAGCCGCTCGTCTGGGAGATTGTGAAAGTATTCGGCCTCACTCTCGTCGCTTTCGGGGGCCTGGACCTCGTTCCGGCTCTTCTGGCGACGCAGGTGATCAAGGCACACGTTCATTACCACGCGATAGAGCCAGGTGGAAAAGCGGGAGTCGAAGCGGAAGCGCCCGAGAGACCGGTAGACCTTCAAGAAGGCCTCCTGGTACAGGTCCTGAGCCTCTTCCGGTGAACGCACCACCTTGAGAGCCAGACGCAGAACCTCGTGGTCGTAGAGGCGCACCAGTGAGTCGAAGGCGGCGCGGTCGCCATCCTGCGCGCGGCGAATGAGTTCACGCTCGTCCGCCTCGAGCAAGCGCGAGCCCTCGGCGAGTATTTTGCCAGCCAGCTCCAAGCAGGCGCCATCCATCGGAAAGTGCACTCTTCTTGCGCGTCTCGTATTCGTTAGACGCAGCTACAAGTAAAAGGTAAGCGAGCCAGGAAGGCAAGCGGGCGTTGCGTCGCCGCCCCTGCGTGTCGGCCAGAGAGTCTGTTCCTGGGCGGTGATGCTAAACTATTGTTCCAGCCGAGGTCGCAGCTCGCCACCCTTAGAGCGAAATATTCTTGAACAGTTCGGGCTAACGCCAGTCTTCAGATTTGAGGTCCCGGAATGCCGGTGCCGCAGCAGGCAGTCTTGAGCGAAACGCTTCTGATGGCCGATCCCGCTCAAACGGAAGTGGAAGGCGTCATCCGGGAACACTCTCACTTGGTTTTCAAGATCAGTTTTTCTGTCCTGCGCAATCACCACGATGCGGAGGACGCCACGCAGGAGACGTTCCTGCGTTTCTTGCGCGGCCGAAAAAAGCTCGGCGGCATTCGGGACGTGCGTGCATACTTGGCGCGGACAGCTTGGCGCGTGGCTCATGGCCGCCGGAAGCAGGCTTGGGAAATCTCGCTGGAAGAGGCGGCCGAGGTGGTGCTGCACATGCGATCCGCCGGGATGCCTGCCGAAGAGATTATGGCCAAGCGCGAAGCGATGGCATTACTCGAGCGGCTGATCGACTCCTTGCCCGGGGATCTTCGGAAGACCCTGGCGCTTTCCACCGTCGAGGAATTGTCCTCGGCGGAAATCGCGGGACTTCTGGGCATTCCGGAAGGCTCGGTGCGAACCCGGCTGATGCGCGCGCGCCAGATCTTGCGCGAGAAGCTGACCGCAGTCTTTGGGAGAAGGCCTTGAGAGTTGCCCCATAGGGTAGGTTCGGGCAGCCGTAGGTTACAACCGCTGCTGTAGCGGCGCGCTTGCGCGCCGAACGCCCTGCGAGCCGGGGAACATAAGTCCAGGGCAAGGCTGGGGAAGATATCCATGAAGGATGAGGAACGCGACCGCTTTGCCGAAGAACTGCTCGAAGCTGGGCTGGCGCGCTATTGCCGGGCAGAGCCCCACGAAGGTCTGGAGGGGCGGCTCCTGGCAAGGCTCGAAGAAAGCCAACCCTCGCGCGTCCGCCCCGTGATGTCGCAAGGGGCGGTCTCCGCTTTCCTGCTGCGATGGGCGTGGCGCCGCTCCAGAACGGGCGCGGTGGCTGCCGTACTCTGTGTTGCCTTGGTGGGCGTTGTGGCGGCGGTGCTCCGGATAGCAGGCCGGCATCGTCCTGCCGCGACTCGCTCTGGAACCCCGAACCATGCGGCTGAAATAACTCCTTTCGGCACGTCCAAGCCACGGCCCGGTCGAGGAAGCACGCGTGTTGAGCGCCCGGCCCCACCCGGACCCGCGCTCCTCTCGCAAAGGATGGCGCGCCCGAAATCACGGTCCGAATTGCGACCGCGATCACTGCCGCAATGGACGGAAGAACCGCGGCAGGAACAGTTCCCCGCCCCTGCACCACTTTCCGAGCAGGAAAGGCTTCTGCTCAGTTATGTGCGGGGAACGCCCTCCCCGGAGCCGCTGAGTTTTCACGACCCCGAGCAACTTAAGCGAGACTTGCAGCCGAAGCCTTTGGAGCCTCTCAAGATGGAGCCGCCTGACACAGAAACCGGACTGAGGGTGCCGGCGGCAGAGAACAAATGAGGAGATAATCATGCGCAGAAGATTCCTGCTCGTGCTTTTTTCGCTTTCCCTGGCGGCTGGAACCACCGCCTTCCCGGAAGGAGCCGGAGCCCAGGAGGCCGCGAAGGAAGGGAGCGGTTCCAAAGAGCTAACCGCGCAGAAGAGGGCGGGAAACATCTATCGGCTGGAATACATGCTGCATGAGCTTGAAAACGGCAAGCGCATTAACACGCGAAATTACACCCTCATGGTTTCGGCTGGATCGCTTTTTGCGGCGAATGCGGCGAATGTGGGAGATTGGACAGGCTTTCGGGTCGGCAGCCGGATTCCCATGGCTACGGGGAAGGACCAGCTCCAGTGGCAGTATTTTGACCTGGGCGTGAAGATCAATTGCCGGCTGAAGGAGCGAGAGAATGATCTCCTGGTGGAGACGAACCTGGAGATAAACAGCGTTGCTGAGGCTGAGATCACCAGCGTCCCCAAGACTCCTGTTATCCGCAGCCTGAGCTTATCAAGCATCACGCAGGCCGTGCCCGGGAAGCCTGCGCTGGTAGGTTCGGTGGACGACGTAACTGCCAATCGCCGGTACGAGATCCAGGTGATGGCGGCGAAGGCCAAGTAACAACAGTTGCCGGCTTGAGGGAGTCTCTCCCCTGCTTGTCTGGCGCCAAATTTGGAAATGCGTTAGGCTCTGACAGGAGGAGCCAAACGCATGAAGGGTAAACCGGAAGTGCTGGACGTGCTGGCGGAGATGCTGAAAGAGGAGCTTGGTGCCATCAGCCAGTATTTTCTTCACGCGGAGATGTGCGAGAACTGGGGTTACCAGCGTCTGAGCGAGTTCATTAAGGGCCAGTCGATCGGAGAAATGAAGCATGCGGAAAAGCTCGTCGAGCGCATACTTTTCCTGGAGGGACTGCCCAACATGGGTGACCTGCCCAGGCTCAATATCGGCAAGAATGTGAAGCAACAGCTGGAAAATGATCTGGCACTCGAGAAAGGCGCCGTGCAGGAATACAACCAGGCCGTGGCCACCTGCCAGAAGACCGGCGATCATGCCACGGCGGAGCTGTTGAGAGTGATTCTCGAGGACGAGGAGGAACACGTCGACTTTTTGGAAACGCAGTTGAGTCTGATCAAGGACCTGGGCGTCGAAAACTACCTGATGCGACAGATGGGCGAGGGCAAAGAAGAGAAATGATTTCTTCATGCAGAGCTGTGGATGCGTGGCGTAGGAGCGTCTGCCCTCTGCGGCATCCTTCCCAGGCGAGCATCGCAGCCGCGGAGGCGCTGCAGGCTAGCACTGCGGCACGACTACAAAGAATTTGCAGAGCAGGGCCGGAGGCCGGCGCGGCGGAGCTCCAAAGCTTGCAACACACGCTCGGCCGCCCCCTGGCCGGTGCGTATGCAGTCAGAAATGCCGATTCCGGAGTATATATTTCCCGCCAGGAATAATCGCGGATGGTGCTCAAGCCGCTTTTGAATCGCGCGGAGACGCACGGCGTGGCCCACCTCGTATTGCGGCATTGCCGAGGGCCAGCGGTAAATTCTGAAGAACTCGGGCTCAACCCTCAGATTCAAAATTTCGGCGAGTTCCTGCCGAGCCAGGCGGAGGACCTCATCGTCGCTGAGATGGAGGACACCGGGGTCGCGCGCCCCACCGAAGAAACAACGGAGCAGGGCGCATCCTGGGGGAACACGATGGTCGAACTTTTTATGGACGAAGGTACAGGCCAGCAGCCGGCGCTTTTCCCCGTGAGGCACCAGAAATCCGAATCCTGCGGGAAGCTTCTCGCGCACGCCGGTGCCGTATCCGAGTGCGACCGTCATAGCTGAGGTGTAGGTGATGCTCCCAAGTTCGCGAGAGAGTGAAGGGTCAAGGGTGGCCAGAACTCGGGCACATTCAAAGCTGGGCAGCGCGAGAATAACCGCATCAGCCTCCAAAGTGCCACCGTACTCGCGGCGGAGCACGTATGATCCCGCCGTCGAAGGCGAGTGGACGCGACCAGTTGCCCGCCTCTCCTCTGACCGATCGATCCCGGTCATCCTGCTCCTGAGGTGGACCCCGGCACCATCTAGCTGATGGACCAATGCCCGGACAAGCGTTTCCACCCCAGGCTTAAGGGTCAAGAAGAGCGGTTCTCCGCGGTTCTGCCGCTGGCTTCTGGCTTGCAGAACACCACGCGTGAGGCTGCCGTATCTCTGCTCCATGTCCCAGAATCTGGTCAAAACGGAACGGGCGCTGAGCCGGGCAGAGTCGCCCCCAAAGACGCCTGCCAGCAGAGGATCTGCGATGTTGTCTACCATTCCTTGACCATAATGCCGGGCCACAAAACTTGCTGCCGATTCATCGGCTCCAAAATCCGTGAAGCCTTCGGCAGGCCGTGCTTTGCGCGGTTCCGAAGCGGACTCCCGGGGTTCCGGCATGACCGGCGCGCCTGGGGGTGCTTTCTTGAACCACTCTCGAAGCGTGACCACCTTGCTTGATAAGGGAAGCAGAGGCGTCGAAAGGACATGCCTGAGCTTAGTAGGCACAAACAACACCAGGCCTTCAGGAAGCGCAACCAAGCGGTTGCGACCGAGCCAATCGCTCTGCAGAATGTAGGTCCGTCGGTCCCGGTCGTTCGAGCCGATTAGGGATTCCCCCAGACACAGGGCGCGGCACAGCTCCGCCGCTTCCGGCTTTTCTGACAGAAAGGAATCGGGTCCGGCTTCAACAATGAACCCGTTCACCTCTTCGCTGCGGATCAAGCCGCCCAGGCGAGGTCCGGCCTCAAGCAGGACTTCCTCTATGGGAGCGCCGGCGCGACGAGCAAGTGCCAGACGATAGGCCGCGGAGAGTCCGGTGATGCCCCCGCCCAGCACGGCAACGGGATGAGTCTGGGTGTTGCCCAAAAGTCCTCCTCGGAGGCGCGCAAAAGGACGAACAGAAAATTACCTCGCCGCGGGCACCGGTGAGATCCAGAAGGTCAGAGTACCCTTGGAGCCGAATCACGGGCCGCGGGTTTCAGGCTCCTTTATGATGCGGGCCATGACAACGTCGTGCAGCGCCTTGATGAACCTGGGGCTGTTATTCAGCGATTCTGACCGCCACACGGTCACGCCGCGCTGCCTGCCATGTTCGCGAAATACCACGTCCACGTCGTAAAGTATTTCGACGTTGTCTGAGACGAAGCCCACCGGAGCGATCATTACATGCCGGTGTCCTTCGGCTGCCAGCTCGTCAATCCTGGATTCCACCGTGGGCCCGATCCAGGGTTCGGGGCTTATCCCTTGGCTCTGGAAGGCCAGTCGCCACTCAGTAAGCGCGAGCGCCTCGGCCACGAGTCCGGCGGTCTCCTTCACTTGAATTTCATAAAGGTCGCCCTCGGCAATGGTTCGCACCGGGACGCTGTGCGCCGTCAGGATTACGGGAACAGTTTGGCCGGCGGTCTGCTCGGCACGGTTCAGCGCCTGGGCGATTTTTTCGCGAAAGGCCGCAATCAACTCCGGCTGGTCGTGCCAGCTCGAGACGAATTCCACACGCATGCCTGGCGCGAACTTCTCCACGGCATCATCCAGGTGTTGACGGTATAGGCCCACGCTGGTGCGGGAGTTATGGGGCGCCAGGCACAGCGCCAAAATCCGGCTCACGCA
>Ga0066710_100007662_pt1 | contig 10358 bp, 4 predicted proteins | sample GraSoiAngelo_159_FD_79666 | JGI IMG/M metagenome (GOLD analysis project Ga0066710, IMG submission 79666) | Grasslands soil microbial communities from the Angelo Coastal Reserve, California, USA - 14_1009_16_40cm | ecosystem: Environmental > Terrestrial > Soil > Grasslands | place: USA...
CGGCACGCCCGTCCTGCGGCTCGACGACGTCTGCAAGTGCTACCGCCTCTACGAGCGACCCGAGGACCGCCTGAAGCAGATGTTGTGGCGTGCCCGGCGCCGGTACTATCGCGAGTTCTGGGCGCTCAGTCCGGTGTCGTTGACGGTCGAGCGCGGCGGGGCGCTGGGAGTCATCGGCCGGAACGGCTCCGGGAAGTCCACGCTGCTCCAGCTCATCGCCGGGACTCTCCGCCCCACCGCCGGGCGCGTGAGCGTGAAAGGCCGTCTCTTCGCCCTGCTCGAGCTCGGGGCCGGCTTCAATCCCGAGTTCACGGGCCGGGAGAACGCGGCCCTCAGCGGGGCCATCCTCGGGGTATCGCGGGCCGAGATGCAGGAGCGCTTTCCCGCCATCATCGACTTCGCCGCGCTGGGGGACTTCATCAATCACCCGGTGAAGACGTACTCCACCGGCATGTACGCGCGTCTGGCGTTTGCGGTGGCGACGGCGCTCGAGCCCGACATCCTCCTGGTGGACGAGATGCTCGCGGTCGGCGACGTCGCGTTTCAGCAGAAGTGCATCAGCCGTCTCCGCGAGATGCGGGAGCGGGGATTGACGCTCCTCCTCGTGAGCCACTCCGTCGATGCCGTGAAGAGCGTCTGCGGGCGGGCGATCCTGCTCGACGCCGGGAAACTCGTGGCGAGCGGCAGCGCGGACGAGGTGACCGACGAGTACCTCACCCGGCTGCGCGAGGAGATGAACGCACGCACGGGCCGGGAGCTGGCGCTGCCCGCCCGCGGCAACGGGCGGGCGCCGACCCTCGAAGGCAAACGCCGCTACGGGACCGGACACGTGCAGATCGAGCACGTCGCCCTCGAGGCCGACGACGGCGTACCGGCCCAGGTCTTTCGCTTCGGGGAGCGCATCACGCTCCACATCGCCTATCGGACACAGGTCGACGTCGACCACCTGAGCGTCTCGTTCCTCGTCCGGGATGCCACCGGGGTCGATCTCCTCGGCACGACCACCTTCGAGGAGGAGGCTCACCTCCGCCCGCTCGCCGCGGGCGCGAGCGACACGGTGCGGCTCCGCTTTCAGAACCGGCTGCGGCCGGGTTCCTACGGCGTCTCCGTGGCGATCAACCGCGTCAGCCGCCGCGACCTGACCGACAACGTCCTCTTCGATCAGATCGACTCCGTCGTTGCCTTCGAGGTGATCGGCGATCCCCGGCGGCCCGTGCACTACAAGTTCCACGAACCGGTGGAGGTCGTGCATGGGTGAAGGCGGGGGGCTGGGCGTCTCGCCCAACTACCTCTGGTGGCAGCGGGTCGGCGCCGCCTGGCCCGACGAGGTGAAGCGGCGCAAGCGGCACCGGCTGCTCTATCACGTCGAGGAGGTTTTTCTCGCCGAGTACTTCGCGCGCCAGGCGCCGGCGCGGGTCCTGGAGTTCGGATGTGGTTTCGGCCGGCATCTTCGTTACCTCGCCGGCATCGAGCAGCTCGAGGTCCACGGCTTCGACCAGAGCGAGACCCTGCTGGGCGAGATGCAAGGCTGGGCACCGCCCGGGTGGGTGGAGGAGCGGATCCGGGTCGGGGCGCCCCTCGCCCCGCTACCGTATCGGGACGGGGAGTTCGACGTCGTCTTCACGGTGAGCGTGCTCATCCACAACCGCCCCGAGCACCTCGAGCGCGTGCTCCGGGAGCTGGTGCGTGTCTGCCGCGGGCACCTGCTCCTCATTGAGAACGTACCCGTCAGCGAGACGGGGCTCTCGTCGGACGAGCACGACGGCTGCTGGCTCCATCCGCTGCAGCGTCACTTCGCCCGGATGGGTCTCACCTGCGAGCCGCTCCCGTCCTGCTTCGTCGAGCATGGCGTCTACCGCGTCCGCGTCGATCCGGCCGCCCGCGTCGCCGACCTCCACCCCACGACCCTCGAGAATCTTCGCCGGATGCAGGAGGAGATGGCGGGGTTCTTCGAGACCTCCGAGACTCCCGTGGCGGTGCGCCTCGCGGAGATGACCGCCGACCGCGATCGCCTGTGGGAGGAGGTCCAGCGCCGGTACCAGGACTACGAGGAGGTGCGGGCGAGCCTCGCGAGCCAGCTCGAGCGGCTGTCGGCCATGCTGTACGTGGTGACGGCGGAGCGCGACCGTCTCTCCACGGAGGTCCAGCAGCTGGCGGCCGAGTGTCGGGCGCGCGAGAGCGAGGCGCACGCTCTCGCCGATCGCGTCCGGTGGCTAGACGCCGAGCTCGGACGCGTGGTCGGCTCGCGCTCGTTTCGCCTGACGCAAAGCCTGGCGGCATCCCCACCGGCGCAGCTCGCCCGGCGCGCCGTCTGGTGGATGAAGGACCACCTCCACCGTGACGTCCGCGTCCGGGCGACCGGTCGCCGGAGCCCAGAGAGCGCAGGCGCCGAAGTCTGGGTTCTGGAGCGGCCGGACGCTGGTGCCGGGATGCGGGGCGGCGGCCACTGGCGGAAGCGCGAGATGCCCGATGGCAGCCGTGCCTGGATGGCCGACGGGCAGGGGACCCTGGTGGTGAGGCCGGGCGACGGCGTCAGGCTGCGGCTGCGGGCGCATCCGGCGGGCGGCATCGCCGACCTTCGCTTCCTCGGGCGGATCCGCCAGATCGACCTCTACCGCGCGAAGGAGGCGGTGGTGGAGGTGGACGCGGCCCGGGGTGAGGTGCGGACGTTCGAGTCGCCGGCCTTGCCGACGAGCGCATCGAGCTCTCCGTCGTCGGACCCCCTCGCGCAGAGCTGGCGCGAGACGCTCGAACGCTTCCGATCCTCGGGGCAGGATCACTTGGCGATCTGCCCCGCGCAGTGGCTCGGCGTCGCGACGGCCGTAAGGACGATGTTCCGCCACGCACTCCACGTTCCCGAGCTTCTGGAACCCGCCGCAGTCGACGCCTACGCAGACGTGCTGCTCGAATCCGGCGCCAGGAAGATCGTCTTCGGCGGCTTCGCCAGGGGCTATGACGGTCTGGTCCAGGAGCTGAAGCGCCGCCGACCCACGCTCAAGCTCTACGTGGCCTGGTACGGAAACGCCGCCCAGCACAACGAGGACTATTCCCGCTGGGCCTTCAACACGATCCATACGCTCGCCGAGGCTGGCTTGGTCACGTGCGTGGGGCATACGAAGGTGGGCCTCGAGAAGTCGTTGCGGCACTGTCAGTACCCCGTGCGGACGCTCCTCCTCTGGTATCCTCGCGGGCAGGAGACCCCGGCCGAGCCCATCGCCGACGGGCAGCTGCACCTCGGCGTCTTCACCGCCGGCTCCGGGTGGCGGAAGAACATCTACAACCAGATCTCCGCGGCCGCGCTCATCGAACGGCATGCCCTCCACCTGAAGGTCGCCTACTCACACGAGCTCGAGTGGGCGCGCATCGTGAAGGCGAATCTCTCGGAGGTCTTCGACGGCCACATCCCGGAGGAGACCTTCCACCAGCTCCTTGGACGGATGCACTGCAACCTGTACGTGACCTTCAGCGAGAACGGTCCCCTCTTGCCCCTGGAATCGCTCGGGCTCGGTACGGTCTCGGTGATCGGCCCGGCGGGCCACCTCTTCCGGGACCACGCCTACCTCCGTGATCGACTGATCGCTCCCTATCCCGACGACCCCGTGGTCATCGCGGAATACGCACATCGGGCGATTGCGGACCGAGAGCAGATTCTCCAGGCCTATGCCGAGTTCTGTCGCGAGTACATTCCGGCGGCGGAGCGGAGCGTAGAGGAGTTCCTGGCAGTCGAGTGACCTGGCCGCACGCGATCGCCCACGGTTGAGCCCCGCGCGAATGGCAGCGCCGTCGGTCTGCTTCGTGAGCACCGAGATCTTTCCGGGGACGCCGGGAGGAATCGGGCGGCTGATCCAGCAGAGCGCGCTGGCGCTCGAACACGCGGGCTGGCCGGCGGTGTTGTTGCTCGACGTCCCGGAAGCCGCAACGGAGAAGTTCCGGGCGTATGCGCGGAGCATGCTCCCCCGGACGTCGTGCGTGACGGTGGCCGAGCTGCTCACCGGTCTCGCCACGGACGACGACATCCCGCTCTGGGCCTTCCATTTTCCGGAGTACTGGCGCTCCTACCGGGTGGCCCTGGCCCTCCGGCGCCTGCTCGCCGACACACGTCTCGCCGGGATCGAGTTTCCGGACTACTGCGGGCTCGGCTACGTGGCGCTCAAGTGGCGCCGCCTGCTCGGCGGCGAGCTCGGCGGCTTGCCGATGTGGATCCGGCTGCATGCGCCACACGAGCTCTGCATCGCGGCGGATGACCGGCAAGACGACCGGATCGAAACGCGCCAGCTGCATGCCATGGAGCGCTACTCGCTCCGGCACGCCGACGGGTGGGTCGCGCCCTCGTCCGGTACCCTGACATGGCTTCGCGGCGTGTACGGTTTCGATGGGCCGGGTTGGGTCCGGACGCCGCCCTTCGAGCGGGTCGGTTCCGGCGGAGCCCATCGGCGCCACTCGGATCGGACCGGGCCCATCCGGATCCTCTTCTACGGGAAGCTCCAGCGTCTGAAGGGCACCGATCTCTTCGTCCGAGCGGCTGTGGACCTCTGCCAGCGCCGCCCGGAGCGATTCGAGTTCGACCTGGTGGGTCCCGAGGCGTCCGAGTCGTGGCGCTATCCATCGTTCCGGGTGGAGCTCGAGGCGCTCATCCCCCCCGGGATGCGGGACCGGTTCCACTTTCACGGGGCGATCGAGCCTTCGCGGCTTCGTGAGCTCGCCCTATCCTCGGCGATCGCGGTCGTGCCATCGCGCATCGAGACGTTCTGTCTGGCCGCGCACGAGCTCAACTGGATCGGCATCCCGCTCGTGCTGAACGACCTGCCGGCGTTCGCGGACTATTTCCGCGACGGGGAGAATTGCCGGACCTTCGACGGCACGGCGGAGGGTCTGCGGCGCGTGCTCGACGAGCTCTTGAGCACATCGGCGCCGTTTGCCGTCTGGCGCTGGAGCGACTTCAGCGGCGCGTCCGATCCGGTCCCGCTCTATCGTGAGGTCCTGGCCACCTGCCGGCCGGCTCCCGCCCTACCACAAGCGACCGAAAACGACGACGCGCCACGCGTGTCGGTCATCGTGCCCTACTACGAGATGCAGGCGTACGTCGACACGACGATCGCCTCCGTTGCGCGGAGCACGTATCGGCACTGGGAGGTCATCGTCGTCGACGACGGATCGCGAACGCCGGAGGCCCGTGCCAAGCTGGAAGAGCTGCGCGTTCGCTTCGCGGTCGACTCCCGCGTGCAGATCCTCTCGAAGCCGAACGGCGGCCTCGGCAGCGCCCGCAACCACGGGATCGCGCATGCCGCGGGACGCTACATCCTTCCGCTCGACAGCGACGACCTCGTCCACCCCGACTATCTCGCCTGTGCGGTCACGGCCCTGGAGGCGAACCCCGAGCTCGACGCGGTCAGCTGCTACGTCAGCTACTTCACGGACGGCCACGACCCCGCGGACATCTGCGACTACGTCATCCCCTACGACCTCATCCCGCCCCTCATCTTCCTGGAGAACCGGGCGGGTGTCGCGGCCAGCGTGTTCCGGCGGTCCGTCTTCGAGCGGCATCACTACGACGAGGACCTCTTCAGCTACGAGGACTGGGACCTCTGGTGGCAGCTCGCGGCCGCCGGGCGGCAAGCGGAGACGCTCCCCCGCATCCTGTTCCGGTATCGTCGACGCGCCGACAGCATGGTGAACACGGTCGGCTACAGCCGGCATGCCCACCTGATCGCGAGGATCGCGGAGCGGCACCGGGAGGCGCTCGCGGTCCGCTGGGACGAGGTCTTCCGGCTCTATCTCGAGGAGGTCGCGCGGCTGCGAGCGCGCTGCCGGGCACTGGACGAGGCCGGGCACGCGACGGGGTACGGGGAGGAGACGACGGGTCACGAGTACTCGGTGCGACTCACGGGGCGGCTCTTGCTGGGGCTCCTGCGGTCGCGCGTGCGAGCTCGCCTTGCGGCGGCGCTCGGCCGGCGCACGGTGACCGTCCGGCTCCAGCCGAAGCCACACCCCGAGGCGCAGGGGATGGAGGTCTGGTGCGCGGGGGTGCGGCCGGTCGGCGGTCCGGAGTGGCGGCTCGACGGAGTGGTCGAGCCCGCACCTCTGTGGGAGCGACGCAACGGGGGACCTCCGGGGGCGCGCGAGATGCTCGTGGCGATGAGTCCGGGGGCGACGATGACGTTCCGGGTGGGCGCGGAAGGCTTTGGCCTCGGCTTCCTCCATCATCCGTGGAGCGGCCGGGTGGTTCTCACGGTGGACGGTCAGTCTCACGCCGTCGATCTCTTCGGGCGAGGTGCCGGCCAGGGGTTCTTCGAGCACTTCTGGACGGGGTACCGCTGGGTACCGCAGCGAGTGGCCTGAGGGGGCGAGTGAATTCCGCAATGGTCGCGATCGAGGAGGCGGTCTCCGAGCCCAAAGTCATCCGATCGGCGCCGGCATCGCGCGTTGAGCTGCACATCTGCCTCCTCGTCGTTTGTGCGGTGCCGTTGTTGTTCTCGATACCCTCGCTGGGCGATCCGTTCGGGCAGACCGAGGAGGCCGTGAATGCGGCCATCTGGGCGCTCGGCGGTCGGAACATCCTCGAGAAGGGCCCGGTCGCGGCGCGGCTTGGAGCAAGCGTGGCGCCATATCCCGGAACGAAGGACGGTATCTACGCGCATCACCCGCCGCTTCCCGCGTGGTTGGCGGCGGCGGCCCAGCTTCCAGGTCGCTGGGAAGGGTGGCCGCGTCTGCTCGCGCTCGTCCTTGCGGGCGTCTCACTGCTCCTGCTCTTCCATACGCTCAGTCGGTTCGCGCCGGAAGAGACGGCTCTGCTGGCCACAGCCGTCATCGCCACGTCGCCCTTCCTCCTCTCCTACGGCCGGCTCCTGACCACGCTGACGATTGCTACGCCGCTCTTCCTGGTCTTGCTGGATGGCGCGCTCGGCCGCTTGACGGGCGGCGAGCGGTGGGGAGGCGTCTTCCTCGCGGCCATACCGCTTGCGTTCTTTTCTTCATGGGACGGTGTTCTGGGCGCTGGGGCGGTCGTGATTTTCCTCACCCTGCTCGAGGTTCGCGACGCATATCACCACGGGTCCGGCCGATCCGAGTGGTGCCGTGCCCTCGCCCCAGCCCTCGTGGGCGTGGTGTCCCTTGCGGCCTTGCTCGCCTATTTCGGCTGGGCGAACAACGACCTGGGGGAGATGCTGACGCACGCCAGGATGCGGACCGGAGCCAGCGACGCGGTGCCGCCTCTGGAGTGGATCACGCGGCAGCTGGGCTTCGTAGCTAGCGGTCTCGGCTGGCTGACGTTCTTGGTGCTGGTGGGAGCCACGATCCTGCTCGCTCTGCGGGGCGGTCCGCGTGGCCTGCTCGCGGCGATCCTACTCGGTGCCGTTCCCGGCGTCGCGATGACCATCATCTTCAGAAACGGAGCCTACTCGCACCCCTTCTGGTCCTACAACCTCATCATCCCAGCCGCCCTCGCCGTCGCGTACGCGACCACCCTCGTCGCGGGATGGCACCGACGGGGGGCGTCGCTTCTCGTGGGCGTGCTGATGGTGGTCCAGGCCGTCGTCGGATTCCGGGTCGCCGGGGACCAGCTCGGCCGGGAGCGGCTGCTGAACAGCGTGGGGGCGCTGGCGCGAGACTACTTCCGTCAGCATCCCGTCGAGACGGTGAAGGTGATGTCCGCCTACGACTTCCATCCGTACGTGAGTTGGTATCTTCGCGTCCCGACGGAGGTGGTGTATTCCGTGCGCGATCTTCACGAGCGCCTTCTGTCCGCCCGCTGGGCAGCAAGTGAGCCGTTGCTGGTCGACACCGACCTCGCGCGCGATCTGGGCTGCAAGCCGTTCCAACCGGCGGCCATGTCGGACGACCGGCGCTGGGCCATCGCTCCGGGCGGCGCGGTGGACGCGGCATGCTCGGTGAGCCTGATGCGTGGAGGCTGACGATGAATGAGCGGCCCGAGCGACAGAGGCTCCTGATATTCGTGATCGCGTACTATGCGGAGTCGACACTGCGACGCGTCCTCGAACGCATACCCAGCGCAATCTTCCAGGAATTCGACTGCGAGATACTCGTCGTGGACGACGCGTCGCTCGATCGCACCTTCGCCATCGGTCGGGAGTACAAGGAGAACCATCCCGACATCCCCATGACCGTGCTCCGTAACGAGTTCAATCGCGGGTACGGGGGCAATCAGAAGATCGGCTACGCGTATGCGATAGCCGAGGACTTCGACTTCGTCGCCATGCTCCACGGCGACGGGCAGTACGCCCCCGAGGTCCTCTCGCGCCTCATGCGGCCCTTGCGAGACGGTGCGGCGGACGCCGTCTTCGGCAGTCGCATGATGGACGGGTTCGGGGCTCTGCACGGCGGAATGCCCCTCTACAAGTTCGTCGGTAACAGGATCCTCACGTGGATCCAGAACCTCCTCCTCCGCACCCGACTCACGGAGTTCCACAGCGGATATCGAATCTACGCGGTGGAGGCGCTTCGTCGCATTCCCTATCGCCTGAACTCCAACGACTTCCACTTCGACACGGAGATCGTCATCCAGCTGTTCAACGCTGGCGCACGCGTCGTCGAGCTCCCCATTCCCACGTACTACGGCGACGAGATCTGCCGGGTGAACGGCGTGCGCTACGCGAAGGACGTGCTGCTCGCGACGGTGATGAACGTCGCTCACCGTTCAGGCCTGCTCTACCAGCGTCGCTTCGAGCCGATCACTACGGAGAACCGGTACTACGATCTGAAGCTCGGCTTTCCCAGCAGCCACTCCTGGGCGCTCGAGGCGATCCCAGAGGGGGCGTCGGTAATCGACATCGGGTCCGGTCCAGGCGGGATTGCGCGTGAGCTGGTGAAGAAAGCCTGCCCGACCGCGGTGGTGGACCGATTCGCGCCGCCGGAGCGGATACCGGGCATCACGGTGTTCGTTCAGGACCTGGATGAACCGCCGAAGTTCGACGTGCGACCCTATCGGTACATCCTCCTTCTCGACATCATCGAGCACCTGAAGGAACCCGAGATGTTCCTCGAGCGGCTCCAGAGCCGCTTCGACTACGATCCGAAGACGCTCGTGCTCAGCACTCCCAACATCGCGTTCATCGTGCAGCGGCTGATGCTGCTCGTCGGGCAGTTCAACTATGGGAAGCAGGGCATACTCGACCGGACACACGTGCGGCTGTTCACGTTCCGCGGCGTGAATCACGTGCTACGGGACGCGGGCTTCCGGATCGTGAAGATGCGGGGTATTCCGGCCCCATTTCCGAAGGTGCTGGGCAACGGCCTGCTCGGCCGGATCGCGGTGGCGGTGAACCTCGCGCTCATCCGCCTGAGCAAAACGCTTTTCTCGTACCAGATATACGTCGAGGCGGAGAGCACACCGGGCGTCGATTTCCTGTTGAGCGACGCGAAGGAGAAGAGCGCGGCGCGCGCGGAGCGGCTGCGCAAGGAGCGGCTGGAGCTTCACGCCGACGGCGCGGCATGATCTCGCGAGGCGACGCGCGCTCGCCGGCTGGCCGCGCGCGGCTTGCACCGCGGCCCGGATTCTAGTTTGAGGAACTCCGCATGTCCGCTTATTCGATCGTGACCGTGCCGCCCGGCGACGCCATCCGCATCGGCGCTGATGGCCGGCTCCAGGTCCCCGATCGCCCCATCCTCCCCTTCATCGAAGGCGACGGGACGGGCCCCGACATCTGGCGCGCGAGCCAGGCGGTGTTCGACGCGGCGGTGGAAATGGCCTACCGCGGCAAGCGGAAGATCGCCTGGATGGAGGTCTTCGCCGGCGAGAAGGCGTTCAACCGCTTCAAGGACTGGCTCCCCGAGGAGACGGTCAAGGCCTTCAAGGAATTCGTGGTCGGCATCAAGGGGCCCCTCACGACGCCGGTCGGCGGCGGCATCCGCTCCCTCAACGTCACCCTCCGTCAGGTGCTCGACCTCTACGTCTGCCTCCGGCCCGTGCGCTACTTCCCGGGCGTGCCGAGCCCCGTCAAGCGCCCCGAGCAGGTCGACATGGTGATCTTCCGGGAGAACACGGAGGACATCTACGCCGGCATCGAGTGGGCCGCGGAGAGCCCCGAGGCGCGGAAGGTGATCGGCTTCCTGCAAGAGGACATGGGCGTCAAGAAGATCCGCTTCCCTGCGACGAGCGGGATCGGCGTGAAGCCCATGTCGCGCGAGGGCACCGAGCGTCTGGCGCGGGCGGCGATCGACTACGCGCTCGGCCACCGGCGCCGGAGCGTCACCTTCGTGCACAAGGGCAACATCATGAAGTTCACCGAGGGCGCGTTCCGCGACTGGGGCTACGCGCTCGCGGTCCGGGACTACCGTGAGAGAGTCGTCACGGAGCGGGAGAGCTGGATCCTCGGCAACCGCGAGGCGCGGCCCGACATCTC
>Ga0066710_100007664_pt1 | contig 10357 bp, 9 predicted proteins | sample GraSoiAngelo_159_FD_79666 | JGI IMG/M metagenome (GOLD analysis project Ga0066710, IMG submission 79666) | Grasslands soil microbial communities from the Angelo Coastal Reserve, California, USA - 14_1009_16_40cm | ecosystem: Environmental > Terrestrial > Soil > Grasslands | place: USA...
AAGCAGCTGGGCCGCTTCGACCAGGAGCAGGTTCGCCGCGCCACCTCTTCTAAGCAGGCCAATGAGCTTCTCAGTGCCGCCCTGCTCCGACTCGGTTTCCTCGATGCTGAATCGCACGAGAGCCTGGTTCGGGAGATGATTGAGAAGATCGTGGTGGGCGCGGACCGCTGGGAGGACGCAGCGTACGAATATCGAGAGGGACAGCTTCCCTTCACGCCGCCGGGCGATTCGGGGCTGCCGGTTCCCGTGGCCATCCTGGGCCTGGTGCGCCACGCGTCCGACTTGGAGAAGCTGCGGCGCACCCTTGGGGAGGGGAACCTCCGGGTCAGAATCAACCCGGCTCCGCCGCTTGCTCTAGAACAGGTCCCGCTCGACCCCGCGGAGGGCTTCCTCGTGTCCCGGGCGGACGGCACTCTGACGGCGCGGGAGATTACGATGATGAGTCCCCTGGCGCCGGAAGAGACGGACCGTGCCCTGTGCGGCCTGATCCTGGCGGGCATTCTCAAGCTCGACGGTGCGGAGAGCGAGCCCGGCACACCGGCCGTGCCGCAGCCCGTGGAGGCGGAGACTGCCGTGAAGCCGGAGCGGCGCCCTCGTCCAGCGACTCCCGGGGCCTCCCGGCCCGCCGGGCCGGTGGAGGAGGTGCTCCAGCGCTTTGCGGCCTTGGAAGGACAGAATTTCTACCAGGTCCTCGGAGTTCTCCAGGTCGCTTCCGAATCGGAGATTCGCCACGCCTATTACTCCTTGGCGAAGCGACTTCACCCTGACAAGTTCGCTGAAGAAGAGACCAAGAACCGCGCGGAAAAGCTGTTCGCCGCCATCACCGAAGCCTATGCGACTCTCTCCAAACCGGAAAACCGCAAAGAGTACGACCTGGTGCTGCAGCCGGTGGCCGCCAAGGGGGGATCCGAGAGTTCTGCCGCGGAACTGGCCCGCCAGAATTTCCTGCACGGAAAGGCACACTTGGAAAAGAACGAGATGACGAAGGCGCTCTCCTTCTTCGAGCATGCGGTAGAGCAGGATCCGGGCCGGGAGGAATACCGTCGCCATCTGGCGCTTCTCCAAAGCAGGAACCCGCGACACCGCAAAGAGGCGGAGCAGAATTTCCTGAGAGCCATCGAGCTGAATCCGACCTTCGCCGAGAATTACGCCCAGCTGGGGCTCCTCTACCGGAAGATGGGGCAGATCGAGCGGGGGGACGAATACCTCCAGAAGGCACTCTCCTGGGACCCCACGAATGACACCGCGCTGCAGGCCCTCCACACTGGAGATCCCAGAAAGGGGATCCTGAAGGGGATTTTCGGCAACTGAGCTGTTCCTCTCCCATTGACTTGTCCACGCCAGGGCCTAGATTCCCCCAAGACCTGCGGGTTTCCTCGGGAGCCGCGGGTGTGTGACGCCCTAGATTACAACCTCGTAACGGAGAAGGGATGCCCACCGCGACCTGCCCTCATTGCGGCGCCAGCCAGGAGGTGGTGACGTCAGCCACGGGGGCGGAAGTCCAGATTTCCTGCGGCGCTTGTGCAAAGCCGCTTTTCGTGCGCGGTGCCTCCGCGGGTTTGACCCAGAAGCTCGGAGAGAAATCTCCGGCCGCGAGCATCGCCCCCTCTCCGCCGGAGGGAACGACGCAGGCTGCCTTGGGCCCGTACGAGATCCGGGGAATCATCGGCGCTGGCGGGATGGGGATCGTTTATCAGGGATGGGACGCGCGACTGAATCGCAGCGTGGCGGTGAAGACGCTCAAGCCCGAGCTGGCGAAAGAACCCGCGTTCTGCGAGCGGTTTCTGCGAGAGGCCCGGGCCGTGGCCTCATTGTCCCACCCGAACGTGACCCAGATTTACTACATCGGCGAAGAAGCGGGCCGCCCCTTCTTCGCCATGGAATTCCTGGAGGGGAAGCCCCTGGACGCGCTGCTCCGGGACGAGGGGAAGATCTCCCCGTCCCGCGCCACCGACCTGATCCGCCAGGCCGCCCTGGGGCTGAAGGCGGCAGCCGCCCGCGGAGTGATTCACCGGGACATCAAGCCCAGCAACCTAGTTCTCACTCGGGAGGGAGCCGTGAAGGTCACCGATTTCGGTCTGGCCAAGATGGTGGTGGCCGATTCGGGACTGACACTCACAGGCGAGGTTCTAGGCTCTCCCAATTATGTCGCCCCCGAGCAGGCTTCGGGGGCACCCGCCGATCTCCGCTCTGACATCTACTCCCTCGGCGCCACCCTCTACGAGTTGCTCACGGGGCGCCCTCCTTTCGAAGGACCCACCCCGGTTTCCATCATCCTGAAGCACGTGCGCGAGCCGCTGCGCTCCCCCCGCCAGTTCAGCCCCGATCTGCCGGTGCCTCTCGTGACTCTGACACAGCGGATGCTCGCCAAGCGTCCGGAGGATCGTCCCAGGGATTACGAGGCGCTGATCCGGGAATTGGACCGGCTGCTCACACCGATCGGCATGACGGGAGGAAGCACCCGCTCCGCCGCGATCCCTGCGGTGGTGGCGCGGAACGCCGCCTCCACGGCGGGAGGATCTTTCCCGGGAACGTGGATCCTGATTCCAATTCTGGTGCTGGGAGCCGTCGCCTTTTGGGGATTCTTGCGGCAATCGCGCACCGACGCCGGGAGCGCTACTTCGATTTCCACTGCCCAGGCTTCCCTTTCCCCGGTGTCCGCAGCGGCACAGAACGCCGCCAGAAGTCCCGAGGGGGAGCCGCAACAGCCCGGGGGCTCCCCCGCCTTCACGGTCCCACCTCCCGCCCCCCCAACCACCGTGCTTTCCACGACGGCCCAAGTCGCTCCTCCCCAGCTCGGCGCCCGGGGCACTCAGCGTCGGAGGTTCGAATTGCCACCGGAGCTTTCGCGGCTTAGAGAAGCCGCCCGAGCCAATCTGCAATTTGCGGAGAATACCCACGAGATCACCCTGGATGGCCGGCTCAGGATCAAGGGATCCGTCTACAATGCCGGAGTCGCGGTGGCCAGCGATATCAAAGTCCGAATCACCTTAACCGACGCGTCAGGCCAGGAGATCGGATTCGCCGAGGCCTCTCTTTCTCCCCCGTACCTTTCCTCCCAGCAGGCCGGCACTTTCGAGGCCTATTTCCCGGATCCCCACCGCAGCATCAGCATCAAGGCCGAGTTGTCCTGGAACTCCTGAGCCCGCGGCCTGGTCGCCGGGTCGGAGAAAGCCTGGAAGCCTCTTAACGCCCCTCGTCCGGAGCGGAGCCCGCCAGGCGTGCTGCATGGACGATGTAGTGAAAGCCTGAGAGGACCGTGGCCGCGAGGGTGAGACGGTTCAGTCCGGGGACCACGGCGGTCGAGCGAATCCCGAGCATGTTGTAGAGAAGTATCGTGCAGACGGTCATGACCTGGATCACGGTGGTGATCTTTCCGAAGAGGGTGGGAGGAAATCGCGTCAGGCCCGTGGCCAGATGGATCACCAGTGCGATGAGGACGATGAGCACGTCCCGGCTGATGGTGAGAATGGTCAATAGAATCGGAAATCGGTTCACCAGGATGAAGTCGGGAAACGAAGCGGGATGGTCGGGAAGCGAGAGGACCACCAGCGCGGCGATCATGAGGAGCTTGTCTGCCAGGGGATCCAGAAACGCTCCGAGGGAGCTGCCCTGACCGAAGCGTCTCGCCACGAAGCCATCCAGTGCGTCACTGATACCGGCTGTCGCGAAGACCGCCAGTGCCCATGCGGGACGGTTGGAGACCACGAAGATGATGAACGCCGGGACCAGTACCATGCGGGCGATCGTAAGAAGGTTCGCGATGGTGAATCCCAAGGCACCTCCCGGCATCGCCCGGAACGGTTATTCTGTTCCGGGATTCCTCTCCCCCACGCCCCCCTCCGGGGTCGCGGGGGCTTTGACGGGTTCCTTCCCCTTCTCCGCACCCGGGTCGAAGTTCATGAAGTTGCCGAATGTCTTGCTGCTGATCACGGTGGCGATGGCGTGCTTGAAAATCATCTGCTCGCCCTGGGCGCTCTCCAGGATGACGGTGAACTTGTCAAAACTCTTGATCCGGCCGGTGAGTTTCCTTCCGCTGTTGAGGAACACCAGGACGCGGGCCTTATCCTTGCGGGCCTGATTGAAAAAGTCATTTTGGATGTTCAGCGAGTCTTCCCTGTCCATGGGGCCTCCTGTCTCGGACTTGGCCACACTCCTGCTCCCATCACGAAGCGGAGGCGATCCGTTCGGCCACGTAATCCCCTATTTCGGCGACCGCCGATGCCACCGGACCGCTCACGGCAAACCATCGTACATGCAGCTCCTTTCGAAACCAGGTCATCTGTCGCTTGGCATATCGCAGAGTGTTGCCGACGATTCTCTCCCGCGCGGTGGCGAGGTCATGCTCTCCCCGCAGATGGGCCGCCAGCTCGCGATAACCCAGAGCTTTGAAGGCATTCGCGCCGGACGAATACCTCATGAGCAGCTCGCGCGTCTCCTCCAAGAGACCCGCCGCCAGGAAGGCATCCACACGCTGCACAATCCTCTCCGCCAGCTCCTCCCGAACCCGCTGGAGCCCCACTTTGACAGTGGGAAATCGGTCGGGTCCCAGCCACTCCCCCCGGGACTTGCCCACGGTGTCCAGCACGCCCCGCTCCGCCAATTCGAGGGCACGGACGATTCGCTGGCGGTCCGAGGGAGCGATCCTCGCGGCGGAGGCAGGGTCCTTCTCCCGCAGGACTCGGTGGAGCGTCCCAGGCCCGTCGCGCTCTTCTCGCCTCAAAAGACATCGCCTCAGCTCTGGGTCACGCCTCGGTAAATCCGCCACCCCCTTCAAGACACCGCGCAGATAGAGCCCCGTGCCGCCCACCAGGATGGGCAGGACGCCCGCATTATGCATCTCCTTCAGGGCTTGTTCTGCTGCTCGGAGAAAGTCTCCCAGGGAGAAGTCCTGGTCAGGATCCACCAGGTCCAGGCCCCTGTGTTGAATTTCCCGGCGCACCGATTTCGGCGGCTTGGAGGTACCGATGTCCAATCCGCGATAGACCGCCATGGAATCCACGCTCAAGATCCAGCCTCGGAACCTGAGCGCCAATGCCTGGGCAACCTCACTTTTCCCGGACGCTGTGGGGCCCACCAGGACCACGACCGGAGCTCCGGCCTCCGGGGCGTTTCCGCTCAACCCAGATGGCCTTTCTTCCTCTGATCGTCTCGGAACTGGTCCACCGCCTCCTTGAGGTGGTCCTGACAGTAGGTGTGTCCCTGCTGCACAGGCTTGCCGCATCGAGGACAGCGTCGACCGGCCATCTTACTGCTGAGGCGGGAGAACACCGAGAGGATCAGGCTCGCAACGAGGAGGACCGCTCCGGCACCGAGGAGGATTCGCACTTGAGTGGCGCGGGCTTCGTGGAACACCACCTCCGAGACAACCATCCAGAGGATGGCCACGGCGAGGGCCAGGATTCCCAGGGTCCGCAGAAGCGTGACCAAAGGGGCTACTCCTTTCCGGTCCGGCCAGAAGGGGCGTCGGCGTGCAGTACCGGCTGCAATCCAAGCTCGCGAAGCCCCTGGACGGCCCGCCCCTCGTGCTGAGCACCCAGCGTGCGGCGAATAGCCAGCAGCTCTGCGTAGAGGAATTCGTTGAGACCGTCCACCAGATGTTCGGAATGGCTTCCATTGCCGGCGCTCTTCAGGTTTTTCTGCAAGAGTCTCTCATCCAGTGTGCCGTCCCGACCCAACCTCTGCTCCTCCAGCAGCACGGGCCTCTGCCGCTTCTGCTCCATCAGGTAGCGCGAGAGAATCGCCTCGCCGATGGGACCTACTTCCTTGACCAGGTATCGGTGCAGGAATGCGAACATTTCGTTATAGCGGCGGATCAGGGGCAGGGCTTCCTGCCCTCCCGCCCCCGCGGGTGGTGCCTGAAATGCTCGCATCTTCAAGTAGCCGGTGGAGAAGAGAAGGAAGACAACGCGCAGAGTCTCGGCCCGGCCGATTTCACTGGCCTGAACCACAGCCGCCAGGCTACGCTCTCCGTCGACGAGAGCGAGCACGTAGCGCTCGTGGGGCTCCAAGGTGAGGGAGCTCTTGCACTCTGCGGGCGGGATGGCCTCGAAGACCGATTGGTCCGAGGGCATCCGCTCCGTGAAAAGCCGCGTGTTCCTGACCGATCGGATTCCTTCCCCCACGACGTCCAGGATGGGAAGGCTCAGATCCATGCCCGAGCTGGAAATCTCCTGGCCTTCCTTGAATTGGAATTTGCCCTTTTCCCACTCGAAGAGCTCGCTCACGATGCCCTGCGCCTGCCGCCGGAGGGCCTCCCAGAGTCCCTTGGGGGTGAGGCTTCCCGACTCGATGAGGATCCGGATGGGCCGCTCGCCGTTGCGCTCGCGCTCCACCACTGCTTCATGCTGCTCGCGAGTGATCTGCCCCGCCCGGTACAGGCAGGCCGAAAGCCTGCTCTCTTCCTGATTCGAGGCAACGGCAGTGATAAGCCCGTCGCGGACCTGAACTGACACCTCCCGCTCTGCTTCGCGCAGCAACAGCGCGCCTCGCCGATTCAGGACGCGCAGGAATTCCAGGACATCGGAAATGGAGAGCGCTTTGAGGCGGCCGGAAAAGCTTCCGTCTCTCGCCGGAGACCCCGGCCGCGAGGAGGAGTCTGGAGGAGGCGGTTGGGGACTGGGATCGGCAGAGCGATTCATTCGCGGCGATGATATCCTCGTAAACTTTGCATTGTCAATCTATTGAAGTTCGAGACTCGCTTGCCTTGGAGGCGGCGGGGTGTTCCTTTCCCCTACGGGCACACTTCCCCTTCCGGCGTGCGTCCGGACAGACCCGACGGGACCAGAGTCGGTCAGTAGGCGCGGGTGAGTTCGATCCCCGGATAGTAGTGTCTTAGGATCGAATCGAAGCCGGCGCCGCGCACCGCCATCCCATAGGCCCCTACCTGGCAGAGCCCGACACCATGACCCCACCCTTTGCCGGCGAAATGAAACGCGGCCACGCCCCCGCCCGGTTCCATCTGCCGCTCCATCGTAAATAGATTCTCCTTCAACCCCAAGGCCGTGCGAATCCGGAAACCGTTCAGAAAGAAGGTCCCCTTGCTTCCCATCAGCTTCACCTGGATCACTCGCCCTGAAACCCCCCTCTTGGTGACGACCAGGTCCTGCAACCGTCCCACGTCCACCCGTTTTTTCACCAGGTCCTCGAGCTCCTGCCGAGTGTAGCGCTGGTCCCACTGGTAGTAGGAGCTGGAGCGATCATCGGCCTGCCCCAGAAAGGATGAAGTGAGGATCAGCACATCCACAGCGCCGCTCCGACTCACGTGATAAGTCACTTCATCGCCGATGGCCAGAGTCAGCTTCGCCACCGGGTAGGTTCGGCCGCGGACCGACCGGTACAGGCAGAGTCCCGGCATCAGCGGAAGGGTCTGGAGGCTTCCCTTCTGGCTCACTCTTACATCGCTTCCTTCCAGGCCCCGAAACGTGGCCCGACTTAGCTCCCACGCCTCGAAATCCTGGGCGATCCGCGCGATCCACCCCAGGACCATGGCCCGAGATGGACGTGAATGCAGCCGGAGCGCTCCGTCGGGGAAGAGTCCCAGGATCCCCTGACTCAGGAGATAGGCCACGCCTCGGGCGTCGGCCGCCGGGACCGCGGAGGCGTCGGACACGTTCAGGACGAAGGGGATGTCCCTGTCGTCCAGGGTCAGGCGGGCCCGATCCTCCCAGCTGAATGCTTTCATGATGAAGCGGCTCCACTCCAGGATGTCGCCGCGCTCGAATCGAAACCCCGGCGGCACGGCGCCGATACCCATGACGCCGAAGGCGCGTAGCCACCACCCCAGCGCTTCCGCAGGGGCCGCCTCCTCCTGGAGGAATCTTCTCTGTAACGCTTGCTCCCCCGCCACTCCCGAGACTACCAGCAACGCCAGCTCGGCTCCCAGCGGCGGGGAGGAGCCGAATTCGAACCAGGGTAAGTTCTCCCGTCCCGAGAGCAGCTCGGGCTCCGCCTTCTCGGGATAGCAGTCTACCCCTTTGAGGTAAGGCCCCTTCTGGTCCGGGAAGACGTTTACCCCGTCCTCGGTGTGCCCGCCACAGGTGGAAGTGTAAAGCGCCTTGATGGGAATCCCGTTGTAGGTGGCAATGATCCCCGCCGTCTCCTCCACCGCCTGGTTGGTCAGCGGGTGCTCCGTGGAAAATCCCCTGTAAACCTGGCAGGAGGAGCTGTCACAAAGGTCGAAGCCCGACTCGGCGAACTGTCCCCGGTTGGCGAAGAGGTAGGTCCGGGCCGCGACCGCCTGCGCCTTGAGGGCTTCGATCTCAGGGTAGATTCCTGGACCCATTTCGTTGGGAACCACGCCACGCAGATAGTCCTCCAGAGGAAGCTGATTGATCACCTTCAGGCTGTCCCCCAACATCCGTACTTCCAGCCTTCCCCGATAAGGCTGGCCATTCACCTCCACTGTCCCGCCGGGAACCGCCGAGGTGACGATGAACGACTTGACGTCGGTGACTTGAGAGTAGTAGCGCGAATCCACCAAACGCAGACGCGCCTTTCCCGACGCGGGCGCCGACTCTTCGGCCACCCAGATTTCCGTCAACCCCTCCTCCAGGAGCTTGTCGGTAAGCTGGGAGGCGTCCTCGCGGCGAGCGAAGTCCCCCACCCGCACTCGATAGTTGCTGCGATCGGGATTGTACGAGACGATGACGGGATCGGGGAGAAGCCGCTCCAGCCGGTCCTTGATAGCGTCGGCCTCGGGCTGGGTGCCAAACGAGCCGACCTGCACTCGGAAGACCGACTTCGGCGTGATCCCCTTGGGCAGATCCAGCACCACCACCACCGGCTCGTCGAAGCGCGCCTTCCACAGCGGGACGAGCTTCGTCGGCTGCAGGATGAGCAGGCCGCCTGCGGCGGCGAGCTTCGCTACACTGGGTTCGGTGGTGAGGCCGATGCGGACATCCGGCTGCGTCGCGAGGGAGGAAGGAGCGGCAGGAGCGGACTGCGTGGCGGGGTGCGCTTCCTTGACCGCCTGCGACGCCGCCTCACCGGCCAAGCAGCAGGAGGCGACCAGGAGGAAAAATGCGGCGCACGAAGCCTGAAGGAGACGAATCGTTCTCGAGCCTCCTCGTCCGAGTCGCGGCATCTTAGCATAGAATATTTTTCATGCACTCCCTCGAGGCGAAGCGGGTGCGCGGAGTGGTCTTCGACCTTTGGAACACTCTCGCCTACAACGATCACCGTCCGAATCCCATCGTTGCCTTGGGCGACGCCTTCGGCCTCCGGGGCCGGCCAGGCTGGACCAAGAGCATCGAGCGCGGCATCATGCGGGAAAGGCTCTCCGGGATCGAGGAAGGAATGGAGGCGCTTTCGAGGCTCACGGGGAAGCGATTGGCGCGCGACCAGGTGGAGGAACTCGGAAGGAATTGGAGGGAGGGCTGCACGCGGACGCGTTTCTTTCGCGAAGTTCCCGAGGTCCTCCGCCGCCTGGCGCGCCGGTTCCACCTCGGCCTTCTCTCGAACACTCAGTCCTTCGATTTGGAATTCCTGGACCGCAGCGACTTGCCGTTGAGCGCCCGTCTGTTCTCGTACGAGCTGGGAGTGCTGAAGCCGCATCCGGCCCTGTTCCTTCGCATGGCCGATCTCTTGAAGATGGCCCCTAGCGAGCTCTTGATGGTGGGAGATAACCTGGAGGATGACGTGACAGGCGCCGAAGCAGCCGGTTGGCAGGCGCTCCTCATCCGCCGCCGTAACGTTCCCCTCTCGTTCCAGGAGCCCCACCCCGACCGCAAATTTATTGCATCGCTCGAGCCCCTCCCCTCGATTCTCCTGATCTGAGACCGCCCGAGAGCGAGACGGGGAAGAGCTCCGCCGGGTGCCGGTCTTGCGCCTGAACGCCACGCCCGGAGTACCGCCCGGCGTCTTTCACCCTGAGGGCTGAAATGTGCGGATTTCACCGACGATTAGGTTGAGCTCTGCTGACGCCGGCGGCGGAGCTCGACGCCTCCGGACTCCACGCTGCCGTCCAGGACGGGCGTCTCTTTACGGACGCGGATGAAGATCTCTTCCACGGGAAACTGCTCGAAGATGGCGGCGACGATACGGCCCGCCAGGGCCTCGATGAGCTGGAAGGACTCCTCCCGTCCGATCTCCTGAACGATCTTGTGCACCTTCCGGTAATCGAGGGTGTCAGCAATCCGATCCGAAGCGATCGCCTTCGAGTAATCGTAGGTGAGCTCCAAATCGATCGAGTAGCGTCCCCCGACCTCCCGCTCCATGCGAGTGAGACCGTGGTAGCCGTGGAATCGGACTCCGGAGAGGAGAATCTTCTCGCTCATGGCCCCTTCTCGTGCCCCTGGAAGGCCTTCCGGATCACGCCGTCGAGGATGCTCCCCTCGTTAGGGGTGCAGGCGCAATG
>Ga0066710_100007665_pt1 | contig 10357 bp, 9 predicted proteins | sample GraSoiAngelo_159_FD_79666 | JGI IMG/M metagenome (GOLD analysis project Ga0066710, IMG submission 79666) | Grasslands soil microbial communities from the Angelo Coastal Reserve, California, USA - 14_1009_16_40cm | ecosystem: Environmental > Terrestrial > Soil > Grasslands | place: USA...
CTCCACGCCGGGTCGAAGCCCGACTGCACGAAGTAAAACGTGCGGTCGTAGCGGAACCCATACAGGAGTGCGACGGGCCGCGCGTCGATCGTCATGCGAAACAGCCTGAGCCAGCCGCGATCGAGCGCGAGCCGGCTCACCTCCTGGTGAAACGCGATGAGATCGGGTTTGTCGAATGCGTCCGAGCCGCCACGCTCCCGCCAGCGCATGTTGTGCAGCACGACGAGCTCAGCCAGCGCTTCCCGAGCCTCCGCCGGCGAGCGCGCTGGCTCGAAGCGCAGAGTTGACTTCTTCGTGGCATTCTTCAGCCGTCTCTGGAAGTTCTGGCGATGGTCCGACCCCAGGGTCGCCAGATAGGATTCCCAGGAATGCCCCGACAAGGTGATGAACGGACACACGCTCGTCTTTCCCTCACACAGGCTCCAGCCCTGCCGCATGAGCTCACCGGTCAGCTCCGCCGCCAGGCAGGTATCGCGTCTGAGGTTGGCCATATCGAGCACGTGCGTCTCGCGACCCAGGTACTCGCCGAGCGCCTGGAGCGCCTCCCCTTCCTTGCCGCGTTCGATGATCAGATCCAGGTAATCGGAGCAGACCCGGTCCGAGCCCAGGAATTCCAGCGATCGAAACGGTACCATCCGGGCGAGCCGCCGGGGCCGCGAGGCGAGGGGCGCGATCGCCACGAGCCTGCCGCCCGACCGCACCGTCACGACACTGAGCGTGCGGTCTCCCGAGAGATGCTTCCACCAGGGATACAACCACTCCCAGGTCAAGAAGAAGGAATTCGAGCTACTGGAGCAGAGGAGCTCGTCCCACTCGTCCCGGAGCTCTTGAAAGCCCGTCGCGTCCGCGATCGTTTCGAGCGTCGTCGTTTCGGCCTGGAGCATGCGCCTCACCCGGTCCTACAGCCTCACGACACGGCCGTCCGGGGCGGCGATCCCCCGGGTGGCGTTGCGCGTGTCGACGACCAGCGGTGCGACCTCCACGATCCGCCGGTAGTCGAACTCGGGATGGTCGGTGACGATCAGCACACAGTCGGCGGCTTCCAGGTCCTGATCGCTGAGCTCCACGGACTTCAGGACGGCCCCCTCGATAGCGACCGAGGGGACGTAGGGGTCCGCGTACGAGACCTCCGCCCCCTTTGCCCTGAGCGTGGCGATGATCTCCAGCGCGGGCGACTCCCGGATGTCGCCCACGCTGCGCTTGTACGCGACCCCGAGCACCAGAATCTTCGTCCCGCTCACGCAGAGGCGGCGCCGGTTCAGGGCTTCGGTCACCAGTTCCACCACGTAGTCCGGCATGGATCGATTGATCTCGTCGGCGAGGTGAATGAACCGGGCTTCGTATCCGTTCAGGCGCACCGTCCAGGCGAGGTAGAAGGGGTCGATCCCGATGCAATGGCCCCCGACGCCGGGGCCAGGGTAGAAGGGGAGGAAGCCGAACGGCTTGGTGGCCGCCGCATCGATCACCTCACGGGTGTTCACACCCAAGCGACGACACATCAGCGCAAACTCGTTCGCCAGAGCAATGTTGACGTTCCTGAAGAGGTTCTCGTACAGCTTGGCCAGCTCGGCCACCTTCGAGCTCGACACCTCGAGGACCCGGTCGATGATCTGCCGGTAGAGGAGGGCCGCCACGTGGCTGCAGGCCGGGGTGATCCCACCCACCACTTTGGGAATCTGCCGGAGCTTGAAATCCTTGTTCGCAGGGTCGATCCGCTCGGGGGAGAAGGCGAGGAAGAAATTCTCCCCGACCCTGGCCCCTCGGGCCTCGAAGCGCGGCAGGAGAAGCTCTTCGGTGGTTCCGGGATAGGTCGTCGATTCCAGGATGACGAGTTGGCCGGGCCGGAATCGGGCGGCCACTTCCTCTGCCGCGGCGACCACGAAGGAGATGTCCGGATCCTTGGACTTCCGGAGCGGCGTCGGCACGCAAATGATGACGACATCGCTCTGCTCCAGGACGGAGGCATCCGCCGTGGCTTCGTACCGCCCCTCGTGGATGAGCGCCTTCAGACCTTCGCCGTCGACGTCGCCGGTGTGTGACCGACCGGCGTTGAGGGCCGAGATCCGGTCGAGGTCGGTGTCGAGTCCGACCACCCGGAATCCTGCCCGGGCAAACTCGACGGCCTGGGGGAGGCCGACGTACCCCTGACCGATGACGGTCAGGCGCGCACTGTGATCGCCGATGAGATTGACAAGTCCTGCCTGGTTCACGTTTCGCACCTCCCCATGTGAGCAAGTCGCGACGTCACGCGTCACCGTCGTACCGTTGGACAATCGACGAGGTTCCCAAGGAGCCGTCGAGCGCGGTGAGGCGAGACCCTACGCCTTCTGTGCCGCGAGCATCAACTTGTTGCCGATTCCGAGCGGACGAAGGATCTCGAGAGAGACGGAAAGAAATGGAAGGACGAGGCGGCTCAGCGGAAACCGCGACGCGGCGACCTTCCGGTGCGCCTTCGCGGGCGACGTCACGTCCCGCCACAACGCGACCGTCCGGAACCCACCCCGCTCCAGGACGCGGGGGAGCGTCACCGCCGTGAAGTAGAACCTGTGCTCCGGGCGGTAGACGTACTCCAACAGATCGATGCGTCCCTGCGACAGGGCGAAGGCCCGACGGAGGGCCGACCGCAGCACGAAGTTCTCGTCGGGCGTCTCCAGAAAGACCACGCCGCCGGGCTTGAGCATTCGGTGCAGCGCGCGGATTCCGACCGCCGGGTCTTCGAGGTGTGGGATGACGTCCCAGAGGCTGATGGCATCGAACGTTCCGGGCGGGTGCCGGCTCTCCTCCAGCCGGGCGGTCTCGACCTTCAAGCCGCGGCTTCGGGCAACCGCGGCCGCCTTCGCCGAGGCTTCGGTACCCGCCACCTGCCATCCCGCGTCACGAGCCGCCAACAGGAAGTTGCCGATCCCACAGCCGACGTCGAGCAGGGCGCCAGTCCGACCGCAGAACCGCGTGATCACCGGGAGGTATCGCGCGTAGCGCCGTCGCATCTCCGCGCGGACCTCGTGGTTGTCGTAGACATCCAACCCGAGGGCGTCGTCCTCCCAATAATCGCGTCCAAATGGGTTCTCGGCGATCATCCGAACGATCCCGCACCCCTCGCACGCGCAGAGGCGCCGCTGATACGGAAATTCCTTCGCCACGAGCTCGCGGGCGACACTCGGACCGCAGAGCGGGCAGTCGACGCTCGCGCCGCCAGCCCCATCCCTCCGGCCCGCCTTCCGGATCGCGAGACCGCTCGGGTTTGATAGTGGTTTGCCTCGAGATATCATGCGTTGGCCTCACGCGGCTCGATCGAGCCCTTCTCCTCGCAGGCCCGCCCGCGTCTGGGTCCGGTCGACGGCGTCTGAGCCGCGGCCCGAGACGACGATCTTGACCGTGTCGAAGAGAATGCGGAGATCCAGCCAGAGCGACATGTGCTTGATGTAGTACAGGTCGTAGCGCATCTTCTCGATCTCTTCCTCGAGGTCGTGCGCGTAGCGGTAGCGGACCTGGGCCCACCCCGTGATTCCTGGCCGGACCGTCGAGCGGAGGGAGAAGTACGGAATGGCGTCGCCGCTCTCGGGGGTGTTCCGAGCCACCAGGGCCAGCAGCTCGAACTTCTGAACTCGCTGCGGCCGGGGGCCCACGAGGTTCATGTCACCCCGCAACACATTCAGGAACTGGGGAAGCTCATCCAGCCGGAACTTCCGGAGCCACTTGCCGACCCGGGTGACGCGATTCCGATCGTCCAGAAACCAGAAGGACGCTTCCCAGTCGACCGGACGCATCGTGCGGAACTTGATCAACTTGAAGCGCCTTCCGCCCAGGCCCACCCGCTCGTGCACGAAGAACACGGGCCCTCGGGAATCCAGCTTCACCGCCAGCGCGATCAGGCCCAGGAGGGGGGCGAGAACGACCAGCCCGATCACCGAGACGATGAGGCTGATCATCCGGCCCGCCGCGAGCGCGTGGCTCGACTTCCGAAGGTCGCGGCTGAAGACGAGGCTGCTCGGCGTGAGCGCCTCGACGGCGAGCTTCCCCGTGAGGCGTTCGTAGGCCTCCACGCCGTCTTCGACGAGGATCCCGTCGCAGACCTGGGCCACCAGCAGCCGATGGACGGGCAACCGGCCGCGCCGTTCGGTGAGCGCAACGATGATCCGATCGGGACGGGTCTCCTGGATGACGTTGCTGAGATGCTCGAGCGGTCCGAGGAGCGGATAACGAACCGGGGGCTGGTCGGAGGCCACGGTGTCATCCATCACGCCGAGGATGGTGTACCGGCGACGCGGCATCGCCTCGATTTCCGCGATGAGGTTCCGGGCGAGCGAGCCGGCGCCAAGGATCAGCACACGCTCGCCCGCGCGACGGAGGCGGCGGACGCCGCGACGCACCGCGCGCAGCCCGAGCAGGAAGCCGACGAGGACGAGGAGGCTCGCCACGAGCGGGTTGCCTTCGAGCTGCGCCTGAGGGACGAGGCTGGAGAGGATGCTCATGGGATCAGGGGATTCGTGCGGAGCCGTCGCCGGCCCCGAGAAGCCGGGTCACTCCTAGGCCCACTCCAGGCGCCGGGCCGCCAGGTTGCACAGGATCGGCCCCAACTTGTCGGGGGCGTGCCGCACGACGGGGCCGGGCTCGAGAAGATCGGCGCGAACGATCACCGGGGGCTCGCTGGGCAACACGAAGTCTGGGTCCACGGGGCCGGCGCCCTCGACGGCGTAGTGGGCGCGGACCTTGGGCGGGATCGGCGTCGTGTTGACCACGACGTACTCGAGCGCCTCCGGCGCGACGCCATGCGCCGCGAGCGCCTCGAGGTGCACGGCGACACCATAGCCGTCCGTCTCGCCACGCTCGGTCATCGCGTTGCACACGAAGATCCGGACGGCGCGCGCGCCGACCATCGCCTCGGCGACGCCAGGAACGACCAGGGTGGCAAGGAGACTCGTGTAGAGACTTCCCGGACCCAGGATGATGGCGTCCGCCTCGCGCAACGCCTCCAACACACCGGGCGCGGCGGCCGCATCGGGAGGATCGATCCGGAGGCGCCGGATCGGCGTGCCGCTGCGCGGGATCTCCGACTCGCCGTGAACCGAGCGGCCGTCCAGGAGGTCGGCGACCAGGTGAACTCGCTCCGTGGTCGACGGCAGGACGAGGTCGTCCACGCCGAGCAGCTCGGCCGCCAGCCGGATCGCCGTCACCTCGTCCGCGGCGACCATGTCGAGCGCCGCCAGGAGGAGGTTCCCGACCGGGTGCTGCGCCACGCCCCCGTCGAACCGGTACTGGAGGGCCGCCGACACCTCCGGCGCAATTCGGGCCAGCGCCGTCAGGCAGTTGCGAATGTCGCCGGGGGGAAGCACACCGAATTGCCGTCTGAGGACTCCCGAGCTTCCCCCGTCGTCCGCGGCCGTGACGATCGCCGTGATACGGCCGCGTGCGGGGAGGTAGCGGCGCAGCGCGCTCAGGACGACCGGGAGCCCCGTCCCGCCGCCGAGGGCGACCACCCTCACGGCTTGCTCCACGCGCGGCGCCACCGAGCGGCGCTCGGCCGAGCGTAGACGTCGTAGTAGTTCGGGCGGCGCGCGTCGTCGCCGTTGAACACGACCCCGACCACTTTCGCCGGGTCCATGAGGTTCAGGGTCTCCCCCACCGTGCCCCGTGGTGTTCGGTGCGCCGCGACGATGAGGATGAACCCGTCGACGCACTTCTCGATCAGCCGGCAGTCCGGGACGGGAAGGAATGGCGGCGTGTCGAGGACGACGTAGTCGTAGTGCTGCCGCATCTCTTCGAACAGGGCCTCGAGCCGCGGGGATTTGAGCAACTCGTACGGAGCGACGGTCGGACGACCTGCCGTCAGGACGGAGAGGTTACACTGGGCGAGTCTCTCCACCGTGGCCTCGAGCGTGAGACGCGAATCCAGGAGCGCCTCCACCAGGGAGCGTTTCGAGCCGCCGAGCCCGAGGTGACGCGCCACCGCCGGCCGGCGGAGGTCCACGTCCACCAGGAGGACGCGCGCGTCCGCCGATTGGGCGAGCGCCCCCGCGAGGTTGATGGCGGTCGTGGTCTTGCCGTCACCGACGCCCGCACTCGTGACCGCCACGATCTGGAGGTTGACGCCCTTCCGGAGCGTCTCGACGACGTGGCGGAGCACGCGGTACTGCTCGGCTTCCCACGACGCGGGATCGAACAGGCTGACCAGGTTCTCCTCGCCGCGACTGGAGCCATCGCTCGCGGACCCGGTCGCCGGCGCCTCGACGACGGGCCGACCGCGGCGCGGTGCCGCGATCGGCTCCACCATCGGGGACGGCACGGCCGGTGACGGCGACCCGGACGTGTCGGCCGCCAGTCGGGGGGAGGGGGAGGGCGTCTTGAGGGCTTGCTCCTGCTCGGCTCGCTCGAGCGCCTCGAAGAATTTGCTCATCGCAGGAGAAGGTCGCGCACGTGGCGCACGAGGGTGAAGAGCTGCGTCGCCTCGAGTCGGAGCGGCGAGACGGCGACCACGGCGAGCGCTGCGGCGGCGACTGCCCCCAAGACCCAGCGTTCCCGGGTCGCGCCGATCAGTGACGTCGCCGGACGCTCCGGACGGCGTTCCGGCCCCTCGAGCGCCGCGATCGCCTGGTCGACGACGTCGACATCGATCCGTCGCCGCTGGTCGGCGTACCCGATGACGAGACAGTGATCGCACAGAATGTTGACGCGACGCGGGATGCCGCGCGAGTACCTGGCGATTCGGGTCTGAGCACCGTCGCTGAAGAGGTCGAGGGTGCGCGCACCCGCCACACGGAGTCGGGTCTGGATATAGTCGCGGGTCTGCTCGGGCGACATCGGCGAGAGGCTGCACTGCAGCTCGATCCGCTGCTGGAGCTGCCGGAGTTCGGGGCGCTGGAGCTTCGCCCTCAACTCTGGCTGGCCCACGAGCAGGATCTGCAGGAGCTTCTCCGTCGGCGTCTCGAAATTGGAGAGCATGCGGATCCTTTCAAGGGTTGGCACGTCGAGGTTCTGCGCCTCGTCGAGCACGAGCACGGTGCTCTGGCCGGCGCGTCGACGGTCGAGCATGAACCGCCGGAGGGCGAGGAGGCGCTGGGCCGGTGAGCTCCCGGGTTCCGGCACCTCCAGCTCCTCGAGCATGTATTCGAGCAAGCCCTCAAACGACAGCATCGAGTTGAACACGTAGGCCACCGAGGCCTTGCCGTCGAGTCGCCGGAGGAACGCCTGGAGGAGGGTGGTCTTGCCCGTGCCGACCTCGCCGGTCAACACGAGAAATCCGCGATTCTCCCGCACGCTGTACACGAGCTGGGCGAGAGCCTCGCGGTGTCCGGGCGTCAGGTAGAGAAACTTCGGGTCCGGCGTCGCGTTGAACGGCTTCTCGTTGAGCCCGTAAAAGGTCAGGTACATCGGTTCAGCCCCTCACAACCCGCGCCGCGCCGGTCAGGACGCACCGCGCGACAGGAGGTGGACCAGCTGATCGTTCCCGTGCGCCAGGTGGTACGACGCCGCCACGACGAGCACCAGCCCAAGCGCGATCGAGACCGTCGCCAGCCAGCGCTGACGCCGCTGGCGGGTCGTGTCCGCACCGCTGACGAGGCGCGGGATGCTCGCCAGCACCGGCACCTTCGTAAACGACCGGAGATCGTCGACCTGGTGGAACGAGGTGTCGATGTGCTCGGCCAACACCGCGGCGCCCGCCGCCGCGCCGAGGCCGAGCAGCACGCCCACGAGGACGAGTCGCATCCGATTCGGGGCCGAGGGCTGCCTGGCGGGAATGGCCGGATCGAGGATGCGGAACTGCTCCCCCTTCTTTCCCTGCTCCACATTCTCCGCGAGCTGAGCGTCCTCGTAGCGCTTCAGCAGGGAGAAGTACATTTCCTTGGTCGTCTCGTAATCTCGCGTCAGCTGCTGGGATTCCTGCTCGCGTTGGGGCGCGCTCTCGGTCCGTCGCTGGTAGGTCGCGATATCCTGTCGTAGCCGCCGCTCCTCCGCCTTGAGCGCGGTGATCTCCGCGTCGATATCGGCGAGCTGCGCCTTCAGTCCCCGGACCGACGGGTCCGACGGCGCCGCGTTCGTCGGCTCGGGCGCCCGCTCGGGTCCGTCCTGCGAGAGCTCGCGCTCGAGCGCGGCGATCTCGGCCTTGACGCGGACGACGTCCGGGTATCTCTCGTTGAAGCGCCCGCGGAGCTCCTGCAGCTCTTGCTTGAGCTTGGTGAGCCGGGCGGCGCCGGCGTCAGGCGCCCCGGCGGCCGGCCCGGCCTCCGCGAGCTGCTTCGCCATGGCCGCGCGTCGCTCCGCCGCGCGCATCTGGTTGGCGCTGTTGAAGTAGAGCTGCGCGTTGAGTCGGTCCAGCATCGCGAGGTTCACGATCATCTGCTGCGGGAGCTCCCCGCTGTGGCGCGCACGGAAGTCGCCGAGCCGCCGCTCCTGCTCGCTCAGCCGATCCTTCATCTCCGCCAACTGGGCCTTGAGGAACTCGGTGGTTCCGGTCGCCTGCTGCTCGCGCATCTTCACGTTCTCGTCGACATAGAAGGACGCGACCGTGTTGGCCACCAGAGCCACGGTCTCTGGGTCCCGTCCGCGGTAGCTCAGGTTGAAGGCGACGGTCATGGCCCGCCCGGTCGTCTGCTCCACGCTCCCCTTGAGCTCTATCTGGATATCGCGCCGCATCCGTTCCACGACCGCCTCCATGGGCATCTGCCGCGTCAGCTCCGGGTACAGGCCGAACCGGGTGATCAGATCGGCCAGCCGCGCTCGGCTCAGGATCTCCTGCCCGATCGTCTGAAGCCTCATCCCGAGCTCGCCGGTGACGGAGGGTCTGACGAACGTCTCCGCCACCTGGTGGCGCTCCACGAGCACGGTCGCCGTCGACCGGTAGACGTTCGGCAGGAACGCCGCGAGGCTGCCCACGGCGGCAGCGATCACGGCAAAGACGACGACCGCGAGCCACTTCCGACGGTTCCAGACCTCCGGCACCAGTTCGAATGCGGAGATCTTCTGCGCGCGGTCCGCCATCGCCCGTCTCCCCCTCGCGCCCGCCTAGGGCACGACCACGATGTCGCCGGGCTGAAGGGAGAAGTTCCCGTCCGGCGCGTCGCTGGACACGACCTTGTTGTAGTTGAACGGGATCCGCTTCACGGCGGCCCCGTTAGAGCGGATGACGAAGATTCGTGCACGGGACGCGAAGTCGGTGAAGGGTCCGGCCTGGGCCAGGACATCCAGCACCGTGGCCCGACTCTTGAGCTCGTACCGGCCCGGGGTCTTGACCTCGCCGATCACCGAGACCTTGAAGCTGTGCACCTCGCGGACGATGACCGACACCTCGGGCGACGGCATGTAGTCGGTCAGCCGTTTCATGAGCACGTCCCGCAGCTGGGCCGGTGTGAGGCCGGCCGCCTGCACGTCGTTGAGCAGCGGGAGTGAGATCTTGCCGTCCGGACGGACCGGCATGGTCCGGCTGATGGCAGGGTTGTTCCACACGGCGATATCGAGCTGATCCTCGGGCCCGATCAGGTACTCGCCGTTGGCCGCCGCACCATCGGCGAGTCCCTTCGGCGGCTCCTCCGCCGCCGCGAGCCCAGCGACGCTCAGCGAGAGGGCGAGAACCGTGGTGACGACGTGCTTGATGATCGTCATGATGGAGCCCTCATGGGCCTACGCCGGTACCACCCAGGTGCAGTCCACGTGCGCGGCGACGCTGCGCCGCAGGAGGTCGACCGACACCACCAGCAGGCCCCGGTTCGGCTTGATCCGTACGAGAATGCCTTCCACGTCCGCCAGCGGTCCGCGCGTGATCCGCACCCGCTGGCCCTCCTGCAAGAAGGGGTACGGCAGGGCGAGAACCCGCGCATCGTCGATCCGCCGGATCGCGTCGATCTCCCCGTCGGGAATCGTCGCCAGCCGGTCCCAGCGCTCACCCAGGACCTGGACCATCCCCCGCGCTTTCACGACCTCCATGTAGCTCGCCTTGTCCATCGCGGCGCGCAGGAAGACGTAGCCCGAGAACATGGGAACCCGGATGAGGTGCCGCAGCCCGCCGCGCCGCGACCACTGTTCGATCTTCGGCAGGAACAGGTCGAACCCCTTCGCGGCCAGCTGGTCGTGGACCAGCTGCTCGCAGTGGCTCCGCGTCCACAACGCGTGCCACGCCGTCGACGAGCGCACGGCGCGGTCGTGGACCGCGGCGGCGTCCCGCGCCGGGGAGATCAACTCGGTCAGCGCTGCGCTGTTCATCGGACGGGCTTCGCCCCCTTTGGTTCGCGGCTCCCTATCGGGACCGGACCACACACACCTCTCGTCATCATGCTCCGCGGCCGGGGTCCGCCGGGCGGACGCGCCCGACCGCCTATTCCACCGTGACGCTCTTCGCGAGGTTCCTGGGCTGGTCCACGTCGCA
>Ga0066710_100007666_pt1 | contig 10357 bp, 6 predicted proteins | sample GraSoiAngelo_159_FD_79666 | JGI IMG/M metagenome (GOLD analysis project Ga0066710, IMG submission 79666) | Grasslands soil microbial communities from the Angelo Coastal Reserve, California, USA - 14_1009_16_40cm | ecosystem: Environmental > Terrestrial > Soil > Grasslands | place: USA...
CTGCTGCATATTTCGGATGAGTTCCCCCGCGCGGTCTGGCTTCCCGACGCCGGCTCCAACCTCTCGGATGACCCCGTAGATTTCTCCCACTGACTTTGGGGTCTCGACTTCGATCACGCTGAGATTCATCTCTCTTAGATGGGGAACGACTTTGGATGAAGTCCATCGTTCGGCCAGCACCAGGTCCGGTTTGAGATAGACGATTTTCTCGAGGTTCGGACTGACAAAGTCCCCGACCCTCTCCTTTTTCAGGGCCTCGGGAGGATATACACAATAGTTGGTAACGCCTACGATTTGGGCTCCGGCACCCAATTCGAACGCGATTTCCGCCAGATTCGGAGCCAGCGAGACAATCCGGGGATACGCGTTCCCCGGTCCGCGATTCAAGGATGCGACACGGCCGTACTGGATCGCCAGAACAACAAGCAGGCATGCCCCGATGGCTCCGATGAGTTTTTTCATATCGCCGCCACGTCGCAGTGTGTCTCCATAACTTTCTCTGCTACGCCAGAAGCAGGGTTCCGATCCCCCGCTCCGGATGAGCGGGTCCGGGCCTGGCAGGTCGCGACCTGCGCCGGCGTCTGATTCGCCGCTCCGGAGGAGCGGGAGGAACTTAGCCAGGGGTGAGCGCTTTTTGCGAACCCCTGGGACCCGTGCCTACCTGATCAACCCGCCCCGGCAGGGGCGGGCGGACTACTCGCCACGGATTTCACGGATTAACACGGATTTTTCCCGAAATATTTTCGCTCATTCGACGAGGAGTCTTTTTCGTGTAATCCGTGTAATCCGTGGCTGTGCTGTTAGTGCGTGACACCCCTCGAATTCCTCTAGAACTCAAAGTGCGTACCGAAAACGCCGGCGGCTCCGGGCACGCGGAATCCCAGCTCATAGTAAGTGCGATCGAAAACATTGTCCACCTTGCCAAAGAAGCGAATGCTGCGGCGATCGGAAATCGGCAGCCGGTAGCTCACTCCCAGATCGGCCTTCGCGACGGCGCCGAACCGGTACGCCCGGCTTGCAAAGGTTCGCGAATCGAAAATGGGCGCGAGATTCTCGCTCCACGTCGTGAGGTCGAAGTTTACGAAGAGGCGGCGCCCGAAGCGCTGGGTGGCCACGACGGAGAATTGTTGTTTGGGAATGGCAAATGAGCGAATGACATCCGGAACAAGAGGCTTGCGCTGAAGCGAGTTCGTGTAGGTGTATGCGGCCGACACCTCGAGCGACGCCGCCGGCGCCCCCGTCACACTCAATTCAAGTCCCCGTGACAATGCGCCGCCGGCATTCCGGTAACCGCCGAACCGGCCGAAGGGATCCGTTTGCGGGGTGATGGCGCCGGAGAAGTCGAAGATAATCACTTCCTGCAGGCGCGTGTAAAAGTAGGTCGCCGAAGCCCGCATCCGGCTGTTCCAGAGCGTCTGGTCCACTCCCGCATCGAAGGAAATGGCGCGGTCGGGGCGCAGCCTGGGATCGCCGTAAACGGAATAGCCGAAGCTGCCGAAAGAAGTGCCAAAACGCTCGTACAGCGACGGGGCGCGGTAACCGTTCCCGGCATGGCCGCGGATCTTTGTGCCCGTTGGGCGGAAGAAGTAAGCGATCGAACCGTCGCCCGTGTAGGCGTTGGGCGGAGCCTGGAAGGTGATCCCCTGGTAAGGCGCGCTCGCAGAAGGGGTGAATCGGGGGCGGTCGAGCGAGAAGAGCTGCGTCCGGAATGCCGCCGATAGTTGCAGCCGCTCGTCAAAGAGGCGCAATTGATCCTGAACGAATAAAGTGTTGCTGCGTTGGGTCACGTCTACGGATGAATTGTCAGCGGATGCCGACGGGAAGGAGCGGTTGATAAAGTTCTCGCTTTCGAACTCGTACCCCGCGTCCACGAAGCTGAGCCGTCCCAATCGGAAACTGGCCCGCCCATTCAGGGTATGGATGCGTCCGTCAAAGTCGGACTGCGTGTTGCCAGACGGCTGGAAGGATACCCCTGCCGGGCCGTTGCGAAGCGTGCGATCCCCGATCAGACCGTGATAGGAAACGGTGTAGCCAAACGCCTCGCTCATCCGCTGGGCAAACGTCATCGTCCCGGAAAAAAAGTGTGCAGCGCGTCTCGAGTCGGGATCGTTGGCGGATGGAATAAACGTAGCCTGCCCAACTCTGAGCAGCGAGACCTGCATGCCCTCCTCGTAGCGTCGAAGCTCCGCAAGAGAAAGCGGCACCGCGTTGACAATTCCACGCGGCGGAAGCGTGCCGATGGCCTGAGGAGAGGTATTCAACTTCGAGAACGAATCTGCTCCATAGGCCCGCGCCGATAGTGTGGCGGCCGGGGTGAGGCGGAAACTGGCGCTTCCTTGTCCGCTTGTGATGCGCGCGGGATCGTCTCCATCGACTCCATCGATGACGTTCAGATGCGCCAGGGCGGCGCTATAGTAAACTCGGTCTTGCTTGAATCCGCCGGCGATCTGGCCTCGCCCGCGAAAGAGGCCCAGCGAACCTCCTTCCAATAACGCGCCGCCTCGTGTCTTCCCGCCGCCCTCGTCCGTGACGATGTTGATTACGCCTCCGACGGCATTGGTGCCGTAGAGAGAGGATCCGGAGCCCCGTAAGACCTCCAGCCGGTCGACGTTGGTGACAATCAGATCCGCGAGAAAGCCCGTGGCATCGCCCTGCGGCGCCGCGACATCGCGAAAACGAAGACCGTCGATAAGTACCGCGGTGTCCTCGTTGCGCAGGCCGCGCGTCTTGATGGTTACGAACGAACCCGGCCCGCCCAGCTGCTGAACGCGCAAACCCGGCACCGTGCGGAGGGCTTCTGCTATCGAGAGCTCGTCGCGCTTGTCGATCGCCTGCCGGTCCACAACGCTGACTGACTTCGAGACTTCATCCACGGGTTGTGCTCCCCCTGATGCCGTCACCACGACGACTTCATCACTCGCCGCGGCCATCGGCAGCGAAATGGCAACCGTTGTGACTGTATTGCGCTCGGCGCGCGCACTCTGGGCGGAGGAGCGCGCAAATCCTGTCGCGGCGGCGGAGACCAGATACTCTCCCGGCGCCAGACGTTCGAGGCGGCAGGCGCCGTCAGAATCCGTTGTGCCGCTTATGCGCAGCGCGTTGTCGCGCGAGTAGACCGTCACGTCCGCGCCGGCGACGGCCTGCCCCCGCGGATCGGTCACTCGAACCACGATCGCAGCCGAGGTTTGGCCAAACAGCGGCGCGCTCATGGAAACTAGAATCAGCAAGACATGGCAAGTTCGTGAGCTTCCTATCCTCATGGTTGAATGGTCCTTTCCCCTCCCCGGCGGAGAAACTGAAGACGCGCCGCAGGCACGTCTCCTGAGTCACGGGTGCGCGCCACGCGGCCCCTGCCTTGACCTTGGGCTCGGGCGGAGCGCCGGACGCGGGGAACGGCTCCGGCGGCGCCCTTGTATGGGCTAGCTCGAGACGTGTCGCAAGATGAATCCGGCCGCTGTAAGGAAGCCCCAGTTCCTGCGCTCGGAGTGCCGTGGGAGAGGAATGAGCGCGAACTGCACCCGGTCAGGAATGCAGCTTGAAGCGCGACTGTTAGGAAAGGGAGGACGAAGCTGATTGGCGGCGAACGCATTCCAGCTCTCTTTCTCGCGAAGAGCAGACTGAAATTTGCGATGAGGCAGGTTTCCTGGCTCCCGGATCATCACCGGACTTCGCGCCTTCCCCGTCGGCGAGGACGAGTGGCGGGCTCATCTGTGCAGGTGTTCAGCTACAGGCCACGGAAGTCCGGCTCTCCGATTACAGTGGCGGGACCGCGTGGGATTCGCACCCACTTCCCTTTTACCCCCCGGAATGGAGGCACCCCATCTCGGATCCGAAACAACAAAACGACAGTAGCACCGGTCATCCTCGTTGTCAAACCACGGTCTCGGCAAAGTCAGCAATTCGAAAATGCCAAATGAAAATTGACCAATGACAAACGATCAATCCCGGAGCGGCCGAGCCGCGAAAAATCACGATTTGTCGAAGTCTCGCGAACTTGTAGAGACGGCCCGCCGGGCCGTCTCTACGGCGCACTGCCTTGATCGTGAATCCTTGCCAAAAAGACAAGGATTTTCGGGTTAGGTCGGAGCAAGCCACCCGCTTGATTGCGGGTCGCCCATTTTGGATTGAGGAATGACTAACGGCTGCGGTTTGATTAAATCCGCGATCGCGATCGACGGGGCGGCTTCAAAAAGGGACGGGGTTACGATAGACTGCGTTGGTTATGATCCGGACGATTGAGTGGACTGACGCGGGTGTGACAATGTTGGATCAGCGTCTTTTCCCGGCGCAGGAGGTTTACAACACTTACACGGATTACCGGGAAGTTGCGGAGGCGATCCGTTCCATGGTTATCCGCGGAGCTCCGGCCATTGGCGTGGCGGCGGCCATGGGCAGCGCGCTCGGAGTGAAGAACTCCGCGGCGAAATCGGTCGAGGACCTTGATCCGGAGTTCGCGGTAATCTGCGACGTCATTTCGGGCACGCGCCCGACGGCGGTGAACCTCTTCTGGGCGGTGGAACGGATGAAGCGTGTTTACGAACGGGCGCGGCCGGCCGGAATCGGAGCCGTGCGCGAAGCGCTGATTCGCGAGGTGTTGCGGATGCACGAGGAGGACATTCAGGCGAATCGGGCGATGGGGAGGCTGGGGCAGGATTTGATATCCCCCGGGGCCCGCGTCCTCACGCATTGCAATGCCGGCGCGCTCGCCACAGCCGGATATGGCACCGCATTGGGGGTGATCCGCGCCGCGGTCGAGGCGGGAAAACGGGTGACGGTCTACGCCGATGAGACACGCCCATTTTTGCAGGGCGCCCGGCTCACCGCGTGGGAGCTGCAGAAGGACAATATTCCGGTAACCGTTATTACAGACGGCATGGCCGGCCATTTCATGCACAAAGGGGAAATCGATTGCGTCATCGTCGGGGCGGACCGCATCGCCGCCAATGGAGACGTCGCAAACAAAATCGGGACCTATTCCGTAGCCGTGCTGGCGAATGAGAACGGGATCCCGTTCTACGTTGCAGCCCCCACTTCCACGCTGGATCTTTCCATTCCTGACGGGAGCCACATTCCGATCGAGCAGCGCAATCCCGATGAAGTCCGCCGCATCCAGGGCGTGGCGCTCACTCCCGGAGACGCGAATGTAGCGAATCCGGCTTTCGACGTCACGCCAAACCGTTACGTCAGAGCGATCATAACGGAGCGGGGAGTCGCCCGCCCTCCTTACAGCGAATCGCTCGGCGCGCTCGCACGATCGTCGTGATGCGCAGGGACGACACGTGTGGGCGCCCGTCGCGCCGGTGTTGCATTCCGTATCTCGGATTGCGAATCGAAAAGCCGGAGGATCGGTTTGGATTCTGGAAACCCGGAATCCGAAATTGGACGGGAATGTATGCTGGTCCTGGGGATCGAATCATCGTGCGATGAAACGTCCGCGGCCCTGCTCGGAGACGGACACGACGTTTTTTCCAATATCGTGGCTTCGCAGATCGACACCCACCGCGGCTTCGGAGGGGTTGTCCCGGAGCTCGCGAGCCGCGAGCATCTGCGCAATATCGGATACGTGGTCTGGCGCGCCTTCCGGGATGCCCGGAAGGAATACCGCGACATTGACGGCATCGCCGTAACGCAGGGACCGGGGCTGATCGGTTCTCTGCTCGTAGGGCTGAGCTTCGCCAAAGCCATGGCATTTTCGCTCAAGAAGCCGCTCGTTCCGGTGAACCATATTGAGGGCCACATCTACTCTGCCTTCATCGAACATCCCGATATCGAATATCCCTTGCTGGCGCTCGTCGTCTCGGGGGGCCACACCTCCTTGATCTTTTGCCCAGAGCCGGAAGTGTACGAATCAGTTGCCCGGACGCGCGATGACGCGGCAGGGGAAGTGCTCGACAAACTCTCCAAATTTCTGGGATTGGGTTATCCGGGAGGACCCGTCATCGACCGTCTGGCGAAACGCGGTGATCCACGCGCCTTCCGCTTTTCGATTCCGAAGATCGGCGACGGGAGCCTGGCCTTCAGTTTCAGCGGATTCAAGACCGCGGCTTTGCGTCACATGCAGCTTTCGGGGATCCGGCCTCGCCGGCGGCCTGGAGGCAAGGTACCGCGGCCGATTCTCGATCTTGTGGCGAGCTATCAGCAGGCAATTGTCGACACGCTTCTTCGTCAGACGACCCGCGCAGCCGAACATCTCAGGCCACGGTCCATCGTCCTCGTGGGCGGTGTCGCCTGCAACAGCCATTTGCGGCAGACCTTCAAGAGGTCGTTTGAACGGGTGTATTATCCTGCCCCGAGCCTGACGACCGACAACGCCGCCATGACCGCGGCGGCGGGGACGCCAAAGCTGCTGAGGTCACCGGCTGTCCAACTCGATCTCAACGCGTATGCCGATCTCCGCCTGTGCTGATTCCGGATTGAAGCGGTCCTGACCGACGGAACTGCTCGCACCGCGGCTTTCTCAATCCGACATCCGGTCAGGGGTGGATGATGTGGGGTGCAGGCTTGGCCACGGGCCGATATGAGAACCAGGAGCGGATTTCTCCTGGAGAGGCCCGGCGGTGGCGCCGGAGCGCGCGCCTCACAGCCCAGGCGCGCGGAAAGGCCCGGAAGAGAAGCGGTACGGCACGGAGCGAATGCCATTCACGCAAAAGCACGTAGCCCAGCGCGAGCACGTCTCTGGCAGTGATGGGAAGAAAGAACCGGCCGTATGTCCCCGCATCCATGTTCTTGACGCGCAGCAGGAATCGATTCTTGAAGGAATGCATGTTGATCTCGCGCGGGAGCGAGGCTCGCCGCTCCGGCAATACTCGGCGGATGTGGAATCCGCGTGCTTCAGGAACATAGAGGCAGCGCCAGCCGAGCCACTGCGCGCGCCAGGCCAGGTCGGCGTCCTCCCGATAAGCGAAAAATGCCTCGTCAAAATACTCCGCTCCCAGCTTGATTTCCTCGAGCATCCTCCGGCGGTAGAGGGCGGCAGCGCCTGAAGCGCCGAACACGTACTCTCGTCTTTCGTACTGACCCGTGTCTTTTTCCCCGGAACCCCTGTCCAAATGGCGCTGATTCGGCGTGAAGTAGATCCCCGTCGTATCGATGACCCGGTCCCCGGCGAGCGAAGGAACCGCGGCCCCGCGCCAGAGTTTACCCGTCGCAGACCCTGCCCCGGCGTCCTGCTCCAGGGCGCGTACCAGAATCTCGACATACCGGGGTTCCAGCGCCACATCCGGATTCAGAACGAGAACATAATCGGAGGGTTGTGAGGAAATGATCCGGTTGTGAGGCGAGCAGAAGCCGATGTTGGAGTTGGAAAAATGCGTTGCATGGAAGAAGTCCGCATGCCCTGCGAGAATCTCGAGTGTCCGATCGGGCGAAGCATTGTCCCAGAGGCAGACGCGCAGATCTGGATAGGTCTGCTGCTTCAGGCTCAGAATGCAGGACTCCAGATAGGGGGCGGAGTTGTAAGTGACAATGCTGGCCAGCACCCGGGCGGTCACGGCGATATCTCGCGCAGCCCGGCGAAATGGCGGGCGGTGCGCCAAAAGGTCCTGGCAGACCATGCTCGCGTGCTGCCCCGGATCACCGGCCGGACCAGGGACAGCGCCGCACGAAGATACAAACCGGCGCAAATAAGTCTGAGAACGCGCTCAGCATCGCGCTCGCTGTGGTGCTTGCGGAAATATCGAAGCTGGTTGGTGTGAAAACACTTGAGAAACTGCTCCTTCGCCAGGTGGTTCAAGCTCGAGCCTCCCGCGTGCACAAACTCGGCCGCAGGTTCATAGAATATGCGGCCGCCGCTCCCCCAGATGCGCCTGCAAAGATCGACATCCTCAAACCACGCCGGACGAAAGCTCTCGTCGAACCCGCTCAAAAATTCCAGCGCGAGACGTTGGACCATCAGGCATGCTGCGGCGGGCTGGTCCACCTCCTGCGTCGATGCGTGGTCCCAGTACGACATGCGATAATTTCGGGTCCACGAGTTTCCGGGCCAGAGTTCCTCCAGCAGGAGCATTTCAGCGGCCACACTCTTGACGCTGGGAAAGGCGCGCACGTTGAATCCGGCCTGGAGCCGGCCGGACCTGCTGACAAGTTTCCCGCCCGCTGCCCAGATGGTCGGGTCGTCCATCAGCAGCCGCGCAAGGCGGTGCACGGAACCCGGTATGCACTCCGTGTCGGGATTGAGGAAGAGCGCTTGTTCTCCGGCGCTCTTGCGCCAGCCCCTGTTGCTCCCCGCGGCAAAGCCGAGGTTTTCCCGATTTCGCAAAAGCGAGAGGGGAGAGTCCAGCCTGCGAGTAAAGTCGAGGCTGAAGTCTTCGGAAGCGTTATCCACAATGATGATCTCGCAATCATCGGCGTGTTTCAGCAGGGAAAGGACACATCTTTCCAGGAACAGCCCGGAGTTCCAGTTGACGATGACAACCGAGATCATTTTCGTGCGCGGTCCGCTGTTAGAAAACTCGGAAGTACCATTTGAGGAAAACCGAATTGATCTCGCCGGTAGCCGTAGTAAAGTCTTGCCGCGCCATCGTCTCGGAGCGTTGAATGGCCTCCCATAACCGGTCGGGGAATTCGCGCCAGAGCGGTCTCATCCGGCGGCGCCGATCGAGCGCCGCCGCGATCAACGGCAGCACGCCCGCCACGCCCCGCAGGTAGCTCCAAAGCCTTCCGTTCAATGCCGCCCGGAACAGCCAGGCCGCCTGCCCTGCGGCGATAGTCGGTAGACAGCGCCAGAACACCCGCGCGGGGAGGCTCTGCAGGAAGACGAGGATTGCATTTCGAGTCCGCAGGCGGACGGCGAGCGGCGAGAACTCCCCGCCGCTGGTCGCGCCGCCGCGATGGAACACCTCCGCCTTTGGAACGAAATAACCGCGATGACCTGACGCCTGGAGCCTGAGTCCGAGATCGATGTCCTCCAGATAAGCAAAAAGGTTTTCGTCGTAGCCGCGGGCTTCCTCGAAAACCGACTTGCGGAAGATTGCGGCGCAGCCGCAGGCAGAGAATACCTCGCCCTCCTGATGATAGCGCGGGCAGTCGGAAAGCTCCTGCCCGCGGCGGTAGCCGAATCCCGCGCGCAGAAAGCAGTCGCCCGCGCTATAGAGACGGTGCCGGTTGTTGAAATCAAGGATGCGGCATGCCAGAAAGGCGGCATCCGCGTGGCGTTCGATTGCAGCCGCTACTTCCTCGAGCCAGTCTTCGGCGGCCTCTGTGTCGTTGTTCAGCACCGCGATCCAGGACCCGCGGGCGGCACGGACGCCTGCGTTCACTCCCCCGGCAAATCCCAGATTTCTGGTCTGCGGGACGATGATTGCCTCGGGCGCAAGGCGACGGACAATGTCAATCGAGTCATCCCGGGACCCGTTGTCAACGACCAGGACCTCAAAACTCGTATGCGTTTGCCGCTTGAGCGATTCAAGGCACGCTCCGATGATGCCTGCTCCGTCATAGTTCGGGATCACGACGGAGATAAACGGTTTTTCCCGGCCGGTTGCCATCGGCCGGATTATAGGAATGGTTTCTGAGGGCGACAAGCGTTATCGCGAACCACGGGAGGATTGCCTGAACCGGCAAATCAGGTAGACGGCCAGACCCAGCGCGGCCGCGATGCCGGCGTCTCGCGCCTCGCGCCATGTGCTGTTCGAAAGCAGCCATCCTGCCAGCGCCAGAGCGGAGATCGCAACAGCAACGCCGCCGGGCACTTTGAACATCGCGCGGGCGGTCCCGCTCCTGCGGCGCAACAAGGGGAGAGCCAGACAGGTTGCTCCATAGGAGAAGAGTCTGGCGATCGTGCTGATGGTGAGCGCATAGATGAACGTGCCCGAGAGCGTCAAGACAAGCATTATCGCGGCGGTCAGCAGTATGGAATAGAAGGGTGTTTTGAAACGCGGGTGCGTGGCTGCAAGAATCCGCGGAAGCTCATCGCGTTCGGCCATCGCGAATGGCAGGCGCGACCCTGTAAGGAGCACCACGTTCAGATTGCCGATGATGGACACGATCGCACCGGCCGAGATGACAGAAGCTCCTGTCGTGCCAAGGAAGCGGTCTCCTGCGTCGGCCAGCGGTCTCTCAGAACCGGCCAGTTCCGGCAATGTCCCGATGCACACCACCTGGACCAGGATATAGGTCGAAGCCACCACCCCAATGGCAGTAAGCAGGGCGACCGGAAGGGCACGCTGCGGGTCGCGTATTTCTCCCGCTGGAATCCCGGCCATTTCAAAGCCCGTGAATGCATAAACCAGCAGCAGGACGGAGGTGGAGAACGCGCCGTAGCCCGGTTGCCCCGCGAGCGAGAATCTCTGAGGATCGATGAAAAACAATCCCGTACCGATGAAGAGCAAAATGGGAATTAGCTTGCCCACGGTGAGGA
>Ga0066710_100007667_pt1 | contig 10356 bp, 5 predicted proteins | sample GraSoiAngelo_159_FD_79666 | JGI IMG/M metagenome (GOLD analysis project Ga0066710, IMG submission 79666) | Grasslands soil microbial communities from the Angelo Coastal Reserve, California, USA - 14_1009_16_40cm | ecosystem: Environmental > Terrestrial > Soil > Grasslands | place: USA...
GAATTTCGATAAGCCTCGGGCACTTGGACCTTGCCGTCATGCCAGGATTGGCGCAGCAATCCTGCGGGGGGCAGTTCGATGAGGCGCGACAATTCGTGCGGATGCGTGCGAGCCAGTGTTTTCAGCCCACGGATGGCTTTTTCCCAGTTGTTCCCTAGTGCCGCTGTTTCCGCGATTCCCAGACGGGCCAGAGGACAATCGGAGTCAACGGACAATTCCTGTGTGAATTCATTTTCGGCCGCTCCTGGGTAGCCCAAGTCAAGCAACACGCTCCCCAGCTCTGCGTGGACGTTTGGGTGGGTGGATGCGCGGCGCGCCAGGCGAATCAGGATTCCAGCCGAAGCGAGCTCGTCCCCCGTATCAATCAGACGTCCGGCCCTCAATTCATCGCCCAGAACGCTACCCGGGATCTTCCGAGAGAGTATCGTCGAATCTTCGGTCGCAAGTTCGGAGTAAGCGAGGCCCAGCTTGTACCACGCCTCGGGCTCCTTGGGTGTGTTCCGAGTCTGCTCCTCGTATACACGCACGGCCTCCTTGAAACGCGCGGTTTGAGCCAGGGAGTCTCCAAGGGCAAGCCGTGCGGTCCCACTCGACGGGTTTAGAGCGAGAGCGCGGCGAAGTGAGGACAAAGCCTTTGTTGGATCGTTCAATTGGAGGTTGTCGAGTCCCTCGACGAGCCAGGCTTGGTAGGGAATTTCGCCCCTCGGATGGTTTGGGCGGGTAAGGGGGGCGACAGTACGCAATGATTCTTCATATCTATGGAGGAGAAAATAGCCGGTAGCCAGCCGCGTTCGGACTTGGATTACCAAAGCTGAGGATTGAGGAGAAGTGTCTGCCTCTCCGAGCAAGCGCTCGTAAACCTCCACAGCCATCTGGTATTTGCCTTCTTTTTCTGCCGCGATCGCTGTTTCGAGGTCCTCCTTTGTCCGAGGATCCTGCGCGATCAAAAATTGCGGCAAGGTTACAGCCGACACGACGACAACAATTCTTGGCCAAAAACCGATGGAACGGGGCCGCCGTAAACGGTCGTGACCCTTGTCGATTGGAGGAACAGGGATGGATGGTTTCTTTGATGGCGCGTCTTGAAATTCAAGCTCGGCCATATTCTTCTACGGAGAGGACGGCTGCAATCGCTGGAAAGCCGCCACCTCGGCTTCCGCTTCCGAGGCTCGGCCAAGGTCATGGTAGAGCTGCGCCAGGAGGAAGTGCACAGCGGCGTTGTCAGGATCGGTTTTACGAGCGGGCTCGAGCACGTTTACAGCTTCCTCTTTCATGCCTTGTTCGCGAAGGGCCTTGGCCAATCCCAGGCGCGCTTCCACCATTCCGGGCCGAAGTCGAAGTGCCTCGCGGAAGGAGGCCATAGCCTCTTGGGTCTGTCCGTGCTTGCGGTAAGCCTCGCCCATTTCGAAATACACATCGGAGTCCGCGGGACTAAGCTTTTGTTCGGCATTTAAGTTTTCGAGCGCTTCTTTCCAAGCTTCGGGGTCGGGGGAGTGAAGCAAAAGCTGAATGGCGAGGTTCATGTGAACGCCGGGGATTCTGGGGTCCTTTCGAATGGCCTGACGAAAGGCTTCGACCGCCCGCTGCCAGTTTCCATCGCTCGCCGCCACCTGTCCCATGACCTGATAGCCGCGCGCCGAATCCGGAGCGACCTTCATCAGGCGCAGATACATTTCCGAGGAGAGCTTCCCATAAAACTGCCCCGCTTCGTAGAGTACGTCCAGATCGTCGGAATATTGTGCGACAAGTTTTTGCAATATATCACTCGCGTCGGCAGGCTGACCCGTCTCGGAAAGGCAGCGCTCAAGGCTCAAGCCAATGACTCGCCTCAGCTTGACATCCGGGTAATTTGGAAACTCTCTTCTTAGCCCAGGGATGGCCTCATTACACTCGTCGAGGGCGGCTAGGCTCAAAGGCAGGAAAGTCTGCGCCGTGCTTAAGGAAGGTTGTTGCCTCAAAGCTTCGCGAAATGCAACTACGGCGTCGGAATATTTGTGGTCCACGTAGTAAGCCAAGCCGAGGTTTGCGCGAACTTCAGGAAGATTCGGCTTCGCGGCGAGCGCCTTCGACAGATACTCTTCAGCTTCCGAGAATCGGCCTTGCTCAAGGGCCTGAACGCCCTTTTGAACTTCGGAGGGCACCGCACCAGAAGGCTTCTGTGCTGAGGACGCGCTTGCGGCTACGAACAAGACACCGAGAGCTACCAGCCTAGGCCCAGCCATGAGCCTCATTATACCGGACCGAATAATTAATCGGTATGGGTAGCTTCCGATAATAAGATATTGGGGCGGGTAGGAGCCCGCCCCCACGCTGGCTATCAGAAGAACATTTTCAGCCCGAATTGAATTTCACGCGGGTCATTAGCGCCATTAACGTGTCCGAAGGCGCCGTCCCCAACTCCCGTGTCAATCGAGTTGAACGAAGGGTGGTTGAGGACGTTAAAGAACTCCGCCCTGAACTGATAGCTGAATCTCTCAGTGGCCTTTCCGTTCTTGTATAAGGCGAAGTCCCAATTTCTGGGACCGGGTCCCCAAACCGCGCCCCTTCCCGAGTTGCCAAAAGTGCCTTGCGCGGCATTTTGGAAACAGGCAGTCTTGAACCACTGCGCGACCGTGCGGGGCCCGGCATTCGGGTTACAGCCGGAAACGAGGGCCGCGTGCTGCCCGAAGTCTTCGCCTACGCCTGCCTGGTCGCCGAGCGCGTTCCCGATCGTGTTCGGCGTGCCGCCCTCGAAGGCAAGCACGCCAGCTACCTCCCACCCTCCTGCCACCCTGCCAGTCAGGGAATTCGATTCCTTAAAGAAAGGCAGGTCGTAGACGTAGTTGAGGATGAGCACGTTGTTGCGGTTCCAGTCTGTTGGACCATAGTTGTACTTGAGGTTGTACGTGTTAACGGCATTTGCGTAGAGGTCCGATCCAAAGTCGTTCGAGTGGGAAAACGTGTACGCCACTCCGTATTGGAGCCCCTTGGTTAAACGGCGCTGGGCGCTGATTTGGAGCGAATCATACTTGGAGCTCGAGTCGTTCAACCCGACGGTAAGTCCGCCGAGCCCTGGGTAAGGCGACAGAGCTGCTATCGCCGTGTTGGGATTGGCAAATGTCGTTCCCGCTTGCAACTGGTTCAAGTCCGAGTTCACCACAAGATGCCGGGCCCGCGTGCCCACATAGCCCACTTCCACCAAAGTGTTTTGCGGGAACATATGCTGGAAAGTGAAGTTCCACTGATATACCACCGGAATTTTGGAAACGATGTCGCCCCCCGTCATGGGGATGGGCAAGGGAAGCGCACCCGCCGGAGTCGCCCGGCAATTGCGGCTGGCGTCCAACTGGGCGCCGGGACAGTCGGCTCTGCCCGTTGTCGCGGTACTCCCCTTTACCTCTGCCGCCAGTTGAAATGGAGTATTACCACCCATAAGGGTGACGTCGCTCAAGGTGAAGTGGTTGTAAAAGATTCCCGCCCCGCCGCGGATGGACGTGGTTCCCCTGCCCAAGGGGTCCCAGGCAAAGCCCAACCGGGGCTGCAAGTTGGCGTAATGCTTCTCGAAGATTTCGGCGGGAAGGCCCCTCTGCATACCGTCGTCGCGCAATTGTTGGTTGATCGCGTCGAAATTGGCGGCCGTTAACTGCTGCCCGAACACGGCGAAGTGGCCGATGGCAGAGCGGGGCAGCTGCCCACAAGGGACGGCAATTCCGTTGTAAGGATTGCCGCTGGTCACGAGCCCCGTCGTCGGATCCACCGTTTGTTGGATGCCCGGCAGGTGCGAATAGAACAAGGGGTCAAAGCTCGCGAAGTTGCACCACCGGCTGTGGTAAGGCGGGAAATAGTCCCAGCGCAAGCCGCCCTGGATGGTCAGGTTCGACCTGAACTTCCAACTATCCTGGGCGAACACACCCTTCTGAACAGCGACCCAGGGCGTGTAGTTCCGGAAACCGAGTTCGCTGTATACACCGAAGTTTCCGAGGAAGGCGTCGGCGAGGGGCGCCTGGCTCGTGGTGCTGAGGTTCGAGCCGTCGAAGGTGAACGTCCCGTTCAAATTGTTGCCTATGCCGCTCGCTGAACCCGGCGTAACCCGAACTTGGTCTCGGTCATTCTCCCCGTCCTGCTCGATCCAGACACCGGTCTTGAATGTATGCTGACCCTTGACCTTGGTCAGGACGTCCTGGAAAGAAAAGACCTTCCCGACGCTGCCCGAGGGGTACGGCAGTCCGCTGATGGTGTCGAAACCGTTGACGTTCACAGTGGGAATCTTCCCCGCGATATCTTTGCTGGCGTCGCCAAAGATATAGGGATAGTCCACGCCCAACGAACTCCGGTCCAGTCCCTTACCAAGGGACAGGTTAACATGCACGATGTCTTCCGTCGCCGTAAACGCGAAATCGTTCAGAAGGGTCGGGCTGAAATTCGTAGTCAAATCCACGGTCGCGCCGCGCTCAGGGAACACCGGGCCAATTTGCAGAAGCTGACTGCTACCGGAAGTCCCCCATGAAGGCAGTGCATCTTGGGTGTAATGGCGAAGCGCCACCGCCAAGTGGGACTTGATTTTTTCCATCTCATAATCAACCTTGAGGGTTTCTTTGCGGTCGTTCGAAGGGCTACGAATTTCCTGAATAAAATTACTTCCGAGCTGGCTCGCTGAGGTGCAGCCCGTTGCAGGGCAGGTGATCGTGGGTGCGGCCATCATCTGGACGAAGGCAGCGCCGTTGGGGCTCCAAACGCTTTGGGGAATCGTGTCGTTTGGAAATGGCTGCCCAGCCACCAGGCCACCCACACCGTCCAGATAAGCCGGCACTATGGGGCAAGGAAGACCGAAGTTGCAATATTCCGAAAAGTTACCGGTGCGAGCCAACGCGCTCGGTACCGTGGCCACAGTGGTACCCGTCGTGCGAATCCGGTTCCATTCCTGCGACCAGAAGAAGAAAAGCTTCTTCTCACTGCTCTTGGGGATGACTGGCCCGCCGAAGTTATAGCCGAAGTTGTTGAATTTCAGCGTGCTCACGGTGGATGAGAAGAAATTGCGCGAATCCAGATCGTCGTTGCGGACGAACTCGTAGGCTTCGCCATGATACTGCTCGGTGCCCGAGCGCATCTGAAGAAGAATCTGGCCGCCTGCACCTCGGCTGTACTCCGGCATATAGCCCGTGGTCACAATATTGATCTCACCGATGGCATCAATGCTGGGTGCGGCGACCATCGCCCCATTGGCGCGTGTCCGCGTGGAGGGCGACCCCTCGATCTGGAGATTGTTGGCGTCGCCGCGCATCCCGTTGACGTGCGTATCCTGTGTAGCGAACAGATTCATGGATTGAAAACTGTTGAAGGAGAAGGCTTGAATGACACCAGGCTGAAGCGCGAGGAGAGTGGCGAAGTTGCGGCCGTTGACAGGGATTTCTTGGATCTGGGTGTCGTTGATGACGCGGGAGACCCTGCCCTCCTCTGTCTGCACCGTTTGAGCACCCGATTGGACTGTGACTTCCTGCGTCATCTGGCCGACCTGCATCGTACAGGTCAACTGCACACTCTCTGCGGGGTCCAGGTGCACATTCGCGTCCGTGCAGCGTTGGAAACCTTCTTTCTCGGCGCTAACGTCATAGGTCCCCGCCGGAAGATTGAGCGCGACGTAGTAGCCGCTGTCATTGGTGGTGGTTCGAAAAGTCTGTCCGGTCTCCTTATTAGTGACCGTGATGTGCGCTTGGGGTATGACCGCGCCAGAACTGTCCATGATGACCCCGCTAATTTTCCCGAGCACTTGTGCCTGACCATAAAGGCTGGCGCCAAAAAAAAGATAGGCGGCCAGAAACAGCACACAACTCACTGTAAATCTCCACGCCCGCATTGTTACCTCCTTGGCTTCAGCAAGGCAGCGCCCCGCTGCGGTAACCCAACACCCCTCGACGACGGCTTGCTATCATTAGAGATGACCGTATGTCAAGGATGAATTTCGAGTATATTCTTTGTTATGGGTAATATCCCTTTCGGATTCTACCGTTTGAATTTCGCGGCATTGGATGACGTGCTGTAGATTAGCCTGGATTTTCGACTCATCAAGACGAAGATCGGTGTATTAATCCCCCGATTTCGAGCATCGGCGTGGGATGCAGATGCGAGGTGAAATTTCCAGATTGGGAAGGCAAAGGATCGACGCAGAGTGTCGACTGCCCCGGTGTTTTCAGTCAGGCGGCGACTTTTCGAGGTCTAGGAGAGTTTTTTCTGGGATCCGCACCCTAAGATGGGGGTTCATGCACAAACCCTCAGTCAATTCCTTTCGGGCTCCTTCACTCAGGGTTCCTGCTTTGGAAGCCAAGAGCAACCCCAGTTCAACGTGGGCTGCGGCCTGCTCGGGGTCAAGGGCGAGGGCTTGGCGCAATTCATTTTCGGCTTCGGCTTGCTGCCCCTGATGCGCCAGGGCAACGCCCAAGTTGAAATGGGCCGAAACAAACCCAGGGCTCGCTTTCAAAGCAGAGCGGAAGTAATTGATAGCGAGAGATTCCTGCCCCACACCGACCAAGGCATTTCCGAGGTTGTTCAATGCTTCCGGGAAATCGGGCTGACTTTCAACTGCGGCGCCAAACTCACGAAGGGCGCCGGGATGGTCGTTTTGCTGCCAGAGGACCCCGCCCAGGTTGTTATGCGCCTCTGGGTATGTAGGATCAATTGCGAGTGCGCTGCGAAACGCTTCTTTTGCCTCAGCAATGTCACCCGAATGCCAAAGCCCCACGCCGCGGTTGTTCTCTCCTTTGGCCCGAAGCAATTGCAGTTCTCGACGATAAAGCGATTGGGCGGCGTCAAATTGCTCGTGCGCGCGCTTTTTTTCCCCCATGCGAGCAAGTGCGGTGGCGAGGCCGTAGACGGCGTCCCAGCAATCCGGCTTCTTGCTGAGGACATATTGGAACTCTCCCGCAGCCTCTCGCCACGCGTGGCGGTGAAGGAAGACCTCCCCCAGGCCCCCCATGGCGTCAACATATGCCGGCTTCAGCTGGAGGGCGGCGCGAAAGTGGGCTTCCGCGCCGTCGAAATCCCCCTGCTGGAGGGCAATAAGTCCCAATCCGTAATAAGCTCCTGCCTCGTGCCGGTTCAGCTTAAGGGCCGCTTGGAGCTCTGTTGAGGCCGCCCCGAAGTCCCCCATGCGGAGAAGCATTTCTCCGAGCTCTAAGTGTCCCAGGGGATCGTCGGGAAGGACTGCCAGCGCTCGGCGGAAGTCTTGGGCGGCAACATGCCAAAGTGATTGCTGTGTGGCGATGATGCCCTTTTGATACCAGGCTTGAGCCGATCGCGCGTCAACTGCGATGGCCCTATCAAAGGCTTCCGAAGCGGCTTGGGTGTCAGGGATGGCCTCCAGCGCCAAGCCCAAAGAAACGTAAATTTCGGCGGAGGAAGGATTCTTCTGAACGGCTTGACGCGCCTCGAAAAGCCTGTTGAGGATCGAATCCAATTGTCCCTGGGAAGTCGTGGAAGCTAGACCCGAGGTCCCGGCCAGCGGCGTAAAATTGCGCGGCACGCTGCTGCCTTGCTGGCCAGCGACCAGAAGCCACAATAACAGCCCCAGGCCGAAGTATGTCCACATGAATCAGGATTCCGACTTCTCGGCGAATTGATACTCGCGATCCGCAGCAAGCCGTTCGTGGCGCTCGAGCCGGCCGCTCGGCCATCGAATTTCGACTTCGTCAGCGAAGGTCTTCTCGCCTAGACCGAAATGGATGCGAAAGTCGCTTGTCGAAATGTAGCTCCCTCCACTCCGCACCTCTCCCGTCTGTGTCTCGCCGCCGGCCGTCAAACGGACGCGAGCTCCAATAGCATTTCGGTTGAAGCCACTTCCCACTAGCTTCAGTCTCACCCAATGCGCTCGGGAGCTGTTCAACGGGGAATAAACGAACGGTTCCTCATCGATGTTGTTCACGACAATCGTCGGCTGTCGGCCATTGTCGAGGTAGGCGAACGCAGCGCCGCGGCTGCTCCGGGCTTCTCGGAAGCCGCTTTGATCGTCGGGCAATAGCGTGAACCGGCCGTCTCGCATATTGCGGAATAATTGATTGTGTTGACGATAGGAGTTCCCCGCTTTGTCAGCTTGGACGTAGATATGGCCGTTTGCGACGAAGAGATCCTGCCAGCCGTCATTGTCGAAATCCACGAATCCAGCTCCCCATTTGAGCTGTTTATATGCAGCCGAGCCGAGGCCCGCCTCGTAAGTTACATCATCGAATTGGCCGTTCTTGTTGTTATAAAGCGTGCTGAAGTCTTCGGAAAAGTTAGTTACGAAGATGTCCATCCAGCCATCGTTGTCGTAGTCGCCAGCCGCAATGCCCATGGATGATTGCGGGCGGCCATCCCTGCTCACCGCGCACCCAGCCTCCAATGCAATTTCTTCAAACGTCCCGTTCCCCTTGTTGTGCCAGAGGTAGTTGGGAGTGGAATCGTTTGCGACATAAGCGTCTAAATGTCCGTCGTTGTCGAAATCGCACCAAACCACGGAGAATCCATATGCGCGATCAGAATCGCGCACCCCCGCGTCGTTGCTAACTTCCCGAAACTTGCCGTGACCTTCATTGTGGTAGAGCAGATCCGGAAGCCCGGGGAGCCCCTGAGGTCCGCATGCGACTGGCACGCCGTGGTAAAGGCAGTAGCTCATCCCCCCGGGGGCTGGAATTCTTGTGCGGTCGAAATCTACGTAACGGGCGACATAGAGATCCAGGCGTCCGTCGCCGTCGAAATCGCCCCAGGCACATCCAGTACTCCAATTTCCTCCTTCGAGCCCCGCTTCCTTGGTCACGTTGGTGAATTTCCCATCACCATTGTTATGAAAAAGCGCGTTGGTTCCGAAATTGGTGATGAACACATCGGTGAACCCGTCCCCATCATAATCGGCCGCAGCGACGCCCATTCCCCAGCCAGTATTGACAAGGCCGCTCTCGATGGTCACGTCGGTAAAAGTCCCATCTCCATTGTTTCTAAACAGGTGACTGGAGGTCGGAGGCAAGGCAGGGTCGGCGAGAATCTGAAAAGTGGACCCATTCACGAACAAGACGTCTAGCCAACCGTCATTATTGTAGTCAAACAGCGCGAGCCCACTCCCTACAGTCTCGACCAAGTACTCCTTGGCTGGCGAGCCGCAGGTGTCGCGAAAGGTGGAGAGAAGCGTTCGCGAACCCGCGTCCCAAAACCAGGGCACAGGGGCAGGGATCGGAGGGGCCTTGTGAATTTTGAGAATGGCCGGGGCCAGACCATACCCAGATATGCCGCATCGACGAAGAAAGTCGCGTCGCCCAATCCCGACTCGCTGGTCGGAAAGGTGTCGGCCACGTCCCTTAGACTTGGAAGACCTCACGGGAGCATAATAGCCCAAGCCCCCACGCCAAGGCCAATCCAACTATACTCAGCTCATGGGTCATCCCCCCAAACCCCAACCGTCTTGGTGGCTAACTTGTAGATCTAGCCTTTAAGCCTAACAGCTATTGGGAAGTAAAGGACATCCGCGTGTCTCTGAAACTTCAAACGAAGGAAGACCTTGAAATAGAAGACCCGAAGTATAGTACATTAGGTGGAAACAATAAGGTCTGCTTCCAGGCGGGCCTCAGAGAATTCGTTGCGCGCAAACCAAGGTTAGCACAGGGATGCGCCCTATCCAAAGAAAAAGCCAATCCCATCAACAGCCCGAGCTTCGTCACAAAACAAGCGGCATTGTTTCATGTCCGCTGGGTGAGCCGCAATGATCTACACAGACCCGCTGTTTCTTGGCGTCACTCCGACAGGCGCCCGAACCTACTTAGCTGATAAACTGGTGTCTCTTGAGAAGCCATTCTTCAATGCTTGCGCTGGCCGGTTCAGTGTCGTAGAGGTTGCGATCAAAGCAGGACTTCCGCCCGAGAACATCTATGCCTCAGACCTCGGCCTTTTCTCGTCTATCATCGGATTCTTGGCCGACCCAGCGAAGAAGATGGATGATTTGGGCATCCGCATCCTGGACGCCGTGCTTGAGCCAAAAGGCATCACTGACGAATTGGACTTCGCAGCCCACGTCATGCTGATTCTGAAACTTAACCAGATGAAGCAGACGAACCTGCGGGGCTTCTACCTGCGTGAAGAGTTGCTTTCATCATGGAGCCGATGCCGCCAGACGATGCGGGAGCAATTGGAGACGTTGGTCCAAAACATCGCCGGCATTCATCACGAGATAGCCGACATTTGGGATGTTGTCCCTCGCGTTTCCCAGGAAGACGTGACCTTCTATGCCAGCGTCCCACATTAAGCTCGCGGCCATACGAAAATGTTCGCCGCTCCGAACCTCAAATGGAACGAGCCAGCCATCCCGGAATTCGATCCGAAGACTTTCCCCGTGCTGTTAGAGAAACTCGGGCGAGCTAA
>Ga0066710_100007668_pt1 | contig 10356 bp, 13 predicted proteins | sample GraSoiAngelo_159_FD_79666 | JGI IMG/M metagenome (GOLD analysis project Ga0066710, IMG submission 79666) | Grasslands soil microbial communities from the Angelo Coastal Reserve, California, USA - 14_1009_16_40cm | ecosystem: Environmental > Terrestrial > Soil > Grasslands | place: USA...
CCACGTCCAGGCCTGCCGCCGCCGCCTCGGCGCGGACGGCCTCAGCCTGCTCCGGCCCCGTCCGGGTGACCAGCACCGGACCCTCGTTCCCCCCGAGCAGCTGGTGGACGATGGCCGCGACCTGGGCGGCCGACTTGCCGGAGCCGTACACGATCTCGCAGCTGCCCTGCCGGAGCTCGCGGTGGTGGTCGACCCTGGCGAATCCGAGGTCGGCGAACGGGAGGTCACGAAGAGCGGCGGCGGCCTGCTCGGCGGTGATGCCCCCCTCCGCCACCCCTCGGAGCAGGGATCGGAGGCGCCCTTCGAACGGCGTCTCGCCATCGAGGACATCGGGCTCGCCGATCGCCGTCACCCTCTGGCTCATGGCCAGCACGATAGCCCGCTCGAGGTTCGAAGAACAACGGATGCCGATCTGAAGCTGGGGCGTCCAGGCCTGCCTACTTGACGGTCAGCGTCCCCTTCATGCCGAGCGACGAGTGGAACCGGCAGATGAACGGGTACGTGCCCGGGGGCAAGGTGATCGTCACCGTCTGCGTCTGGCCGGGGTCGTTCACCACGTCGATGCCCTTGCCCTCGATGGTGAAGGTGTGCGGCGTTCCGGTGGTGGCGTCCTTCACGGCGATGGTGTCCCCCTGGCTCGCCGACAGGTTCGACGGCGAGAACTCGTAGTTGACCTGGTTGACCGTGACGGCGGCCGCTCCTCCACTCGGGCTGGGGCTCGCGGCGCTCTGGGCGGGGGTGGGCGTGGCGGGCGGGGTGGTGGCGATCGATCCGGCCGGCGAAGAGCTCTTCGAGCACGCGGCGGCCGCCAGCGCGAGCGCCACGGCCAGGCAGACCGCTGATCCCCGGGTCGACACCATGTCACCCGATAGTACGCGTGGCAGCGTCGCCGAGACTCCCTACGAAGGCCGATACGGCTCGAACGCCACGATCTCGTAGGCGAAGGTTCCGGCCGGCGCATCGTAGGTGACCCGCTCTCCGACCCGCTTGCCGAGGAGCGCGGAGCCGAGCGGCGAGGCCGACGTGACGGTCCTGACCCCCGCGGCTCGCTCCTCCGAGGAATGGGCCACCAGATAGCGCTCGTCTTCGGGCTCGTCCTCGTCGAGGGGCCGGAGCGTGACCACCGTGCCCGGGCCGATCTCTTCCCCCTCGGTGGCCTCGATGATGTCGGGGTCCTTGAGCTGGTGCTGCAGGTTCCGGATGCGCGCCTCCATCATGCCCTGGGCATCCTTCGCCGCGTCGTAATCGGCGTTCTCCCTGATGTCCCCGTGCTCGCGCGCCCGGAGCAGCCTCTCGGCGATGGCCGCTCGACCCTCGACCCTGAGCTCCTCGAGCTCCTTCCGCATCCGCACGTACGCGTCGAGGGTGAGCCGGGCGGTGGGCTCCTGCCCCGGCTTTCGGGCTGGCCGATCCGGAGGCATGAACCTCTCGTCTTCCATGCCCGCAATGTACCAAGGCGGAACGGCCAGGCTTCCACCCGCTGGCGGCCTGAAGCCGGCCCGGCATTTGACAATGTGACAATCCTCGTCATATTGTCACGCCAGTCTCATGACGGTGAGCACGACGTCGACTCCGACTGCAGAGCGGGCACCTGCGCCCCCTGCTCCGGCCGCCCGCCCCGACACGACCGCCCGCATCCTGGACGCCGCGTTCGGTTGCGTGGCCGACCTGGGACTGGCCCGGATCACCATGGACGACGTGGCCCGGCGGGCGGGCCTCTCCCGCCAGACCATCTATCGCTACTTCGCCTCAAGGGACCTGCTGATCATGGCGCTGGTGCTTCGGGAGGAGGAGAAGTTCCTCGACGGGATCAGGGCGGCCTTCGCCGAGGACGACGACCTGGAATCCGCGATGTACGACGGGATCCTGTTCTGCCTTCGGTTCGCCCGGGAGCACCCGTTGCTGGACCGCCTGCTCGCCACGGACCCCGAGACATTGCTCCCCTATCTCACCACCCGGGCCACACCGATGATCGTCCGCGCCCGGAGTGTGGTGACCTCCCTGGTCGCGTCCAAGGCCTGGGTCCGGGCCGCCCTGCTCGAGACCGCCGCGGACGCCGTGGTCCGGGCCGTGATCTCCTACGCCCTCACTCCTCCCGAACGGCCGCCGGAAGAGATGGCCGCAGACCTAGCGCGGATCATGACGGCCGCCCTGACCGGCAAGGAGGACTCGCGGACATGAGCACCCGCCAGTACGCACTTCCGATCGACCAGACGAAATGGGAGATTCCCAGCGGCTCGACCACGATCTTCAACTGGGAGTACGACGAGAACCGCGACCGGCTCCTCGCGCTGTACGAGAAGGGCAAGGAGCGGCAGTGGAACACGAACACCCGGCTGGACTGGTCGATCGAGGTCGACCCGGGCGGCGCGGTCAACGGCCCGGACGAGTACATCCCGATCTACGGCTCCGACATATGGGACGCGATGGACGAGCCGGCCCGCCGGAACCTCAGGCTCCACCTGGCATCGTGGCTCAACTCGCAGTTTCTCCACGGGGAGCAGGGGGCCCTGATCTGCGCGTCGAAGATCGTGCAGACCGTCCCCGACGTGGACTCGAAGTTCTACGCGGCCACCCAGGTAATGGATGAGGCCCGCCACGTCGAGACGTACTCCCGCTACCTGCGGGAGAAGCTGGAGATGGCCTACCCGATCAATCCGCATCTGAAGGCGCTGCTGAACGACGTGATCGGCGACTCCCGATGGGACATGACCTACCTCGGCATGCAGGTGCTCATCGAGGGCGTCGCCCTGGCCGCCTTCTCGCTGATCCGCGACTACTCGACCGAGCCCCTGGCGCAGGCCATCAACACCTACGTGATGCAGGACGAGGCCCGGCACGTGGCCTTCGGCCGGCTGGCCCTTCGCGACTTCTACCCTCAGATCACCGAGGCGGAGCGCGCCGAGCGAGAGGAGTTCGTCGTGTACGCCTCCTATCTCCTGCGGGACCGCTTCCTGGCGGAGGAGGTGTGGGACAACGTCGGCCTGGACCGGGACAGGTGCGTGGATTACGTGCAGAAGGGCGAGATGATGCAGGCCTTCCGGAAGATGCTGTTCTCGCGCATCGTGCCGACGGTGAAGGACCTCGGCCTGTTCGGCGATAAGGTCCGCGCGGCGTTCGAGGACATGGGGGTCATCGACTTCCAGGCCCTGAACCCCGAGGATCTCTCCGATGCCGACGAAGCCCTCGCCCGGGACCTCGACCTTCGCCGGGGCCTGCTCACCGAGGAGGAGGCGGCAACGGCGGCGCTGTCCGGCGTCGATCCCGCCCGGGCCGAGGAGGTCAAGACCACCATCAAGTCCGCCGAAGAGGGCTGACCGTCTCCTTCGAGCCGCCCGATACTGGATCGGCCACGCTCCCGTGGTCTAGGCTCTCGACGTGAAGCCGGCCGGAGCCCTCCTGTCTTGCCTGCTCGCGTCGGCGGCGATCCTGGCGTCGCCCTCGCCCGCCCAGGCCTCGTTCCCCGGGCACAACGGCCTGATCGCGTGGACCCGCACCTTCCTCACCACGGACTCAGAGGTCTACGTGATGAACCCCGACGGCACCGATCAACACGCGCTGACGGACAACACCAGCAACGACGCCGACCCGGCGTGGTCTCCGGACGGCTCCCAGCTCGCGTTCGAGTCGGTCACCGGGAACGCCTTCAACCTCTACGTGATCGACGCCGACGGGACCAGCGTGCGGCAGATCACCTACGACACCCACCGGACGGACGTCCAACCTGCATGGTCGTTCGACGGGGTGCGGCTCGCCTTCTCCCGGCAGAAGATGGACGGGACGGGCGGCATCTGGGTCGTCCACGTGGACGGCTCGAAGCTCAAGCGGCTCACCGGAGAGGCCGGCGCGAACTCGCGGCCCGCGTGGTCCCCGGACGGCTCGACCATCGCGTTCGTGAGCGACCGGAGCGGCAACCACGACCTCTGGCTCATGGACTCGGACGGGTCGAACAAGCGGCCCCTGACCACAACTCCCGACGTCCAGGAGGACAACCCGAACTGGTCGCCGGACGGGACGGAGGTCATCTTCGACGCCTGCCCGGCGTCCTCCTACCCGTGCCCAGGCGGATCGGTCGACTACAACGTGTTCGTGATGAACGCCGACGGGACCGGGCTGAGCAAGCTCACCGGCGGGTACGCCGGCGGGGTCGATCCCGACTGGCAGCCGCTTCCCTGAACTCGAGGCCCTGCGGGCAGGACGGGCCGGGAATCGGTAGTGTTTTGCCTGCGCCACCGTCACCAGGAGGTTTCGGGAGATAGATGCGACTCCAGGTTTCACTGCCCGCGACTCCCGAATCGGTCTCCGCAGCGCGCCGGATCGCTGAAAAGGCGCTCGAAGGCGGCGGCTCTCCCCAGGTAGCGGCCAAGCTCCTCCTCATGACCAGCGAGCTGGTGACGAACAGCCTTCGGCACGCCGGGCTGTCCGGTGAGGATTCGGTTGGCTTGACCGTGGACGCGACGCCCTCCGCCATCCGTGTCGAGGTGAGCGATCCGGGACCCGGCTTCGACGCGGTTCACCCGAATCACCCCGACCTGGACGTGGGATCGGGCTGGGGCCTGTACATCGTGGAGCGGCTGGCGAGCCGCTGGGGCGTGGTGAGGGGGCAGCCGAGCTTCGTGTGGTTCGAGCTCGACGCCTGATCCCAAGCGCCGGGCTACTCGATATCGGCCGGCGAGTGGCCCGTCCCCGCCGCGGGCACGGCCTGGATCGCGGCCTCACCGTCGTCCGGTCCCCTCGGTCGAAGGGCGAACCGAACCAGCACGACCAGGGATAGGGCGACCCCCACGGCACTGGTCCACTGGCTCCCCGTCAGGCCGAAGAAGCGGTTCTCCACCCGCAGAAAGTCCGTGATGATCCGCCCCGTCCCGTACCAGGCCGCGTAGGTGAAGAACAGGATCCCGGCCCGTCGCGGTTTGCGGTTCAGGAACACCAGCACGAGCACCAACGGCATCGTCAGGAGGAAGTCGTAAAGCGCCGTCTGGTGCACGCCGACCCCTCGCCCGACGATGGTTCCGTTGGCCGCCTGGTACAGGGCTCCCCGCGCGGTGATGGTCTGGGTCGAGCCGTGCGCCAGCACCGTGGTGCAGATCCCGATCCCGCTCGCGCAGTCGTAGCCGGACAGGTTTCCCCCGTGGTACTGGAAGGCAAGGAGCCACGAGGTCGGCTTCCCGAGGTGGTCTCCTATGATCAGATCCCCCACCCTGCCGATCACCACTCCGAGGGGGATCGGGATCGCGGCCGAATCCAGACCCATCAGGAACGGCAGCTTCCGCGGGCGGACCACCAGCAGATAGCTCGCGACGATCGCCCCGACCACCCCGCCGAGCTGGCTGAGCCCGCCACGGTAGATCGCCAGCACGTCTCCGACGCTCTTGAACTGCGAGAGATGGGTGAAGACGTATCCGAGGCGCGAACCGACGATCGTCCCGATCAGGGCCCACAGGATGATCGAGTTGTAGCTCTCCTCCGGATATCCGCGCTTGCGCGCTTCGTGGGTGAAGACGTAGGAGCCCGCCAGGAACCCCATAGCGATCCCCAGCCCGTGCGGCGAGATGGCGAACCGGCTCCCGAGGTGGAACCGGTCGATCACCCTCCATCCGATGGCGGCCGTCATGGCCAGGCCGGAGATCACCGGCTAACTGTACCGAGGCCGGAAGGCATGGGAGTCGCCTCCCGTTACGCGGGGCGAGATCAACCAGGACCACAGGTCGGCCACGCCGCGGCCCACCAGCAGACCACCGACCACGTCCGCAGGATAGTGCACGCCCAGATAGACGCGGGACAGGCCGACCAGGCCGGCCAAGCCGGACAGGGCCGCCCTGCCGCCGGGATCGACCCCGAGGTCCCTCGCCCCGACGGTGACGAACGCCAGGAGGACGGCGGGATGGCTGCTGGGCCACGAGGTCCCCCTCGGCTCGCCGATGAGCCGTCGACCGGGCCGGGGGGTGCGGTACGGCCGGGGTCGCATGAGCATCCGCTTGAACGCTTGCCCCACCCCCCACATGGTCAGCGCGGCGCCGAACGCGTCGGCGGCTTCCCTGCGCCGGCCGCGGCCGGCGAGAACGAGCGCTGCAGCCGACGCGGCCCAGATCGACCCCAGCTCGGTGACGGTCTTCATCGAGGCGTCCGCAGCCCCGCCGCGGCCCCGATTGAGCGTTCGGTACAGCCGGCGGTCGAGCTCTCTGCCGGGGCCGCGAACCGTGAGCGCGGCCACCGCCACGGCGGCGCCGATGAGGGCCAGCGCGCCGCCGGCCCGGCTGCTTCCTTCCACCGGGGACACCCTATAGGCTTGGCTCGATGGGGATGGGCCGCGACGATGCCAGCGTTCCCCCCGACCGACAGGGGGGCGGCCCCTCCGAGACCCCTTCAGCGGCGGAACAGCCCGCCGATCAGGAGTACCTCCGCCAACTCCAACGCGAGCGCCAGACCCGAGTGGTCAAGGTCGTCGTGGCCCTGGCCATCGTGGTCCTGCTGGTCGTGTTCATCGTGGCGAATTCCCAGTCGGTGGCGGTTGACTTCGTCTTCTTCAACCGGCGGCCCCGACTGATCTGGGTGATGTTCTCCTGCGCCGTGCTCGGCGGGATCGTCGGGTACCTTATCGGGCGGCCGGGCCGGCAGGTCCGTCTGCGACGGCGGAAGGAACAGCCCCGGCGCTAGCCGGGCCTTCGGTGCCCGGTCTCCTCGGCCTGCCGCTTCTGGGCCAGCGCGCCGCGGCGCACCAGGTATGACGCTCCGAGGAACTTGATCCCCCGGGCCGCCACGCGCCCCAGCGGGCCACCGATCAGCCGGTAGTCGACCTCGTGGCGAAGGAGCGTCCGGTTGCCGTCGAGGGGCTCCAGCCACGTCTCGACGGTCCCTTCGACCAGACCCTTCAGGCGCACCTTCGCGTACCGACCGGGCCGAAAGGCGAGCACCTCGGCGTCGGCGTGGGCCCGCACGCCCATGAATCGCACCCACGTCCTGTATCGCGACCCCTCTCTCAACCCGTCGGGGGGGACCCCGTCGACGGAGATGATGTGGTGGTCCCAGGCCGTGAGGTTCCGGGGGTCGGACACCACCTTCCACACGGTGGAGGGCGGCGCGGCCACCTCCACCGATGCGCGGACGACGCTCACCGCGGTCCCGTCACGCTCGCGCCACCGTCCCGCTGGTCCACCCCCGCCACCATACGACCCTCGACGGCAGCAGCCGAATCAGCACGAGGTCGTCCACCGCCGGCCCGCCCAGCCGGGCCGCGCGCTCTCGGAGGGCGGTGGTTCCCCGCCGGGTGGCCCCGGGCGCGTACAGGTCGGCCCGCCCCTGGATCAGCATCCCGACCATGTCCGCGGCCCGCCACACCGAGGCCCGGTCGACGGTGAGGGCCCCCGGGGCCTCCGCACCCGGGCCGGCCAGGTCGACGAGGGCCCGGGGAACCGCCGCCTCATAGGTGCCCTCCGCTGCAACCCGCCGCCACCGGGCGGGCAGGACCACGGGGGGGCCGATTCCCTCATCCAGGGCCAGCGGGGCCTGCCCACCCGGTCCCCCGGCCGATCGGACGTCGCGGGGAACACGCAGGTCGAGCGGCCTGGTCCGCCCCAGCGGTTCGAACGAGGCCCGAAAGGAGGTCCGTCGCCGGCCCGTTCGCTCGCCCCATCGCTCCAGGACCGACCCGTCGGGTATGGACAGCAGCCACCCGGCCGACAGATCGATCCGCGCGAACACGCGGCCGGGCGGCGTCCAGGCCAGCGGGACCCGCCTCGCGTCCACCGCGTACCCGGCGAAGAACCGGGCGTTCTTCAAGCTGAACTTTGTAGCCGCACTGACCAGGCGAGGACCGGCCACGGTCGCCGCGGGCCACGACAGGGGGTCGAGCGCGTCGTAAGTCCGGACCCGCCCGTGGAAGCTCACGGCCCGATCCCCCGTCACCACCAGCCCGCCGATGAACGGGTCGTCCTTCCACGTCCGCGCCTTGACGGAACGACGGGACGTGGTCAGCCACAGCCGCCCGCCGTCCAGTACGAACACCACCGGCGTCAGGTGAGGACCCCACGGTGTTCGGACCGCGAGGTGGCAGAGCACGCCCTCCTCCAGCACGCGCCGCGCGGCACGAGGGACTGGGCCCGTCACCGTCCCGCGCGCCTCGCTGGCGGGTCCGTGGGCCTGTCCCTCCGGCGGGGCGGGGCGGCGATCATCAGCGCCGTCCAGGACGAATGGCACACCAGGCTCGCCAGAACACCGTGCGTCCAGAGGGCCAGCGCACCCCAGATGGCGCCAGATACGACCGCGCCGGCGATGATGGGGAGGCTGCCGCTGGCCGCGTTGGCCATCGCGTAGGCGAACCAGGTCAACGCCGCTCCGGCGGGCCACGTGGTCGCGTCGGCCAGGCGCCCCTGGAACAATCCCCGCCAGAACACCTCCTCCCCGGGAGCGACCAGCCCGGCAGCCAGGACCAGGGTCACCAGCAGCGAGCGCCCGCCGGCCTGGCCGTAGATCTCGGCCACGTGGCGGTCGAACCGCTCCCACCGGGCGACCACCACGACGAAGGCGAAGGTTGCTCCGTACAAGGCGAGGCCGGTACCCAAGCCGGCCAGCGCGGCGAGCCACCACTCCACCCGCGGGGACAGCTCCACCCGTCCGGTGGCAAGGGCGGCCACCGCAGCTCCCCCCGTCGCCACCCCCTGCCCGACCCACACCGAGACCCGCTTCGCCGCGATCAGCCGCCACGCCACCGCGACCGCCACCGCGCCGGCAACCATGACCGCGATCACCATGGACGGCCCTTCACGGGAGGAACCTCACCTTCGCGGCGATCTCGGCCGTGAACGCGGTGATCACGGCCAGATAGAAGAACCCGGTCGCGGACTGGACGGCCGTCGGCCGGATCCCGCGGAGGGTCAGACGGATGAACACAGCGATCAGCCCGGTGCAGAGCACCATGCCGATCGCGATCCAGGACGCGCTGCCCCCCACCGTCAGCAGCGGGTTGATGGACTTCGACGCCGCGCCCGGCTCGTTGCCGGAGCCGACCCCGGCGATCACGCCGGCCGCTTCCGCGACGACGGCCCCGATCAGAAGCCACGCTGCTCTGTTGATGGGCCCCCGGGTCAGCTTCCGGTCGGTCAGGTACCAGTGGCCGAGGAGGAGGCCGTCCAGGACGGCCCCGGTGAACAGAGCTCCCGCCAGCAGCTGGAAGACGGTCGAGCCGAGCGGCTCGGAGACGGTCCGGGCGAAGGCCACCAGCATGGCCACGGACAGGGGAACGGAGAGGATCCCCAGGATCCGGGCGACCGAGCCCGCCCGCACCGCCAGCAGGATGAGCCAAGCGAGCGTGGCCCCGGCCATGGCCAGGGCGAGCGCCACCGCCAGTCGTCCCTCGGACCCGGCCGAGGGGGCGAACGCGCCGGCCCCGGCCCCCCCCGCGCCGGCGGCCAACGCCAGGACCACCGCTCCGGTCAGGAAGAAGAACCCTCGCCGCACCTCGTTCCACAGCGGCGTGAGGAAGAGGATGGCCGCCGCTCCGGCCGCGGACTCGGCCAGGACCAGGGCCATCACGCCCGCGGGCCCGCTCATCTCGCGCCGCGGGTCAGCCCAAGTAGGACGCCCGCTTCATCAACGAGGCGTCGACCATCACGTTGAGGCACGCTGGAACTCCCGCGTCGAAGGCGCGGCGAAGGGCCGGACCGATCTCGGCCGGGGAGGTCACCTTCTCGCCGTAGCCGCCCAGTCCTTCCACCATCCGGTGGTACGGCGCCTCGGGGTCGAGCTCCGACGCGGGAGCGTTGCCCGCGCCGTACAGCATCTCCTGGGCAACCTTGATCTGCCCCCACGCGCCGTCGTTGCCGATGATCCCGACGAACGGGATCTCCTGGCGGATGGCGCTCTCGTACTCCATCGCGTTCAACCCGAACGACCCGTCGCCGTAGACGACGAGAACCTGTTTGTCGGGCTTGGCCAGCTTGGCGGCCATGGCGAAGGAGGGACCTACGCCGAGGCAGCCGAACGGGCCCGGGTCGAGCCAGTGTCCCGGGTACCGAGCCTGGATGATCGAGGCGGAGATCCCGACGATGTCCCCACCGTCACCGACCACAACCGCGTCGGGGTCGAGGAAATCCCGGATCTCCCGGGCGAACCGCTGCGGATGGATGGGGACGGCGTCGGACTCCATCCCGGCCCGTGCTTCCTCCCGGAGGCGTTCTTCCTCGGTCCGAACCTCGCCCGTCCACGCGGGCTCCTGGGCGAAGCCGACGCCGGCGTCGACGAGCTGCTCGATCACCTTGCCGGGGTCGCCGATGATCCCCACGTCGACCGGGCGGTTGCGGCCGATGTGCGCGCCATCGATGTCGACCTGGATGACCGCCGGTTCGGGCGTGGCGAAGC
>Ga0066710_100007669_pt1 | contig 10356 bp, 7 predicted proteins | sample GraSoiAngelo_159_FD_79666 | JGI IMG/M metagenome (GOLD analysis project Ga0066710, IMG submission 79666) | Grasslands soil microbial communities from the Angelo Coastal Reserve, California, USA - 14_1009_16_40cm | ecosystem: Environmental > Terrestrial > Soil > Grasslands | place: USA...
CCCCGCAGCCCCCGCAGCCCCCGCAGCCACCTGCGTCGCCGCGCAGGTCGACCAGCGCGCCGCCGGGGTCCGGTCGACCTTCCCGGTACTGCAGCTCGCGACCGGACTCAACGAGCCCGACGATGTCCAGGTCACCGGCGACGTGATCCTGGTCGGCCAGCTCGGCAACGGGCGGATCGCCCGGCTCGGGGTACCCACCGCGGTCGGCGGGTTCGACCTGCTGCCGGCCGTGGTACCGACCGTCGAGGGGCTGGTCCGGATCGGTACCACGCAGTTCGCCGCCAACCAGGGCGCCGACCGGATCGTGACGGTCAACGGCGCGACCGTCACCACGTTCCTCCAGCTGCGACCGGTGTCCGGCCGGGAAGGCGTCGACGGGATCGGCGCCGTCGGCAACACCCTCGTGGTACCGGACAGCCCGCGCGGACGGGTACTTTTCGTCGGGCTGGACGGGCGCATCCAGCGGACCGTGACCGGGTTCGCCCGGCCCACCAACGCGTGGCCGCTGCCGACCGGTGCGGTACTCGTCGCCGACGAGAACGGCGGCACGATCGTGCGGATCAACGCCAACGGCACCACCACGACGCTGCTGCGCGGGGTACGGCTGCCGGACGACGTGGTGACCGACGCCGACGGCGCGATCTTCTCCGACTCGTTGGGCAGCGACACCGTGTTCCGGGTCGCCGGGGGTACCGCGACGGTGCTCGCCAGCGCCTTCGGGCAGCCGCAGGGCCTCGGGCCGGACACGGCGGGCAACCTGATCGTCACCGAGGAGGACAGAGGTCGGGTCGACGCCCTGGTCCGGTTCTTCAAGCTGCAACCGGCGGTCACCACCAACCCGGTCGTCGCCGGTACCCAGAGCGTGTGCGTCAACCTCGACCGGGCGCCCGGCTTCACCGCGGCGGTCACGATCGACGCCGGCACCGGCTACACGGTCACCGCCCAGCCGGGTACCGGTTCTTCCGGCGCCATCCATCCGACCGGCTGCACCGGTGTGTGCACCGTGCAGGTGCGGGTACACAGCGGTACCCGGACGGACGCCGTGTGGTTGCGGGTGCGGGTGATGTAGCCGGCGGTGTACCGTGCGGGATCGGTCCGGGTTTATCGGTTGACTCGACGAAGGTGGATCGGTCCGTGGAGGACGCCGACCTCGCGGCCGCCCTCACCGCCGCCCGTGGCGGCGACGAGGCCGGCTTCGAGGCGTTGTGGGTGGCATTCCAGCCCGCGGTGCTGCGGTACCTGCGGGTCGTCGTCGGCGACGCCGCCGATGACGTGGCCTCCGAGACGTGGCTGCAGGCTGCCCGCGACCTGGCCAGCTTCGACGGCGACCTGACCCGGTTCCGGGTCTGGCTGTTCCGCATCGCCCGGCACCGCGGCATCGACGACCGTCGCCGGATGCGGCGCCGCGCGGAGGACCCCTTCGACCCGGGGGTACCGGAGGCCGGCCCGACCAGTCCGGACAGCGCGACGGTCGCGATGGACGGGCTGGGTACCCGCTGGGCGCTGGAGATCATCCGTACGCTGCCCCGCGACCAGGCGGAGGCGGTGATGCTGCGGGTGGTGGCCGGGCTGGACGTGGCGCAGACGGCGCAGGTGCTCGGTAAGCGGGCCGGTGCGGTACGGATCGCCGCCATGCGGGGCCTGCGCCGGCTGGCCAACCATCCCGACGTGCTGGCCCGGGCCGCCGGGTACCAGCCGGAGCGGGTCCGCCCGGCGCAGTCGGAGGGCGTGTAACAGAATGCGTCCGTTCGCCGCTCTTACCCGCGCGATGATTGCCGCGCGAGCCCGCCGTATCGGCCGCCGGGAGGCAGAGGCGCTGCTTTCCCGTGCGTCCGGCGGGCCCGACCGTGCCCAACTGGTGCACCTGCTCGACCTCGCCGCCCGGCCGGCCCTGCGCGAAGAACTGGCCGGGCGGGAGGCCGCGGTCGCCGCGTTCGTCCGGGCCCGCAGCGAGGTCACGGCGGCACCGCCGCGGCGGCGGATGCGCGCCTGGCTGTCCCGCGCTCTCGTGGTCAAGGCCGTGGCCGGGCTCACCGTCCTGCTGGTGGGCGGGGTCGCGGTCGCCGCCGGTACCGGTCAGCTGCCGGCCGGGGTCCAGCACGGCGCGCACGACCTGCTCAACCCCCTCGGGGTACCGGTGCCGGACGCCGACAGCAGCGCCCCGGCGCATCCGGCCTCACCGCGTCCGCGCACGACGCCCTCACCGAAGAACAGCGCTCCGGGAGCCGACCCGGCGCTACCGGCGCTGTGCCAGGTGTGGGAGGCGGGACAGAAGCACGCGCGCGGCAAGGACCTCGACCCGGCGCTGGTGGCGCGACTGGCGGCGGCTGCCGGCGGTACCGACCAGATTGCGGCCTTCTGCACCGCGGTCCTCGCGCCGCCGGCGGCCACCCCGACCCCCGAGGCGCCCGCGACTCCCGAGCCGACGGACAAACATCCGAGGCCCGACCACAGCAAGCCTCGGCCGAGCCACACTCCCCACCGTCTGACCGCTTGACATCCGAGGTATACCGACCCTAGCGTCCGGCGCAACCCTATCGACGCATCTAGAAGGGCGGATACAGGTGTTTTCGACGCCCATAGGTCGGATCTCTCGAAAGAGCCTCGGCCTCGCCGTGGTGGCCACCGTCGGCCTCGCGATGGCGGTCGCCGGTGTCCTCGACGCGCACGCGGCCGTCGCCGGCAACGTCTTCGTCGCCCCGACCGGCGATGACGCCAACCCCGGTACCCAGGCCGCGCCGGTGCGCTCCGTGCAGCGCGCCCAGCAACTGGTACGCGGGCTGAACCAGAACATGACCGCCGACGTCACCGTGGTGCTGGAGGACGGCTTCTACCGCCTCGCGAGCCCGCTGTCGCTGTCGTCGGCGGACTCCGGTACCGGCGGGCACAACGTGGTCTGGACCGCGGACACCGGCGCCCGGCCGGTGCTGGCCGGGTCGATCCAGCTCACCGGCTGGACCCGGATGTCGGCGAGCAGCCCCATCTTCGTCGCGCAGGCACCGGCGAGCCTGCGCACCCGCCAGCTCTACGTCAACGGCACCCGGGTCGACCGCGCGCACGGTGCCCTGCCGGCGAGCCTCACCGGGCAGAACTCCACCGGGTACTCCGGCGGCGCCACCACGATGGCCGGCTGGCGCAACCCGAGCGGCGCCAAGCCGCAGCTCGAATTCGTGTACCGCGGCGGCCTCGGCGCGTGGACCGAGCCGCGCTGCCCGGTCTCCTCGATCAGCAGCGCCGGTGCGGTCACCATGGCGCAACCGTGCTGGGAGAACTCCACCAACCGCGCGTGCTGCTTCGCCGACGGCCGGGCGTACAACCTGGTCGGCCGCAAGGGCATCACCGAGCAGCCGACCCAGGTGGAGAACGCGTTCCAGTTCCTGTCCGCGAGCACGCCCGGCCAGTGGTTCCTCGACCAGGGCGACGGCAAGGTGTACTACGTGCCGCGGTCCGGCGAGAACATGGCCACCGCCGACGTCGAAGCGCCGGCACTGGAACAGCTCGTCACCGGTACCGCTGTGAGCCACCTGGTGTTCAACGGCATCCAGTTCTCCTACGCGACCTGGCTCGGTTCCAACAGCGGCGACGGGTTCGCCGAGATCCAGGCCAACTACCAGGTGACCGGCTCGGACGGTGCCGCGTCGCAGGGCCTGTGCCACGTGCCGCCGCCGACCTACACGCTCGGCAAGTGCCCGTTCGGCGCGTGGACCCAGATCCCCGGCAACGTGTCGTTCACCAACGACACGTTCATCCAGTTCACCAACGACGCGTTCGTGCATCTGGGCGCGGCCGGGCTGGCGCTGGGCAACGGTTCCCAGCACGACCTGGTCAAGGGCGACATATTCACCGACATCTCCGGTAACGGCATCCAGATCGGCAACGTGGACATGCCGACCGCGACCGGCGCCGCGCAGACGACCAGCAACACCATCGCCGACAACCACGTGTTCAACCTGCCGGCCGAGTACCACGGCGGAATCGGGATCGACAGCGGGTACACCGCGAGCGACTCGATCAGCCACAACCAGATCGACCACACCGCGTACACGGCGATCTCGCAGGGCTGGGGCGGCTGGCCGGACAAGGAGATGGAGGCGCCGCAGCCGAACTTCACGCACGACAACGCGATCGCCAACAACCTCATCTTCGACCACATGTCGCTGCTCAACGACGGCGGCGGCATCTACACGCAGGGCATCACCGGTACCTCGCTGGCCAATGGCGAGAAGGTGACCGGCAACCTGATCCACGACCAGACCGGTAAGGGCCACGTCATCTACACCGACAACGGCTGCACCTTCGAGTCGATCCTCGGCAACGGCGTGTACTCGACCGGAGCGGCCAACGCGTGGGGCAGCGTCCACCACAACTTCGCGCCGGGCGCCACGACCACCAGCGACCCGACCGACGTGGAGAACAACTTCTTCCAGAACCCGCCGAGTACCGGTTCCGGCAACGGGGTCACCGTCGCGAACAACACGACCATCACCAGCGGCAGCCAGGTACCGGCGGGCATCGTCAACAACGCCGGCCTGGAACCGGCGTTCCAGGGCCTGCTGAACTGGACCCAGGCGCCGCTGCCGCCGGTCGGCGGAGCGCACCGGGTCGTGCTGAGCAACCTCGTGGTCGGCGACAGCGCCAACGCCGCGAGCTGGTCGCTGCAGACCAACCTGCAGGTGGGCAGCGTCATCAACGGCGACCGTACCTACGCCGTGGCGAGCCTGCCGGCGGCGCTGGTCGGCGCGGCGTGGGTACGCGCGGCCAACTCGTCCAAGACGTCGACGGCCAACCCGCTGGTCACCTTCACGATCAGCCAGGCCGCGACGGTCTTCGTCGGGGTGGACACCCGGTCCGGCAGGCGGCCGTGGATGGACAGCAGCTGGGTGGACACGGGTACCGCGTTGACCACCGACGAGTCCGGTACCACCCGCACGTTCGAGGTGTTCCGCAAGGGCTTCGCCGCCGGCCAGGTGGCGCTCGGCCCGAACGCGGCCAACACCAACATGTACACGATCGCCGTCGTCTGAGCGGTCCGTCGCGGCCCGCCACCTTCATGAGATCTTGGACGCTTGCACCCCCGGCAAGGGGTGCAAGCGTCCAAGATTCGGGCGCTCAGCCGGCCGTTACCGCGATGTTCGTCAGGCCCTTGACCGCGTTGGTCACGGTGTTGCTGCTGTACACCACGTTGGGGTTGCCCGCGCAGCTGGACTGGTCGGTCACGTTGATCGCGTAGTTGCCGACCCCGCCCAGGTCGGAGTTGTTGCTGCGCCAGACGTTGCCGCAGCCGGAGCCGCTGACGATCTGGTGCACCTGGTACCCGTCGACCAGCGTCCCGGTACCGGCGACGAACGTACCCGTGTTGCCGGTCAGCAGGTACCCGCTGCCCTTCATGTCGACCCACGAGTCGGCGAAGTGGTCACCGGAGATGCCCCGCCCGTCGAAGGTGTTGCCGGAGATGAGCCCGTTGACGGTGCCCTCCTTGACGTCGATGTGCTCGGCCGTCACGTTGGGCCCGAAGGTGTTGTTCAGCGCCTGGTTGCGGTCGCTGCGGTCGGGGCCGGTACCCCCGTTCTCGCCGTACTTGTCCCAGTTGCTCTGCGCGGAACCGAAGTACACGCCCTCGCCGAAGCCGGGTGCGGTCAGTCCGGTGTCGTGGATGTACGAGCGCTGGATGACGTTGTCGGAACTGGCGGCGCGGAAGTGCACGGCCTCGTCGCCGATCCCGGACACCTCGACGCCGTCGACGACGTTGTGGTTGGCCGCGTCCAGCACGATGCCCTTGGCGGAGTTGGCGACGGCGAAGCCGGCCAGCCGCCAGTAGCTGGCCTGGTTCAGGTGCATGCCGTACCCGCAGTAGCTGACCAGGCCGCCGGACGGCACATTCGGGTCGCAGGCGCCGCCGCTGTTGGACAGCACCGCGGTGCGCGGTCCGGTCAGCGTGATCGGCGCGCTGGCGGTACCGCTGACGGTCGCGTAGAACGCGCCGGTGTAGGTACCGGCGGCGAGCGCGACGGTGTCACCGGGACGCGCGCCGGCGAGCGCCGCGGACAGCTGCGCGGCGGTGCTCACGTTGATGGTGCGGCCGGCCGGCGCAGTGGGCGACGGGGACGGTGCCGGAGAGGGCGACGGCGAAGGGGACGGCGACCCCGACGGAGAACCCGACGCCGACCCGGACGGAGAACCCGACGGAGAACCCGAGCACGACGCCCCGTTGATCAGGCAGCCGCTGGGCTTGCCGAGACCGTTGGTGTTGAAGCCGAACGTCTGTGAGCCGCCGGCCGCCACGGTGGCGTTGTAGCTCAGGTTGCTGAACACGTAGTGGTTGCCGCTCTGCGTCATCGCCGCGGTCCAGAACCTGCGCACGCTGGTACCGGCCGGCAGGTCGAACTCCAGCCGCCAGCCGGTCACCGCCGTGGTGCCCGGATTGGTGATGGTGTACTGCGCCTGGTACCCGGTCCCCCACGAGTCGGTGACCTGGTACGAGGCGAGGAGCCCGGTCGCCGCCTGCGCGACCGGTACGAACACGAGCGCGACGCCGGCGACCAGTGCGCCGGTCGTGAGTGGCAGCGCGACCCGCCACATCCGGGTAACCGCCATCGATCCTCCCCTGGAGCCACGGAGCGTGGCGTGAGCTAAATCGATGGATGACCGAACGATCAATGCGGCTCTACCATTCGGCGGAAGGGTGGTCATCTGCACGCCTACAACCGCAGATCCGCACTTGCGGACGTGAACCGGTTTCGGCCAGTCTCACCCCCGTGGGGGAGACCGGAACGGACGGGGAAGAGCTGCCGCCCTGGCCGCCCGTGTCGCCCGCCGTGACCGATTTGTCGGAAGCGGAACCGGACTCCGAGGCCGATACCGGCGAGCTACCGCTCGTTCCCGCCGCGCCGGAGTCGGCCGTGGCGACCGCGCCACCACTGGACGCCACCCTGCCGCCCGACGCGACCCGGCCGCCCGACGCGACCCCGCCGGAGCGCAACCTGACGCGGCTGGCCATCCTGGGCGGCCTGACCGTCCTGCTCATCATCGCCGCGATGCTCATCGTGACGCCGGCACACCGCCCCGCCCGCTCGGCCACGGATCCGGTCCCAGCTCCCGCGCCGGCCGCGCCGGGCACGACCGCCGGAGGTCCGGGGTCCAGCACCGCGGGCGGCGGGCCGTCCGGGTCGGCGGGGGCGACGACCGCCGGCGCGCGGGGGGCCGGGTCAGCGGGGGCCGCCGGCCCGTCCGCGAGCGCTCCGTCGGGGGTACCCGGTGAGCCCGGCCAGTCGCCGCCACCGCAGACGCCGCCACCCGGCGCGCTCGCGGCGACCATGTCGATCGTCGTGCACGCCGGCGGCGATTCCGGCTACCAGGCGAACGTGGTCATCACCAACCAGAGCGACGCGGCGGTGACCGGCTGGCAGCTCGTGGTCGCGCTGGCGGCCGGCGAGACGGTGAGCAAGGTTGACGGCGCGGTGTTCACCCAGGACGGTACGGCGGTCACGTTCACGCCGAAGGACCCGCGGCAGGCGCTGCACCCGGGGCAGAAGATCCCGGTCCGGTTCGAGGTGAAGGGCGGCACCGCGGCGCCGACCGGCTGCACCGTCAACGGGAGCCCGTGCGGCTGAGCAGCTTGCCGAACAGCTCCGCGTACCGCAGCAGGTGCCGGTCGCCGAGGAACGTCTCGTGGACGTGCGAGTGCGCCGCCCGGCCCATCCGGTCGGCCCGGTCCGGATCGTCGAGCAGCCCGCGTACCGCCGCCCCGAACGCGCCCAGGTCACCGGGATCGGCCAGCAGGATCCCGGTACCGTCGACGACCTGGTCCTGGATCCCACCGACCGCGGAGGCGACCAGCGGCCGCCGCTTCCACATGCCTTCGGCGACGGTGAGCCCGAAGCCCTCGGCGAGGCTCTTCTGCGCGATGACGGCGGCGTGGCGCTGTACCGCGTTGACCATCGCGGCGTTCTCGTCGACGTCGTCCAGCGGCAGGGTCACCAGCAACGCCCGGGCCCGTACCGCGGCGGGCAGTTCCCGCCATTGCGCGACGCATTCGGCGTAGACGGCCGCACCCTCCGGGTCGTCGCTGACCTCGGCGACCTCCGGCCCGACCAGCATCAGATACCCGGGGCCGGCGGGCGCCACATGGTCGGCGAAGCCACGCAGTACCCCGGCCATGTCCTTGAGCCGGTCCCAGCGCGACACCTGCACCACGACCGGGTCGTCCGGCCCGGGCAGCCGCTCGCCGACCACGGTCGCGGTGCCGGTGACCTCGCCGGCGGTACCGTCGCCGCGCACGTACCGGCCGGGCTTGGTCGGGGTACCGCCGTCGAGGACGCCGATCGTGGCGAGGATCGCGCGTACCGTGTCCCGGTCGAGCTCCTGGTTCTTGGGCGCGAACGGGTCGATGGACGGCGGGATGATCGAGGCCGCCCCGGCCGGTACCCACGACGGCACGTACTTCGACCGGGAGAACACGTGCCCGTGCGCGGCGGTGAGGTACGGGCGCAGGAACTCCCACGCCGCGCGGGTCGTGTCGTCCTCCCAGTCGACGCCGATGTGGCAGCGCCAGACCACGGTCGCGCCGGCCGCGACGAGCGGCGCCGCGAGTCCCGCGGTCTGCGGGTCGTGCAGCAGCACCAGGTCGCCGGGGCGGATCTCGCCGAGCAGCTCCCCGGCGTTGGCCGCGAGTACCCCGGCGTAGTGCTCGGCCTCCGCCGCGCCGAGCGGGCCGCCGTCCCCGGCGGTGCCGTGGATCCGGTTGTGCAGCCGCTTGGTGATCGCGAAGAAGTCCGGATCGCCGCCGATGACCGTCCAGCGGACCGGAACGTCCAGGTCGCACACGTACCCGACGAGCGCCTGGAGCATCTCGGCGACCCCGCCGCCGGTCGCCGTGGAGTTGATGTTCCAGATGCACCGGCCGCCCAGCCCGCGGCGGAACTCGTCGGCCTCGGCCCGCAACCGGGTGTACCGTGGCCCGCCGATCAGCCCCTCCATCGGCGCGACGGGACGGGGATTGACAGGTACGGTGATCAGCAGGCTCACCCGTTTCATCATCGATGACGGTCGTCTTCCCGCAACTCGGGGCGGGTGGTGCGCCAACTATTCGCGATGCGCTCACGGAGTGCCGCTCACCTCTTGCGTAGACTCGATGCATCGTGCAACGTGACGCATGCATACGTGAGCGGTTACTGATCGTGGCGGGACGGTACCGCGATCACGGACACCCCGGAGGGAGCGATCCGCGGTGAGATTCACGTTGTACTGGGGTCTGGACAGTTCGGCGCGCATCAACTCGGTCGAGGACCTGGAGATCCAGCTGACGCTGCTGGCCCGTACCCGGGGCCGGGGGCGCACCGCGCTGGCCGTCGACCTGCTGCCCGCCGACGCCCGCGACGGTGGCCTGCAACTGGGCATCGGCCATCCCGAGCGCTCCTTCGTCCTCGCCCTCGACCGGCCGGGCGGGTACGGCGTCGAGCCGGACGTGCCCCCGTGGCCGCATGCGATCCCGTTCGACTGCGGCCACGAGCTGATCGAGCTCAAGCCGGACTGGACGCGGGTGACCGCCCAGGGCGCCATCGAGGCGGCCCGAGCCTACGTGCGCACCGGCAGCCGCCCCACCAACCTGGATTTCGACCCGGTCGCGGTACATAGCTGACCTTTCCAGGGCGCGCTCTTGTATCGAGGCCCGCCTATCTTGACGGTTGCCTGCCTCGTTTCTACCGTGACGCCTGGCGCTTGATGACAAAGCGCACAGGGCGGGTGCACCGTTACACCCGCCAGGCAAGTCGGAAGGAACCTCGCATGCGAAGAATCGCCATCGGCGGCACGGCCGTCGCGCTCGCTCTGGCCGTCGCCGGGTTGGGCGCGTCCGTGGCCACCGCCCAGGCCCCCCGGGGCTATGACACGAGTACCTTGGCCGGAAAGGTCGCCTCGGTCCGTGGTACCGCCGGGTTGCAGATCCGGATGTCCGCATTCCTTGAGGAGGAGGCCGAACCGACCAGCGCGCCGGACGTGCTCGGTCCCGACGGGGTGACCCTCATCGAGCCGGGCGGCGGATCGGTACAGCCGCCCGACGTCACCGTCAACCAGGACACCGCCGCCGCACCGCAGAACGAAACGTCGATCGCGGTCGACCCGAACCGGCCCGGCCGGGTCGTCGGCTCCGCCAACGACTACGTCACCCGCACCTGGTCCTGCACCGTCGGCGGTACGCCGTGCAGCGCGCTCGGCGACGGGTACTCCGGCACCTACTACAGCAACGACGGCGGGCAGACGTGGTGCTGCACGTCGAGCGACCCGCAGCATCTGGGTACCCTCATCCCCGGCGTGACCCGCCTCGCCGGCGGGCCGTACGACGCGGGCGGCGACCCGGCC
>Ga0066710_100007671_pt1 | contig 10355 bp, 8 predicted proteins | sample GraSoiAngelo_159_FD_79666 | JGI IMG/M metagenome (GOLD analysis project Ga0066710, IMG submission 79666) | Grasslands soil microbial communities from the Angelo Coastal Reserve, California, USA - 14_1009_16_40cm | ecosystem: Environmental > Terrestrial > Soil > Grasslands | place: USA...
GCCGCACGGCGGCATCAAGACGATGCTCTGTCAGAAGGAGCTCGGCTTGTTTGCCGCCGGCGCGCATGGCGATGTCGTCGTTGCGTGTACGCAGGAAGCGCGTCTGCTCGGCGATGTCGCGGAAGAAGCCGGTAAAGCGCAGACGATTCAATTCGTCAACATTCGCGAGACCGCCGGCTGGTCGGCAGACGCGAAGGCCGCAACGCCAAAGATCGCTGCACTGCTCGCGGTCGCGGGGATGCCGGAGCCCGATCCGGTACCGCGCGTCGCCTACACGTCCAGCGGACAAATATTGATTGCAGGACCGCTCGCGCCGACGCTGTTTTGGGCTGACGCTCTGTCGCCGCATGTCGCAGTGACGGTGCTGGCAACCGAGAGCACGCTCGGTAGCGAATTGCCGGCCCAGCGCGAATTTCCTGTCTATTCGGGGACGCTGACTCGTTTGTCCGGCTGGCTGGGCGCCTTCGAGGCGGAGTGGTCGCAGGATAACCCGATCGATCTCGATCTCTGCACGCGCTGCAATGCCTGTATTCGAGTATGCCCCGAACAAGCGATTGATTGGAGCTACCAGATCGATTTGTCCCGCTGCCGCGATCACCGCCAATGCGTTGCGGCGTGCGGCGCGATTGGTGCGATCAATTTCGATCGGCGCGATAAGAAGCGCCAGGCAAAGTTCGACGCGGTGCTCGATTTGCGGGACAAGCCATGGTTCGCGGAACACGATCCACCGCAGGGCTATTTTGCCCCGGGCGACGACCGCGCCGCGCAAGCGAAGGCCGCCGCAGAGATCGCGACGCTCAAAGGCGAATTCGAGAAGCCGAAGTTCTTCAACTACAAAGCGTCGATCTGTGCGCATAGCCGCTCGCAGAAGGAAGGCTGCACACAATGCATCGACGTGTGCTCGACGGCGGCGATTCGACCCGATGGCGATCACGTCGCGGTCGAGCCACACCTTTGCATGGGCTGCGGCGCATGCGCCACCGTGTGCCCGTCGGGCGCGATGTCCTACGCCTACCCGGACGTTCCAACGCTGGGCGCGCGCGTCCGGACACTTCTTGCAACGTTCGCTAAGGCGGGCGGGCATGACGCCTGTGTGCTGTTCCATGCGGAGAATGGCCGCGATGGACTCGCGCGGCTCGCCCGGCGGGGCAAGGGATTACCGGCGCGGGTCCTGCCAATTGAACTGCATCATGTCGCCTCGGTGGGCCTTGACGTCTGGCTCGCCGCGCTCGCGTGGGGCGCGTCAAGTGTCGCCGTGCTGACGGGCGAAAGCGTCGCCCCCCAGTATCGCGACGCGCTTCGATTTCAGATGAGCTTGGGCGATACGATTGCGAACGCGCTCGGCTATCAAGGCGAGCATTTCCGGCTCATCGACTGCGCGACGGTAGAGGCGCTCGAGAGCGCGCTGTGGATTTGGCCTGTTGCGCTGCCGCCTCGCGTTGCCGCGACATTTGCGCCGACCGCCGACAAGCGGACGACGCTCTCGCTCGCCATTGACCATCTCGCCGCGCACGCACCGGTGCCGCGGCAGACGATTCCGTTGCCGGCGGGCGCGCCGTTCGGAGCGATCGCCGTCAACCGCGACACATGCACGATGTGCCTGGCCTGCGTCGGCGCGTGTCCCGAAGGCGCGATCCTCGACAATGCACTCACGCCGCAGCTTCGCTTCATCGAATCGAAGTGCGTCCAATGCGGTATTTGTGAGGACACCTGTCCCGAAAGCGCGATCTCGCTGATCCCGCAGCTCGATGTCACACCGGGCGCCAAGTCGCCGCGCATTCTCAACGAAGCGCAGATCTTCGCCTGCATCCGTTGCGGCAAACCGCTCGGTACGCAAAAGATGATCGACGCGACGCTCGGACGACTCGCGAAGCATTCGATGTTCGTGGAACCCGGCGCGCTGGATCGGCTCAAGATGTGCGCCGACTGTCGCGTCGTCGATTTGATCAAGTCGGAAAAAAGCGTCGATATCCGAAGCCTGTAAATGCAAGTCGCGCCGATCGCTTTTCGCCATTCGATCGATCCCGAGGACCAGGCGCGCGCGAACCTCTACGCGGTGCTGGCCCGGTTGTACGCGGATGGGCCGGATGAAAGGTTTCTGAAAACGCTCGCGGCGGCGGAACGGATGCCGAATGGCGCCGACGATAATCGGCTCGCTGCGGCCTGGAACCGGCTGTTGGACGCAAGCGCCGGCATGGACCCAGAGGCGGCGGCGCAGGAGTACGCCGATCTTTTCATCGGCGTGGGCAAGTGCGAGGTCAATCTGCACGGCTCGCACTGGATCGCCGGCTTCATGATCGAAAAGCCGCTCGTCGAGCTGCGAAGCGACCTGGTTACGTTGAAAATTGCGCGAAAAGAGGCCGCGACATTGTTGGAAGATCATTTTTCCGCACTGTTCGAGACGATGCGTCTGCTGATTGTCGGCGACGAGGATCGCCCTCCCGCGGCTATAGAAGAGCAGAGGAATTTCTGCGAAAAAAGGCTGTTGTCATGGGCGTTCGATTGTTGCGCTGCAATAGAAAAAAGTGCGCTTGCCAACTATTACCGGCGAGTAGCAGAATTGACCAACCAGTTTTTGGCGCTCGAGCGCGATTCGCTCGCCATGGACTGAAAACGACAAGTCTGACTAGTTTTTGATTTTGGAGGTCCGCATGCGCCAAGCATCGCAGCTCACCGGCCCAACTGGTGATTCTTTGCCTCATTCCGTTTCTACCGCACTGACCCGCCGCCGATTTTTGTTCGCCTTGAGCGCAACGAGCGTCGGCGCTGCCGCGGCGCCCGCGCTCGCAGCAACAGCGCAGGCTGCCGCCGAGCCCGCCGCAGAAGCCAAAGCGTCCGGTTATCGCGAAACCGAGCACGTGCGCGACTACTACGATTCCACGCGGATCTGATCTCGAAGGAAACGATCATGCTGCTGATGCGCAAGACCGATGGATCGTCCGTCGCCGCCCAGCCTCATTTGACGCTGCGGCGCCTTTCTCTCGGCAAAGTGTCGACGATGGATCGCCGCATGTTTCTCAAGCGCTCCGGGCTCGCTGCGGGCGTCGGCGCGTTCGCGAGCCAACTTCCCTACGGCACGATGACGAAGGCGCAGGCGGCCGACGACACGGCGAACGTTGCGCGAGAAGTGCATCGCACCGTGTGCACGCATTGCTCCGTCGGCTGCTCGATTGACGCCGTCGTCGAAAACGGCGTGTGGGTGCGGCAGGAGCCGGTGTTCGACTCGCCATTGAACTTGGGCGCGCATTGCGCTAAGGGCGCTTCGGCGCGTGAGCACGGGCACGGTGAGCATCGGCTGAAGACGCCGATGAAGCTCGTCGGCGGCAAGTGGCAAAAGATGTCGTGGGACGACGCACTCGAAGAGGTATCGAGTCGACTGATGCGCGTAAAGAAAGAATCGGGTCCGGACGCAGTGTTCTGGATAGGCTCGTCGAAGCACAGCAACGAGCAGTCATACCTGCTCCGCAAGTTCGTCTCGTTTTTCGGCACCAACAACTGCGATCATCAGGCCCGCATCTGCCACTCGACGACGGTCGCCGGGGTAGCCAACACGTGGGGCTATGGCGCGATGACCAATTCGTACAACGACATGCAGAATACCAAGTGCGCGATGTACATCGGCAGCAACGCGGCCGAGGCGCACCCGGTATCGATGCTGCACATGCTGCACGCGAAGGAAACCGGGGCGAAGATGATCGTCGTCGACCCGCGATTCACACGCACGGCGGCGAAGGCCGACGAATATGTGCGAATCCGCTCGGGCAGCGACATCGCGTTCATGTTCGGCATGCTGCATCACATTTTCAAGAATGGCTGGGAGGACAAGGCATACATCCAGGCGCGCGTGTACGGAATGGACAAGGTGCGCGACGAGTGCCTGACCAAATGGACTCCGGACAAGGTCGAGGAGGTGTGCGGAGTGCCGGAAGCGCGCGTACTCGAGATCGCCACGCTGATGGCCAAGAACAGGCCCTCGACCGTCGTATGGTGCATGGGGCAGACGCAGCACACGATCGGCAACGCGATGGTGCGGGCATCGTGCATCTTCCAGCTCGCGCTCGGCAACATCGGTGTGTCGGGCGGCGGCGCGAACATCTTTCGCGGCCACGACAACGTCCAGGGTGCGACGGACGTCGGACCCAATCCCGATTCGCTACCTGGCTATTACGGCCTCGCCGCAGGTTCGTGGAAACACTATGCGGCGGTGTGGGGTGTCGACTACGACTGGATAAAGAAACAGTACGCCGACGGCATGATGGAAAAGCCCGGCATGACGGTGTCGCGGTGGATCGATGGCGTGCTGGAGAAAAACGAGAACATCGACCAGGACAACAATCTGCGCGCGGTCGTCTACTGGGGTCACGCGCCGAACAGCCAAACGCGCGGCAAGGAAATGGTCGAGGCGATGAAGAAGCTCGACACCCTCGTGGTGATCGATCCGTATCCATCGGCGACCGCCGCGATGGCGGCAATGGTGCGGCAGGACGGCGTCTACCTGTTGCCCGCCTGCACGCAGTACGAGACTTCGGGCTCGGTGACGGCCTCGAATCGTTCGTTGCAATGGCGCGAGCGCGTGATCAGCCCGCTATTCGAATCGCAGACCGATCAGGCGCTGATGTACGCATTCGCCAAAAAATTCGGCTTCGGCAAGGAGCTCGTCAAGAACTACGAAATCTGGAAGCCTGACGGCGACCGCAAATTCGAAGAGCCAACGCCCGAGTCGATACTGAAGGAAATCAACGCCTCCAATTGGACGATCGGGTACACGGGCCAGTCGCCGGAGCGCCTGAAGCTCCACATGAAGAACCAGAACACGTTCGACGTGAAAACGCTGCGGGCGAAAGGTGGCCCGTGCGACGGCGATTACTATGGACTGCCGTGGCCCTGCTACGGTACACCGGCGATCAAGCATCCGGGTTCGCCAAACCTGTACGACGAGTCGAGGACCATGATGGATGGCGGCGGCTGCTTCCGCGCCAACTTCGGCGTCGAGCGCGATGGCATCAGTCTCCTGGCGGAAGACGGTTCCTATCCAAAGGGAAGTGAACTCACCACGGGCTATCCCGAGTTCGACCATGTGCTCCTGAAGAAGCTCGGCTGGTGGGACGATCTCACCGACGCGGAAAAGAAGGCCGCTGAGGGCAAGAATTGGAAGACGGATCTATCGGGCGGAATACAGCGGGTTACGATGAAGCGGGGCGTGCATCCCTGGGGCAACGCCAAAGCCCGCGCCATTGTGTGGAACTTCCCCGACGGCATTCCACAACACCGCGAGCCGCTGTACTCGCCGCGTCCCGACCTTGTCGCGAAATATCCGACGCATGACGACAAGAAGGCCTTCTGGCGCTTGCCGACGCTGTACAAAAGCGTTCAGCAGAAGAACGTCGAGGACAAGATCGCCGAGAAATTCCCGCTCATTCTCACCAGCGGCCGGTTGGTCGAATACGAAGGCGGCGGCGAGGAAACGCGTTCGAACCCCTGGCTTGCCGAGTTGCAACAGGAAAACTTCATCGAGATCAGTCCGAACGACGCGAACGACCGAGGGATTCGCGACGGCGAATATGTCTGGGTGAAAACGCCCACCGGCGCGCAGATCAAGGTCAAGGCGATGGTCACCGATCGCGTCGGCAAGGGCACGACGTTCATCCCGTTCCATTTCTCCGGGTGGTGGATGGGGAAGGACATGCTCGACCACTACCCAGAGGGCGCGGCGCCGATCGTGCGAGCCGAGGCCGTCAACACCGCAACGACGTACGGCTACGATTCCGTCACGATGATGCAGGAAACCAAGACGACGCTCTGCCAGGTCGCCAAGGCCTAAGGAGAAGACCATGGCCCGAATGAAATTCCTGTGCGATGCGGAGCGCTGCATCGAATGCAACGGCTGCGTCACGGCGTGCAAGCAGGAGCATGACATTCCGTGGGGCGTGAACCGCCGTCGCGTCGTCACGATCAACGACGGCGTTCCCGGTGAACGCTCGATTTCAGTCGCGTGCATGCACTGCTCCGACGCGCCGTGCATGGCCGTGTGTCCGGTCGACTGCTTCTACAAGACCGAGGAAGGCGTCGTCCTGCACGACAAGGATCTTTGCATCGGCTGCGGCTATTGCTTCTACGCGTGCCCGTTCGGCGCGCCGCAATTTCCGCAGGCCGGCGCGTTCGGGGTGCGCGGCAAGATGGACAAGTGCACGTTCTGCGCGGGTGGTCCCGAAAAAGACATGTCGGACGAAGAATTCAAAAAGTACGGACGCAATCGCCTCGCCGAAGGCAAGTTGCCGGCATGCGCGGAGATGTGCTCGACCAAGGCTCTGCTCGGCGGCGACGGCGACGTGCTCGCCGACATCTATCGCGAGCGCGTCGTGAATCGCGGGAAGGGCGGGGAGGTCTGGGGCTGGGCGACCGCATATGGGCGTCCCGAAAAGGGCGCAACGGGTCAACCACCTGCACCGCCGGGCGGGCAAACTGCGCCACCTCCGACCGGAGGCAAATCATGATTCGCCTCGCTGTCGTTGCGATCGCCGCGGTGACCTTGATTGCGCTCGTCGGCTGCGGCGAGCGCCCGCAAGTCATTACGTACAAGCAGGGTACGTATCAGGGCAAGCCGGATACGCCGCCGTATTCCAACGCGCCGTTCAACGGCAACAGGTCCGAGTGGGACAAGGCGATCGCCACGCGCAACCAAAATCAGAACGAGTACAAGCGGACGCGCTGAAAGTCACGAGTCAATGCAAATGATGAAGGTTTGTTCAGCATTCGTGGCGTTGTGGTTTTGTGCCGGCGTCGCGTTCGCTCAGTCGCCCGCCGTCAATGCGAAGGAGGCCGAGTACGCCAAGCAGCAGCAGCAGCGACAGCAGACACAGCCGCTCAATAATCAGCCTGTATGGAGCGAAGTACGCTCCGGAGCGCCGCAGACAACGACAGTCGTCGGCCGCGAGACCAATATCCTGATTCAACCCGAAGGGCAGACGTGGCGGACGCTTCGCAATAGCGAGCTGTCGGTCTATGGCGGTTGGGCCTTGGTCGCGATGGTGCTGATTATCGCTGCATTCTATTCAACCAAGGGGACGCTCGAGCTGCACGCGCCGCCAACAGGGCGCAAGATCCGCCGCTTTTCACTTTGGGAACGAACGATCCATTGGTCGACAGCGATCAGCTTCGTGATTCTCGCGGTATCGGGACTCATCATTCTCTTCGGCAAGAATCTGCTGTTGCCGCTGATCGGCTACACGCTGTTTTCGTGGCTCGCATTTTTGGCGAAAGGTTTGCACAACTTCGTGGGTCCGCTGTTCATTGTCTGCATTGTCCTGCTGCTCGCGACATTCATCCGCTACAACGTTCCACGCGCCTACGACTGGCAGTGGATCAAGCATTTCGGTGGACTATTTTCCGGGCGCGACGTGCCGTCGGGCCGGTTCAATGCGGGCGAGAAAGCGTGGTTCTGGGGCGGCGCGATGTTTCTTGGCGCGATCGTCGGCGTGACCGGCCTCATTCTCGATTTCCCGAATTTCAACCAGACGCGCAGTACGATGCAGATCGCCAACGTCATTCACCTGATCGGCGCGAGCTGCTTCATGCTCGGCGCGCTGGGCCATATCTACATGGGAACGCTCGGCATGCGCGCCGCGTTCGATGCAATGCGCTACGGTTATGTCGATGAGACGTGGGCGAGGGAACACCACGAATACTGGTACAACGACATCAAGTCCGGTCGCATTCCGGCAGACGCAACTCAAGAGCCGCCGCTCACGGAGCGAGTGGCGTGATCGAATCCAGCTGCATTTCTCGAGCACAAAAGCGAGGGCGAGAAACATGACGACCGTACGCGCGCTGTTGGGTGCCGCGCTCGTGCTTGGCGCTTTCACTCTGGCGACCGCCAAGCTTCCACCGCCGCCGCCGATGACCGATGCGCAAAAGGCGGCGGCCGAAGAGAAGAAGGCAAAGGACGCCGCCGCGGCCGATTTGGCGAAAAAGCAGCAGGCGCAAGCGGAAGATCGTGTCGCTGCGCGTTACATCGCCGAGCAAAAGGCCAAAGGCAACGTCGTCACCCCGCAAATGCCCTCGACGGCCAACGCGCCGGCCGCCCCACCCGCGAAAGCGCCGGAACCGGCGCAGGCGAAGAAATAGCGCAACGATTCACAGTAACTCGTCGATCGGGAACATCGAGTACATCGCCACTTCGAACCGACGCCATGGCGTTGTGTCGGGATCGTCGTCCAGATCGACCGGTTTGCCGTCGAGCTGCGTTCGCCAGCGTATTCGATCGCCATTCGTTCCACCGGGCTCGAGGACCAGGCGATAGCTGTTAGGCGATGCCGCGAACTGTTCGAACTGGGCGACGATCTGACCGGCGAGCTCGCGACTCTCGATCATCAAGCCGACCTCGGTGTTGATCTTGAACGAACGCCGATCGAAATTCGCCGAGCCGATGAACACGCGTTGTCGATCGAAGACATAGAGTTTCGCGTGCAGTGCGAACGGCGCCTCGCTGCTTCCGCTTCCGCTGCTTCCGTGCGAGCCGCTCCCACTTGCCGCCCCGTCCGACTCCGCGCGGAGCTCACTTAGCTCGACGCCGGCTTCGAGCAATGGCATTCGATAACGTTTATAGGCGCTGTGCACGATTGGAGCATCGGTCGACGAAAGCGAGTTCGTCAGAATCCGCACGCGTACGTTTCGCTGTCGAAGGTCCTTGATCACCCCCATCGCACGTTCGCCCGGAACGAGATAGGGCGTGACAATCGCGACCTCGCTCTTGACGCTGCGCATCTCCTGCATCAACTGCCGCACCACCGGCGAGCGGACCCGTTCTCCCGGAGGAACTTCCGCTTTCTCGGGGTGATCGGCAATCACGACGGCATTCGCCCAGACGAATGACAAGCGGCCATCGAGCAAACCATTGAGCGGATCTCCCTTGTTCAAGCGCTGCTCGATGTCCGGCGCGTCGATGCTCGCGCGGTGCGTGGCGAGCGCGGCACGCGCTTCGGGCAGCGACGGCGCCAACGGTGCAACAGGTTCGACGGCCTTTTGCGGGATCGAAAGCGAGCTATTCCAGAACTCGTCGAAGCTCGCCGAAAGTTGGGGAACGACGGGTCCGACCGCCGCAACGTCGAAATCACCGAAACGGACCTGCGGCGTGCCGGCGTCGAAATATTCGTCGCCGACGTTACGACCGCCCACAATCGCGATGGCGTTGTCGGCGACGAGAAGCTTGTTGTGCATTCGGTGATTGACGCGCTGCTCGTTTATGGCGATGTCGAGATAGCGCAAAATCGGAAACTGGCCCCGATAAGCAAACGGATTGAATAGCCGCAGCTCGATGTTCTTGTGATCGTTCAGCGCAGAGATTATTTGCGGCGCTTCGTGGCGCTGGAACGAATTCTCATCATCGATCAGAAGGCGAACGCGCACGCCCCGATCAGCGGCGTCGAGAATCGATTGCTGCAGAAGCTTGCCGGTGTCGTCTTCGGCGAATATGTAGTATTGGATGTCGATCGAACGTTCCGCGAAGCGAACGAGCTGCGTTCGTAACAGCAGACCCTCGGTGCCCTGAGGCAGAATCCGAAAGCCCGATTGGCCGGAATGTCGGACCGATTCCTTCGCGAGTTGCTTGCCCAAACGGGTTGCCGCTGGCTCCGCGAACGCCGTGCTTGGTGTTTTCGGATAGTCTGATCCCGGCGGCAATGTCGCACAGGCCGCCATCGCAATCACCAGTGCGACAAGGAGACGCGGAACGATAACCGCCATCCAAACGGTGCGATTTGTCGCTGAGATTGGGAAGCACATCGTCATGGCGAGCGGGCGACGTTGTTCATTGCACCCAAGGCAGGCCGCATGACGCGCATGCGGCGGAAGCGGTGCTTGCGAGCTCGTTGCGTTTCACGGCGCAGGAAATGGAGCGCCCACTGTTCCATCTTGCGCGGACCATTAGTCGCACTAGACGGGACCGATTGATGCAGCGCGCCGCGCCGCCATGCGTCGAACACGACCGGATTGATATAGGACTTGCGGCAGACGGCGGGCGTGTTGGCAAGCTCCGCGGCTACTGTCTTGATCGCAGCGGTGATGCAGGCTTTGCACGGGCGCTCCGCGCGACTCTCGGGCAGCGGCGTCCGCGCAAGGAGCGCAATCGCCCGAAGCGATGCACCCCAGGTGCGGAAATGCTTCGCCGTGAAGTCCGCGCCCATCGTGTCGCGCAAATATTCGTTTACCTGGTCCGACGTTATGGGATGACGCACCCCTTCGTCGTCGACGTACTGAAACAGCTGTTGTCCGGGGAGTTGCTGGCAGCGCCGTACGAGACGCACCAGACGCCGATTGTCTACCGGCACTTCCTGCGCCGCGCCACCCTTGCCGCGAAA
>Ga0066710_100007675_pt1 | contig 10354 bp, 9 predicted proteins | sample GraSoiAngelo_159_FD_79666 | JGI IMG/M metagenome (GOLD analysis project Ga0066710, IMG submission 79666) | Grasslands soil microbial communities from the Angelo Coastal Reserve, California, USA - 14_1009_16_40cm | ecosystem: Environmental > Terrestrial > Soil > Grasslands | place: USA...
AGCTTGCGGACCGCGGGCACGATCTCGCTCAGCACGTCCTTCAGGCTGACGGCGCCTGCGCCGCGCGACGGCTCGATGCGATTGTGCAGCTGCAGCAGGTCGACGCGCTCGACCCCGAGGCGACGGAGGCTCGCGTCGAGCGAGCGCCCGACCGCGCCTGGAATGTCGGCGAGATCGCTCCCGTCGACCCGGAACTTCGTCCCGACGTACACCTTCGGCTTCAGCGCCTTCAGCACCTGGCCGAGGTTCTGCTCGGACTGCCCGTCGCCGTAGGACGGCGCGGTGTCGAAATAGTTGATGCCCAGCTCGAGCGCCCGCGCGACCGCGCGCTCACGCTCGGCCGGCGTGCCGCGAATGATCAACCCGCCCACGTTGCCACACCCGAAGCCGAGCGTCGACACCGTGAGCCCCGTCTTGCCGAGACTGCGCAGTTCCATGGTCCCTCCTCGATCGGGTTCGGGCGGAACTATCCGCTCACGCTTTCGGCGTGTCAAGCGCGCGGCCCCGCGTGCCCCTGAGGTCGGGCATCGGGTAGAGTTGGGGCAGACGACCGGCCCACCGGCACGCACGGGCCGCTGGAGGACCTATGGCTGGGAGCCGTTCTTACGTAGGGGAGAACAACGCGCAGCGCGAGCGGCTGCGCGCGCTCGTCACGCGGCTCAGCGACGACGACCTGACCCGCCCGCTCGACGCGGGCTGGACCATCGCCGCGGTGCTCGCCCACCTGACCTTCTGGGACCAACGCACCCTGGTCTTGATCGAAGGCTGGAAGGGGACCCCGCACGGCCCGGCGCCGCGCACGATCGATCAAAACGACGTCGACTGGATCAACGATTCGGCCAAGGCTCTCTGCCTGGCGCTGCCGCCGCGCACCGCGGCGCGACTCGCGCTCGCCACGGCGGAAGCCGTGGACCGCGCCGTCGAGGAGCTGTCGGACGCGCAGGTCGCCGCGAACACCGCCGCCGGCCGCCCGCTCAACCTGTTCCGTGCCGAACATCGGCGCGAGCACCTGGACGAGATCGACCTCGCCCTCCGCAAGTGAGGGTCGATGGGGCCCGTCGAGGCCCTCGGGGACGCCGCGCGAAATCAGAACCGGACGGAAATGCCGTACAGGACGTCGTGCCCGGCGAAGTCGGTGTCCGACGGCGACCGATCGCGTGACAAGAGCCCCTCTCGACCCGACTGCATGAACCGGTAGCTTCCGAAGAGCTCGGCGTCCTTCGACAGCCGCCACGAGAGCCCGGCGCCGACGTTGACGCCGAGCGACATCGAGCTGCCTTCCCTCGAAGGGGGCAGACCGAGGCGCTGGCCATCGGAATCCGACAGGTAGAGCGTCGGGCCAAACAGGAGATAGGGCTCGAGCGCGCTCGTGCCGAAGGCCCCGGCTCCCGACGGCCAGCGCAGCTTGAGGTCCACGGACACGGCCGTGCCGCGAAGCTCGGGATCGATGAGCCGGTACGGCGTACTGTCTTGGGGCTGTTCGGCAGTCGCGATGACCGGCCTGGCCCCGAGAACGCTGATGCGGAAGCGCGACGTATCGACTCCGAGCGAGACGGGTTGCGAGCCGTTGAGCCAGCGATCTAGTTCGGACCACTGGGCGACCGCGGGCGCCGAGCTCCCGAGCGACACGGCCAGCGCCAGGGCCAGAACACCCGGCCGGGCCAGCACCGTCGCGCACCTGATCTTCGGCACGGCTCCGATAGTACCAGGGGCCTCTCGCCGGCGCGAGCGCGCCGCCGATGCCCCCTCCGAGCAACTGGACACGAGCGGTCGCGCCGATGTTTACTGGGTACGAGGACCACGCCGATGCGAGCGCTCACACCGAAAAGCCTGGCCGCGATCGGCCTTGCGGCGTCCATGCTCCTTGGCCCGCTGGCCCCGGCCGCCCACGGCCAGGAGCCGGTGCGCGGCATCTCGCTGTTCCCCGGGCCGGAGACCGCGGGTGTGGCGCCAAGGGTGGAGGTCCTACCGCATCCCGAAGCCGCCTACACGGTCGCCGCCGCCGGCGCGACTTTCGTCACGTTCCCGTTCAGGGAAGCGTGGTGCGCATTCGGCGAGTTCAGCGGGTTCATCGTCGGGTCGGTCTTCCGCTCGATGATCTGGGCGGCGACGTTCGGGGACCAGGTGGGCAGCGGCCCGACGCTCGAATGGATCGGCAACACCGTCGTCGAGCGGACCTGTTCCTCCCCGCTCTACGTGACGGCCGACGAGATCAAGCGCTCCCAGTTACCGCAAGAAGCCGCGTCGGCGGCTCGCTAGCGTCCGAGCTCGGCTACTTCCGTCGAATGGCCTTGGCGCGAGCCTCGAGATCGGCCGCCTCGCCGATCCTGTCCATCTTCTTGAGCAGGCTCGCGTACTCGTCGAGCGTCAGGGCGACCTCCGGGTGATCGTGGCCGAGCGTTCGCTCACGCAGCGCCAGCAACCGCCCGAACACCGCTTGCGCCTCGGCGTTCCGTCCCTGCCGCGCGTAGACTCTTGCCAGGCTCTGGAGATTGCTCGTGAGGCCGGGCGAATCGGCCCCGAAGGCGTTCTCGAGGACCGTCAGGGCACGCTGGTACATCGTCGCGGCATCGTCGTATCGGCCCTGGGCACGATAGGCCTCGGCCACGATGTTCATGGCTCCGGCGACCCGCGGATGGTCCGGGCCCAGGGCCCGCTCCCACTCGGCGAGCGCCCGGTTGAAGATCCGGGCGGCGTCGTCGTAGCGACCCTGACGCAGGTACGTCGCGGCCAGGTCCCCGAGCATCTCGGGCATGCTCGAGTCTCGGGCCTTCTGGAACTTCTCGTCGATCGCCTGGCCGCGTCGCTGTAGCGGCGCAGCCTCGCTGAACCGCCCCTGGCTGTAGTAGAGGTTGGCCAGGCTTTTCAGGGTGCTGGCCACGCGTGGATCCTCGGGGCTGTAGCCTTCGGCCTCCCGCAGCGCGGACTGAAGCGCCGTCTCCGCCTCCCCGTAGCGACCCTGCTGGTAGGCGGCCATGCCCACATCCATGTACCTTTCCCAGGCTGGAGGTTGGCGAGTCGCGCACGCACCCAGGCTCAGGGCCGCCACCAACCCCAGCCCAAGCCGCGCTCGCGCCGCCAGGCGGGGCCAGGTGGACCTCCCGATGTAAGCGGCCACAGCGCTGAAATGTTAGCAAGACATCATCGCAGGGCCGCCGATTCTGTCGGTTCGGAGCAGTGACCCTGTAGTTTTTTCACGGCGCAGGGCGATTCTTGACAGCGGTTGCGTACAGTTGTCATAGTCGGAAGATGTCGACTACGGGCACGTTCCGGACCGCACGCGCCGGAAGCAAATCCGCCCGTAACCCCCTCTGACCCTCGAGGCGGGTGCCGACCGAGTCCTGGAGCACGCTCGCGTAACCTGAGTAGCCTTTCCCGAGTCTAGGTGAGAACGGAGGAGCCCGATGAGGATGTGGCGGTTTCTTCGATTGCGGGTCTTGCTGCTCGCCGGAGCGGCCGTGGTCGGTGTGGTGTCGGCCTCGACGGCGTCCGCCGGGGCCGAAGGGCAGCTCGGGGCGTCACGGGAGGCGCTGCCCCTCACCCGAGACGACGTCGCTTACCTCGCCCTGCTGGGTAGCCGTGACCTCAAGGTGGATCGGTTGAGCGCCCGGATCGTGGCGACCGAGATTTCGAGCGAGCGCTCGGCCTTCCATCCCGTGCTGTCGCTGGAGAGCAGCGAAAGCAAGAGCAAGAACCTCACGGGATCGGCGCTCGCGGGAGCCACCGAGATCGAGACCGAGACGACCACCTGGAGCTCCGGCATTCGGGCCAAACTCCTGAGCGGCGGCACGGCGTCCCTGGACTTCACGAACAGCCGGCTTGACAGCAACTCCCAGTTTCTGACCATCAACCCCCAGTACCAGTCGACGCTGGCTCTCAGTCTGACGCAGCCGCTGCTCCGTGGGTTCGGGCCCACCGTGAACACCTGGCGGCTCCGGGTGGCGGAGAACAATGTCGGTATCTCCCGTTACCAGCTCCAGGCTCGGGTTGCCGCCATCCTGGCCGAGGCCGAGAGTGTGTATTGGGATCTCGCCCGGACGCATCGTGACGTCGAGATCAAGGAGCAGGCGCTCGATCTCACGCGGCAGTTGGCGCGGCGAACCGAAGAGCTGGTATCGGAGGGGATCCTTCCAGAAACCGCCCGCCTCCAATCGAAGAGCTCCGTCCTCCAGCGGCAAGCGGACCTCACGATCGCGCAGAACGCTGAGCGCGACGCGGCGCGCCGTCTTCAAGATATGCTCAACCTCGCTCCGGGAAGCGATCCCTTGATCGTGCCGCTCGATCAGCCGCGCGTCGAGCCAACGGCCGTCGACCTCTCGCAGGCGGTGAAGGACGCGCTGGCCCGGCGCCCCGAGCTGCCGCAGGTCAAACTCGATCTCAAGAACAAGGATGTCTTGCTGGGCGTTGCGCGAAACCAGATTCTGCCGCAGCTGAACCTCTTCGGCAGTTATGGACTCTCGGGTCTGGCCGGTGAACCGGTCAATGCGGCCAATCCGACGGTCACCATCCCGATCGGCCGCAGAGGTCTGGCGTCGGTGAACGCGACGGTCGACATTTTCCCGAGCGCGACGAGTCAGGCGGTGGGCGATTACGGGACCGCGCTGAACAACCTCATCTCGGGCGATTTCCCCACCTGGAAGGTTGGTATGAACCTGACGTTCCCTCTCGGGAACGTGGCCGCCAAGAGCCAGCTCGAGAAGGCCGAACTGGAGATGCAGCGCGCCGAGATCGCCGTGAAGAACGTGGAGCACGTGATCACCCTCGAGGTCGAGCGGCTGGGGCGCCAGGTCGAGTCGTCGTACAAGGCGATCGAGGTGACCCGCGCGTTTCGCGAGCAGGCGCTGAAGCGCGTGGAGATGACGAGGGATCAGTTCGAGCTGGGCCTGGCTTCGTTGAGTGCGGTCGTCGAGGCGCAACGAGATCTGATCACGGCCGAACAGGAGGAGTGGAAGGCGGTCGTCGACTACAACAAGGTCCTCGTCCAGTTCGATCGGGCGACGGGCTCGATGCTGGAGAAGTACCGTGTGGACCTCTAGGGTTTTCGAGCTGGAAGAGCCGGTCGTCGACGGATGATGGTACGAGCCAAGGATCTCATCAAGACCTACCGGCTCGAAGGGCTCGAGGTTCCAGCGCTCCGCGGCCTGTCGTTCTCGGTCGAGGCCGGGGCGTTCATCGCGATCATGGGTCCGTCCGGGTGCGGCAAGTCGACGCTGTTGAACCTCCTCGGATGTCTGGATCGGCCCACCAGCGGTACCCTGGAAATCGAGGGCGTCGACACGTCCAAGATGAACCGCACCGACCTCGCCATCCTCCGCTCCCGGCAGATCGGGTTCGTCTTCCAGACGTTCCACCTGCTCACGCGCGCGACGGCGCTGAGCAACGTCATGCTGCCCTTCGTCTACAGCGACTTCCCCAAGGCGCAGCGCCGGGACCGGGCCATGAAGCTGCTCCGGTACGTCGGATTGCAGGATCGAATGCGGCACCGGCCGAATCAGATGTCGGGCGGCCAGCAGCAGCGAGTCGCCATCGCCCGGTCCCTGGCGAACGACCCGCAGCTACTCCTTGCCGACGAGCCGACGGGCAACCTCGACTCCCGCTCGGGTCTCGAGATCATGGCCCTGCTGGAGCGCCTGAACCGGGAAGGTAAGACGATCATCATGGTGACGCACAGCCGCGAGCTCGCGGAGCACGCGGACCGGATCGTTCATCTCCTGGACGGCGTGGTGCTCCGCGACGAAGTGGTCGCCGAGCGCCGGTCGGCGACGGCGCAGCTCGGCGAGCAATTGGCGTGACGACGATCGAGTACGTGCAGGTCTCCTTCGAGGCCATCACCTCGAACAAGCTCCGCTCGACGCTGACGACGCTCGGCGTCACCATCGGGACCACCGCGATCGTTCTCCTCATCTCGATCTCGACGGGCGCCAGCCGGGAGGTGACGAAGCTGGTCGAGGGCCTGGGGTCGAACCTCTATCTGGTCACTCCGACGCGGCCGAAGGCAGCCGCCCTGACCGGGGTGGCCACGGTCAGCCGATTGCAAGCTCAGGACGCGGATCTCCTGCAGAAGGAGACGGCGCTCCGCGTCGTCGTCTCGCCGGTTCTCAACAACCCCGCCCCGGTCCGGTACGCGCGGGAGGTGAAATCCGGCGTGATGGTGAGCGGCGCGCTGCCAAACTTCCAGGACGCTCGGAACTGGCATGTCGTCCAGGGGACGTTCATCAAGAAGCACGACGGCGATCTGGCCCGGCGGGTCATCGTGCTCGGCCAGACGGTCCACACCGGCTTCTTCAAGGACGGTGACTCGGTCGGGAAGGAGATCACGATCGCGGGCGAGAAGTTCAAGGTGATCGGAGTCATGGAAGCCAAGGGGCAGCTGTTCGACATCGACCTGGACAACCAGGTCTTCATCCCGCTCTCGACGGCTCAGCGGCTCTTCGGCACGACAGCGCTCAGCTACATCGTCGTGGGCGTGGCGACGGCGGACGACGTCCCGGCGGCGATGGCCGAGGCCAAGCGCATCCTGAGCAAGCGCATGACCCCCGACCAGTTCGAGGTCAGGAGCCAGGGCGAGACCCTCCAGACGGTGCAGTCCATCAGCCTCATCTTCACGGCGATGCTGGGGAGCGTCGCAGGGGTCTCGCTCCTGGTGGGCGGCATCGGGATCATGAACATCATGATCGTGTCGGTGACCGAACGGACTCGGGAGATTGGTCTCCGCAAGGCCCTCGGGGCGCGCGAGCCCGACGTGCTCGCGCAGTTTCTCAGCGAGGCGATCCTCCTGTCGTTCATGGGCGGCTGCTTCGGGATGATCTTCTCGTACCTGGGAGCGCTGGGTATCTCCAGGGCCTATCCCACCTTTGCGGTCAGCGTGTCGCCCTTCGCGGTCGTGCTGTCGCTGGGCTTCTCGGTCGCCGTGGGTACGTTCTTCGGGGCCTATCCGGCGTATCGCGCCGCCGGCCTCGATCCGATCGAGGCGCTTCGGCACGAATGAGGCCCCGCACGTGAGGCACGTCCCCAAGCTCGCGCTGCTCCTCGTCGTGTCGGTGGTGCTCGTCGGTGGCGCCTATCAGTACCTCCACCGCGAGGAGGCCGAGAAGGTCACGGTCTTCAAGCCCTCGACGTTGACGATCGAGAAGGCGGTCGTGGCGACCGGGAGCGTGGACGCTTCGCGCCTCGTCCTGGTCACCGCCGAGGTCGGATCTCGCATCACGGCGATTCACTTCAAGGAGCAGCAGCCCGTCAACAAGGGCCAGCTCCTGGCGTCGCTCGACGACTCCGATCTTCGACCGCAACTCGAACAGCACCGCGCGAACTTGACGCTGGCGCGGTCGAGCCTGGCCTCCGCGCAGGTCAACCTCGATCGGATTCGCCGGCTGTACGAGAAGGGCTTCGCGGCCCGACAGGAGGTCGAGAACGCGGAGCGGCAGGTCGAGGTCTACCGCACTCAGATCGAGGACCGCAAGGCCGCCATCGCCATGGTCGAGGCGAAGCTAGCGCGCACGTCGGTGTACTCGCCGGTCACCGGGATCGTGAAGCGGAAGCTCGCCGACGTGGGCGGCGTCACCGCCGACGGCCCCGCCCTGCGCCCGGGCCAGCCGCCACAGAGCGTCCAGATCGCGGAGGTGGCCGAACTGGGGTCGGTGGAGTTCCACGCCGACGTCGACCAGTCCGATATCGCGCAGGTTCGCGTCGGCCTTCCGGCGACGGTCCAGATCGACGCCTTCCCGGACAAGACCTTCGAGGCCCTGACTCGCGAGATCGCGGTGGCCTCGACGCCGGACCCGACGGGTCGCGTACGATACGAGGTCAAGCTCGCGGTGCACGCGGCGCCGGGGACCCTCAAGGTCGGAATGTCAGGAAGCGCCAAGTTCGTGATCGCGAAAAAGACCGACGCTCTGGCGCTGCCGGTGTCGGTCATCGTCCAGCAGGGTGAGGAGGAGGCCGTCTACGTACTGGAGGATCAGCGAGCGGTCCTGAGAAGGATCAAGACGGGGCTTCAGGGAGATGATGTCGTGGAGGTCGTGCTGGGCCTGAGCCCCGGAGACCTCGTGATCGATCAGGGTCGCGCGAAGCTGCGGAACGGCCGGCGCGTGGAGATCATGGACGTGAAGCGCTGACGGCGCTCGATGGGAGACTCAGGGAGACCGATCGATGGCTAAGCTCATCGCCCCGCACGGCGGGAAGCTCGTGAACCTTCTGGTGCCCCCCGAGGCGCGCGAGGCGCGCCGCGCGCACGCCGCCAGCCTGCCGTCCCTCCAGCTCTCGGACCGCGCGGTCTGCGATCTCGAGATGCTCGCGATCGGCGGGTTCTCGCCGCTCGATCGCTTCATGTCGCGACGGGATCACGAGCGCGTGCTCGACGAGATGCGGCTCGCCCGGGGCGCCCTCTTCCCGATCCCGGTCACACTGCCGGTCGACCACAAGGCGCCGCTCAGCCTCGACCAGGAGATCGCGCTCCGCGACGGCCGCAATGACCTGCTCGCGATCATGCGTGTCGAGGAGGTCTGGGAGTGGGATCGCGACGCGGTCGCCTCGAAAGTGTTCGAGACGCTGGACCCGCGCCACCCGCTCGTGGCCGAGATGCGGAGCTGGGGGCCCCTGAGCGTTTCGGGCGCGCTCCAGGTCCTGGCGCTGCCCCGACGCTACGACTTCCAGGATATCCGGTTGACGCCGGAACAGACGCGCGCGCGGCTGACCGAGTTCGACCGCGAGAACGTCGTCGCGTTTCAAACGCGCAACCCCCTTCATCGCGTGCACGAGGAGCTGACAAAGCGGGCGGCGCGCGAGGTCGACGGAGTGCTCTTGCTCCACCCCGTCGTCGGCCTCACCAAGCCGGGCGACGTGGATCACTTCACACGTGTGCGGACGTACAAGGCCCTGGCCGGCCGGTACTACGAGCCGGGGCGCCTTCTCCTGGCGCTCCTGCCGCTGGCGATGCGTCTGGCCGGCCCCCGGGAGGCGCTCTGGCACGCGATCATCCGGCGAAACTACGGGGCCAACCACTTCATCGTCGGGCGCGACCACGCGAGCCCGGGCGTCGACTCGAAGGGGAAGCCGTTCTACGGTCCCTACGACGCGCAGGATCTGGTCACGCGCCACCGCGACGAGCTGGGCGTGGGCGTCGTGCCTTTCCACGAGTTGGTGTACCTGCCCGACCACGACCGATACGAGGAAATCTCCAAGGCTCCGGCGAACGTGCGCACGGCGTCGATCTCGGGCACTCAGGTGCGCGAGGAGTACCTCAACAAGGGCCGGCGCCTGCCGGAGTGGTTCACGCGCCCGGAGGTGGCCGAGGTGCTCGAGGAGAGCTATCCGGCCCGGCACCGCCAGGGCGTCTGCGTCTGGTTCACGGGCCTGAGTGGCTCAGGCAAGTCCACTACCGCGGACGTGCTCACGGTGCTCTTCCTGGAAAAAGGTCGGCAGGTCACGGTCCTGGACGGCGACGTGGTTCGCACCCATCTCTCGAAGGGGCTCGGGTTCAGCAAGGAGGACCGGGACACCAACATCAGGCGCATCGGCTTCGTGGCCGCCGAGATCGTCAGGCACGGCGGCGTGGCGATCTGCTCGGCGGTGAGCCCCTACCGGGTGACGCGCGACGAGTGTCGGCGCATGGTCGGGGGCGACCACTTCGTCGAGGTCTTCGTGAACACCCCACTCGAGGTGTGCGAGCAGCGCGACACCAAGGGGATGTACGCCCAGGCCCGGCGCGGGGAGATCCGCGGCTTCACCGGGATCGACGATCCCTACGAGCCGCCGCCGAGCCCGGAGATCACGCTCGACACGGTCGTGTCCACGCCCGAGGCGAACGCCCACCGGATCATCGCGTTCCTCGCCGAGCGCGGATTCGTCCGCACCGTGGGAGGCTAGGACTCCTCGAGATCAGGCGCCGGGGGCGCTCGGCCGTGCCCCGAAGGTCAGCGGCTCGTCGCGATCGTGCCGTCCCTGGCGAAACAGCTCCTCCGCATTCGGCAGCTCGTAGTAGATCTCGAGGAGATTACCGTCTGGGTCGCGGAAGTAAATACTCTTCTGGCTCACATGGTCGATCGTGCGCGTGATCTCCACGCCGTGCTCCTGGAGCGTGTAGTACGCGTCCTCGAGCGCCGCATCGCTGGACACCTTGAACGCGACGTGGGCGACGCCCCGCTCGCCCGGCGTCTGGCGCCGAACCGCCTCGGGGTCCTTGACCGGGAAGAGGTCGACCGTGTGGCCGGTCCCCTCGAGCGCCATGAAGATTCCGCCGTGCTCAGGGTCCTCTTCCACCACCTGGAGCCCGAGGATCGTCGTGTAGAACTTCCGGGCCGCTTCGACGTCGATCACCCGCAGCAGCACATGGCCGATTCCGTCGAGCCGTATCATC
>Ga0066710_100007676_pt1 | contig 10354 bp, 5 predicted proteins | sample GraSoiAngelo_159_FD_79666 | JGI IMG/M metagenome (GOLD analysis project Ga0066710, IMG submission 79666) | Grasslands soil microbial communities from the Angelo Coastal Reserve, California, USA - 14_1009_16_40cm | ecosystem: Environmental > Terrestrial > Soil > Grasslands | place: USA...
AGATCTTATAAATCCGGCTGCTTCACGATTGTCCCAAGGCAGCAGCACGCTTTTGCAATTCCTCGCGCCACTGACGATTAAATATGGCGTCGCAGGTGTGGTAGCCCTCCGGGATAGGTTGCACTTTGCTTGTCATAAATCCTCTCCTTTTCAAATAAGTAGTTGCAGTTCTCCCTTGAGATGATAGCGACGCCTAGCTACACGCGGCGTAAGGCATGCTACAAACGCTCTTCTAGACCACGTGCCAGGAATCTGTTCGACTCCGCATTATAGCACTGAGGCTTGCATTTATCGGGTCAAACGATTCATTCTTTGTTCGTAGCAAGCAGTATCGAATTTCTTTGAAGCGCCAAGGAACAAGGCAATAGAATAGAGATGAAGATCAACTGAACTGATCGTGGGGAAAAGACCTTTCACGAGCAGGGCATGAAATACGCCACCGTATTTTACTTCGGTTTTTGTCGGCTTCGGAATTCGGGGTTATAACAAAAAAAACCTCCAAGGCCTTTCTAACAGACCCTGGAGGCTTTTGAGTTCCTGGAGAACGAGCGGCTACGAGCTGGCAACTTCCCCGCGACCAATCTCTTCGCTATAAACTTCTGCACCTTCGAAGACCTCTTCCGCACCTTCTTCTGCCGGAGGCGGCTCTTCGGTTTGCAGCTTGACGTTGCGGTAGTGTTCCATGCCGGTGCCCGCGGGAATGAGTCTGCCCATGATCACGTTTTCCTTGAGACCGCGGAGATAATCAATCTTGCCACTGATCGAAGCTTCGGTAAGTACACGGGTGGTCTCCTGGAAGGAGGCGGCCGAGATGAAGGAATCCGTCGAGAGGGAAGCTTTGGTAATCCCGAGTAACAAGGGTCGCCCCTGGGCAGGCCTGCCCTCGTCCTTTAGGACTCGGTCGTTTTCTTCCTGGAAGCGGAATTTATCCACTTGCTCTTCCAACAAGAATTCGGTATCACCGACCTCTTCCACCTTGACCCAACGCATCATCTGTCGGACGATGACTTCGATATGCTTGTCATTGATATTGACACCTTGCAATCGATACACCTCTTGAATCTCATTTACCAAATAGGCCTGTAATTCCTTCTCGCCTAACACCGCCAAAATATCGTGTGGATTGCGCGGCCCGTCCATCAGGGCTTCGCCGGCCTTCACATATTCTCCTTCTTGAACGTTGACATGCACTCCTCGAGGCAGTGAATATTCCCGCTCCATCCCGCTATCATTGGCAACCATGATCTTGCGGGTGCCTTTGGAGATATCGCCGTATTTCACGATCCCGTCAATCTCAGTAATAACCGCTGTTTCACGAGGTTTGCGGGCTTCAAACAGCTCCACCACGCGAGGGAGACCTCCCGTAATATCCTTGGTCTTGGTGGTTTCGCGCGGGATTTTGGCTAGGACGTCCCCCGGCGAAACTTCGTCTCCATCGCTAACCATAAGGTGGGCTCTGGAGGGCATGAGGTATTTCTTAACCGTCTTGTGTTTGTCGCTGCTCTTGATGACGATTTGAGGCTGGCGCTTCTCGTCCTGAGACTCAATGACCACCCAGCGGGAAAGACTGGTGACTTCATCCACTTCTTCCTGCATGGTGACGCCTTCGGCCAGATCCTTGAACTGAATGGATCCACCCACCTCGGTCAAAATGGCGTAAGTATAAGGGTCCCATTCCACCAGGCCATCGCCCATCTTGACTTCTGCGCCGTCTTCCACCTTGATCTTAGCGCCGTAAACGACGGAATAGCGCTCTTTTTCACGTCCCTTTTCGTCCACAACCGCGATGAGGCCATTGCGATTCATGACGACAAGATCACCGTCCTTATTGCGCACGGTGGAAAGATTGATGAATTTGATGATCCCGTCGTTTTTGGCTTCCAGCGTGGATTGCTCCGAAACTCGACTGGCTGTCCCACCGATGTGGAACGTTCTCATCGTAAGCTGGGTGCCGGGCTCACCAATGGATTGAGCCGCAATCACGCCTACGGCCTCACCCAGTTCGACCATGGCCCCGGAGCCCAGGTTACGTCCATAGCATTTGACGCAAACCCCACGGCGCGATTCGCAGGTTAACACGGACCGGATCTTTACTCGTTCGACACCCGCCGCCTGAATTTCGCTAGCCAGACCTTCTGTGATTTCCTGGTTCAGGTCCACGATGACGTTCCCTTCGTAATCTTTGATTTGATCCAGGGAAACTCGACCCACGATTCGGTCGCGCAAGGGCTCGATGATTTCGCCGCTTTCGACTATCGGTCCTACGTAGATTCCATCCAGAGTCCCACAATCCTCTTCGGAGATGATGACATCTTGAGCGACATCCACTAATCGACGGGTCAAGTAACCAGAGTCTGCGGTCTTCAAGGCCGTGTCGGCCAAGCCCTTTCGGGCGCCGTGGGTTGAGATGAAGTACTGCAAAACCGTGAGACCTTCACGGAAGTTGGCTTTAATGGGGGTCTCAATGATTTCGCCGGAAGGCTTGGCCATCAATCCCCGCATCCCTGCCAACTGCCGAATCTGTTGCTTGGACCCGCGAGCTCCGGAGTCCGCCATGATGTAAATCGGATTGAATTCCGCTCCTTCCTTATTCTGGGTCTCGATCCCGCGGATCATTTCGTCGGCCACTCTCTCCGTCACGTTGGACCAGATTTCAATGACTTTATTGTAACGTTCTCCTTTAGTGATGGCGCCTTCCTGATATTGCTGTTCGACCTTCAGGACTTCTCGCTCCGCCGATTCGACCAGTTTGTTCTTTTCTGCCGGAATGAGGAGATCTTCAATTCCGATCGAGATCCCCGCTTTGGTGGCGTAGCTAAAGCCCAGCGCTTTAACTTCATCCAGCATCTTGACCGTCTTTTCCAGTCCCAACTTCAAATAACAATACTGGACAAGCTGGCCTAATCCTTTCTTCTTGAGCAGACCATTAATAAAGGGCATTTCCTGGGGAAGATGATCGTTCAAGATGACTCTACCCACGGTGGTATTCAGGAAATCTTTTTTCCGAGCTATGACCTCGGTATGCAAAATACTTTGGTCATCATACGCTGTGGTCAAGTCAATGACATCACCGGTGTAGCGATAGCGGATGGGCGTCAGGGTCTCCACCTCACCAGCTTCCAGAGCCAGCAGCACTTCCTCGGTACTTCCAAAGGCGCGCCCTTCTCCCTTGGTTCCTGACCTCGACATGGTCAAGTAGTAGCATCCCAAGACCACGTCTTGAGTCGGCACAGCAATGGGCATGCCATTGGAAGGAGAGAGAATGTTATTGGAGGAGAGCATGAGTACCGAGGCTTCAATCTGAGCTTCAGGTGAGAGGGGTATATGAACGGCCATCTGATCGCCATCAAAGTCTGCGTTAAAAGCAGTACACACCAGCGGGTGAATTTGGATGGCCTTTCCTTCGACCAGCGTGGGCTCGAAAGCTTGAATCCCCAGGCGGTGGAGGGTCGGAGCGCGATTCAATAATACCGGGTGTTCCCGAATGACTTCTTCCAGGATGTCCCAGACAATAGGATCCTGCTGCTCCACCAGTTCCTTGGCAGCCTTGATAGTGGTGCAGTGTCCACCCTGCTCCAGACGGTTATAGATGAACGGTTTGAAGAGCTCGAGGGCCATCCTCTTGGGCAGTCCGCACTGATGCAGTTTCAGTTCCGGGCCAACCACAATGACAGAACGTCCGGAATAGTCCACACGTTTTCCCAGCAGGTTCTGACGGAACCGACCCTGTTTCCCTTTGAGGGTATCCGAGAGCGATTTGAGGGGCCGGTTGTTGGCGCCTCGCAGAACCCGACCGCGGCGGCCATTGTCAAAGAGCGCATCTACCGCTTCCTGGAGCATCCGCTTCTCGTTTCGCACAATGACATCCGGGGCATGGAGTTCGATGAGCTTCTTCAACCGATTATTGCGATTGATGACGCGACGATAGAGATCATTCAAATCAGAGGTGGCGAAACGGCCACCATCCAGAGGCACCAGTGGACGCAGCTCCGGAGGAATCACCGGAATAACATCCAGGATCATCCATTCAGGTTTGTTGCCAGACTTTCTAAAGGCATCGACCACTTTCAGACGTTTGGAATATTTCAGCTTCTTCTGCTGCGAATTTTCCGTCTTCATTTTGTGGCGCAGCTCGATGGCCAGTTCTTCAATATCAATCTGCTTGAGCAACTGCTTAATGCCTTCAGCTCCCATCATGGCTGTGAACTTTCCCGGATATTCCTGTTGAAGCTGGCGGAACTTGTCTTCACTGAGAACTTCTTTTTCCTTCAGCGGAGCCTCTCCCGAATCGATAACCACATAAGCCTCGAAGTAAAGAATCCGCTCCAATTCGCGCAGACTCAGATCGAGCAGATGGCCGATTCGACTGGGAAGCCCCTTGAAGAACCAAACGTGCGAGCAAGGACTGGCCAGCTCAATATGGCCCAAGCGCTCACGACGGACCTTAGAGAGAGTCACCTCCACGCCGCATTTATCGCAGATGACGCCGCGATGCTTCATTCGTTTGTATTTACCGCAGAGACATTCCCAGTCTGTCACAGGTCCGAAAATCTTGGCGCAGAAAAGTCCATCACGCTCAGGTTTAAAAGTCCTATAGTTGATGGTTTCCGGTTTGGTAACTTCCCCATGAGACCAGGATCGAATCTTCTCGGGAGACGCGAGACTGATTTTGATGCTGTCAAAATCAGCAATCATATTGGATCGGTCATATGGATTTTGTCTAAACAAGGTAAACCTCCTTGGAGGAAAAGTCTTCAATCAAACTAAAATCACATCTTTGCTCTCATTGCCCACGGGCGGTGGCATCCGAAGATGATCGAAGAGCGTCAGAAATTGAGGGCGACATCCTCGATCCTCCATCTTCTATCCTCCATCTTCTATCCTCTATCCTCGGGGCACTTCTAATTATCCTGGTATTTTTTGAGTAGCTCCACATCCAGGCAAAGGCTTTGCAATTCGCGTATTAACACATTGAACGATTCGGGCAGCCCCGGTTCGATGGCAGCCTCCCCTTTAACGATCGCTTCGTAAATCTTGGCTCGGCCATAAACGTCGTCGGCTTTGGCCGTGAGCAGCTCTTGAAGAATGTGAGCCGCCCCATAAGCTTCCAAAGCCCACACCTCCATTTCTCCAAAGCGCTGGCCGCCAAATTGAGCCTTTCCTCCTAAAGGTTGTTGCGTAATCAAAGAGTAAGGCCCAATAGAACGGGCGTGAATCTTGTCATCGACCAGGTGGGAAAGCTTCAACATGTAGATATAACCGACCGTCACTCTTTGTTCGAAGCGTTCGCCGGTCATTCCGTCGTAAAGGTAGGTCTTCCCCGATAGGGGCAGGCCTGATTCTTCCAGTTGTTTCTTAATTTCTTTTTCGGTAGCCCCATCAAACACCGGAGTGGAAAAGTGTAGACCCAGGGCTCTGGCCGCCCAACCCAGATGAGTTTCAAGGATCTGCCCTACGTTCATACGAGAAGGAACACCGAGAGGATTCAGAACAATTTCCACGGGGGTACCGTCCGGCAGATAAGGCATATCTTCTTCCGGAAGAATTCTGGCGATTACACCTTTGTTGCCGTGACGGCCGGCCATTTTGTCGCCCACCGACAATTTGCGTTTCATGGCCACGTATACCTTTACCAATTTGATGACGCCCGGCGGTAACTCGTCACCCTTTTTCAATTTGCCGATCCTGTCATCATGCAATTTTTGCAGCACATCAATCTGGCGAGCCGTCATCTCTTCGATTTCGAGAACCTGCTCGCCAAGCTGGCCATCTTTCTGACTTGTTTTCACGCGAGAGAGATCTTTGGCGCTGAGACGTTGTATGATTTCGCGAGTCAGCGTGGTCTTCTTTGTCAGGATGCGCTTGCCACTCCGCTCATTGACCAGATCCACTGTCAACACGGAACCTTCTAGCAACTGGCAGAGACGTTTGTTTCTTTCGTCAGTCAGGATGCGGATTTCATCGTTGAGATTCTTTTCCATTTTTTCCACTTCGCCTCTTTCAATGGATTTGGCCCTCTCGTCCTTTTCCTGACCCTTACGTGAAAAGACCTTAACCTCAACCACCACGCCTTCGATGCCCGGCGGCGTAATCAAGGAAGCATCCCGGACATCGCCGGCTTTTTCACCGAAAATAGCTCTCAGCAGTTTTTCTTCGGGCGTCAGCTGGGTTTCGCCTTTAGGGGTGACTTTCCCAACTAAGACATCGCCCGGCTTGACGCTGGCCCCGATGCGAATGACCCCGCTTTCATCCAGGTCTCTCAGGAAACTCTCACTCACATTGGGAATGTCACGAGTGATTTCCTCAGGCCCGAGTTTGGTGTCACGAGCCTCAATTTCAAATTCTTCGATATGAATCGAGGTGTAATAATCGTCCTTGATCAATTTTTCACTGACGAGAATCGCGTCTTCGAAGTTATAGCCGCGCCAGGGCATGAAGGCCACCAAAACGTTACGCCCTAGCGCCAGCTCACCCAGATCGGTACAGGGGCCATCTCCCAGAACATGACCGGCCAGAACGCGATTTCCCTTTCGAACAATGGGCTTCTGATTGATGCAGGTGTTCTGATTCGAACGCTTAAACTTCTTGATTTGATAGATGACGGAGCCCACTTCCCGAGAGAGGTGGCTGCTCACACCGGTATCAACTCTGACGATGAGGCGTTCGGAATCGACAGTATCCACAACTGTAGCACGACGACAAAGCACAACGGCGCCGGAGTCGTGAGCCGTCACTTTCTCCATGCCAGTGCCCACGTAGGGGGCCTCAGCCCGCAGCAAAGGCACGGCTTGGCGCTGCATGTTGGATCCCATGAGGGCACGATTGGCGTCATCGTTCTCCAGGAATGGAATTAATGACGCCGCCACACTGACCAGTTGCTTGGGAGAAACGTCGATATAGTCAATCTCCTCTCGGGCCTTCAGCACGAAATTACCAGCCTGGCGCGCATTGACCAGCTCAGAAATAATGTTCCCTTCCTCGTCCAACTCAACATTGGCCTGGGCAATGATGTACTTGTCTTCTTCCCAGGCGGTGAGATAAAAGGAATAGGGTTCATAATCAGCGGGTCGTTTCTTCTTGGCCCGAACGGCCTTGTTTTCGTTCTCCACGACGGCCTTTTCGAGATGTTCGCTAATTTTGAAATCAGAATCCCCTCCATTATTGATGGTCACGTAGTCAACCACCTTGCCATTCTTAACCTTGCGGTAAGGGCTTTCGATAAATCCGAATTCATTGATTCGGGCATAACAACTGAGCGAAGAAATCAGACCGATGTTCGGGCCTTCAGGAGTTTCAATGGGGCAAATGCGCCCATAGTGAGTTGTATGCACGTCACGAACCTCGAACCCGGCCCTTTCACGACTCAGCCCACCGGGACCCAAGGCGGAGAGCCTCCGCTTGTGGGTAATCTCTGAGAGCGGGTTGGTTTGGTCCATGAATTGGGAGAGCTGGCTGGAGCCAAAGAATTCGCGCACTGCAGCCATAACCGGCTTGGCATTAATCAAATCATGAGGCATGGCCGTGGACATTTCTTGATAGACAGACATCTTTTCTTTAATGGCTCGCTCCATGCGCACCAGTCCAATCCGGAACTGGTTCTCCAGCAACTCACCAACGGCCCGGACACGACGGTTGCCCAGGTGGTCGATATCGTCCACGTTGCCTATATTCTTCCTGAGCTTAAGAAGGTAACTAATCACCGCATAAAAATCTTCCGGTTCAAGAGTTCGCTTTTCCAAAGGCGAATTAAGGTCGAGTTTGATGTTGAATTTGAGACGACCCACGCGAGAGAAATCATATTTCCGTGGATCAAAAAACATGCCTTCAAAAAGATTAGTCGCCGTTTCCAGCGTTGGAGGATCGCCTGGACGCAACTTGCGATAGATCTCAATCAAAGCCTCTTGAGTGGTTTTGATGCTATCTTTTTTCATGGTCTGGCCTATAACCACTCCCACATCGTCACGTTCCGGGTTGAAGATGGAAAATTCAGTGATCCCGGCATCGAACATGGCAGCGATGGTGTGGGGTTTTATTTCCTGATTGGATTCTAACAGGACTTCACCCGTCTCCTTATTCACAACGTCAGCCACCGTAAAGCACCCTTCCAGATCATTGGCCGTTATTTCCACTTGAGGTATATGGGCCTTGGTGATGAGGTTGTATAGGGTATGAGTAATCTTCTTGCCAGCATGGCAGATTATTTCCTTGGTCTTGGGGTTGACGATGTCATGAGAGACTTTGATCCCAATGAGGTTTTCGGAAACATTCCAGTACAATTTGCTCTCCGACAAACTAATTACATCCGTCCTGTAGAAAGCCCGAATCAATTCTTCATCGCTCTTCAATCCCAGAGCTCGCAGAAAAATGGTCCCTAAAAATTTTCGTTTGCGATCAATACGAACATAGAGAATATTTTTCTGATCATACTCAAATTCGACCCACGAACCCCGATAGGGAATAAGCTTGCCTAAGAAATAAGTCTTAGCGTTGGCCGATTCAAAGAAAACGCCAGGAGATCGGTGCAATTGGCTGACAATGACCCGTTCGGTCCCATTGATAATAAAGGTCCCGTTTTCGGTCATTAAGGGAATTTCGCCAAAGTAGACTTCTTGCTCTTTGATGTCGCGGATGGATTTGGCCCCGGAATCCGGATCTTTGTCGTAGATGGTTAGCCGAATGGTCACTTTCAAAGGAGCCGCATAGGTCATCCCGCGTTCTTGACATTCAGCCACATCATATTTCAACTTTAAGCTGACGGGATCGCCGCATCGATTACAAAAAGTGGAAACATTTCGGTTAAACGTGCCGCATTTCGGGCAAACAATATCGTCGATGGAAAAGGGATTGGTGACGATGACGTTGCCACAACTCCTGCAATTACTGCGAAGGTGGGAGAGACCCTTAAGGTTGGTGCATTTGCATTCCCAGTTCCCGATGGAAAAATCCACGAACTCCAAGGAGGAAACGCCTCGAAAATCGCTGATTGGAAAGACGGAGTTGAAAACAGCTTGTAAACCAATATCCTCTCTCTCAGCGGGCAAGAGGTTCATCTGCAGAAACCGCTCATAGGATTTCTTTTGGACCTCGATAAGATTGGGGATTTGAATCGAGGTTAAGATTTTGGAAAAGTTAACACGCTCTCTTACCTTCCCATCTGACGAGACGGCCATGTCTTACACTCCTTAAGGAACTCAAAGTTCAATGTAAAATGATTTTTGAAAAGATTGTAGGTTCTAAAAGAACCGACTGCAGAATCGGGCAACAGCGGAAAACAGGAGCGAGGAGAAGCGGACTTCCCCCCCTTGAGAATTGGATTGTGTTTGAAATCAAAATTCAAATCGTTCGCCAACGTATCCCAATCTATTTTAGCTCAACCGTGGCTCCGGCATCAGCAAATTTCTTTTTGATGGTTTCAGCTTCCTCTTTATTGACACCCTCTTTAACGGTCTTGGGAGCACCATCTACCAGATCCTTAGCCTCTTTCAGGCCAAGACTGGTTACCTCTCTGACCGCCTTAATGACATTTATTTTATTCGATCCAACATTCGTCAAGACGACTGCAAACTCCGTTTTTTCCTCTGCAGGGGCAGCAGCGCCGGATCCGCCTCCGGCCGCAGCACCGACAGCGATTGGGGCCGCAACCACAGCCGAAACACCAAAGGCCTCTTCCAAATCTTTCACGAGTTGTGAGGCTTCCAGCAAGGTGAGTTCTTTAATTTCTCCTAGTATTTTTTGCACTTTTTCAGACATTAATAAAGTCCTCCTGGTCAGTGTTTACTTGTAGTTAAGAATACTCACTTCTTAAACTTTTCTTGTTCAGCGGCCTGATTGAGGACGACCGCCAGGCTTCGGGCGACTCCTCCGACCGCCGTAGCCAATCGTTGGGCTTGAGAATTTAAGAGGAACATTAGTTTGGAGATCAATTCTCCCTTGGAAGGGAGACTGGCGAGTTGCTCCAGATCGGCCAGATTCACCACTCTGCCTTCGACCACCCCCGCCCTAAAGACAAACAGGGGATTGTTCTTGGCGTAGGTCGTCAGTACCTTTGCCAGTGCCACCGGGTCTTTTTCGTTGTAGGCGATTGCGCTGCTGCCGGTAAACTTATCCTGCAACGATTCAATCCCCGTATCCTTTGAAGCCCTCCGTGCCAAAGTGTTTTTAACCACTTTATATTTTGAACCGGTCGAACGGATGCTGCGGCGCAGCTCGCTATCCTGTCCGACCGTCAAGCCTTGAAAGCCTGCCAGGAAAAGATTCTTGGCCCTCTTGAACTCCTCATGCAGAGCTTCGATTTCTTTCTGCTTATCATTCCGATCCATGTTTAAGAACTCTCCTGAAAATCCCCTCTCGGGAG
>Ga0066710_100007677_pt1 | contig 10353 bp, 10 predicted proteins | sample GraSoiAngelo_159_FD_79666 | JGI IMG/M metagenome (GOLD analysis project Ga0066710, IMG submission 79666) | Grasslands soil microbial communities from the Angelo Coastal Reserve, California, USA - 14_1009_16_40cm | ecosystem: Environmental > Terrestrial > Soil > Grasslands | place: USA...
CTCCGTCTGTTGCCTCCCGAGCTCCTGCTCCTCCTTCCGCTTCGCGTAAAAGTCCTGCTGGAGCTTCGCGAGGTTCTTCGTCGCAGCCTTGGAGCCGGTGCGGATCTCCTTGAGCTGGAACTCAGCGTCGTCGAGCTCAAGCTGGTACGTCTTTAGCACGTCCTCGAGCTGGACGACCTCGTTCCGGAGGCGCTCCAGGCTCTCCCTCGCTCGGTCCCCTTCCAGGACGAGGGCCTTCGCCTTCTCTTCCCCCTCATCCGTACGCTTCGAGAGGGACAGGACCTCCTTCTGAATCTGGAGAATCTTGGAATCCGACTTCGAGGTCGTTTCATCGAGCGCCTTCAGGTCCCGCTCCGCGACCCCGAGCTGCTTCTCGAGGTCCCCGAGGGAGTCCGCGACCGAGGCACGTTCTCGCTGGAGGGCCTCCAGCTCCTTTGAGACCCGGGCCCGCTCCCGCTGGGCGTCCGCCACCTCCGCCTTGAGCCGCTTGACCTCCTCGGCCCCCGTGGCGATCCCGTCCGTGGCCCGTGCCCGCTCGATCCGGAGAGCGTCGAGTTTGCCCTTGAGCTGCTTCGCCTCGTCGCCGCCGCGCTCCGCGATCTTCTTCTCGAGGTCGTCCAGGCGGGCCTCGGCCTCCTTGAGCCGGGAGGCGATGCCTTCCTTCTCCTTCACAAGTCTCGCCCGCTCGACCTCGAACTTCGCGAGCTGTTCCTTCGTGGAGTTGATCTCCTGTTCGATGATCTCGCGGTTCTTGTACACGAGCTGGGCCTTCGCGAGGTTCAGGCGGTCGGAGAGCTCCCGGTACTTCAAGGCGCCCTCCCGGTCCGCCGACAGCTGGTGGAGCTGCTTCTTGATCTCGTCCAGGATGATCTGGATCCGGCCGAGGTTCTCCTCGGTCTGCTTCCGCTTCGAGTCCGCCTGCCCGATGTCGTCGTCGAACTTCGTGATCCCGGCGATGTTGTCGAGGACCTTCCGGCGGTCCACGTCGGACATCGAGACGATCCGCTGGATGTCCCCCTGTTGAACGAGGTTGTACCCCTCGGCGCTGATCCGGGCGTGGGCGAGGAGGCTGTCGAACTCGTCCAGGGAGGCCTTCCGGTCGTTCACATAGAAGTACGAGTTGTACCCGTCCGGGACGCTCGGCGAGACCGCGATGTAGCGCGTGAGCTTCACCTCGTCCGCCTCGATGGGGATCGCGCGGTCCCCGTTGTCGAAGAAGAGGGAGACCTCGCAGTGGGAGGCGCCCTTCTTGTCCTTCCCGCCGTTCCAGATCAGGTCCGTGAGGCGCTTGGCCCGGATTGCCTTCGCGCTCTTGGGACCGAGCACGAAGAGGACCGCGTCCGCGATGTTCGACTTCCCGGAGCCGTTCGGGCCCGTCACCGACGTGTACCCGGTGAGGAACGGGACCCGGACCTTCCCGGCGAACGACTTGAAGTTCTCCACCTCGATTTCTTTCAAGAACACGGCATCACCGCGACGGAAGGCGTGGACTGAGCGCTCGGAATGCCCATCCCATCCTGGCCCTTCTGACTGTCCGACCTTCGTCGGACGCCAGGCCGAATATCGGGAGAGCCTATAAATATCTTTGGCGGGAAACGGAGGGCGCGGGCTTGACAAACGGGCAGCTGGGAGGGTTCGGCGGCCCCCGGGCTCTCGTCCCAGGCTCACTTCACCGTCTGCAACGTGAACACGAGGCTTTCCACGGTCTGGTCGAGGTACCGTTCGACCCAGGGGAGGAGCCGCGGAAAGAGCCGCTTCACGTACTTACCGATATGGTACTCGTGGATTTTCTCCACGGATAGGATGTTGAACCGGGCCTTCGTGTAGTAGGAGTACTCGTTCTTCCCGAAGTAGTCGAATGACTCCTCCGTAAAGAACCGGACGTGGGTCGGGTCCTTGAAGGCGTTCGCGTGCTTGTAGTGCGGGACCTTGATGACGATCCGCGCCCCGGGACGAGTCACCCGGTGGATTTCCTCCATCACCCTCACCGTATCGGGCAGGTGCTCGATTACGTCCGTCGCGTGGACCTCGTCGAACACGCTATCCTTTAAGGGCCACGGGAAATGGGAGAAGTTGCAGAGGAGGTCGACGCCCGCCATCGCGTGGAGGTCCGCGTTCACGAATCCGACCTTGCTCCGTGGACCGGAGCCCATGTTCAATTTTGCGGGGGTCATCGGCCACCCGCCAGGAGGTCCGAGACGAGCCGGAGGAGCCGGTCCGCGCGCCGCCCGATGGGGAACCGTTGGACGACGCGCTCCCGGGCCCGCGTTCCGTCCGCCGGATGGGAAAGGGCGGTTCTTATCCCTTCCGCGGTCGAGTCCGCGTCCCCGTATTCGACGTAAACGCCGGTGTCGCCCACAACCTCCGGGAGCGACCCCCGCCGCGTCACCACGGGCACGCATCCGCACGCCATCGCCTCCGCGACGGCGAGCCCGAACCCCTCGTGGGCGGACGCCTGGACATACACCTTCGCCCTTCGGTAGAGCGCCAGAAGTTCGTCGTCGGAGAGGTACCCGGGGAGCTCGAGGTTCGGTGGCGCGCTCGACCGCAGATCCGTCTCCATCGAACGATCGACCGCACCGGCGAGGACGAAGCGGATTCCAGGCACCTTCCTCGATGCCTCCACGAACGTGGCGTGCCCCTTTCGGCGGAGATTGGACTCTGTGATGGCCCCCGCGGTCACCGCGAGATCCTCCTTCGCACCCAGCGGCGCGAAACGATTGACATCGACCCCGAGATACAGCACCTCCATTCGGCGGGGCTTCCGCACCCTCAGGATTTCCGACGCCGAGAACTCGGAGAACGGCAGGACGAGGTCCGCCAGTCGGATCGAGAGCCGCGTCGAAATTCTCGATCTCCAGGACCCCGCCATGGCGCCATACCCGATGTCGTGTTGCGCGGCGACGTCGGCGCCGCCGGCGACGAGCACGACCGGCCTCCGGTGCCGGCGGGCGACGAACCCCGCCACGGCCGCGTGGTCCCCGGCGAACCAGCAGAAAACGAGGTCGGAATCTCGAACCGCCTCCCGCAACGCGCGGTAGGTGTTCCGCCCGCTCCACTCCAATCGTCTGACCTCATATTCCCTCGCGAGGATTAAGGCATCCGCCTCGACGAACGATGAGCGACCCGAGCTCACGAGGGCGATCGACGCCGCGGGCAACGGTCCACCCGCCGCCCCTCACTCTCTCGTGGCGGAGCCGCCCGACTCGATCCACCGTTGCGCCTGTTCGACCCCGCTGCGGATGTTCGCGTCCTCCACGAGGGTCCGCTCGATCCATCTCTCCATGAAGTCGATCTCGGTCCGCGCAGTCGGGTCGGACACGGCGGTCGCCCTGAGCGCGGGCAGGAACATGTGGCGCCACAGCAGGATCTCTTTGACCATCAGCTTCTCCCGCGTGTACGGGTTCCGGTCGTACGTCACGTCGAGCTGCTCCCTCCAGAGCCGGAGGTAACGATCGTACACGATCCCGAAGCCGAAGAGGAGCACGAAGATCCCGACGAACAGGAGAAGGAGGGGGGCGGCGACGGCCCCGGGGGCGTTCTCGGGGAAACCCAGGTTCCTCTGGAAGAATGGAAAGACGATCGGGAACGCGGTGAGCGTGATGACGATCCCCCAAAGGACGAGGCTCAGGATCGCGTAGCTCTGCTGGATTCGCCAAAGCTGCGTCATCAGAAAGCGCTTGGCCATGAACCCGCTCGGCTAAGAGGGCGGGCGTATTAGTAGGTAGCGGGCTTGCGTTTCTCCGCGCGGCGCACGACAGTGTACACGCCCCGTCCGCGATACGCAGATAACCTCCCGTCCGCTTGTCCCTCCGATGGCGAAGACCGCTCTCGTCACGGGGACGACGGGCCAGGACGGGTCCTTCCTCTCCGAGCTGCTCCTCTCGAAGGGCTACGAAGTGTGCGGCCTCGTACGGCGGTTGAGTTCCCCGAACATCACGAACATCCAGCACGTCATGAAGGATCTCCGGCTCCTCGACGGGGACATGACGGACCAGACCTCGATGATCACGGCGTTGAAGGAGTCCCGGCCGGACGAGATTTACAACCTCGCCGCCCAGTCCTTCGTCGCGACCTCGTTCCGGCAACCCGTGCTCACCGCCGACGTTAACGGGCTCGGGGCCGTCCGCCTCCTGGAAGCCGCGAAGGAAGTGGTCCCGGACGCCCGGATCTACCAGGCGTCGACCTCAGAACTCTTCGGCCTCGTGCGCGAGACCCCGCAGAACGAGAACACGCCCTTCCACCCGCGGTCCCCGTACGGAGTCTCGAAGCTGTTCGCCTATTGGGCCTGCGTAAACTATCGGGAAGCGTACGAGATGCACGTCTCGAACGGAATCCTCTACAACCACGAGTCAAGCAGGCGTGGCCTCGAGTTCCTCACGCGGAAGGTCACAGACGGGGTCGCGAGGATCGCGAAGGGGAAGGCGACCCACATCGAGCTGGGCAACCTCGACCCGAAGCGTGACTGGGGGTACGCCCCGGAATACGTGGACGCAATGTGGCGGATGCTCCAGCAGCCGAAGCCCGACGACTACGTGATCGGCACCGGGGAATCGCATACGGTGCGCGAGTTCGTGGAGCTCGCGTTCCGCGAGGCCGGGATCGAGAAGTGGGACAAGTACGTCCGGACGGACCCGAAGCACTTCCGCCCCGCGGAGGTGCAGACTCTGTGCGCGGACCCGTCGAAGGCAAGGAACGTTCTGGGATGGCGGGCGAAGACAAGGCTTCCGGAACTCGTGAAGATCATGGTGAAGGCCGACCTCGAGAGAGTCGGTGGGTAAGCGCCGAATGTCTGCACCGAAGGACCCCGAGGCGCGCCGCGGGGATGGCATGCGCTCTAGTCTTTCGGCTTGGCACGCTCGATGAGGGCCAGCCCGTTGTTGTGGTAGTACCGGAAGATCCGCGCATCCCTCCGCCCGCGGAAGTGGTCCTCGATCGCCCGCCAGACCTCCGGGCGGCTCGTCGTGTCGTGCATCGTGATGACCCCCGCCGGGGACACGAGGGGTTCGAACCTCCGCAGTTCCTGCACCGTGTGGTCGTACTCGTGGGACGTGTCGATGAAGAGGTGGTCGATCGGCTCCTCCCAATCCAGTGCAAGGTCATCCGCCCGGAGGAACGTCCAGAACGCCTCCAGCCCCGCCCCCCGCACGCGGGCCTCCGCGTCGGGGCAGGGCTCGAGGTCCACGCTCGTCACGTGACCTCCGATCTCACGGGCTGCCGACAGCAGGGCGACGGTCGACTCCCCCGTGCGCGTCCCGAGCTCGAGGACCCGCCGCAGGTTGCGGTCGCGCGTGATCCGATAGAGGGTGGGCAGATGGGCATAGATGTCGGAGCACGTGGCGAAGCCCCGCTCGAGGGGCGAGAGGACGGAGTGGTCCGGCGGGGCCTCCAGCATCGGCTCGACGACGCGGGCCATTTCGAAGGCTCGATACTGGGTCGGCCCTAGGACGAGAGCGGCGAGGGCGGCCCCGAACCCGTGCGTCCTCGCGGCTCGGGCCGTCTCCTGGAGGCGTGCGATTAACGCCATTCCCGGTGCGCCCTCCGGACGTCCACGCCGGGCCATTGCGGCGGGTATTCTTATTCCTATCAGAGGTAGGCGGTGCTGTTCTCACCCACGATCAGGACACGCCCGGGGCGGCCCCGTCCATCCGCGGACAGAATCGAGGCGTGCCGACCGATGAGGCTCCCGACAATCTTCCCGGGGGCTTCAATCACGGAGTCGCCCACGACGATCGAGTCCTCGATGTCCGCGCCGATGATCTGGGAATGGTCCCCGACCGCGGTGTAGGGCCCGATCGACGCGTCCGGCCCGATCGTGCAGTCCTCCCCGATGACCGCGGGCCCCCGGATCACGCTTCCCTTGCGCACGACCGTGCCCTTCCCGATCCGGACCCTCCCGGAGACCTTCGCGCCCGGCTCGACCTCCCCCTCGTTCCTAGGCTCGAGCTCTTCGAGGACGAGCCGGTTCGCCTCGAGGATGTCCTCGGGCCGCCCGGTGTCCTTCCACCAGCCGGTGACCCGGAAGGCCCGGACCGCGCGCCCGGCCCCGCGGAGGTGGTCGATCGCCTCCGTGATCTCGAGCTCGTTCCTCCAGGACGGCTTGAGGGCCTCGATGAACGGGAAGATCGAGGGCCGGAGGAGGTAGATCCCCACGAGGGCGAGGTCGCTCCTCGGCGCCTTGGGCTTCTCGACGAGGCCCACGACGTTCCCCTGCGCGTCCACCTCGGCGACCCCGAATCGTTCCGGGTGGGGCACGGGGCACAGGAGGATCCCCGCGGCGTCGTCCCCGCGGCTGAACGCCTCGACCATCGGGCGGATGCCGCCCTTGAGCAGGTTGTCGCCGAGGTACACACAGAACGCGTCGTTCCCGACGAACGTGCGGGCGCACCCTACCGCGTGCGCGATCCCCTTCGGCGGGCCCTGGTCGATGTACGTGAATCGGACGCCGAAGCTCGTGCCGTCTCCGAGGAATTCCCGGACCTTTTCCGGCATGTTGTCCCCGAGGATGATCCCGATCTCCGTGATCCCGGCGTCACGGAGGTCCTCGATGCAGTACAAGACGTTCGGTTTGTTCGCGATCGGGATCAGCTGCTTTGGGCCCGTATGGGTCAGCGGGCGGAGCCGCGTGCCGTGGCCTCCCGTGAGGACGACGCCCTTCATTCCGTCCGCCTCATGTCCCCGAGGGTCTCGCGGAACGTAGGGTGTGGGATATTAGGGAATCGCTCGAGCCGCTTGGAGACGAGACAGGAGGTGCGGGGCCGGGGGGCGAGGAGGCCCGCCTCCGACAATGTCGACGCCTTCAGGAGCGAGGTGGGGAGGCCGAACGTGTCACAGACGGCCTCGCCGATCTCGTAGCGGGTCAGGCATCCTTTCGTCGCGGCGTGGTACACGCCGGATTCTTCCTTCTCGAGGAGGTCGAACGCGAGGCGGGCGACATGCGGGACGTAAGAGGGGGACACCCGCTGGTCCGTGAACAGCGGGACCGTCTTGCGCGTGCGGAGAGCGTTCAGGATCCATGTGACGTTATTCTCCTTCCCACGGAGGCGGTTCCACCCGAAATTCGCGCACGTGCGGACCACGAGCGCGTCCGGGGCCTCGCCGAGAACGTTCCGCTCGCCGGCGAGCTTCGAGCGGCCGTAGACGTTGATCGGATTCGGCGTGCTCTCCTCGACCACCGTTTCGGACCGTCCATCGAAGACGTAGTCCGTGGAGAAGTGGACCACGCGGGCACCCTCTACCTGCGACAGCTCCGCGATCTCGCCGGGGGCGATGGCGTTCACCTGCTCGGCGAGTTCAGGGCGGGACTCGCAACCGTCCACGCTCGTCATCGCCGCGGCGATCATGACTACGCCCGGTCTGACCCGTGAGAAGACCTCCTCGATGGCGCCATGATCCCGGAGGTCGAGCGGAGACAGGTCCGGAACGGGCTCCGAGGAATAGGTCCCATGGACGCGGTACCCACGGGAGCCCCCCTCCCGCATCAGATGCTGGCCGAGGAGGCCGCTGCCGCCGATCACGAGGACATCCTGCAATGCGGCCGGGATTGCGGGGACGTGCAAAGAGTTTGGCGTCGCCGAAGCGCGCGTTCTCCGAGCCCTTATGTACGGCCCTCCGCTATCGCGCGTCGTGCGCCTCCTGGTGACGGGCGGGGCGGGGTTCATCGGATCGAACTTCGTGCGCCTGGCGGTCCGCAAGGGGCACGACGTCGTCGTCCTCGACAAGCTCACGTACGCGGCGAATCCCGAGAACCTCCGCGACCTTCTCGACGGCGGGCGGATTGAGTTCGTCCAGCGGGACATCTGCGACCCGGGCGCGGGGGACGCAGCCCGCGCGTGTGATGCGATTGTCCACTTCGCGGCCGAGACTCACGTGGACCGTTCGATCACGGAGGCGGGGGACTTCGTGCGGACGGACGTGCTCGGGACCCATGCGATGCTCGAGGCCGCGCGGCGCGAGCGCGTGGACCGATTCCTGCACATCTCGACGGACGAGGTGTACGGGGAGAGCGGTCGCCGGCCCTCCCGCGAGGACTCCCCGCTGAACCCGAAGAGCCCTTACGCCGCGAGCAAAGCGGGCGCGGACCGCCTCGCGTTTGCGTACCACGCGACGTATGGCCTCCCGGTCGTCGTCACCCGCTGCGTGAACAACTACGGCCCCTATCAGCACCCGGAGAAGGCGGTCCCGCTGTTCAGCGTGTCCGGGATCGTCGGCGCCCGGCTCCCGGTGTACGGGACCGGCCGGAACCGGCGGGAGTGGATCCACGTGGAGGACCACTGCACGGCCCTGTTCGCGCTCCTCCGGAGGCGCGGGGTCGACGGTGAGACGTTCAACATCGGGACCGGCGACCGCCGCTCCACCCTCGAGGTCGCCGGCTCTATCGTTGATGCGCTCGGGCTGCCGAGGGGCCGGATCGCCCGGGTCGCGGACCGTCCCGGCCATGTCGCGAGTCACGCGGTCGACAGCGGCAAGCTCCGGCGGGCCACGGGCTGGCGGCCGGCCCACGCGTTCGATCGAGAGATCGCGAGGACCGTCCGGTGGTACTCGGACCACCCCGGGTGGTGGCGGCCGACGGTGCTCGGGAGCGCGAGGGCATACTTCGAAGAGCGCTATCCGGGGTTCGTCGCATCGGTGGAGGCGTTCCGCGCATAGCGGCGGACGCGGCAGGTTCTATCTACTCCTGGGCGTTCGGGGGGCGGGGACGCGATGATCGACGGCGTGAAGGTCCGCCCGCTGAAACCGATCCATGACGAGCGGGGCTACCTGATGGAGATGCTCCGGTCCGACTGGCCGGAGTTCGCGAAGTTCGGCCAGGTGTACATCACGATCGCGTATCCGGACGTCGTGAAGGGCTGGCACTACCACAAGGTCCAGACGGACAACTTCATCATCGTGAAGGGGACGGCCAAGGTCGTGTGCTACGACAACCGGCAGGGCTCGAAGACGAAGGGGGACGTGAACGAGTTCTTCCCCGGGGAGAGGAACCCGATGCTGATCCAGATCCCGCCCCTCGTCGTGCACGGCTTCAAGGCGGTCGGGGGGGAGTCCGCGTACGTGGTGAACGCTCCGACGGAGCTGTACCGATACGAGAAGCCGGACGAGTTCCGGATCCCGTACGACTCGCCGGAGATCCCGTACAACTGGGACGTCAAGATGGGCTAGCGCGGGCCGCTTCGAGGGTCCGACGCAGTCCCTCCTCCAGGCGGGTGCTTGCTCGGAACCCCAACACCTTCGTCGCCAGGGTCGTGTCCGCCCGGGAGTTCCGGACGTCCTTGGGCCGCGGGCGCGTCCGCCGCACCTTCACGGACACGTCCTCGATGGACCCGAGCGCATCGATCAGGTCCCGAATGGACGTCTCGCGCCCCGACCCGACGTTGAAGATCCCGCCGGCGGCGGCGCGGGCGGTCGCGGCGCGGTCGAACGCCTCGGCGACGTCCGAGACGTACACGAAGTCCCGTGTCTGCCGGCCGTCCCCGTGGAGCGTCAGGGGCTTACCCGCCACGATCCCGCGGACGAACCGGGCCACGACGGACGCGTACGGCGACTCCGGGGACTGCCGCGGCCCGTAGACGTTGAAGAGCCGGAGGGATGTCGTCTCGGGGCGCCCCGGGCCGGAGAGCGACCGGCAGAAGTGCTCGCTGGCGAGCTTCGACACCGCGTATGGGGAGAGCGGGTCCGGCGGGGCGTCCTCGGCCAGCGGCGGCGGATCCCGCCCGTACACCGCGCACGACGATGCGAACACGACCCTGTCCGCTCCCGCCTCCGCCGCCGCGGTGAGCACCTTGACGGTCCCAAGGACGTTCGCCTCGGCGTAGGCGAGCGGGTCCTCGAGGCTCCCCGGCACGGACGTCAAGGCGGCGAGGTGGAAGACGAGATCGGCGTCCGCGAAGGCCCGCTTGAGGGCCCTCGGGTCGAGGATCGAACCCTTCACGACCGTGACGCGATCCCTCACCCCCGCCAGGTTCTGGAGCCGGCCCACGGTGAGGTCGTCGAGGGCGACGACCTCGTTCCCGCCCGCGAGACGCCCGACGAGGTGGGACCCGATGAACCCCCCGCCGCCCGTGACGGCGACCCGCTTCCCCTGGAGCATCGGGGCCGCGGAACCCCGCGCCGCTGTTAAAGGTTCCGAAGCGTCAGGGCCATCGCACGTCGACGGAGCCGTCCGGGGCCACGCGGACGACGAGGTCCTCGGGGGAGAACACGTTCTCCGTCCCCGAGTACTGCGCCTGCGCGCGGCGGACGGGGTCGAAGTACCCGAGCCGCCACGTCCCCGAGCCATCGACGCTCGCGTTCAGCGCCACGGCGTACGTGTTCATCCGGAAGGCGGTGAAATCGAGCGTGGCCTCGGCGATCGCC
>Ga0066710_100007680_pt1 | contig 10349 bp, 7 predicted proteins | sample GraSoiAngelo_159_FD_79666 | JGI IMG/M metagenome (GOLD analysis project Ga0066710, IMG submission 79666) | Grasslands soil microbial communities from the Angelo Coastal Reserve, California, USA - 14_1009_16_40cm | ecosystem: Environmental > Terrestrial > Soil > Grasslands | place: USA...
CATCTCCGGACATGATGTCGTCGACGCCCGTGCCTCCCAGAGCGATCAACAAGGCGCTCGTCACCCCGTTGCGGGCCGGCATGCCGCCGAAGACCAGCGATTTTTCGACGTGCTCGGTATCGCGCTGCCACGCGGCGACCCCAGACGCCTGCTGGGCGCTGTAGTCGAGCAGCCAGCGCATCTGCTGGCTCGTGAGGCTTGCCGCGCAACCGGCCGCCGCCGCCGCGCCGAAATTATTGGCGAAGTTGTGTGAGCTGCGGTGCGTCTCCATCTGAAACGGGAATCCGCCTAGCGTCATCGTCACCCTCGTCCCGATGTCGTAGCCGAGGGCCACGGCGCGAAGGAAGCGTGAACCACTGACGCCGAAGTGCTCGCCGGCCGCGAGCGCCGCGGGCACGACCGCGCAGCCCGGGTGCGAGTGCGACGGCGCGTGCGAGTCGTCTGTTTCATCGGAATGCGCAAGCATGCCGTTGACGAGCGCGGCCTCGATCGCGCCGCACACGATGTTTGTGCCGACCACCGTGGCGGTTTTCTCCGCATCATGCGCGCGTGCGAATTTGATGGCGACCTGCGCTGGCGGCAGCTCGACGCCCGAGACCATCGCCGCCAAGGTGTCCAGAACGTGATGCTTGGTTTTCTCCGCCGCGTCGGCCGGCAGGTCGCGGCGCCCGGCCTCGCTCATGTATGTGCTGAGCGTCGTCATGACGCCGGAGGTTCCGTCGCCTTGACGTTGAAGCGACGGCGATTTCGAGGCTCGCATCCCGCGGGCCGGCGCCCCAGCCGCAGCCGCGACGATCCAGCCTGCGCGCTCCAGTAGGTGACGACGTGTCAGCCGATCGCCGGAATCCATGGTGACTCGCTTTCCTCAAAAGATGATCTTCATGGCGAGCTGAACTTGTCGCGCCGTGGTCTGCGTGCCCGTGATCTGGCCGGCGGTGGCAAGCGGCGCGCCGTTTTGATCGAAGAGCGAGGTGCTGCCACAGGTCCCGCAGGGCGCGGCGAAGTTGTCACGGTTGAGGACGTTGAAAATCTCGGCGCGCAATTGTACGTTCAGCCTCTCCGAGCCCTTCTTGAGATAGTTGTTCTTGAAGAAAGACAGATCCATGTTCGCCAGTGCCGGGCCAACCAACGAGTTGCGGCGCACGTTGCCCAGCGTGGTGGTCGGGTTAGGCATGGCGAAGCACTCCGTCTTGATGTAGTGGGCTGGATTGCCGGGGTTGACCAGCGTGTCGCACCCCGGACCGCCGAGGACGTTCGGAAACGCGAACTGCGCACTGCCATTCATGCCAAGCGGATCGCCGTCGATGATCGGCGTGAACGGACTGCCGCTGCTCAACGATACGATACTCCCCACCTGCCAGCCGCTGCTGATCCATCCCTTGAATCCGGCCGATGTTTGTGCACCCGGAACGGCCCACATGACGTTAATGATCGCGTTGTGCGTGAGATTGAAGTCCGACGGACCTTTCCGCAGCTCGGAATCGAAGAACGGAAGTACCTTCACGGAATTCACGAATGTATCGCCCGCCAGGCCTGCCGAACCGGTATCGATGCTCCGCGACCACGTGTACGACCCCTGAACCTGCAGTCCATGGGACATACGCTTCTTGAGTTGGAATTGAAGTGAGTTGTAGTAGGAGTCGTTGATCCACATCAAGCCGTCGATGCGGCTGTAATTCGGGTTGATCACGGTTCCGCTACCTCGCGGGATCGGCCACGTGTAGTTGCCGGCCGCATCCTTTCCGGTCGGCAGCACGTAGTTGACGGTATCCGCACGAAACGCCTGGTTGAGACCGCGCGATCCGGCGTACGCCACCAGCACGGTCAGATTCGCGGCCAGTTCGCGCTGCACGTTCACGTTGTACTGATAGACGTAGTTGCGCTTCGGGTTCGGCTCGATATACGCGGCGCGGAAGGTCCGTGCACTTAACTGGCTGAACCCGACCGAAGGGAAATAGCCTTGCGGCAAGTTGTTCGCCGTCTGCCCGAGTTGGAAGAACGGCGCCGCAAACAGCACGGGCAGCTCGTACTGGTACGGAAGCGGCAGCACGTCGAAGATCCCCACGCCGCCCCGGATGGCCGTCTTGCCGCTGCCGGTCGGGTCCCAGGCGAATCCAACCCTCGGTTCGAAGTTCTTCAGCGTCGGATTGGTGAAGTAGGGATCTCCGGTGTGCGGAACGGCGTCGCTCATTTTCAGAAGCGTCGACAGCTTGCCGTCTTTCTCGCTGGGAATCGTCGCCATTTCGTAACGCAGCCCGAGATTCAGTGTCAGATTTGGTTTCGGGCGATAGTCGTCGTTCACATAGGCGCCGATGACCCACTGGCGCACATCACGCGGCGTGATGGTGCCGGGCAGCGCGGCGCTCAGGTTCCTCGGAATGTCCAGCAAGAAGTTCTGCAGGCTACTGAAATTCCAGACGCCGTTCGGGTTCGAGATGCCGCTCATCTGGGACCGGATATTCTCCATTGATCCGCCGAACTTGATGGAATGCTTGCCGCGCGTGTAGAGCGCGTCGTCGTAGGCCTGAAGGGAGGTCCACCAGAAATTGAACGTCGTGATCCCGCCGACCCCTCCTAGGAACGGCGTCGTGCCGGGGAACGCAATCTGAGCCGGCGCGCGCCCAGGCACGGTTCCAAGTGAGAGATCCGCGGCGGCCGGGTTCACCGCATCGAGCGTTTCCTGGATGTTGGCGCGAATGCGGCTGACCCCGAACCGTGCGGCGTTCAGGAAGCTCGTACCGAAGGTATGGTTCTCTTCCAGGGTGAAGAGCTGCCGCCGCGACCGGAACTGCTGGATCTTCGCGTTCGTCTGATCGGGCGACTGGGTGCGGCCCTGATCGAACATGTACGTGCCGAACAGCCGGCTGCTTCCGGAGATGTTGTGATCGATGCGGCTGGTGGCGAATTCCTCACGGGTGACGTTCTGCGAGGTAAACGTCCAGATGGCCGTATCCGGGCCGACGGGAGCGCCGTTCGGCAGAGGGAAGAACTGGAGGTACGGCATGATCAGTGGGCTCACCGTGATGTCGAGCGGGTTGCCACTCGCATCATGGATGTGCCCCTGGCGCGCCGCAGCCGTCGGCATGGTATCCACGGTCGTCAGGCCCAGGGATTGACGGATGCCTTCGTAATCGAAAAACAGGAACGTCTTGTCCTTTTTGATGGGCGCACCAACCGCGGCGCCGTACTGATCACGGTAGAACGGCGGCTTCGTGCCATTGTCGAAATAATTGGGCGCGTCCAGTTTGCTATCGCGGCGGAAGAAGTAGGTGTCGCCGTGCACGTCGTTCGAACCGGATCGCGTGATGCCGTTGATGACACCGCCGGAGGTGCGGCCGTATTCGGCGGAATAGTTACTGGTCAGCACCGAGAATTCCGCCACGGCGTCGACCCCGAGGTTCAGCCCCAGGACGCTCCCAGGTCCGCCGTTGGAATAGTCGTTGATGTTGACGCCGTCGAGCCGGTAGTTGTTTTGCTGCGGACGGCCGCCGGAGATAGTCATCTGGGTGCCCAGGCCGCGCTGCCCGCGCTCACTGCTGAGTCCCATCTGGCTGCGCACCGTCGCCACGCCTGGTTCCAGCGTGGCCAGCTGCGTCCAGTCACGTCCGTTTAGCGGCAGGTCGCGAATCGCCCGCTCCCCGACGACGCCGCTCAGCGTCGACGATTTGGTGTCGACCAGCGTCGCAGCCCCCGTCACCACCACCTGTTCGTTCACGCCCCCGAGTTTCATCTGCAGGTTCACCGTCACCTGCGAGCCCACGGAGACTGTGATCCCGCTGGCGATTTCTTCGGAGAATCCCGCCAATGACACAGCGATGGTGTACGTGCCGGGCAGGAGGTTCGCCACGGAATAGAACCCGTCGGTGTTTGTGGAACTGGTCGTGATGACCGACGTGGCGACATTCGTGATTGATACTGAGGCGCCCGGAAGGACACCGCCCGACGGGTCGGTCACTCTTCCGGACATGGTGCCGCCGGCCACTTGGGCGGACGATTCCCCGGCGAAACCACCGGTCACCAGCAGGGCGATGGCCAGAGCGCCGACGACAAACATCCGCACTGAGAATGTGATCCGTCGCGTCATTGGACTCTCCATTCTTGAACCAGATGAGCTGTGGCGGATTCCGCCCGACGGCTCGCCGCCTTGCGACCGTCCGCCGGTCGAAGCCGAACCGTGACTGTGGTGCCCACGCCTTCAGTGCTCGCGATCTCGACCTCTCCGCGATGCGCGGTGCAGATCGCGTTCACGATCGAGAGCCCGAGTCCCGATCCCCCCAAATAGCGCGAGCGGGCCTTGTCGGCGCGGTAAAATCGCTCGAAGACGTGCGGCAGCGCATCTGGCGGAATGCCGGCTCCGTTATCGGCGACCATCAGGGTTGCCCAGCCGTTCTGCGTGGCCGCACTGACCGAGATCGATCCGCCCTCGGCGGTGTACCGGATGGCGTTGTCCAGAAGATTGACGACGACCTGCTTGAGACGCGACGGGTCGCCTTCCACCTCCACGCCTGGCCGTGCGTCGCAGCGCACGGTGATCGACTTTTCTTCGGCGAGCAGCAGCATCTGCTCCGCGGTGGACGTGGCGAGCTGCCCGAGGTCGAGTGGGACCTTCTCCATCTGGACGCCCCCGGCGTCCAGGCGCGACACGACGAGGAGCTGGTCCACGATGGTCCGCAATCTTTCGGTTTCTTCGAGCGCACTGCCGACCAGATCCAGCAGCTCCGGCGTGAGACGCTCCTGCTGAACCGCCGCTTCGAGCTCACCCCGGAGGATCGTGAGCGGCGTACGCAGCTCGTGAGAGACGTCGGCCGAAAACCGATTGATGTGCTGGAAGGCGTCGTCGAGCCGCTCCATCATCCGGTTGAGCGCCATGGTCAGCCGCTCGAGCTCGTCGCCCGTCTGAAATACCGGCAGCCGTTTGGATAGATTGTTCGAACTGATGTGTTCGGCCTGGACGGTGATTTCGTCCACCTTCCGCATCGCGCGGCGCGTGAGGAGATAGCCGCCGCCGATCGCGACGGCGACGATCACGGGCATGCCGAGCGCGAACGTCATCATCAAACCGCTCAGGACCGCGTCGATCGGGCCGTAGAGCGAGCCGACTTCGACGATGAACTTCCCGTCCGGGGTGACCACCGGAAATACTTGGACTAGGACGCGGTTGCCGTTCGGCAGGAAGGCTTCGCTCGCGTACTCGTGCTCCGACTGCCGTGGAGGCGTTGGCACGACTGCCGGTTCCAGCAGTCGGTCCGAGGTGCGCTTCGACAGGTACAGGACGCCATCCCTGGCATTCGTGACACGAATGAACCGGGCGTTCAGCTGCGGCGCGAATTTCTCGTTCAGGTAGTTCACAATCGTCGGCAGGCGCTTCTCGGTGACCCGCTCGCCGATCTCTTCGCCGACGGCGCGCGCCTGTTCGGACAACGCCGCGCGCACGGTCCGTTCCAGATAGCTCCGCAGCCCGAAATACACCGACGCGCCAAACAGGATGAGCAGGCAGACCAGCAGGCCCGCGTACCACGCCGTCATGCGGAAGTGAATGGATTTGACGTTCACAACTGCGCACCGTTCGAAACGGAGTAGCCGACGCCGCGCACGGTTCGAATGAGCTTATGATCCGCCGACTGGTCGATCTTCGACCGAAGCCGTCCCAGGTACACATCGACGATACTGAACACCCCATCGAAGCTCTGGTCCCACACGTGCTCGATGATCATGCTGCGTGACAGCACGCGGCCGGCGTTGGACATCAGGTACTCGAGGAGGGCGTACTCCTTGACAGTCAGCTCGATGGGACGGCCGCCGCGCGTCACGCGCCGTGAGAGCCGATCGAGCTCGAGATCGCCGACCCGAATGACGCTTGCACGACTGACCGGACCCCGCCGGAGCAGCGCTTTCACTCGGACGAGCAGCTCGGCCAGCGCAAACGGCTTGGTCAGATAATCGTCCGCGCCCAGCTCCAGATGCCCGACCTTGTCGGCGACGGCGTCGCGGGCGCTCAGTACGAGAACCGGGACGTTGGTATCCTTCTGACGAAGATGTCGCAGGATCTCCGTCCCGCTCATCCCAGGGAGCATCAGATCGAGAATGATCAGGTCGTATTGGTAAGCGGCCGCCAGTTCCAAGCCGCTGTTCCCATCAGCGGCCGTGTCGACGGCGAAGCAGTCGGCGCTCAAGCCGCGCGCGATGAAACGCGCGACCTTGGATTCATCCTCTACCAGCAGGATCCTCATAGTCGATAGTCAGGCCTTTCCGGAAGACCGCTGCGATTGAGATGCGAGGCGGAGGATAGTATCGGAAGGTGAACAACAGCTCAAAAGAACATAAATTTTAGTTTATCTTGTCTTTAGGCGGTTTTCATCTCCATCGAATAATCTCCGCCTCGGCTGACAGCACAGAAGGATTTCCGCGATGAAACTCACGATTGCCGGGCTGATCTGCATCGCCGGACTGGACGCGGCGGTTCAGTCCCAGTCGCCCGCGCCGCTCCATCTCGTCCAGACGCTCACGATGGACAAAAGCGTGACCGGCAGGTTCGACCAAATGGCGGTAGACATTCAGGGCGGCCGGCTGTTCCTGACCGCCGCCGATCATCACTCGATCCAGATCTTCGACCTGAAGAGCGCCAAATGGATGCGCAGCATCACGGGACTGGGCAAGCCGGCTGGTATCATGTACGTGCCGGAAACCGATCGCGTGCTGTTCTCTGACGGCGCGGGCTCGAATAACGTCCTCGACGCCGCGACCTACAAGATCGTGGGGACGGTCACACTCGCGGCCGACGCGGATTCCCTTGGTTTCGACCGGGACGCGAACCTCCTGTACGTGATCAACAGTGGCAGAGACGTCAAAGAGATGTTCTCGCGGCTCAGCATCGTGGATACGAAGAACCAGAAAATTCTCGGAGACATCAAGATCGACGGTGACCGCGTGGAAGCGATGGCGCTCGAGAAAGGCGGACCGCGGCTGTTCATCAACGTCACCGCCTTGAACAAAGTCGCCGTCCTCGATCGAAAGACACGGCAATTGATCACGACGTGGGATGTGCCGGACGCCAAGGAGAATGTGTCCATGGCGCTCGACGAGGCCGGCCACAAGCTGTTCCTCGCCACGCGGGCGCCGGGCCGGCTGATCGTCCTCAACAGCGACACGGGAAAGGCGGTCGCAAGCCTGCCGGCCGCTGGCGGCGTTGATGATCTCGCCTACGATGTCGCGCACAAGCGCATCTACCTGAGCGCCGGCGACGGCTTCGTGAACGTCTACCAGCAGAAAACCCCGGACACCTACGAGGCAGTCGCGCAGATTCCAACCGGGCCGGGCGCGAGGAACTCGAGATTCGTGCCGGAGCAGAATCGTTTGTACGTGGCCGTGCCGGCCGGAAAAGACGGCAAGCCGGCAGAGGTTCAGATCTACGAAGTCAGCCAGTAACAAGAAGCGCGGGAACTTTCAGCCGGAGGGCGACAGGACTATGAAATCGCTGACGTTGGCGCTCGTCATTTTCGCTTCCGTGTCTTCGGCGGCACAAGCCCCGCGCCGCACGCTTCCCGCCAACCGGCGCGTGCAGCGGGTCCTGCTCATCAGCATCGACGGCTTTCATGCCGTGGACTTGGCGAATTACGTCAAGCGGCGACCCACTTCCGCGCTGGCGCGATTGAGCAGCCACGGCGTGACCTATACCAACGCGTACAGCTCCTTCCCGTCGAATTCATGGCCGGGACTGACCGCGCTCATCACCGGCGGCACTTCCATATCGACTGGCGTGCTCTTCGAGAACAACTACGATCGCAGCCTGTCACCGCCAGGCTCGGACTGCTCGACGCGGGGGACCGAGGTGGTGTATGACGGTTCGATCGACATCGACAACAAGGCGCTCCACGGCGGCGGCGGCATCGACCCGGCAAAGCTCCCTCGCGATCCCGCCAGAGGGTGCAAGCCCGTTTATCCGCACGAGTTCCTGCGCACCAACACGATTTTCGAGGTCATTCGCGAAGCCGGGGGTCGCACCGCCTGGTCCGATAAGCATCTCGCGTACGAATTCACGCATGGACCGTCGGGCCATGGCGTGATGGACCTGTACACGCCTGAAGTGCGAAACGCCAGCGCCGCGCGCAGCCTTCCAGCCATGGAGGAGTTCGACGACATCCGCGTCCAGGCGATCATCAACGAAATTGACGGGATGGATCACACCGGCGCGACCCGCGTCGGGGTTCCGACGATCTTCGGGATGAATTTTCAGGCGGTTAGCATGGGCCAGAAGCTCCCGGGGCCTTTCGGCTATGCCGATGCCAGCGCGACCCCCAGCGCCAATCTCCTCGAAGCGTTCGATCACACCGATCGCTCGATCGGACGAATGCTGACAGAGCTGGAGGCGAAGGGCCTGTCGAATTCGACGCTGGTCATCGTGACGGCCAAGCACGGCGATACGCCCATCGACCCGTCCAAGCGCGCGGCCGCCGATCTCAGCATCATTCCCGCGGCGGTGAACGACGTGCGGGAAGACCTGCTCGCGATGGCTGACCAGGACGGCAGTGTGGCGCTGATCTGGCTCAAGGACCAGAGCCGCACGGGCGCCGTCGTCGCCGCGCTGAGAAAGCAGCAGGAGAAAGCGAGAATTCAGGAGATCATCGCCGGCGAAGCGTTGAAGCTGCGGTTCAACGACCCCGCCGTCGATCCCCGCGTGCCAGACATCATCGTGCAGCCGATGCTGGGGACGCTGTATGTGAGCCCCGAGAGCCAGTTCATCGCCGAACACGGCGGCATGACCGATCCTGACATGCACGTCGCCCTGCTTCTGTCGATGCCGGGCTTCACCGCGCGCGTGATCAAGTTCCCCGTCCAAACGACGCAAGTGGCGCCGACCATTCTCAAAGCGCTCGGCCTTGAGCCGACCGCGTTAAAGTCGGTCCAGATCGAAAAGACGCCGGTGCTGCCCGGCCTGCGGTTCGCCCCGGATTTCAAACCGGAATGAGAGCGAAGTTGAGCGTGATTAACCCCGAGCTCACGGCCTACCGCTATTACACGACCGATTATCTCGAGAAGGATCTTAAGGCGAGGTGAGATTCGTGATGAAAGGCGGCGACATCTTGAAGAACGATCTACGATAGGAGGCTTACATGAGATCTGATGGTGTCGGACGTCTTGCCCTTGGTCTGTGCTTGCTGCTGCTCGGGGCTTACGCGCGCGCGGCTCCGCCTTCAGGCAAGTACCACCTGCTTAAGAAAATTCCTTTAGGTGCGGCGCCAGGAGGCGGCGAGTACTTCGACTACATCACCGTCGATGCCGCTGCGCGCCGCGTGTACCTGTCACATGGCACAGAGGTGAAAGTTGTCGACGCCGATAGTGGCGACCTGCTGGGCACCATGGGTGGTTTTAAACGCTGCCACGGCGTGGTCCTGGTCAAGGACGTCGGCAAGGGATTTATCACGGACGGTGACGCTGCCAAGGTGTTCATTTTCGATATTGCGAGCCTGAAAGTCACCGGAGAAGTCCGATCCGAGCCTGACACAGACTCTATTTTTTACGATCCCACGTCGAAGCGCGTCTTTACGTTCAATGGAGACAGCAAGAACTCGACAGTTATCGATCCCGCGAAGGGCACCGTCATCGCGACCCTACCTCTGGGCGGCGCTCCGGAACAAGCCGTCGTAGACGGCAAGGGAATGATTTATGACAGTCTCGAAGATACCAATGAGGTGATAGCGCTCGATACCCGCACACTCAAGATCAAAGCGCGGTGGCCGGTCGCGCCGGCCGGAGCACCCGTGGCGATTACGATGGATCGGAAAACCCGGCGGCTATTCATTGGGGGCCGTAATCCCAAGATGTTAGTGGTCATGGATGCAGATAGCGGAAAAATCATCGGTGAGCCATTCCCGATCGGGGACCGTGTGGACTCGAACATCTATGATCCCGAGACGGGTCTGGTGGCCAGCGCTACACGCGAGGGTACGCTTCACATATTTCACCTGGACTCGCCCGCTAAACTGAGCGTGGTAGAAACCGTGAAGACCGAGTTTGGGGCGAAGACGATGGGCCTCGATTCAAAGACCCATAATCTGTACCTGACGACAGCCGACTTCAACCCCCCGCCTGCACCCACCGACAAACAGCCCAATCCGCAGCCAACCCCGATTCCAGGGACGTTTCGTCTTCTGATCTACGGGCGCTGAAGCGGCGGCTAAGACGCCAATTGCTTCGCCTTGCGGCTTTCCAAGTCAGTTGGCCGCAGTTCGAGGGTTCAAATCGCGGGCTCGCAACCGCCATTATCTGCAACTTTGGCGGCTGGCGGCGTGAGGTTGTTAGAACCGCACGACCGCGCGATTGGGCCGGTCAAGATTCGTCACGATGAACCC
>Ga0066710_100007682_pt1 | contig 10349 bp, 10 predicted proteins | sample GraSoiAngelo_159_FD_79666 | JGI IMG/M metagenome (GOLD analysis project Ga0066710, IMG submission 79666) | Grasslands soil microbial communities from the Angelo Coastal Reserve, California, USA - 14_1009_16_40cm | ecosystem: Environmental > Terrestrial > Soil > Grasslands | place: USA...
GACTTACTTCTTTAGATTCGCAGCAAGAAAAACGGCGGTCCGGCTCCATGCATCAGCGGCGTCGGCGGGTCGGTATCCGTCTTTGTTGTTGGGATTCTCAAAGGCATGGCCGGCGTCGTCGTAGATCTTGATGTCGATTTTCTTGCCTAACTGATCGAGCGCCGCGCCGAACTTTTTCACATCGTCGGGCGGGATGCCGTGATCTTGGCCGCCAAACAGGCCGAGGATGGGCGCGTTGATTTTCTTCAGTGCCTCAGTGTCAGTGGCGAGATGCCCATAGTTGATGACGGCTGCGGCCAGAGTGGGCTCCTGAAGCGCCACGTCGAGCGAGTAGCCTCCGCCCATGCACCAGCCAATCGATGCGATGCGGTCTTTCTTGACGTTCGGTTGCGCCGAGAGAAATGCGAAGGCGGAGTGCAGGTCGCGCTTGGCGCGGTCTTCGGGGACTCCGCGCATGATTTCGTGGGCCATGTCCGGCGTGGTTGCTACTTTGCCGCGATACAGATCGACGGCCAGAGCGACGTAGCCTTGGTCCGCGAGCTTCGAGGCCTGGTCCTTGACCCATTCGTTGAGTCCCCACCATTCGTGGATCACGATGATCGCGGGGAATGGGCCTTTGCCTGGAGGCGTGTAGAGCACGCCTTGCACGGTTTCGTCGCCGCTTTTGTAGGAGACGGTCTTGGAATCGGCGGCGAAAGAGCTAACAAAGAGCAAAACAATCCACGGCAGGCAGAGTGTCTTCATGATTTTTCACCCCCTCGAAAAAGGTATAAACCGAGACCACGAACAGGAGCAGGAAATCTGTCATCAGGCCGCGCATTCCGAGGGAATACACCCAGCTTTGCCGCTCCCCTACAGTTAGACATCCGTGGTCCACCACAAGGAAAATCAGGCAAACGCGAAGGAGTCTTCCGCTTGTCATAATTCAAGTTCCATGTACATCGCGCCCGCAATCGGATTGGCGCGATAGGGCGCGATCTCTTTGAATCCTAGCTTGCGATACATCGCGACGGCGTCTTTCATCACGGGCTCGACGGTATCCAGACGCATGCGGCTGTAGCCGATCTGGCGGGCTTCCGTCGTGATGCTTTCGGCGAGTATGCGGCCCAGGCCTCTGCCGCGAAACTGCGGACGTAAGTAGAGTCGCTTCATCTCGCAGATTTCCGGTTCGAGTTTGTGCAGGGCGACGCACCCGGCTGTTTGGCTTTCCAGATCTGCCAGCATAAGGCGGCCGTCAGGCGGGGCGTAGTCACCGGGAAGTTCGGCGAGTTCCTTATCAAAGTTCTGAAAGCAGAGGCTAAAGCCGAGGGACTTTGCGTATTCGAGAAATAGTTCGCGCGCCTGGACAATTTGAGCCGGCGTTTCTGCTTGGGCAAGCGAAAAACCTTTTACCGCCGAGGGCGCAGAGAATGCCGGGGAAGATTGGGGATCTGTCGGTCTGGACGACTCGGTATTCATTACTATTCTCTGCGTGGTCGGCGTGGTCGGCGCATTCGGCGGTAAGTTTCAGCTTATCCCATCAGCATTCCGCCGTTTACACTCAGCACGTGGCCCGTGATGTACGACGCTTCATCCGAAGCGAGAAAGGTCACGGCGCTGGCCACATCTTCAGGCGATCCCACGCGGCCGAGCGGGATCTGCTCCACGGCATTCTCTTTGAACTCATTGCCCAGGGTCGCCGTCATGGGGGTTTCGATGAAGCCGGGAGCCACCGCGTTGCAGGTAATGTGGCGCGAGCCGACCTCACGGGCAATGGCCATGGTTAGGCCGATGAGTCCCGCTTTTGAGGCGGCGTAATTCGCCTGACCGGCTTGTCCCATCTGGCCGAAGACGCTAGTGATGTTGATGATGCGTCCCCAGCGTTGTTTGAGCATGGAGCCAATGACCTGCTGGATGCAGAGATAAGGGGCAGTGAGGTTCGTCTGCAACACGGCGTCCCAGTCGGAGCGTTTCATCCGCATGACGAGCTGGTCGCGGGTGATGCCGGCATTGTTGACCAGGATGTCGATCTTGCCGAACTGGGCGATGGCTGCCTTGATAGCAGACTTGATTTGCTCTTCGTCGCAAACATCGAGGGCGAAGGCGGCTGCCTTGCCGTTGGCAGCGGTGATCTCATTCACCAGTTCGTTCAGCTTGTTCTGATTGCGCGCGGCCACGGCTACGGCTGCTCCTGCGGCGGCGAGCTTGAGCGCGCAAGCGCGTCCGATACCCTGCGATGCGCCCGTGACCAAGGCCACTCGTCCTGAAAGGGACATGCGTTCTCTCCCTCTTCGCTTCAGCGGCTAAAGCCGCGTTTGATTTTGCGTCTTACGGTGCGGCTTGAAGCCGCGCCCTTTCAAAACAACGTCGCGAATTCGAGGCGAATTATACCTGCGACTGGTTCTATTCTGCGCGCCGCAACGGCCAGATCAGAACCTCTTGCCGCCGAGAAAAATGTAGGAGCGGCCGCGTGGCGGGCAGGAAAACGTCATCGGCACCGGCGACCGTGTTGATCTCAATCTCTGCCTCCGCATCTTGCAGCGGCCATGGCGGATGATGGATATCGCAGCGATAGACCTGTTCCCCACGCGTGGTGTAGAGGCAGTACCGTTCAGTGAGCCAGTGCTCCAGAGAACTCTTGTCGCGGGCTCGGACCTCACTGGTAGACCGGTAGTATCCGCGAAACTCGACATCAGCTGCTTCGCGGCGTGAGTAGTAGTGTATCACTCCCTCTCGTTGCTGCCAAGTCATAGTCGCGTAGATATAGGGCAGGTGATAGAACTTGCGGGCCGCCCAGACCGCAGGGCGGTTCCCCGCGTCAAGACTGAAGAAGTACACGCCGGGCCTGCCGGCGAACGTTACATAGGTACGCACGTTCAACTCCGGAAAGCGGGAAAGGCCGGGCAGCGGTGGCAGTCCACGCGCACGAATGCCGCTCATGCTAAAAGGGACGACCCCGACCCAGCAGTGGCCATCGTAAGTATCGAGTACGAGTTGCGCTGGGATAAGCGGGCGAAGTGCGGTCGGCAGCAGCGGCCAGTGGGCGAAGAGCAGATCGTGCCAGAGTTGCTTCATGATCCAGGGGCCGGCTGGGAGTGGCCAGGGACGATGCGACACTGACCGGAGGGTTGCATCCATGACTATGAGTTTAGCCGTGGATGCATGAATCAGCCGAGTATCGGGCCCTACGCTTATGCGACAGAACGAGTCGACCTTCGCTCGACCGGACAGCCGGGGGCGGCTGTCCCCACATTTTGATTACCGGCTGCCCTTCCACGACTCCACTCTCGGGCCAGTATCTTCCGTCTAACGCATTGCGCCGATCTTCACTTGCGAAGTAACATGCGGACACTCCCATGGATCATACTTTAAGGAACGAAGTCATCTCCATGCCCCTGTCTTCGAACCAGCACTCTTCCGATCAAAAGGCTGCGGAACTACAACATCGCTCGCCGCAAAAGGCCGGCACGGGGGACGCACCCACGCTCGTTGAAAAAGCAGAACCTGATGCGTTGTCCACCGAAGTCTTCGCTGTTTTCGGTGTCGAGCCCGAAATGCAGGCTTACGCGATGGCCAAATACTCGCGCTCGGCGCTCTCGATGAAGGAGTCGCTGCGCGAGATCAGCCAGCAAAAGGCGGAGAAATTTCTCAATACTTTCTACTTCCAGTACGGACACCGCTCGATTGCCGACCTTGCGCACATTGCGCTGGCAGTCGAGCGGCTTTCAATCCTTGCGGCCATCGAACTCGCTGATGAGCAGCGATGGGATGGGCAGGAACGCTCCACCCGCTACCAGGATTTCAAGAAGAGTGGATACTACACGCCGGACTTTGGCGCCGATGACGCCGCGCGCAAACTCTACCGCGAGACTGTAGATTTTCTGTTCGACGAGTACGAAGAGCTATCGGCGATCATGACGCAGCACCTGATTAACATCACGCCTAAGCCCGCCGACATGAAGCAGGAGGCGTACGAGCGCACGCTGAAGGCGCGGGCGTTTGACATCACGCGCTATCTTCTGCCGCTCGCCACCAACACGTCACTAGGTGAGATCGTCAACGCGCGCACGCTGGAGATGCAGGTGGCGCATCTGCTCTCGCACACGCATAAGGAAGTGAGAAGTCTGGGCGAGTCGCTGAAAAAAGCGGCAACGTCGGCGGCGTACAACGTCAAGGCCGAGTCGTTGCGTGGCCTGGTGGAGCAGATTCGAGCGGTGGACGCGGAACTGGGTGCGCGGGCCGAGCAGGAATTGCTGCGGGAAGTGCGGGTCGCTCCGACGCTGGTGAAGTATGCCGATCCCAATGCTTATGAGATCGAAACGCGGTGCGAATTGCGGCAGGCGGCGCGGGAATTGATGAAGAGCGAGCCGATGGCGCCGTCGAAGGCGATTGTCGATCTGCTTGACGAAGAGCCGCTTGAGGTTGAGATCGCCACTACTCTGCTGTACGAACATTCGCATCATTCATATCGACAGCTGCGGCAGGCGCTGCAGGTTTCGGGGGAGCGATACCGGCGGGAGATCATCGACCTGGGGCTTCGCCATCGCGGCAAGCACGATGAAATGCTGCGCGGATTCCGGGCAGGACAGCAGTTCCGTTTCGACATCCTGATGGACACGGGCGGATTCCGCGACATGCACCGCCATCGCCGCTGCATTCAGGTGATGCAGGGATTCACCAAGCAGCACGGGTACGAGATGCTGATGGACATGGACGACGCAGGCGTGCGTACGCGCTACGAAGCTGCCATGCGGCGGGTGCAGACCGCAGTTGAGACTCTGGCCAGGGGCAGTGAGCCCGAAGCGGAAGAGAATTCGCAGTACGCGATTCCGCTGGCGTTCAGGAAGCGCGCGCTGTTCAAGATGGACTTTGCAGAAGCGGTGTACATCTCCGAGTTGAGGACTACACCGGCGGGGCACGTTTCCTACCGCAATGTGGCGTATGCGATGTATGAGGCAGTGGCGCGGAAGTATCCCGTGCTGGCCAAGTATTTTCGGGTGCATGATGTGACGGCGCCGGTGGATTTGCTGCAGAGGTAGCGAATTCGCATGCAGCCCCTCTCTTCCCTGTCATTCTGAGCGAAGCGACGGAGCCATGTAATTTGCTGACAACTGCATAGGTCCTTCGGTCCGCAGAGAGCGCGGACCTCAGGATGACAAGGCAGTGACAGTGAGGCGGCACCTGTGGCTGCCCGAGTCGCAGACTCGTTCGCCCGATTCGGGACGGATTTCCACCGTAATTATCTTGATTCGCCTTTTCTTCGCTTCAATCTGTATGTATAATCCGGCAAGACTGATTCTGACAGTTCACAAGGAGTCTCATTCCTATGGCGGACGAGCGGGGCAAGGCAATCGACCTGGCGGTTTCACAGATCGAAAAGCAGTTTGGTAAAGGCTCGATCATGCGGCTGGGGTCGAAGGAAGCCATCGTTCCCATCTCGGTGATCCCGACTGGCTCGATCTCGTTTGACGCGGCTTTGGGCGTGGGTGGATTCCCCCGCGGACGCGTGGTCGAAGTCTTTGGGCCGGAGTCCTCGGGCAAGACGACCATCACGCTGCAGGTGATTGCAGAGGCGCAGAAGACCGGCGGCATGGCGGCATTCGTCGACGCCGAACACGCCCTTGACCCGGCCTACGCCAAGAAGCTGGGTGTGGATGTTGACAACTTGCTGGTCTCGCAGCCCGATTATGGCGAGCAGGCGCTAGAGATCACCGAGGCGCTGGTGCGCTCGAACGCCATCGATGTGCTGGTCGTCGATTCGGTAGCCGCGCTCGTTCCCAAGGCGGAACTTGATGGAGAAATGGGCGACAGCCACATGGGCCTGCAGGCGCGCCTGATGTCGCAGGCGCTGCGCAAGCTGACGGGAACGGTTTCCAAGTCGCGAACGTGCCTGATCTTCATCAACCAGATTCGCGAGAAGATCGGCGTGATGTTCGGCAATCCGGAAACGACTACCGGCGGACGCGCGCTGAAATTCTATTCGTCGGTGCGCGTGGATATTCGCCGCATCGCGGCCATTAAAGAAGGTGACGTGGTCACCGGCTCGCGTACCAAGGTCAAAGTGGTGAAGAATAAAGTCGCGGCTCCCTTTCGCGAGGCTGAGTTCGACATTCTTTACGGCGAGGGCATCTCGCGCGAAGGCGATCTGCTCGACATTGCGGTGAACAACAATCTCCTCGAAAAATCCGGCTCGTGGTTCAGCTACAAAGGCGAGCGCATCGGCCAGGGCCGCGAAAATGCCCGCCAGTTCCTCAAAGACAACAAAGACACCATGGCCAAGCTGGATGCCGAAGTGCGCAAGGCTTTGGGGCTGGCTCAGTCGCAGCCGCAAGCTGCGACTGAGGCGCCCGCTTCCGCGCCGGCGACGCAAGGGGCACGAGTCACGACCATGCCGACGGGCACGGAGTCAGTGAAGGCTCCGATTGCGGCGGCGCGGCGGTAGAGCTTTGCTTATGTGGGACAGCCGCCCTCGGCTGTCCGGCCCGGCAAAGCCGGGCAACCTGCTTCCAGTGGCGAGACAGCGGTCGAGCTTCGCTCGACCGGACAGCCGAGGCGGCTGTCCCCACATAATTCGATAAGTCCCTTCGGAGCCGCAATACTCTTCAATTGCCTTCCTTGCTCTCGCCCGCATAAAATCTCTAGTTACCCGGACGGCCATCCTGAGAGGACTATTGATTAAGGGCAGCGCGATCTATCCCGGTTCGTTTGATCCGCCCACCAACGGGCATCTCGACCTCATACAGCGGGGCAGCAAGATTTTTGAGGAGCTAGTGGTCGCGATTCTGCGCAACTCGGAGAAGAGTCCGATGTTCAGCGTGGCCGAGCGGCTGGAGATGCTGCGGGCGCTTACCGAAGACATGAAAAACGTCCGGCTGGATACTTTTGACGGGCTCATGGTCGAGTACGCCAAATCGATTGATGCGACTTGCGTGTTGCGCGGCATTCGCGCCATCAGCGACTATGAATATGAACTGCAGATGGCGCTCATGAATCGCAAACTCGAGCCTACGCTGGAAACGGTTTTCATGATGCCGGCGGACAAGTACTCGTATGTCAGCTCGCGCCTGGTGCGCGAGGTCGCGCAAGCTGGAGGACCGGTGAAAGGCCTGGTACCGGAGGTGGTCGAGCACAAGCTGCGCGAGAAGCTTGAACCTGCCTATAAGCTGCAAGGTGCAAGATTGATGGAAGTCTCGAAGAAAAGGAAACGAAAAGCATGACCACTGCGACCGCGGAAGCGCTAAAACTCACTGAACGCATCAACCGCATTGAACCTTCCGCCACCATGGCTGTCGTGGCCGAGGCTGACAAGCTGCGCAGCCAGGGCATCGACGTGGTCGATTTTGGCGCTGGCGAGCCGCATTTTCCGACACCGCAGCACATCAAGGATGCGGCGATCGCCGCCATTGAGGGTAACTTCACCAAGTACACGGCGGTGGCGGGGACGGCCGAGCTGCGCGATGCCATCGTGCATCGGCACGCAGGGGATTTCGCTTCCGACTACCGCCGCGAGGAAGTGATTGCTTCGGTGGGCGGCAAGCATGCGCTGTTCAATGCGATTCAGGTTCTGGTGGATCACGGCGATGAAGTGATTCTGCCCGTGCCGTACTGGGTTTCGTTCAAGGACATCATTCGCTACGCCGGTGGAAACTGCGTACTGCTCCATGCCGACGAGTCGCGAGGCTTCCGCGTCACCGCCGAAATGGTGGCTGCGCTGATCACATCGCGGACCAAGGCGATCATTCTGAATTCGCCGTCGAATCCTTCGGGCGCAGTCATGAGTCCGCAGGACATGACGGAGGTGATCCGTCTGGCGCACCAGCGTGGAATTTGGGTGCTTTCCGACGAGTGCTATGTCTACTTGAATTACACGGGCAAGAATTTCTCGGTCGGTTCGCTGCGCGAGTTCAAGGAGCGGTTTGTGGTTCTCGGTTCGCTGTCGAAGACGTACGCCATGACCGGGTGGCGTCTGGGATACGCGCTGGCTCCGGCCCCGGTCGTCAGCGCGATGGCCAAGCTGCAGAGCCAGTCGACTTCGAATCCGACGTCGATCGTGCAAAAGGCCGCCGTCGCGGCGTTGAAAGGCCCGCAGGAGTGCGTCGAGCAGATGCGGCGCGAGTACATCACACTGCGCGACCATGTGGTGAAGGGTCTGAGGGCCATTCGTGGGATTACTTGCACGCTGCCTGAGGGTGCGTTCTACGCGTACCCCAATGTGTCCTCGTTTCTGGGACGCAGTGGGGTGAAGTCGGCATCAGACGTGGCCGGGAAACTCTTGCGCGAGGCTCACGTGGCAACGGTTCCGGGCGAGGGGTTCGGCACCAGCGATCACATTCGAGTGTCGTACGCAACCTCGAAAGCGGAATTGGATCGCGGTCTGGAGCGTATGCGGAAATTTTTCGCGGCTCGGTAAGGCAGTCAGTCTGGACTGAATCACTAGGATCTACGGCTGATTGAAGGGGGCGACCGAGGCCGTTCTGCGAGCGGCCTCTTTTTGTGTAACCGATCATGGAAGAGTTGTATCCACTGCTGATGCTCGCAGGCTTCGACCCGCGCCCGTGGGGCACGCACGATCTCTCTCCTATTTATCCCAACCACAAATTCGAGGAGAAGATTGGCGAGGCGTGGCTGACCGGCGACGAATGCAAAGTGGCAAACGGGCCATTCACCGGCAAGAGTCTCTCGCAGTTGAGTGAGCAGCATCGCCGCGACCTGGTCGGCGAGGCCGCCCGCGACGACCGCCGCTTCCCACTTTTGCTTAAGTTTCTGTTCCCACACGAGAAGCTCTCGGTGCAAGTTCATCCCGATGACGAGCAGGCCCGTCGCGTAGGCCAGCCGTGGGGGAAAACCGAGTGCTGGTATGTGGCCCAGGCTGCACCCGGAGCCCAGATCGCTCTCGGATTGAAGCCCGGCGTCACGGCGGGTCAACTGGAACAGGCGATTCAGGAAAAGCACGCGGAAGATCTTCTCAACTGGCTAAATGTTTACGTGGGAGACATGATTTATGTTGCGGGCGGAACCGTGCACACGTTGGGACCTGGTTCAGTTATCCTCGAAACACAACAGCAATCCGACACTACCTACCGCCTATATGATTACGAACGCCCGCGTGAGCTGCACTTGAAGGACGGTCTCGCCGCGGTCAAAGAGAAAGTTGCGTCCGGGAAGGTGATTCGGCCCGCGCCGGTGCAACTGGGCGGCCATAACCGCCGTGCTCCGCTGGTGGCTGCTCCTTATTTTGTCGTCGACATGTTCGAGACGAAAGAGGCGCTTGAACTTTCCACGCGCGACGATTCCGGCCGCAGCTCAGTGCAGATTCTGGTGGCGGTGGAAGGATGCGGCGTAGTTGAGCCTCCGGGAATGGAGCCGGTTACACTGGCCAAGGGAGACGCCGTGGTGGTCCCGGCGAGCTTGGAGAAATTCGGAGTGCGTCCGCAGTGGACGCTTGAGTTTTTGCGCGCGTACGTCCCGGGAAAGCCGCTGCCGGAGCCGCAGACGAGGATATAGTCCCACTTGTTGGGGGGGGGCGGTTTGATTCCACAGACCTATCCCCGGTGCAGCCGTATCCCAAGAATGACCGCGACAAAGCACAAGAAATTATTGGCGAACAAGTTCAGCACAAATGCACTGAATCTCTCCTGGTGCCAGTAGGCCATGCTTTCATCGGCGAATGCGGAGAACGTTGTAAACGCTCCACAGAATCCGCCATCAATAATCTCCAACGGTCGTGTTCGTGGTCTGCTGTCCATGTGAGGACATACCCCACAACGGCGCATCCGACTACGTTGACGATGAGAGTTCCATATGGGAAACCGTGGTGATGGGACAATTCCGAGGAAAAGTGAGTAATTAGAAACCGGGCGATTGCGCCGATGATAGCACCGGCTGCCACACATAAAATGCTTGCTAGCATGATGATCTCCTTGGTAGGAGTCATCAGCCCGATTTGGGGCGGTTAATGGCGAACTCCATCGCCACATGGATTTTAGCAGAGTGCCTCTGAGTTTCTGAACTTGCCTTTGCTTGTCAATCTGCGTAGTCTGCAAAAATCTGTGGCTAAGAATCCAAATTTCTATCCCGTAATTCTTGCCGGAGGCCGTGGCACCCGCTTCTGGCCGCTAAGCCGCAAGAAGCGTGCCAAGCAACTGCTCGCGCTCGACGGCAAACAGACCATGATTCAGCAGACCGTCTCGCGTCTGCTTCCCCTGGCGCCCGCGAAAAAGTTCTGGGTCATCACCAACGAAGATCTTCGCCCCGCAATCCTGAAGCAGCTTCCGAAACTGCCAGACAAACAAGTACTGGCCGAGCCCGCGGGGCGCAACACCGCTCCCGCCATTGGACTCGCTGCATTTCTTCTGTTGCGCGAGAATCCC
>Ga0066710_100007683_pt1 | contig 10348 bp, 12 predicted proteins | sample GraSoiAngelo_159_FD_79666 | JGI IMG/M metagenome (GOLD analysis project Ga0066710, IMG submission 79666) | Grasslands soil microbial communities from the Angelo Coastal Reserve, California, USA - 14_1009_16_40cm | ecosystem: Environmental > Terrestrial > Soil > Grasslands | place: USA...
GACGTCGGAAAGTCATGCTGGGCAAGAGGACTCCGCAACCTGGAAGGAACGGCAAGCCATTATAGCCAACGTGGCGCGCGCCCGCGCGCGGTGGGGCTGCTATAATCCGCTTCCCTGAAAGGACCCCCGATGATTGATCTGCGCAGCGACACGGTGACTCGCCCCACCGCGGCCATGCGCAAGGCCATGGCCGAAGCCGAAGTGGGAGACGATGTCTACCGGGAGGACCCCACCGTTCGCCGGTTGGAGGACGAGGCGGCACTGCTCCTGGGGAAGGAAGCCGCCCTCTTCGTCCCCACCGGAAGCATGGGGAACGAAGTGGCGGTCATGGTCCACGCCCCTCCCGGCGAGGAGGTCATCCTTGACGCGAACTGTCACATCATGAACTACGAGCTCGGGGCCATGGCAACCTTCGCGGGCGTCATGCCGCGCCCTGTCCCGGGAGAGCGAGGCTTCCCCACGGCCGAACAGGTGGAGGGGGCCATCCGGTCTCCCATCTACTACAACTGTCGGGCCCGGCTGCTCTGCCTCGAGAACACTCACAACATGGCGGGGGGAGGAATCTATCCACCGGAGCGCTTTAGAGAGGTGGTGGAGACCGCGCGTCGTCGCGGCCTGACGGTGCACCTCGACGGGGCGCGCCTGTTCAACGCCTCGGTGGCGTCCGGGGTCCCGCTCCGCACGCTGGCGGAAGGCGCCGACTCGGTCATGGTGACCCTCTCCAAGGGTCTCGCTGCACCGGCTGGATCGCTGCTGGCGGGGAGCAGAGAGTTCATTCAGGAAGCGATCCGAACTCGCAAGCGCATGGGAGGGGGCATGCGGCAGGTGGGAATCCTCGCCGCGGCGGGAATCGTGGCCCTGGGGACCATGATCGACCGGCTGGCCGAAGATCATATCCATGCGAAGCTGCTGGCGCAGCGTCTCGCCGAGATTCCGGGCTTCCAAATCGACCCCGCGGAGGTGGAGACCAACATCGTCATTCTCCGTACCACGCGGCTCCCCGCCACCCTGGTGGCTGAGCGCTTCAAAGCCGAGGGGGTCCTGTGCTTGTCCATCGCCTCCGACCGGTTGCGCCTAGTCACCCACCTGGACGTTTCCCGCGCCCAAATCCTCCAGGCGGCCGCTGCCGCCGGCCGCGTGGCCTCAGCCTGATCTTCCTTTCTTGACGCATTTCGAGATGCTGCGATAAGATTCTCCAAAATCTGGCTTTAGAGTCAATTTCGGAGAGCGGCTTGGATTTTTCATTCGGCGAGGAACAACAGCTTACCCGCAAGATGGTGCGCGAGTTCGCGGTCACCGAGATCGCCCCCCGAAGCGCCCACCTCGACGAAACCCAGGAATTTCCCTTCGACCTGTTCAAGAAGCTGGCGGAGCTGGGGCTGACGGGCGTGACGTTTCCTGCGGAGTACGGCGGCGCCGGGATGAGCATGGTGGACTATTCCATCATTCTGGAGGAGATCGCCTGTGTCGATCCCGGGATCTGCCTGTCGGTGGCGGCCCACAACGGCCTGCCTTGCAACCACATCTACCTGGAGGGCTCGGAAGAGCAAAAACGCCAGTACTTGGTGCCCATGGCCCGGGGGGAGAAGCTAGGCACCTGGAGTCTCACGGAACCCACGGCAGGGAGCGACGCGGGGGGCACTCGGACCCGGGCGGAGAGACAGGGGGATCACTTCATCCTCAATGGCTCGAAGACCTTCGCCACTCACGGCTCGGTCGCCGACATCGCGGTGGTCTTCGCCGTCACCGATCCCGGAGCGGGCAAGCACGGAGGGATTTCCGCCTTCATCCTGGAGAAGGGGATGCCGGGGTTCAGGCCGGGCAAGCGCGAGAATAAAATGGGTTGCCGTGCCTCGGACACCGCGGAACTGGTGATGGAGAACTGCAAGGTCCATCAATCGCAGATGCTCGGACAGGAAGGGGCGGGTTTGCGAGGGGCGCTGCGGGTCCTCGACTCGGGTCGAATCGGAATCGCCTCCATGGCGGTTGGGACGGCGCGGGGGGCTTTCGAGGCGGCTCTGAGCTACTCCAAGCAGCGGCAGCAATTCGGCAAGAGCATCAGCGAATTCCAGGCCATCCAGTGGATGCTGGCCGATTCAGCCACCGAGATCGAGGCAGCCAGGTTGCTCACCCTGCGAGCGGCGCATTTGAAGGACCAGGGGAAGGAGATTAACCTGGCCGCCTCCATGGCCAAGCTTTACGCTTCGGAGGTGGCGGTGCGAGTCACCGATAAGGCGATTCAAATCCACGGCGGCTACGGCTATGTGAAAGAATACCCGGTGGAGAAGCTCCATCGGGACGCCAAGCTCACTACCATCGGTGAGGGGACCTCCGAGATTCAGCGCCTGATTATTGCCCGGCGCATACTGGAGGCGGTCTGAGCGCCGTGGCTTCCGTCCAGCCCCTCGTGAGGCAGCTTTTTTCCGGAGACCCGCGGGCCCTGGCCCGAAGTATCTCCCTGGTGGAAGAGGAGAGCACCCAAGGGCGCGCCATCCTCAAAGCCATCTACCCGAGAACGGGCCGCGCCCTGGTGCTGGGAATCACCGGACCCCCCGGCGCCGGGAAGAGCAGTCTCGTGAGCCGGATGGTAGGGGGGTGGCGAAAACGGGGCGAGAAGGTAGGGATTATCGCGGTGGACCCCTCCTCCGCGTTCTCCGGGGGCGCCATCCTTGGAGATCGGATCCGCATGCAGGAACACTGTCTCGATCCCGGTGTCTTCATCCGAAGCATGGCGACCCGAGGCCATTTCGGCGGAGTTTCGCGCGCCTGCCGCGATGTGGTCGACCTGCTGGATGCCGGCGGGTACCGGGTCATTTTCATCGAAACGGTGGGAGTGGGCCAGGACGAGGTGGAGGTGGTCCAGATTGCCGACCTGGTCCTGGTGGTCCTCCCACCGGGATTGGGGGACGACATTCAGACCATCAAGGCGGGGATTCTGGAGATTGCCGACCTGTTCGTGATCAACAAGGCGGATCGGGAAGGGGCGGATCGGTTGGCATCGGAGCTCTCGGCCATGCTGGCCCTCTCACCCGATCATGGGATGGCCAAGAGCCCCATTCTTAAGACCGTGGCCACCACGGGACAGGGGATCCCCGAGCTGATGCAGGCGGTGGATCAGGGGCGGAGACAGAAGGGAAGAACCGCCAGCCGGGAAGAACGGGAGAAGGAGCGGAGCCGGGAGCGGTTCCTGGAGTTGTTCCGAGAGGGGCTTTACCGTAGGGCACGAGAGGCTTGCCTGGCGCGGGACGAAGTGGAGGCCATCGCCGAGGACCTGGCGACTCGCCGGCGCGATCCCTACAGCGCGGCCGAGGAAGTGCTGGGCCGTGTCCGGTTCGCCGAGCCGCGGCGCCGGGTCCCCTCCAATGGGAGACGACGATGATCCACCGTCTGGATCATGTGGGGGTAGCGGTCAGGCAGGTGGCCGATCGTCTCCCCTTCTACCGCGACCTCCTCGGACTGCCCCTCGAGGGTATCGAGGAAGTGCCGGGGGAGAAGGTGAAGATCGCCGTCTTGGGCCGCGGCGCGGGAAGGGTGGAGTTGCTGGAGCCCACGGAGGAGGATTCGCCGGTGGGAAGGTTTCTGCAGCAGCGTGGTGAGGGAATCCACCACCTTTGCTTCCTGGTGGATTCGCTGGAGGAGACCTGCCGGCTCCTGAGCGGCGCCGGCTACCGGCTGGTAGGCGGGGTGCGGGTGGGATCCGAAGGGACACGCATCGCCTTTCTCCATCCGAAGGATACGGGGGGGGTGCTCGTCGAGCTGCGGCAAGCGCCGGGGGTAATGCCTTGAACAAGGTAATCTCCGGAGCACGGGAAGCGGTGGAGCGCATACCCGACGGGGCTACGATCCTGATGGGGGGGTTCGGCCTGTGCGGCATCCCTGAAAACCTCATCGCCGCCCTGAGGGACAAGGGAACGAAACATCTCATCGTAGCCAGCAACAACGCAGGAGTCGACGATTTCGGTATCGGCATCCTCCTGCGGTCGCGCCAGGTGAAGAAGATGATTTCCACCTACGTTGGAGAGAACGACACTTTCGAGCGGCTTTGTCTTTCGGGGGAGCTGGAGGTGGAGCTGGTTCCGCAGGGGACTTTCGCCGAACGGCTCCGGGCCGGGGGTTCGGGGATTCCCGCTTTCTATACTCCCACGGGCGTGGGGACGCTGGTGGCGACGGGAAAGGAGGTCCGGGAATTCGACCGCCGTCTTTATCTTCTGGAAAAGGCGCTTCGGGGTGACTTCGCCTTCGTGAAGGCATGGAGAGGGGACCGATTGGGGAACCTCGTCTACCGAAAGACCGCACGCAATTTCAATCCACTCATGGCCGCCGCCGCCGACACCACCATTGCCGAGGTGGAGCAGTTGGTCGAGCCGGGGTCACTGGATCCCGACACCGTCATCACCCCTGGCATTTACGTGGACGCCATCTTCCAGGGCACCAACTATGAAAAGCGAATCGAGCAGAGAACGCATCGTCCGAAGGGCGGCGCTGGAGCTTAGGGACGGCTTCTACGTCAATCTGGGGATCGGGATGCCCACCCTGGTGGCCAACTACATCCCCCGGGGGATGACCGTCATTCTCCAATCCGAGAACGGATTGCTGGGGATCGGACCCTTTCCCGAAGTAGGGGAAGAGGATCCAGATCTCATCAACGCCGGCAAGCAGACCATCACGGAGATTCCCGGAGCGGCCTACTTCCACTCCGCCGATTCCTTCGCCATGATTCGGGGCGGGCACGTGGACCTCACGGTGCTCGGAGGGATGGAGGTGGACCAGGAAGGAAACCTGGCCAACTGGATGGTGCCGGGCAAGATGGTCAAGGGGATGGGAGGGGCGATGGATCTGGTTGCGGGGGCCCGAAGGGTGGTGGTGATGATGACCCACGTTACGAAGGAGGGGGAGCCGAAGATTCTGCAGAAATGTCGCCTTCCCCTCACCGGCGCTCGCGTCGTCCAACGCATCATCAGCGATTTGGCCGTGATGGATGTGACGCCCGCCGGCCTGGTCCTGGCGGAGATCGCTCCCGGGGTCACCGTCGAGCAAGTGCGCCAGGCCACCGAGGCGGAGCTGAAGGTGGATCCGGAAACGCTGAAAACCGTGATGGTTTGAGGCATCCTCCATGTTTCGTGTGGATCGCATTCGCCCCGACGCGGTAGTTATCCTCTATCTGAAGGATCCCAAGGAGCGCTTCTGGGGGGTCATGCGCTCCCTGGACTCCACGGGCACCTCCGTGCTGGGTGTGGACCTGATGGCCTTCGACGACTGGCTTCAACATTTGGGTGAATCGGGGCCTGCGCAGATTACGCCGTCTCTGGTATTCTACCCGCTCGCTCGCGTCGAGAAAATCCTTCTGGACATGCCTTCGGGGGAAATTCCTTCGCTGGTGGAGAGATTCGAGGCGAGGACGGGCCGGAGTCTTCACGGTTACCTGGGGCTGGAGGAAATGCATTAGCCGTATGCCTATGTTCTGCCCGGCCTGCCAGACCAAGATGGAAGCCACCACCGACCCCCGGGGCGGCGGGCGGAAACACTATTCCTGCCCCCGCTGTGAGGGAGAGTATGTGGTTCCGGCCCGAAGCCTTCCCGAAGGGGAGAAAATCGACGCGGCAGAGCCGGCACCCGCGCCCGGGCCGGGGGAGACGACGATCCCGGGCTTCACGGTGGCGGGGATCCCGGGAGGGGAATGGCAGATCCCGGAGGAGCTGCGCTTCTCCCTGAAGGTGCTGGAAGGGACGGAATCCGGAAAAGTGTTCGAAGTGACCCGCAGCCGGATCACCGTAGGCCGGGAGGAAGGAGAGATTCTTCTGGGGGATCCTCTCGTCTCGCGGAAGCACGCCGCCTTCGAGATTTACGGCTCCCAGCACATCGTGGTGAAGGATCTGGCCAGCACCAACGGCACCTATCTCAACGGCCGTCTCATCGCCTATTCCAAGGTGAACAACGGCGACAAGATCCGCATGGGCTCCACGCTGATCGAGGCGGTCATCCAGATTGACGGATGACGGGCTCGGTCACGGGAACCTTCTCGCTGCGCTGTAGGGAATATACCGCCACGCGATCCTTGCCTTCCCCTTTAGCTCGGTACATCGCCTGATCGGCCCGCTTCACCAGGTCTTCGACGTTGCCGTCGAAATCCGTCGGGTAGGTGGCCACTCCGACGCTGGCCGTGGCACGTATCCCGGGCAGAGAGAGGGAGAGGGCCTGGATTCCTTGACGAATCCTCTCCGCCGTGGCCCGCGCAGCCTCCACGTCCACCAGCGGCAGCAGAACGCAAAACTCGTCGCCACCCCACCGGCACGCGATGTCCGATCCTCGCAGGCTCTGCCCGATGGCGTCGGCCGCGAGCCGCAGGAAGCGATCGCCGATGTTGTGCCCGTGCCGGTCGTTGATCTCCTTGAAGGAGTCAAGATCCAGCATCAGTACGCCGAAGGGGGTCCGGTAGCGCTGGGCGCGAGTCCGTTCGTCGGCCAGCCGCTGCAAGAAGTGGTGGCGCAGGTAGAGTCCCGTGAGCTGATCCCGGGTGGCCAGCTGGTAGTGCCGCGCATTCTCGATGGCCACTGCCGCCTGCTGTGCGATGGTCGTGAGCACGGAGAGGCGATCGATGTCGAATTTTCCTGCGGCGGATTCCACCACCCCCATCACTCCTGTGGCTTTTCGTTCCACCACCAGAGGAACCATGAGGATGGAGCGGATCGTGGGGTCGTGGGTGATGGGCGGAAAGGGCAGGTTCCGCCCCTCCGCGAGAAGGTCATGGATCATGAGCGGACGCAGCGTTCTCAGTGTCCAGTCCACGAATCCACGTCCAACCGGCAGACGCTCCTCGGCGCGCAAGCCTTCGTCGCGATAAACGAACCGGGAGATGATTTCGTGCTTCTCGGGGTCGGACATGGCGATGAAGAATGTGCCCGAGGGAAAAACCTGCCTGCAGTGACGCGCCACCACGGCGCTGACCATGGCGGGGTCCAAGCTCGAGCTGACCTCCTTGCCGATGGAATTGAGGGCCGCGAGCTCCGCGGTGCGATCACTCAAGCTCTGGTTCACGCGACGAACTCCCTCTTCGACCCGGTTCAGATGGTGGAACAGGTAGCTCACCAGAAGGAGCGACACCCCCAAGCAGAGAAACGCTGCCGGCCCAGAGTTCACGTACAGGGAGATGAGAGAAAGCACTAGGGGGATGGTGAACACTTCAAACGGCGAGATGTAGAAGAGGTGATAACGGGCGAATTCCAGGGCCGAGCCTCCGCGCTGGTGCACGGCCAGGGAGAGAAGGACCAGGTTCAGCAGGTTCAGGGCCACGAACATGCTCACCACGGCCAGGGTATTCCACCAGGTCAGGCGAGAGAAGCTCCAGAGCCCGCGCAGAGTCGACGCCAAAACCTCCCCGACCGCCAAGGTGAAGAAGAGGACGCCGGCGTTCAAACAGGTAAGGGCAAGACCCGGCCGCGTCGCAGGGGCTTCCCCGCGGCTCAGGAGAATTCCGAGCAGGACGGCCCCGATCCCCACCGCATTGGGAAGGGGCGGCGGGAGCACGGCCAGGGCGGCGATAATAAAGACATAATCCATCGACATCCGCGCGCGGGGACGGATGGCGAACGGGAAGCGCCACGCGGTGCCGATCAGGAGCGCAAAGAGCGTGACGAACCATGCGTGGGTGGGCAACAGGTCGCCACTCTCACGGAGGGAGGCCCCGGCCACGCACAAACCTCCCAGACCTAGAAGCAGGGCATAGGCGGTGAAGGCGGCGCGCTCCGGGGAATCCTTCCCCGTCATTTGGCGGTCTCCTGACAGAGATGCACTCCGGGACAATATAGGGAAGCGTCGGGATCGGGGCAAGGGAAGCAGGCCGAACCGTTAACGGGTGTCCGGTTTTCACACACGCCTATGCATTGACAGTGCGAAAAGGCCTCCGATAAGATGCCAAAAGCCTTCGCCCGAGCCTGCGGGAGGGCCAGCGGGAGAGGGACCTTTGGCCAGGATTCCCGACAGCTACACGCTTCTGGTGGTCCCTCTAGACCCGACTTTCTCCTTCGTGCTTACGGACTTGATCCACTTCTACCTGAAACTCTACCGTATCTCGCGACCGGCATCGGCCTCGCTGCGCCGGGCCATGGATCGCGTGGTGGAGAAGCTGCCGAAGAGCCCAGGGATCGCTCGCCTAAGTCTCAAGACCTCCGGCAGCAATCTCCGCCTAACCCTGCGAGTGTCCCGACATCGACTCAGCGCGTCCCGCTTGAAACCGCTCCTGCGAAACCTGCCGTCCGCAGTGAAGACCAGCCTTCGAGCCGGACCAGCGGGTGCTATTCTCTCCCTCAGCGTGCCGATTCTGGGAAAGCGTTGAAGCCAGAAGCGGGGGCAGGAATCTGCCTGGTCCTGGGGGCCGGCGGATTCCGCGGTCTCGCGCATGCCGGTGTGCTACGCGCGCTGCGGCGGGCCGGAATTCCCATCGACTCTGTCATTGGTGCCAGCATCGGCGGACTGGTGGCCTGCTTTTACGCAGGATTGGGCTACGAGCCCGACGAGATTGTTCGCCTGCTCTCGATGCTGAGCACCCCGCGGCTTTTTGCCATGGGCCTTCTCCTCCGCCGGCAGTCGCTCCTCTTGGGCGAAGGTTCTCCGGCGCTGGCAACCCTTCGAGAAGAGTTGGATCGCCTCCGCCATCTGGACCTTGAGCGGCTCCACTTCGGACTTCGAGTCCTCGGAGTGTTGGCGCTGGATCTCTCGACCGGCGGGGAGGTATTCGCGTGCACGGGTGGCGACTGCCCCGTGCCCGCGGGAAGGGCGGCCCTGGGGGGTGCCTCCATCCCGGGGCTCTTTCCCTGGGTCACCTGGAAGTCGGGCGGGCGGACCTACCGGCTCATCGACGGCGGCTTCAGTCACTCGGTACCGGTCGAGCGGGCCTTCGAGCCACCCTTTTCGGCGGAGAAGGTTCTGGCGGTCGACCTCCAGGTGATCCGGGGCTTCCGGGAGTGGAAGACGGGGCGCTGGGACAGGCTCCAGGAAAGATACGGCCCGCGTCTCATCCGGCTGTGCCCTCGCGTGGAGGAGATCGGAGCGATATTCTTCCGTCCCGACCAGGCCACGGATCTGGTGAGGGCGGGGGAAGAGGCGGCACTGGAGTGGGCTGGGGCTTTGTGCTAGGCTTTGCGCCGTTTTTGGCCAAGCCCATGAGACGGGAGGCTGCATTGGAACAGGCCAGGGTAGGGGTGATTGGAGGGAGCGGCCTCTACCAGATGCACGGGCTTGCGTCCGTAAAGTCGGTCACCGTGGAAACGCCGTTTGGCGCCCCCTCCGACCCGTACCGCGTAGGGGAACTGCATGGCATGACGGTGGCTTTCCTCGCACGGCACGGCGAAGGACACCGGATTCTGCCTTCCGAAATCAACTTCCGCGCCAACATTTACGGTTTCAAATCCTTGGGGGTGGAGCGAATCATCTCCGTCTCCGCCGTGGGGAGCCTGCGGAAAGAGATCGCGCCGCTGGATGTCGTGGTGCCCGATCAGTTCATCGACCGTACGCGGAGTCGGATCTCGACTTTTTTTGGAGAAGGAGTGGTGGCGCACGTGGCCTTCGCGGATCCCGTCTGCCCGGACCTCGCCCGGGTCCTGGCGCAGGCGGCCCGCAACGCCGGAGCCAAGGTGCACGAAGGAGGCACTTACGTCTGCATGGAAGGCCCCGCCTTCTCCACCCGAGCCGAGTCCCACCTCTATCGGAGCTGGAGTGCTTCGATCATCGGCATGACCAATCTGCAGGAAGCAAAGCTGGCCCGGGAAGCTGAGATCTGCTATGCGACTCTGGCCATGGCCACGGACTATGACTGTTGGCATGAAGACGAGGAGCCTGTGGGGGTCGAGATGGTCGTGGGCCGCCTGAGACAGAATGCCGAGACGGCGCAGCGGGCCATCGCCGCCGCGGTAATGGGCCTCGCCGGCCCCCGGACCTGCCCCTGCGCCACGGCGCTCCAGAACGCCATTCTCACGGACCCGGCTCGGATCCCTGAGGTGACTCGCCGCAGGCTTGACCTGATCCTGGGGCGGTATCTTCAAAAGTAGGGAGGCGAGGGTGTCCATTCTGGTGGTGGGCTCGGTAGCGTTCGACACGATTGAGACGCCGGCTGGACGGGCTGACGGGGTGCTGGGGGGATCGGCCAGCTATTTTTCGGTGGCTGCCTCATTCTTCGCGCCGGTCCATCTGGTGGCGGTGGTCGGCCAGGACTTCACCGAGGAGCACGTCCGGATCTTCCGCGACCGGGAGATCGATACGTCGGGCCTCTCGCACCTGCCCGGCAACACCTTCCATTGGAGCGGTGTCTACGGAGACGACATCAACCAGCGCACGACTCTCGCCACGGAGCTCA
>Ga0066710_100007684_pt1 | contig 10348 bp, 5 predicted proteins | sample GraSoiAngelo_159_FD_79666 | JGI IMG/M metagenome (GOLD analysis project Ga0066710, IMG submission 79666) | Grasslands soil microbial communities from the Angelo Coastal Reserve, California, USA - 14_1009_16_40cm | ecosystem: Environmental > Terrestrial > Soil > Grasslands | place: USA...
AGCAAGAAGGGGTTTTCGCAACCGATCGTTTACAGTTTGGCGTTGCGTTTCGCAGCTTGATAAGGCCAGGTGTTATCCGCGATCGACCGTGTTCTTACCGATCCGGCTAAGGGAGCACCGCTTATGCAACAGGTGCACGGGCCAAAGTGTCTAGCTCGACGACCTGGGCACCGGCCTTGACGGCTAACTCTGCCAAACGCCTGTGATGGGTGAAGAAAAGCACTTGCGTTCGTTTAGCCAAATCGCCGATCACCTGCAGCGCTGCTGATGCGCGTGCATCGTCACTGTTGATGAGGATGTCATCAAAGATCACAGGGCAAGGTGCCACGGTTTCCACGTGGTGCTCGATGGCAGCCAGTCGCAATGAAAGATACAGTTGATCGCGAGTGCCGTCGCTCAACCCTTGGACTTCTACGTGTTCGCCGTTCTGTCGGATCGCGACCAGGACCGGCTTGTCATCATCTCCAAAATCGGTGGTTAGGCCGCGATATTCTTCGCTAGTGAGACTTGCAAACAGCTCGCTCGCGCGATTCAGAACGGGTCCCTGACGTTTCTGGCGAAACGATTCGATGGCTCGCTGAAGCACTTCCGACGCGAGTCGCAGCCGCAGATATTGCGCGACTGCCGGACGAATTCTCGCCAGCGCATCCTCAGCTTTCTGTGCCTGAAGCGCCGATTGCTCGCTCCCTTCGAGGAGCTCAAATTCCTGCAACAGCCTCCCATACTCGCTACCAGTCTTGAAAACTTCATCTTGAAGAGACTTCTGACGTTCTTCACGCGCAGAGATTTCCGACTTGAGCACGTCCAATTCGTATACGGATGCTTCCTCCTCGATCTGTTTTAGATCGGAAAGGGCGTTTCGCTCGATAAGCCCCGTCGCGATGCGATCATATTCCTCTTGCTTGTCTGCCTTTTGTTCGGCTTTGCTGATAATGATCTCTAGTTGTTGGTCGTCTTCACTCTGAGCAAGCTGTCGTAGCTTCTGCAAAGTGGCCGCCGCAGCTTGAGCCTTACCCCTGCAGCTTGCTATCAGTAGCTCGTCCGCTGCGTTCTGCGCTTCCAGGGTATTGCGTTCAGTTTCGGCTTTGCCGGTTTCCACATATCGCACGTGCAACTCTGCCGCTGCAGCTTGCGGAGCAAGGCAAGCAAGAGCCGGGTCGATGATCCCGACAAGTCGAGAAGTATTTCTTTCAAACTCCTCGATGTTGTCGCCGATGCGTTTCACGCGATGCTGCAAGCGTTCGGCCTCCTTGAGGTGACCGAAGGCATTCTCGAGAACTGCAAGCGCCTGTGCCACCTGAGCGGGAGTGCTGCCTTCCTGCAGAAGCAGTGCATTCACGAACGGTGCCCATTTCCCCGACCAGTCCAATAGTTTGCTGTTGCATTCCTGGAGCTTCGCGCGTCGCTTTTCGAGCGCCAGCAACTGCTTTCGCCGACGAAGGTCAGCAATCAGTCGTCTTTCTTCCTCGACCTGTTTGGCAAAGGCTTGCGCGATCTTGAGCAATACGGCCAGCGAGTTGGCCCGACTCTCGGTCCGTGATCCCAGATCGGTCAAACAGCCGTTAATCTGAGCGGCTGCTGCTAGGGTGAGCTCCCGCAGCAGACGAAGATCGTTCTCTTTCTCCCGACGCTGTTCGAGCAGGTCGAGGATAGTTTGCCGTGACTGCATCCACTCTCTCATCTCAGCAGGTGATAGGGGCTCCGAGCCAAGTCCCCTCCAGGCGGAGGCCCAGCGCTTATGTAGTTCCGTTTCGACGATTTCCAATTCGGCGAGTTCGTGTTCCGTCGTGTGCTGTTCTGCATGCGCCGCCTCAATTTCCTTCAAGAGGCGGCCGTGAATGGCGACATCCTTGGCGTGGATAAAGCGCAGGTCGGCAATCTCGTCGGAGCGGCGAAGGTGTTGGATGAAAGATTCAGGCAGAGGCGTCGATGAATTCGATTTTTTCTGTGCTTCTTCGCTCGTAAGAGTTTTGTCGAACGCTGATGCACGAATCAATTGCCACAGGTCATCACGTCGGCCTCGGATATCCGCTAGGTCACCCTCGCCTACTTTCCCGACCTTCACACTCAAGCGTTCAAACTCTGCTTCCGTCTTGCGAATCGTGTCCCGAACGTGGGAAAGTCGGGCGCTCAAATCGCGACGTTTGTTTTCGTTAATCTCCCAATCTCGGGCATATTCGTCAATGGTTGCTGGTAGGGGTAACTTGAGTGCTTCAAGCTTCTCTAGGCTTCCTGACCAGAGCCCCAAAGCGTCGAGCTCTCGGTTCACCTGGGTCGTGAAGCGTTTGATATCGGAGTTCAGTCGAACCATCGCATTATCCGCATCTCCCAACGATTTCGCTTGCTCGATGGTAGCGATGAGCAGCACGGGATCGGGCGGCTCAGGGTGGAGCGCCAGCTCGTCGTCGATCCTCTCCTCCTCTTGCTCGCGGGCACGTAGTTGTTCTTCGGCTTGCTCCAACGCCGTGGTAAGGCGTGCATGTTCTGTGATCAGGGACAGGATTTCCGCCTTGCGACTATATGTGCTCCTTAATTCCTCAGCATCGGAAATCGGACGCTTGCGCCAGATTTCCTTCCATTCCACTTCAGCAAGTCGAATAGCCTCGTCGCGCTCGGCCACTCGCTTGGGCCTGTCGCTCACGCCGCGAATGTAATCGCTAATTCCAGCATTCAGTTCCTCAATCTCCTTGGCGTGTGATTTGAAGACAGTGCTGAGAGGAAGCGCCTGGATGCGTTCTTTTCGCTGTGCAATCTGTTCACTGAGTGCTTGGTTCTGGCTGCTTGAGCTTGCGAGCGCCGCCACTGCGTCATCGCGTATCCTGCGTGTGCCGGCCGGCAAAGCAGCGACAGAGTCGAAGGCAAGAAGCGCCGCTCGCAGATCCTGCAGTCGAGCTATATCCGGCTTATTCCCAGCTATTCGGCGCAGCTTTATTAATTGCTGCTGCAACGTTTGAGCTTCCCCCTTCAGTGTTTCGTGATTTTGCTTTGTCCGGTCGAGTTCTGCCTGTTTTTCTTTCACTGCTGCTGCGGAGATCGCGAGTCTTCGAGTCTCAGCCCGGGCATGCCTGTATTCTTCTAGCGCGATGCCAATCACCTTGGTGCGCGACTTGGGAGAAAACAGTTCCTTAGCTTCGTTGTCAATTGCTTCGAGCACTTTTCTAAGATCCAGCAGGCCAGCGGCCTGGAACAGTGCACTGCCAACGTCGCCCCTTCCACGCAGCAGTTGTTCGCCTCCTTCACGCAAACGTTCATGATTCAATCCAAAAAATTGCTCAAATCGTTCTCGGTCCAGTTCTCGCAGGAAGGCGCGTAAGACCCCTTCCTGGATCTGGGACTCTTCGATGTTCAGAAGGGTTCCGCTTGTCCCCTTACGACGACGAAAGGAAAGGATCTGGTCACCGTTCGAAATGGTCGCTCCGATTCGCAGCTCGGACCCTTTACAGCTATGGACGTCCGGGGTCCTGGGCGGCACTCCGAAGAGGAGCGCAGAAATTCCTCTTAGGAGCGTTGACTTGCCGGCTTCATTGTCCCCATAAACCACGTGATAATCCGGCTGTCTAGGCGGAAGCTCGATCTCGCGATTGGAAAAATGTCCGAAACGAATGACGTCGATCCGATCGATTCTCATAAGGGCTCCATAGCGGAGATCCGCGAGAGCAGCACTCCTTCAGCTTCTTCAATCGCCGTGCTGAGCGTGAGAGCATCCAGCTTCAGTGGCTGCGGCCCCTCCCCCAATTCGTTTGGGAGTTTGTTCTGCAGTTCTGCGATCGCAGCTACGCTTGCCAGACTAGCGGGGTCCTGACGAAACGTTGCGATGATTCTGAGAACTTCTCCAATGGGGTCGTCACGCCTAAATAACTCGTCTCTGTTCCGGTGTGGCAAGGTTGCAACTTGCACGCGTTCGACCCACAACTGACCATTGCCACATTCATTCGCAAGGCTGATCACCTCGTTCCGAACCTGTTCAAGGTCGCGGCTAAGCTCGGCGTGAGCATTAGTAGTTCCTGAAATACGCAAACGCACGGCAGCAACGCGGTCTTTACTTCGCAAAAGCAAAGCTTCAAGCCGTGTTCGAAGCGCTTCGTAAACGTCGTCGGCTGTTTGACAAGCAGACGCGTCGATCTCTTCCTCCACCCACGGCACAACCGAAGTCGAGATTGTCTCGATAGAAATCGTTCCGGTCTCGGAAACCGTCACTAGTTCGCAGCTCTTTTCTCCCTGCTCTTTTCCATGGCGGCCCTGAATGTTGCCTGGATAGACGATGTAAGGATCTGTGCAGAGAATTTGTCGATTGTGTACATGGCCAAGAGCCCAGTATTGGTATCCCTTGTTCTTCAGCGTTTCGAACGAACAGGGTGCGTAGTTCGCATGTTCGGAGATGCCGGTAAGATTTGTGTGCAGGACCCCAATGTTGAAGAAACCGGAAACAGGCTGCGGATAATTGGTGGCCAGATCCTCTGTAATTTCGGGTGTGGCAAAACTCTGGCCATGTATTGCAACGCGCAAGGCCTCATTCGAAAAGGTTTGTGGCTCGCTGGCACGAAAGATGTGGACGTTGCGCGGAGGCCGAAGCTGCTTAATTAGTTTGCTGGCGGCATCGTGGTTTCCGTAAATGAGATAAACATCGATGCCAGCATCTTTTAGTCGGGTCATCTGCTTGTTGAAAAACAGCGCCGATTCAAAGCTCTTGAGTCCCGTGTCATAGAGATCGCCCGCAATGATGAAGAAATCCACTTTCTCCATAAGGGCGGTGTCCAACACCTTCTCGAAGGCGCGCCGGGTTGCATTGCGAATCTCACTCGCTGGAGCGCCCGGATACTGGGCTAAACCCTGAAGTGGTGTATCCAGGTGCACGTCCGCGCAGTGGATAAATTTCATTAAATGGGGACCCCCTCGCCGCTGCCTCATTGCTGGAATTCGTCCACCGACCGAGCACGCGAACGCAGTTTTTCTTGGGCGGATTGGGCTGTCACAAGTCCATTGAGAAACGGAGTCTATCCCGCTACTTTGGACTTTGTCAACCAAAGCTATCGGCATCGCGAGAGCCAAGCCTGCGGCTCAGCAGGACCGACCGCTATAGGTTGGCTGAAGCTTTGGTAGGGGTCGCAATCGAAGACCGCCCGCTGGCAATTGGGCTGGACCTACATACGATGTCAATCCCCGGAGGAAGCGAGGGAGGAAGGGTCCCAGCCCATCCATGGTCATCTTGGTCGGGCTATTGTTGACAGTCGCCTTCTGATCCGGAGGACTATTGGTAAGGCAACATCGTGCGGAACCGACGCATCTACCACGGAAAAAGGATCTTTTCGGAATCTTCCCCAGGAACAAAGTCACACCGTCAGTGATGTGATATCCTAGAGGTTGCGGAGCCCTCGCCGGGCATGTCAACTCGACGCGACCCGATGATGAAAAGAATTTTCATTGCTTTATTTGGTTTCTTCTTTCTATTGCTCTTCCTTTGGCACTCAAGGCAGGGTGCCAGCTTAGTTGAAAGCATGGGTGTGGCCGACGACCATTTGCTTCGAGGGAAATATGCCGAAGCCATCCATCTCTACGAAAAACTGGCCGAGAAGAATGATCCCGACGCCAGCTCCGCTCGTGCCGGTCTTTTGCGGGCACTCTTAATCACAGGGCAATATGAGAAGGTCGAAGAACTGGCCAACCGATTCTTAAGCGATCACTCCGAGGAGCCAGTTCTCGCCCTTTTGTTGGGAAAGTCCTGCCGGCTGCGCGGAAAATTTTCGGAGGCGCGTCAAGCTTTCGAAAAGGCGCTTAAAGGCAACTCTTCGATCCACGATGAAGCCCAACTCAATTTGGCTCTCCTTTTTGAAACCATGGGACAAATACCAGAGAGCCGCGCGCATTTTTCCGAAGTTTTCGAACGAGTCATGAGTCATAGTGGCGGTCGGCTGGGCTTGGCGGCCATTGCTGCCAAGCATCTCGAGCGCTTTCGCCAGGCCAATGACTTTTTCAAACAAGCCACTCAAGAAAACCCCCATGATCTCGATCCCTGGATCTGGACGGCTTGGGGAAACCTCCTTCTGGAAAAATATAATCCGGCCGAGGCTGCCTCTGTTTTCGCCGATGTCTTGAAAGTGAATCCCAACCATCCGGAGGCCCTTCTGGGACTGGCTCTCAGCCGCGGCGAAGATCGTGGAGCGGAAGTTCAAGAGCTTTTAAAGAAGGTCTTGGAGATCAATCCTAACTTGGAGGACGCTCATGCCTTGCTGGCGGGGATTGCTCTTGAGTCCGAATCTTTCGACAAAAGCGCCCAAGAGATTGAGAATTGCCTGAGAGTCAATGCCAAATCCTTGAAGGCTCTCTCCCTGAAGGCCACTCTTTATTATGCTCAAGGTCAAGACAAGGAATTTCAGACCCAGATTCAAGAAATCCTCAGCTTCAACTCTCACTTCGGAGAAGTATACCTTGATCTTGCCAACTACTGTGTGACCCAGCGGCTGTATAAAGAATCCACAGAGTTTTTCAAGCGAGCCATTGAAGTCAATCCTCGTCTCTGGACTGCCTATTCAGGGCTGGGCATCAACCTCTTGCGCCTTGGAGAGTTGCAGGCTGCTAAAGAAGTTTTAGACAAGGCATACCAGAATGATCCATTCAATGTATGGACGTTCAATACATTGCATCTCATGGATAGCTATCAGAATTTTGAGACACTCAAGACCACAGACTTTTCTCTACGACTTCATAAAAAAGAATCCAAGCTACTGGAGAATTATGTGCCGGCCTTGTTGGAAGAGGCTTATCAAACCCTCTCATCGAAATTTAAGTTTTACCCCGCCAAGCCTATTTATTTTGAAATGTTCCCTGATCACGAAGACTTTGCGGTGCGCACTCTGGGGGTTCCTGGCTTAGGCGCCCTGGGTGTTTGTTTCGGTCGCGGGGTGGTGATGGATTCTCCCAGTGCTCGCCCCAAGGGTACTTTCAACTGGGGCAGCACTCTCTGGCACGAGTTTGCCCACGTTATTACTCTAGGGATGACCGGCCATCGTGTTCCCCGCTGGTTCACCGAAGGCATTTCTGTCATGGAAGAGCACAAAGCCAGGCCAGGCTGGGGAAACGATTTGACCCTGGAGAACGTCAGGGCCTTGCAAGAGAAGACCCTGCTTCCTATCAACGAACTAAACAGTGGTTTCATTCGACCCAAATTTCCCGGTCAGGTACAACAATCCTATTTCCAGGCAGGACAGGCGTGCGAGTTCATTGAGAAAGAGTTTGGTTTTGCCAAAATCCTGGAGATGCTGCAACTCTTTAAGGCCCGCTATTCCCTGGAACACACGTTGAAACAGGCCTTGAACCTTTCACCTTCGGAATTTGACCAAAGGTTCAACGCTTATCTGGAATCACTCTACGGCAACATCTTGCAGGCGGTCGATTTTAAGATTCTCGAAAGAAAAGAGGTGCTGGAAGATCACTCCAAGCTGGAACATCTCGTGACCGAGCAACCTGACAATTTCTTTGCCAACTTAAAACTGGCGGGCTATTATCGGAAAGAGGGCCAATTAGAAGAAGCCATTGCTTGCTTAAATAAAGCGAAAGCAGTTTTTCCCAGCTACGTTGAAGCCGACAACCCCTATAAGCAACTCAGTGAAATCTACCAGCAGCAGAACCGCCTTGCCGATGCTATCGCCGAGTTGCAGGCCTTGACTCGGAGGAACGATCACGACTTCGATTCCTTAAAACAGTTGGCCCAATGGCTGAATGAAGTCGGTAAGCCAGACGAAGCTCGCAAGGTTTTTCAGGATGCCATGTATGTTCATCCCTTTGAGCAGGAATCTCACCAGCTTCTGGCAGAATTATCTTTCAAACATAAGGATCTGCCTTTGGCCCTGCAGGAATATCGAGCGCTATTGGCGCTTGATCCGACAGACAAAGCAGCCGCCCATTTCAATGTAGCCAACGTGCTATTGCAAATGGGGCAAAAGTCGGAAGCCAAGAAAGAGGTGCTGGCCGCACTGGAAATTGCTCCAGGTTTCGAGCCCGCCCAGGAGCTTTTGCTTAAGGTCGTTGAGTAGAGCGAGCGTTCGGCCCTCTATCATGAGCCGTCAGTTTGTTAAGGTAATTTCCACGAGTTTCTTGCTGAATGCTGATGGCTGATAGCTGAAGGCTGAGAATAGCTGAAGGCTAGGAAACTAAGTTCTCAAGTCCCCGTTTATCCCGAGGTGAATTGAATGCATGCGGACAAAAATGTTGGAGCTGAGCTAGTCAATAATGAAAATGTAACCTTGTCTACAGAAGTGGAACTTCTGGAGAAAATGCAGAAAGCTCATGAACTGATTCTGCGCGAGATTCGCAAAGAGATAGTGGGCCAGGACAGCGTGGTGGAGCAGGTCTTGATTTCTCTGTTTGTCGGAGGCCATTCGATTATTACGGGAGTGCCAGGCCTTGCCAAGACCCTTCTTATTAAGACCGTTGCCAACGTGCTGGACCTAAAATTCAAACGAATCCAGTTTACGCCGGATTTGATGCCGGCCGACATCACCGGAACAGACATTATTGAAGAGGACCACACTACTGGCCACCGTACTCTTGTTTTCGTGAAAGGCCCTATCTTCGCCAATATCCTATTGGCTGACGAGATCAACCGGACACCCCCCAAAACTCAGTCAGCCTTACTGGAGGCCATGCAGGAGTACAGTGTCACCGTGCAGGGAGTTACTTACGAACTGGAGCGCCCGTTTTTCGTTCTGGCGACACAGAATCCCATCGAGTTGGAAGGCACCTATCCTTTGCCTGAGGCCCAACTGGACCGATTTATGTTTGACATCATCATCGAATATCTCTCTGAGAAAGAAGAAATCGAGGTGGTCAACGCAACAACCACCTATCGAGATATTCGTTACGAACGCCTCATCAGTGGTCAGGACATCCTCGATTTTCAAAGGGTGGTGAGAAAGATTCCCGCCGCCGAGTCGGTGACACGCTACGCGGTCAATTTAGCCCGGGCCTCGCGCCCCACAGACAAATCCGCTCCAGATTTCATTAAGGCCTGGGTGAATTACGGGGCCAGTTTAAGAGCCTCCCAATTTCTCATTCTGGGAGGAAAAGCCAGAGCCATTATGCAGGGACGCTATAATGTGTCCATTGATGACATCCGTCATTTGGCCTTACCGGTTTTGCGACACCGCCTCCTGACCAATTTCCACGCGGAATCAGAACAGGTAAACTCAGACCGAATTATTCAAAAATTAATCGAGAGCGTGCCAGCGCCGAAATCGGGGATCTAGCCGGTTTCGGGAGGTTAAAACCTCGATCTGTGAACAACCAAGCGCTTCGCCCTTGATATTCCTGGTAGCCACGATCACCGCGCAGTCTGCGGTGGTCGTGGGCAGTTCGTAACGGAAAGGCCACGGTCAGCAAAAGGCGCCGACCGTAGTCGAAAAAGTTGGCTCAAATGAATTTGATCACACAAGACTCGACCTCATCCGGGCCTAGATTTCTCGATCCTGCCATCCTGTCCAAGATTGGAAACCTCGAATTAGTCGCCAAAACCGTGGTGGAAGGTTTTGTCTCGGGTCTGCACGAGTCGCCCTATCTGGGCTTCAGCGTTGACTTTGCAGAATATCGGCAATACATGCCGGGAGATGATATTCGGCGCATTGATTGGAAGGTGTATGCGAGATCCGATCGCTATTACGTCAAGGAGTATGAAGGCGAAACCAACACCAATGTTTACCTGCTGCTGGATATCAGCGGTTCGATGGGATACAAATCAGGCTCCGTTTCAAAAATGGAATATGCTTCCTACTTGGCCGCTTCCCTGGCCTATTTCGCTCAAAGGCAAAAGGACAGTGTTGGATTAGTAACCTTCGCTGAAAGTTTGGTGGACAAGCTGGCGGCTCGGTGCCGGCTTGGCCATTTGAATAGCCTCCTGCATATCCTGGAGAAGACCAGTCCCAAAGCTAAGACAGAGTTCGGGAGGCCTCTGCAGGCTTTGGCTGAGACTTTTCGACGCCGCGGTATCGTGGTCTTGATTTCTGACCTATACGCCCCTGCAGAAGAGGTCGTCCAAAGTTTGCGACATTTTCGTTTCAAGGGGAACGACATGGTTGTCTTCCATATCCTGGATCCTCAAGAGCAGGAGTTTCAATTTTCCAATGTCTTTCGCATGGAAGATATGGAAACCAGGCGGCAAGTGGTGATGGTCCCTGAGGTGGTCCGTGACGAGTATTTAAGGCTCATGAACCAGCACATCGAAACTTTTAAGAAAGAATGCGGAATCTTAGGCATAGATTATCTCGTGCTGAAAACATCGCGTCCTTTGGACTATGCCCTTTATTCCTATCTTTATACCCGGCAAAAATCCATGTGATGTTCAGATCGTCCCCCATTG
>Ga0066710_100007685_pt1 | contig 10347 bp, 10 predicted proteins | sample GraSoiAngelo_159_FD_79666 | JGI IMG/M metagenome (GOLD analysis project Ga0066710, IMG submission 79666) | Grasslands soil microbial communities from the Angelo Coastal Reserve, California, USA - 14_1009_16_40cm | ecosystem: Environmental > Terrestrial > Soil > Grasslands | place: USA...
ACGGTCCTGCAGCAAGACGAGATCTTGGGTCGCGTCGGCGATGAAGAGTTTGCCTTACTGCTGCCCCGAGCGGGCGCCGATCGAGCAAGCAGCGTCGCGCAGCGAATCATCGCCGTCCTATACGAACCCGTCGACATGGCCGACTTGTTGCTCGATGCGCGAGCGGCGATTGGCATCGCGCTGTTCCCGGGCCATGCCAACGACCCCGCGGAATTGATGCGACGCGCGAAAGTGGCGATGTACCGAGCGCAGCATGTGGTCGGGCAATGCGCCCTTTACAGCGGATGGCTGGATCAAGAGCGCGGCCGCCGTCTGGCCCTCATCGGCGATTTGCGTGGTGCGATCGACCGCAACGAGTTGTTGCTCTACTGCCAACCCAAGGTACAAATCGCCGGGCGACGCCTTTGTGGCGCCGAGGCTTTGGTCCGCTGGCAGCATAAAGAGCACGGCATGGTTTCGCCCACCGAGTTCGTGCAGTTGGCAGAGCAGGCAGGCCTGATCGCTCCGCTGACCGGTTGGGTGCTCGAAGCAGCCTTCAGCCAACGCTATACCTGGCACGAGGAAGGCATCGACCAGCCTCTCGCGGTCAATCTCTCGGTGCGTGATCTGCGCGATCCTAGACTCCTCGATCGGATTCGGGGACTGTTCGCGACCTGGGGCACGCTTCCCGATTGGATGCAGTTCGAGATCACGGAGAGTGCGCTGATGGACGATCCCGATGGTGGCATCGATACCTTGCGCAAGCTCAAAGATCTCGGTGCAGAGCTCGTCGTCGATGATTTCGGAACGGGCTACTCGAGCTTGAGCTATCTGCAACGCATGCCGGTGGACGCCATCAAGATCGATCAGTCGTTTGTCCGGCGCATGAGCGTCGATAAGGATTCGGCGACCATCGTCCGTTCCACCATCGAGCTCAGTCATAGCCTTAAGCTCCAGGCGATTGCCGAAGGCGTCGAGAGCGAAGCGCTCTGGCTGCAGCTTTCCGAGCTAGGCTGCGACATTTGCCAAGGCTATTACGTGGGCAAGCCGCTACTCGCGAATGGATTCCGGGAGTGGGCGAAGCAATCCGCGTGGCAATGAGGCGCAGGAAAGCTACGTGTTAGCCTTTACGCTTCAAATTGTCGGGCACGGCACTTGTGCCCGACGCCTACGCATCATGTCATTCCGAGCAGCGCGAGGAATCTGCTGTCATCGATGTCGTAACAGTGCCGGCCAGGGTCTACCGACTCATGTCGGCTTGGGTCACGACATGGGAACTAAAGAGCAATCGTCCTCGTTTGCCATACCTCAACGCCGATGCCCATCCTAACTGCCACGAGCGATGATCGCCATACGCTGGTGTCGCATTGGGCGAGCGACGCACTTGTCGTTGTCTGCCTGTGCGCGGCGTGGTGCGACACCTGCAATGAGTTCCGCGCAACCTACGGACGCATCGCGCAGTCACGCTCCGGCATGTTGTTCGTTTGGGTCGACATCGAGGACGATAGCGAGGTGTGCGGCGACATCGACGTGGAAAATTTTCCCACGTTGGCGATCTATCGCGGCGATACGTTGCTGCACTTTGGCGTATCGACGCCGCACGAGGGAATCGTCGGGCGCCTGGTCGACGAAATGCACGACCGCACGCAGCGAGCGACCGATGCACCGATGGCGGTCGTCGAGCTGCCACTGGCGCTCAAACAAGGTACATCCGGGTAGCATGCTGCGTGCGGGTGCGCCTTTTCGTCGTAAAGTAGCACGCGAACCCATGCCCGGCGCCAGCCCATACGACCGATCGGCCACCTGCCCAAACAGGAGGAAGCCATGAACGGCAACATGATGCAGATGCCGCTACTGATATCGGCACTGATTCGCCATGCTGACGCCTACCACGGCGACACGGAGATCATCTCGCGACCCGCCGCGGGACAGCTCCATCGTTACACTTACCATGACGCGCATAAACGAGCGAGGCAACTGGCGAATGCGCTCGCGTCGTTGGGGATCAGGCCACCGTCCCGGGTAGGCACGCTCGCGTGGAATACGTATCGCCACTTCGAGGTGTATTTCGCGGTGTCGGGCATGGGAGCCATTCTCAACACCGTCAATCCGCGCTTGTTTCCCGAGCAGATCGAGTACATTGTCAATCATGCGGAGAACGAGGTCATATGCTTCGATCTCGCTTTCGCGCCATTGGTCGAGAAAATCGCGCCGAAGTGCCCCAAGGTGAAGGCGTGGGTTGCATTCACCGACCGCGAGCATCTGCCCCAGAGCGCACTGCAGTTCATCAGCTACGAAGAGCTGGTCGATGCGCACAGCGATAACTTCGAATGGCCGAGCTTCGATGAGAACACGGCAGCGTCGCTATGCTACACCTCGGGTACCACCGGCAAACCCAAAGGGGTTTTATATTCCCACCGCTCCACGCTCTTGCATGCGATGGCCATTTGTATGCCGGACAGCATGGGTCTATCGGCGCGTGAGGTGACCATGCCGGTGACACCGATGTTCCACGTCTTTTCCTGGGGTTTGCCGTATGCCGCTTGCTTGGTCGGCACCAAGCTCGTGCTGCCCGGAGGCCAACTCGATGGTGCCAGCTTATGCGAGCTGTTCGAGAACGAAGGCGTTACCTTCAGCAGTGGCGTGCCGACAGTGTGGCTCGGGTTGCTGCAATATTTGCACGCGCAAGACAAGAAGCTTTCCACGTTGAAGCGCGTTGTCATCGGCGGGTCCGCGTGTCCGCCCGCCATGATCGATCAATTCGCGCAGCATGGCATCGAGGTGATTCATGCTTGGGGCATGACCGAAACAAGCCCGCTAGCGACAGCAAACCATCCCAAGGTGAAGCATCTCGCGCTGTCTGCGCCGGAGCAGCGCAAGCTGCAGACCAAGCAAGGCCGGCCGGTTTTCGGCATCGAGCTGAAAATTGTGGACGCAGAGGGCAGCGAGTTGCCGCGTAATGGCGTTGCCTTTGGCGATTTACTCGTGCGCGGCCCATGGGTCACGGCGCGCTATTTCAAGGCCGAAGGCAATGGGGTGCTGCGCGATGGCTGGTTTCCGACGGGCGATGTGGCCACGCTGGATGCCGATGGCTTCGTTCACATCACCGATCGTTCCAAAGACGTCATCAAATCCGGTGGCGAGTGGATCAGCTCGATCGATATCGAAAATATCGCCGTTGGCCACTCCGCAGGCGTTGAGGCGGCCGTGATCGGCGTCGCCCACCCGAAATGGGCGGAACGGCCGCTGCTCGTCGTCGTGCGCAAAGCGGGCGAGGACCTTAGCCGCGAGCAGATGCTCGCGTTCCTACGCGACAAGATCGCCAAGTGGTGGCTGCCGGACGATGTGGTATTCGTCGACAGCCTGCCTCACACCGCAACCGGCAAATTGTCCAAGCTCACGCTGCGCCAGCAGTTCAAGGATTACCAGTGGCCCAGCCTCGCCGGCGATAAGGAGCGATCGGGCGACGGGATTGGGCACTGATGCGGGGCAGTGGCGTTTATTGGTCGAGACCGCCAATAAAATCCGCCTTGCCGAGCTCGACGCCGTTGTGTCGAAGGATCGCATACGCTGTCGTGACATGAAAGTAGAAGTTCGGCAGCGCGAAGTGGAGTAGGTAGTTCATTCCGGTAAAGCGGTGCGGTTCGCCGCGGATCGGCCGCACGATCTCGCGCGCTTCCGAACCGTCGATTTGCGTCGCGCTGAGCGATGCCACGTAGTCGAGCGCGCGGTCGACACGTGTGATCAGTTCCACGAAATTCTGCTCGTTGTCCTCGAAGGCCGGCGGCTCCATGCCGGCAAGCCGCGCGCCGGTGCCGACCGCAAAAGAGGTGGCGATTTGCACTTGCCGCGTCAACGTAAACATGTCCGGGAACAGCCGCGCGTTCACCAATGCCGATTCGTCGATCTTCTTGGCCTGAGCATGCGCTGCAGCCTTCTCCAGAATGGCTTTCAGATTGGTAAGCATCTTGCGGAACACGGGTATCGCGGCTTGATACATCGAGATCGTCATGGAAGGATCCTCCTTTGCGGGGCCGGCATTGTACCAAGCGTGACCGGGATTACCGACGCTGATCACGTGTTCCGAACGGCGTCAGGGACGCTTGAGAGGGCGAGTTATTGGGCGCCCGGTGGCTTGACCGCCGCCGCCCCTATCAATCCGCCTGCATCTTGCGCAAGAAATCTTCCAGCCGCTTGCCGGCTTCATCGGGAAAGCGCTCCTCCGCGATGCGTATGTCGACCATCCGGTCCAGCCGGAAGTTGCGGAAATCTTGTCGCAGCTGACACCACGCGGCGAGCGTCCACGCGTCGCCCCAAAAATACAGACCCAGGGGCCGCACCAGCCGTCGCGATGGCTGGCCGTTCATGTCCTTGTAATCCAATTCGGCAAAGCGCTGGTCGATAGTCGCGCGGCGCAGCATCTCCAATCGCTCGCCGGGTTTCGGGTCGATAAAAAAACCAGGAGCGAACATGCGCGAGCGCTCGAGCGCAATACGCTTTTCGCTGGGCAGTGCGGCGGCGATCTTGGCAAGCGCCGAACGCGCGCCGGCGGCGAGTCCGGGACCACCCCACGACTCGACGAATCGAGCTCCGATCACGAGTGCATCGATCTCATCGAAGTTGAACATGAGTGGCGGCAGGTCGAACCCCGCGGATCCGGTAGCCAACGCCGGCTTCGCCGTCATGGGCACGCCTTCGGCGCGCCTCATGACTGCATCGAATAAGGTAGATGGCGCCGCAGTGTCGCACCGGGGCGGCGCCTCTGTCGAGCACAGCCGCCTGGATTAGCCCGTGGCGTGGAGGCCGACGCGGTTGCCTTCGCTGTCGGAGCTCCGGCGCACGATGCGTGACGTGCACTCCCGCACAATGTCAGGAGAAAAAATCATGCATGCCAAGGACGCACTTAGCTGGTTCGAGATTCCCGCCGCCGACCTCTCTCGCCACGCGCTTTTACGAGACCGTGTTGAACCGCCCGATGCAGACCGAGACGGACAACGTGCTGTCAGGAGCTTGCTCGCGCTGATGAGCGCCGTGAGCCTTGCCTTGGACAAGCGTCGGGTGTGAAATCATAGATTCAGCCGCCTCCGAACTGGGAGCGCAATATGTCGGAATCTGCTGCGTCCAAGTGGCGCGTGCACGGCGTTCGTGTCGTGCACGCTAATGAGCTCGATACCAACACGCCGCAAACGCCCGGCATGAACCGCGCCGCAGCCATCAATTACGCGCGCGCCGGTGCCGAGAAGCTGTGGGCGGGAACGGTGGTGATCCATCCCAAAGCAAAGACCGGGGCGCATCATCACGGCCCGGTCGAGAGCGTGATCTACGTGGTGAGCGGCAAGGCGCGAATGAGGTGGGGCGATCGCTTGGAATTCATTGCCGAAGCCGGGCCGGGCGATTTCATCTACGTGCCGCCATTCGTGCCACACCAGGAGATCAACGCAAGCGACGATGCACCGCTATCGTGCGTGCTGGTGCGAAGTGGACAGGAACCGGTCGTGGTCAACCTTGATCTGCCCAACGTCGAGCCTAATCCCGAAGAAGTGCATTGGGTCGATAACATCCATCCGGCGCCGAAAGGGTAGTGCGCGGAAAGGCGTTAGAGTCGGACACGTTGTGCCTGACCTACGAAACCTTGGTCAGAGCTGCCTACGCGTTGCTGGCGAGCTTGTCGAGGAACGCTGTGATGCGCCGCGCGTTCGTACCCATGTCGCTCTTGCCGATGCGTGACTCGGAGCGGACATCGACGCGGCTACCGGTGGAGGTGGGCGTGATGCGGACCACCACGTCGTCCTTGAACCCATAAAACAGCGTGCTATCGGTGGCCTCGATGCGCCCTTCGGCCGGCACTGCAGCGATGATCGTCCAGCCCATATCGCGGGCAGTAGCGAGCGCACGCGAAAATGCTTGCTCAGGAGGAACCTTGGTCTCGAGCGGAGCGAGTTGGGGATAGGCCTTGCGCTGCTGGACGGCAACATCCGGCCCCTGGTAGTCAGTGGGGTTGGCAGCGCCGGCGCGCAGGGGCAGCACCGCAACAAATTTCGGCGGATTGCCCGTATCGGTGGTGATGTCGTGGATTGGCGGCAAATGCCGCGCCCGATATTGCATCAGCGCCGGCCAGCCGAAAGCCCCGATAGCTATCACCACGCCGAGTACCGCGAAAGCCAAACCGCGTCGTTCACTGCCGGGTCGTGTTGCGACGGCGCCAGCGAGTGAAATGACCGCGGCAGCGATGGCGAAGTAGGCCGACCACCGCGCGATGCCGAAGCCGACCCGAAGAGGCCACCAGCCCAAGCGATATCCCAGGCCAGAAAGAACGCCAGCCGTAGCGCACAGAATCGCGAGCAGCAACCCGTATTTGGCGAATGCAGATGTTTGGCGAGCCGACCTGTCGTCCATAGGTTGGGCCATATTACAAGGACCAACCACGGCCGCTCTTGGTTCCCATGGGCCGGACCGACGCCCGCGCTCTGGGATTGCGCGGCTTTAGTCGACGCAGGAAAAACTAGCGCACTCGGACGGATCGTCCGCAACGGCATGACCGAAGCTCATGTGCCCGCGGCCGCGCAGCGTCAGCTCCTCGCGCCGCACCGCGAGCTCGCCCTGCCCTTCCACCGTCACGTAGGTGCCATTGGAGCTGTGGTCCACGAGGACGAACTTGTCGCGCCGGCGTTCGATGCGAGCATGCATGCGGGAGGCCTTGCGGTCGCTGATCACCACGTCATTCTGCGGGTCGCGTCCGATAGTTATCGCCGCTGCCGTGGTGCCCAGCGCGAATTGGCGCTCGCCGTGCGTGAGCGTGAGCTGTGCTGCGCGAATCACCGGTCGCGTCGATAGGGCGGTGAGCTCATCTTCCGACTCTTGCCATATCAGCTCGAAGATACCGATGTCGTGTTGCTTGCCCTTGACCGTATGCGCGTCCTGATCGCGGGTGCGCGATTGCAACGCGGGCGAAAGCTCCATCACGGTCTGGGCGGAAGTGAAAATCTGACCCGCTCGGGCGAGGCTCGAGAGGCGCGCGGCAACGGTTACCGAGTCGCCAAAGACATCGCTGCCTTCCTCGATGATGGGACCGAAGTGGAATCCCACGTGGATTGCGAGCGGTGTCCCGCGGCTGGTGCGCCGCGTGGAAATCCGGACTTGCATGTCGGTGGCGGCTCTGGCAGCAGCGTCGGCGCTTGGAAACACGGCCATCACTTCGTCGCCAATGGTCTTCACCACGCGGCCGCCGGCACCCGTGCACACCTTGGCAACGATGTCGAGGCAACCATCGATGGTCGCCAGTGCCTCGGCATCACCCAAGCTTTCGTACAACTTGGAACTGCCGGTGATGTCGGCGAATAGGACAGCCAGGTGCTGGGGATCTTGGGTCATTCCGCGCGGGGCAACGCTATGTAGTGTGCTAAGTCAGAAATTCGCTCGATAGTTCGCGGCGAAATCGAGCGCCATGCTACGTTGCTCGACCTCGCCGTAGCGCAAGCTACGCCTCGGCCTCGCGCCTTGCCTGGAACCGCTCCATTATCGTCGGAACTTCTGACCCAGCACACTGGTGGAGTATAAGGCAAGATAGGACCGTATCGGGACGGCGCGGATTCTGCACTTCGGCAAGCGATTATCCACGTTGACTTGCGAGGGGGTGGGGGCCTAGTATTCCCTGCTCCGCACCGGCGTGGCTCGCGACGGATTCGCGGAGCTTCGAAATGAAAACTTCCTGGATCTGCTTTTGCTTCGGTTGCTATTGGTTAACGGGCGTGGCGCCTTGCCTGGGCGCTGACACCGGCATCCTCACCTTTCTTGATGGTAACGCGCGGCTACTGCGTGGTACTACCTGGTACAAGCCAGTGGAAGGCGCGCGTGTGCAGCAGGGGGATATCATCGACGCTGCCGACGGGGCGCAGGCGCAGATCGAGCTGGCCAACGGCGCAAACCTAAACCTCGTCGGGCCAGCGGCATTGTACGCGGTCTCGCTGCCTTCGCGCGAGGGCAAGCCCTCCGCACCGGCGAACGAGTTCTTCTTGCCGCGTGGATGGCTCAAGTTCGCCACCGGGCCCAACGCCCGGCTGCGCATACGTTCTGCGCTTGCCACCATCGACGCCACTGGCGCTGTGGCCGTGTTACGCGGCGGCGATGCCACGGCGGTGTTCGTCGAAAGCGGCAGCGCCAAGCTTACCGAGCCCGGCAAAGCGAGCGAGGCATCGGCGCGCACGCTAGCGAGTGGTGACTTTGCGACGCGTACGGCAGACAAGCAATTCGCCAGCGCAGGGCGTGCGCCGCAGCCATTCGTCGCGGCGCTGCCGCGGCACTTCATGGATAATCTGTATCCGCGTGCGGCAAAGTTTAAGACGGCGCGGGCAGACTTGGTCGCCGAACGTGAGGTGACCTATGCCGAAGCGGAACCTTGGCTCGCCAGTCCTTATCGTGCCGCATTCATCAAGCGCTTTCAGCCTAGGCTGGCCGACGCTGGCTTTCGCGCGGCGGTAAGCGCCAATGCACAGACTTATCCGGAGTGGAGCGGTGTCGCTCCGAGAGTCGAGCTAGAAAAAGAAAAGGACAAGGAGAAGGAGAAGGAGAAAGAGAAGACTGCCAAGGTCGAGCAAAAGGCGGAAAAGCCGACCGCAGAACCCGAGGGTTTCTTTCAGCGCTTGTTCGGGGGCCAAAAGAAAAAATGATCAGAAACATGACGCTGGTATGGAAGTTCAACGCCGTTCTGCTCGCTATTTTCGCGGTGGGCTTCGCCATTTCGGGCGCCCTCTCGTACGCGGTATTGCACGCGAATGCCCGCGACGAAATTCTGGATAACGCCCGGCTGATGATGGAGTCGGCGCTTTCGTCGCGCAACTACACCAGCGCTCAAATCAAGCCGCTGCTCGAAACCCAGCTCAAGTACACATTTTTGCCGCAGTCGGTGCCGGCATATGCGGCCATCGAGCAATTCAACGATTTGCGCAAGAGATATCCTGACTACGTGTATAAGGAAGCCACACTCAATCCGACCAATCCACGCAACCGCGCGGCCGATTGGGAGGCTGATGTCGTCAATCAATTTCGGCAGACGCAGGGTCGCGCCGAGCTCGTGGGAGAGCGTGATACGCCAACCGGCCGGTCGCTATTTCTCGCTCGCCCCATCCAGATCAAGGAGTCGGCTTGTCTCGCCTGCCACAGCACGCCCGAGGCAGCGCCAAAGACCATGCTCGATCTGTACGGGCCGGCCAACGGCTTCGGCTGGAAGGTCAACGATATTATCGGTGCGCAGATCGTTACGGTCCCAAGCGTAGTGCCGATCCAGCGCGCCAATCACACGTTCAGTATCTTCATGCTTTCGCTAGCGGCGGTACTCGTGATCACGTTTGTCATGCTCAACCTGATGCTGTACTCGATCGTCATCCGGCGTGTGAAGCGACTCGCGAAAATCGCCGACGAAGTGAGTCTTGGCAATCTGGAGGCCGGCGAGTTCGTCACCCGCAGCAAGGACGAAATCGGTGTCCTCACCGAGGCGCTGGCGCGCATGAAAGCGAGCCTGGTGCAGGCAATGAAGATGCTCGAAGAATAAGGTTGATGATGCTAATGGCCCGCCATCCTTAACGCGATCCCTTATGGCAGAGCTCGAGACCATCGGCAAGTACCGCATCGAGCGCGTCCTCGGCAAGGGCGCGATGGGTGTGGTCTATAAGGCGTTCGATCCCGCGATCGAGCGCACGGTGGCGATCAAGACCGTGCGCAAGGAGCTGGTCGATCCCGATCTTGCCGCGCAATTGTTGAGTCGCTTCAAGAATGAGGCGCGGGCGGCCGGGCGTCTGCAGCATCCGAACATCGTCGGGGTGTACGAGTACGGCGAGGAGGGCTTGCTCGCCTATATCGTGATGGAATACGTCGAAGGCACCGGCCTGCGCGAGTTTCTCAACCGCAAGGCAACGTTCGAGTTGGGACAGATCATCGCCATCATGTCGCAGCTGTTGCTGGCACTGGAATTTGCGCACGAACGCGGCATCGTTCACCGCGACATCAAGCCGGCCAATCTGATCCTCACCGCGGACGGCGTGCTCAAAGTTGCCGACTTCGGAATCGCGCGCATCGACACCTCCAACCTCACCATGACCGGCATGGTCATGGGCACGCCTTCCTACATGTCGCCGGAGCAATGCCGGGGAATCGCAACGGACCGTCGCTCCGATCTGTTCAGCGCCGGCGTGGTGCTCTATGAACTTCTCACGGGTGAAAAGCCGTTCGGCGGCGCGGTGGAAACCATTACCTACAAAATCTGCTACGAGGAGCCGCGGCCGCCCTCGCAGATCGCCAAGCTCGAGCTGCCAGCCGACATCGACGACGTCGTCGCCCTAGCGCTTGCCAAAGACGTCGCGGCGCGCTTTCAGA
>Ga0066710_100007687_pt1 | contig 10347 bp, 13 predicted proteins | sample GraSoiAngelo_159_FD_79666 | JGI IMG/M metagenome (GOLD analysis project Ga0066710, IMG submission 79666) | Grasslands soil microbial communities from the Angelo Coastal Reserve, California, USA - 14_1009_16_40cm | ecosystem: Environmental > Terrestrial > Soil > Grasslands | place: USA...
CCGATCTTCCGCAGGAGGGTCCACGATGGCCACTGAGCGCAACCCGCGCACGCAGACGACCCGGCCGCGGAGCGGTCCGGCGCCCACGGAACGGCAGAGGATTCCCTTGCCTCCCCTGCCGCAGTTCCGCGGCGGACCGTCCGCCGCGCGCCCCGCCGTTCCCGAAAGAGACCGCCCCGCTTCGGGAGGCATCGGCCCCGACGAGGCCGACCTGCTCCTCGCCGGGGGCACATCGAGCCCCCTCACTTACGGTGCTCCTGGACCCGGACACGAGGGACGGCCGAACCCGACGCTCGACCCGGCCGGCCCGGTGCGCACCGGGGAAAGCGGGGCCACGGTGCTGAACGATCTGGTGGACGAGATCGAGAGGGGCCTGGAGAAGGAACTGCTGCGACACGCGCCGGGCCCCTCCCTGCCGGCCTACCGGCGTACATTGGGCTGCTCGCTCTCTCCGGCCGGCGAGCCGGGCGCCTCGGCGCCCGCCGGCTCGGGGGCGCGCCGCGGCCCCCGGGAAGGGAGGTGACCCCGTGACCCGCTTCCGACTCGAGGACTTCGCCCTCCTGGAGAAGTCGCCGACCTCGGCCGCGACGCTGCGCGCCAAGATCGGCGAGGTCCTGACCAGCTCCACCACGGCCCGGGCCCGGGTCGAATCGGTCGACCCCCAGACCGGCGAGTACCGCATCGTGCTTCAGGGCCTGATCGATCTCGAGGAAACGCCGTTCGACACGAAGTGACAGCCGCGAAAGGAGGCTCCAGCACATGACCCGTTTCCGCCTGCAAGACCTGCCGACCCTCGAGACGTCGCCCACGTCCCCCGCGACGCTTCGCATGAAGATCGGCGAGCTGTTGATCCACTCGGTGAACGCCGCGGCGCGCGTCGAGATCGTCAACAAGGAGACCGGTGAGTACCGCGTGGTGCTCCAGGGGACCCTGGACCAGGAAGAGCTCAAGTTCGAACGCTGAGCACGCGAACGCCGAGGAGATCGCCGTGTCCGATGAACTGCTCCGCCGGTTCCGCGACAAGATCCAGGGGCGGCCGCCCGGCCGCCGGCGCGGGACCAGCGTCGCGGCCGAGGGCGTGATGGCCGAGAACGCGGGCGTCGCCGAGACATCCGAGGACGATCTCCCGGCCGACTCGATCCGCATCCGTGGCCTCCAGCACGGCGCTTTCCCAGGCATCTCGGATCTCAACCCGCGCTTCCAGCCGGGGCTCCCGCGCGTGCGCCTGACGCTCGACATCGGCCAGGCCCTGCGACGGCGCCTCGCGCCGCTGGAGGAGGGCGAGCGCGAGAGGCTCCTGGCGCTCTGCCCGCGACTGGCGGACCACCTCTGCGGCGGCGGCAGCGACATCCGGCACCTGCTGGGGGAGCCCGCGAACGATCCCGCGGCGAGCGCGGACAGCGCCCCCGCGGAGCCGGACGGCCTCGCGCTGGCCCACCTCATCGAACACGTGGCGATCGAGCTGGTCGTCGCGGCCGGCATCGCGCCGCGCTGCAGCGGTGTCACCTGCGCCTACCGCGATCGGCTGGATCGCTTCGACATCTTCCTCGAATGCGCCGATCCGCACCTGGGCCGCGCCGCGGCCGTCCTGGCCGCGGCCTCGGTGCGCGACCTGCTCAGCGGCCCCGACCGGCTGGAGGTGCACCGCCGCTGTCGCGACCTCCTCCGCCTGCTCGTGGCGACGGGCCGCGCCTCGATCGTGCCGGAGGACGCCGCGATCGCCCTGGGCTGCGGCCTTGCCGGAGCCCGCGAGGCCCTGGAGGCGCTGGCCCGTCTCGGCTTCGTCGATCCGGTTGCCGCCTCCCTCACCTTCAGCTCGTCCACGGGCGTGACGTTCCGGCGGGCGCGCGCCGAGGCCTGACGCCGCGGCGGTGGCGCGTCCGGCGCGCGGGCCAAGGCGTCTGCCTCAGGCGGGCGGCGGCCCCTCGGTGATCGGCCGGATCTTTTCGGTGAGGTCGAGGTAGGTGCGCAGGGCGCTGCCGGACTGCCGGAACGATTCGCGGAAGAGGCGGGCGATCTCCTTGCGGTCGAGGACGCCGGCGCGGTAGGCGTCGTAGATCTGCTGGCCCAGGAAGTACCCCAGCTCGTGGATCAGGACGTTCGCCCGCTTCGGCTCGGAGCGGATCCCCGCCAGGATCTCCTCCGGCACCTCGTCGTAGCCCTCGTAGCTCCGCTCGAACTTCTTGTGCAGCAGGATGAAGTTGATGATCGCGTTGAACTCCTCGTAGCCGTAGCGCGTGCTCTTCTCGATGGTCTCCCGATCCTTGCGGTAATACTGGTAGAACTCGGTTTCGAAGAAGTGGTTGCGCTCGGGATCGATGAGCTTCGAGCCGAAGAACCCCAGGGCCTCTTCCATCACGCCGCTGTAGAACAGGTCGTGCTGGGGCATCTGCCGCGGCGCCTCGTTGTAGATCTCTCCCTTGAGCACGAGGTTCACGAAGTGCGCCGCCTCCTCTCCCGCGTGTACCATGTTGAACTGGCCGATGATGATGGCGTTGATGCGCGGGACGTAGCACGATCCGTGCCCGGTGACGTGCGCCAGGATGTCCTCCACTTCCTCGCCGGAAAAGCGGTGGCCGCGCAGGAGCCGCCTCAGGTCGGCGAGGTCCATCCCCGAGTAGACCTCGGGATAGAGGTCGACCAGGAAGTCGCGCCCCCGGCCGTTGCGGCGGACGGAGCGCGCGTACTTGTCCACCCGCAGGAAGCGCAGGACGGTGTCGATGATGCTGTACACGGTCGATGTGAGGTCGACGCCCTCCTCGTCCTCCGCGTCCGCCTTCCAGCGCTCGATGGCGCGCCGGTAGGCCTCGTACTTGGCGATCGGGCTGGCGTTGAAGTGGCAGAAACGGTCCGGGCCGAGCGTCACGACATCGACGTTGGTCAGCCCGCGCTCGACCACCTGCCAGTAGATCTCTTCGAGGTTCTGCAGGACGACCACGCCGCGCCTTTCGAGGCCCCTCTTCTTGAGGTAGTCGGTGACTTTGCGGGGCAGATGGTTGCGCGCCAGGTGCGACTCGCCGAACAGCACCACGACCTTGGCCTCGGGGCGGCGCTCGATGATGTCGGCGACGCGCGCGGCGGCGTGCGCGTCGCGCTTGCGGATGAAGCGGAAGCCCCTGCGAGGCTCGCTGTCGATCCCGAAGACGTCGACGCGGCGCGCGCGCGCGGCCTCGAAGAGCGCGCGAAAGGCGTTCCAGTCGTAGCCCCAATCGAGGTCGTAGCGGATCCCCTTGAGGAACTCGGCCTCCGTGACCTCCCCTCGCAGGTAGCGGTCGAGGATCCTCTGGTGCCGGCCGTACACCATCTCCAGGCAGAGCACCACCTCGCGCGAGCGCGAGGCGATCTCGCCGAGCAGGCGCGCCGCGAACTCCTGCGACGCGGGCAGGGCGTGGTAGTCGCCGATGTAGATGATGTCGGCCTTGTAGCAGGCGATGGTGAGGTCGTCGAAGGAGGAGATGCCTTCGAGGCGGCTGAACTCGTCGTGGAATTCGCGGATGTAGGCCCGGCGGCTGTTCCGGTCGACGCCGCGTATCTCTTTCTGGAGCCGGGCGACCGTCGCCCTCTGGAAGGCGATGTCGTCTTTCAGCTGCGGGGATACCGGAGGAAGGGGGGCACTCTGCATGGCCGGCTGGATACGGTCCGGAGACCCGCCCCCCATGTCCTTTGGGCGGGGTCGGTGCGGTGGCGAGCGACCGTACCGTCACTCTCCTCTACTTCGCGTCCTTGTCCTTCTTCTCCTCCTGGCCGTCATGCAAGGCGTCCTTGAACGATCGGATGCCCTGACCGAGCCCGCGGGCCAACTCCGGGATCCTCTTTCCCCCGAAGATCAGCAGCAGGATGATGAAGATCAACAACAGTTCAGGAACGCCTATCGAGCCCATGACCTCACCTCCCGAGCATCTTAGACCGCATCCGGCGCACTGTCAATTCGCCGGGAGCGCGGGGTCCGGCGGCGGAAGGATGACGCGCCGGTTCCCCTCCCGGCGCGTGATGCGTTGCGCGTCGAAGTGCTCCAGGAGCGGGATGGCGTTCTTGCGGCTCGTTCCGCTCAGGTCCTTGAACTCCGAGATGTCGATCACCGGGCTGGTGGCCCGCTTCTCCCACAGCCGTCGCTTGAGCGCGTCGAGCGCGTCGGCGTGGAACACCTTGCCGTCCTGGATGCGCACCAGGCGGCCGCGGCCGAGGAGCAGGTGGAAGAGCTTCTCCGCCTGGCGGGCTTCGGCCTTCAGATCGGCCACCACCGCATCGAGCTCGGGGGGATTGACCCCGGCGGTCTTGAAGCGCACCTCGATGCGCTCCATGAGCGCCGCCTCCGGGGCCGACAGCCTGACCTGGTGCGTGGAGAGCGCGACCCGGTCCTTCTCGAGCCTCACGGTTCCGCGGCCCGCCAATTCCGCCAGGATGGAGCGGAACACGTCCGTATGGCTCCGGGCGAAGATTTTCGTGCGCAGCTCCTCCCGCGCCAACCCCTCTTTGAGCGGCTCGCGACGATGGTAATCCTGGAGCGCCGCCACGACCCGGCGGACCAGGTCCTGGTGCTCCGGGCCGGCCAGGTAGCGGCGCGGGCTCGTCGGGAGGAGCACCACGTCCGCACGCTGCACCGATTCCGCAAGCGCCCGGGCGCTCTCCTCCGGGTCGAAGCCGGTCAAGGAGCGCAGGGTCGGATCGTCGAGGCCCTCGGCGCCGGCCTCCTCGATCAGGACCCGCAGACGGGCCGCGGGGGATGCATCGGCGAGCCTTGCGAAACGCTCGCGGTTCCCCGGCGCCGTGGCGCGCAGCTTCGGCGGCCGGTTGTGCAGGATGCTGCCTCCGCCGAGCGTGCGCGGGGGCGAATAGCGGCGCAGGATGAAGCGGTCGCCCGGAACGGTCGTGACCGGCTTCTCGAGCCGCAGCTGGGCGAAGGATCGGCCCCCCGGAGGGACGGCGCGCCCTTCCACCAGCTTGACACGCGCCATTGCCTCGAGAGTCCCATGATGGAAGCGCACGCGCGACATGTCCTTGAGGGGTCCCTCCGCTCCCTGCAGGACCTCCAGCTCGACGTCGAGCAGGGGCGAAGGGGTGAGCGTGCCCGGGGTGGTCAGCAGGTCGCCGCGCTCGATGGCTCCGGCTTCGACCCCCTGCAGGTTGACCGCCGTCCTCTGCCCCGGACCGGCCTCCCGGGTCGAGCGGTTGAACACCTCCAGCCCCCGCACGCGGACCGTGAGGCCGCGCGGCAGGATCGCCAGCTCGTCGGCTTCCCGGAGGGTCCCGGCGAGCAGCGTCCCCGTGACCACAGTCCCGAATCCCTTGATGCTGAACGAGCGGTCGATCGGCAGACGCGCCACGCCTGCGCCCGGGCGCGGCGACACACCGGCGGCCGCGGCCTCGAGGGCCGCCTTCAGATCGCCGAGACCGACTCCCGTGCGGCTGCTGACGGCGACGATCGGCGCGGTCTCGAGGAACGACCCGGCGACGAACTCGCGCATTTCGAGCCGCACCAGGTCGAGAAGGTCCGGCTCGACCAGATCGATCTTCGTCAGCACGATGATCCCGTGGCGCAGCCGCAGGAGGCGGCAGATGTCGAAGTGCTCGCGCGTCTGCGGCTTGATCGACTCGTCGGCCGCGACCACGAGCAGCACCAGGTCGATCCCCCCGACGCCCGCCAGCATGTTCTTGACGAACCGCTCGTGGCCGGGGACGTCCACGAAGCCGACCCGCGTGCCGTCCTCCAGCATGAGGCTCGCGAACCCCAGATCGATCGTGATCCCCCTCTCCTTCTCCTCCTTGAGCCGATCCGGATCGACGCCCGTCAGGGCGCGCACGAGCTGGCTCTTGCCGTGGTCGATGTGGCCGGCGGTGCCGACGACGATCTGGCGTGTGGGCGTCATGCTCGGGGTTCCGTGGATCGCGAGGACCGGAAGGGTGGGCGGTGCCGCAGTCATCCGGGGTGGGGCGCCGGCCGCGTTACTCGCGGACCCTCTTGATCTTCTTCATCTCGTCTTCGTAGTACTTGCGGAAGAGGAGCTCCCACTCGGCGCTGCCTTCGGGGATCTCCCGCTTCTGGGAGGTGATCTTGCGGCGGATCATCTCCTCCATCTCCTCCTCCTTGGCCATTTCGGCTTCCAGGATCTGCAGCACGCGCAGCCGGATGTCGTTCGGGTCGCCCAGGAACTCGACGGTGTCGTCGTCTTCGAGGGCGTTCACGAAGAGATGGGAGATGTGGACGCAGCGCTCGTGGCTGAGCTTCATGGGGCCCCTAGATCACGATCTTCCGGTCGCGCGCCAGCTTCGCCTTGACCTTGCGGAAGATCTCCTGGTAGTTCACCATGCCGCGGCTGATCTCGTCGGCATGGTTGGTCAGGATGCCGCGGACCTCTTCGTTGAGACGGTCCTCCGCGGCGAGATCCTCCGTGAAGACCTTGGCGATGAGGTCGATGACCTGCTCGGGGTTGTCCGCGGCGATGAGCTCGTCCTTGAGGAGGCCGCGGACGACCCTCTGGGAGATCTGTCCCACCTGGTCGCGCGTCAGGCGCATCGTCCGCTCCCGGTGACTGTGGTGGCGATGTCAGGGGCGGCAGGATAGCACAGCGATTCGGCGGTTTTCAAACGCCCGCAGCGCCCCGGGGTGTTTCGAAAGCAGGAACGGCCAGGTGGCCGTGGCTCAGTGCGCCAGCGAGCCCCCGGGCTTGACGCGCGCCAGGAGCGCCCCGCCGCGCAAGGCACCCCGCCGCACCCTGGCCGACAGGGCTCGCCGGACCGGTCCGTCGATCCTTTGCTGGCGGGCGATCAGCTTGCGCAGGCGCTTCTTCGCCTGGTTCTCGATCTGGCGTACGCGCTCGCGCGACACACCGAGCTTCTCGCCGATTTCCTTCAGGGTGAACGTCTTGCCGCCTTCCAGGCCGAAGCGGTTGATGATCACCGTCTGCTCCTGGTCATTCAGGCTCCGGAGCGCCAGCCGGATGAGCCCCTGGTTCTCGTTCTTGATCAACTCGTCTTCCGGGTTGATCGATCGGCCATCGACGAGGTAGTCGGAGATCGGAGTGTCCTTGTCGCGCCCGACCTTGTCGTCGAGCGACAGCTCCCGCATCTTGACCTGCAGGATCTCGTCGATCTTGGCGATCGTGACGCGCAGTTCCTTGGAGATTTCCTCCCGGTCGGCCTCCCGGCCCAGCTCGCGCGACAGCATCCGCTCGGTGTTGCGGACGTTGCGGACCTTCTTGAGCTGGTAGTTGGGGATGCGGACCATGGCGGAGTGCTGCGAGAGGGCCTTCAGAATCGACTTGCGGATCCACCAGATGGCGTAGGTGATGAACTTCGTGCCGCGCGTGTGGTCGAAGTGGTGCGCCGCCTCGATCAGCCCGATGTTCCCTTCGTTGAGAAGATCCTCGAAGGGAAGCCCCATGTTGCGGTACTCGCTGGCGACCTTGACGACGAAACTGAGATTGGATTCGACCAGGTCGTGATAGGAGGTGTCGGCCTCGCCGGTCTGCATGCGGACCGCGATCGCGTGCTCTTCTTCCTTGGTCAGGAGCGGGAATTCGCTGATCTCCTGCAGGTATTTTGAAATACAGGAATTCCGGTCTGTGGAGCGATTCGCCATCAGGTTCCGTCCTTCTCCTCTCCCTAAAACGGGGTTGCGGGACGCCTTTTACCTTGACTTTAATGGCATAGCGCTATACACTTCCGTCAAATTTTTGGAAGGTTGCTGGCTCCAGTTTTGCGACACGAAACGAGAACCCAGAACCGAAGGCCCAGGATGGGCAGGGAGCGTAGCACCCGATGGAAACCGGTACGGGGTGTAACGTCACCGCTTGCGCCTCAGCTCTCGACGGGTTCATCAAGATATTGACGCGGCGAATGTATTTTCTGTGTGAGCTAACGACGCAGAGTATATGTTAGCGCGACAAGCGTGTCAAGCGCTTTTTGCTGAGGACGCATCGGTCCCAAGGCCCTGATTTCACAAGTGTTTCCATGGATCGGCCCGGAAGAGATCGTATGCTGACGTCAAAATTCAAGAAACAGTCCCAGCTCGTCGGGGCCAGGATCCGCACACTGCGCAAGGATCGTGCCCTGACCCAGGCCGATCTCGCGAGCCGCATCGGCATCCAGCAGTCCGATCTGTGCCGCATGGAGAACGGCGAGTACAAGGTCAGTCTCGAGACCCTCTTCAAGATCCTCACGATCTTCGAGATGAACGTCGCGGAGTTCTTCCACGAGGATGTCTCCGGAGCGTCGAAGGACCGCGATTACGAGTTCCTGCGGCAGTACCAGAGGCTCTCACCGCGGTCCCAGGAAGAGGCGCAGGAGTTCGTCCTGTTCAAGCTCCAGCTCGAGGAAAAGCTGCGTAAGAGCAACTGAGGAGCTTGCCATGGCCGGCGACCCGTTCCAGCGCTACACGGAAGCGACCGCGGATGGCCAGCGGCTGCTGCTGCACGGCGAGTTCCGCACCAGCCTCGAGAGGTTCCAGGACGCCTACGAGGCGGCCGCCGAGCTGGAAGACCAGCAGCTGATCTTCCGGGCCCTTTGCAACCTGAGCACGGCGCGCCTGTCTCTGGGGGAAATCCGCGAGGCCGAGAAGGGCTTGCGCGAGATCCTCCTGAAGACCGAAGACCCGCAGTGCATCTTCGTGGCATCGTCCAACCTGGCCAGCTCGCTCCGCCGCCAGGGGCGGCTCGAGAAGGCGCTCTTCTACGCCAAGCGCGCCCTGCGCGCCTGCGAAGGTCTCGACAACTACGCCTGGAAGGCGACCTGCCACAACCTGATCGCCAACATCTACCTGAACATGAGCTACCTGGATGACGCGGTGGCGGAGTACCGGTTCGCCCTGTCGCTCAGCCAGAAGGGAGGGCTGGGGACCTCCTCCCCCATCGAGTACATCAAGGAGAACCTGGGCTACTGCATCCTGCTGAAGAAGCGCTACAGGCAGGGAATCGCCATCATCCTGGAGGCGCTGCAGATCTCGCTCGCCAATGGCAACACGCGCTGCGTGGCCGAATGCTACCAGGACCTCAGCTTCGCGTACATGCAGCTCAAGGAGTTCAAGCGCGCCGAGGAGCACGGCCAGAAGGCCATGGCCATCGGCGGCGAGAAGGATTACAAGGACATCGTCAAGAACTGCTACTACCTGCTCGGCGAGATCAATCTGTTGATGGGGAACGAGGACACGAGCGACCACTATTTCGGCAAGCTGCAGGAGCTGTACCCCCACCTCGCGACCCTGAAGGACTTCCTGCGTACGTTCGACGTCAGCAACATCATCAACCTGAAGAACCCGTTCTAGGGGAGAGGGCATGAGGGCAGGGGGCGGAGCGCGCGCGGCGAGGGTGGCCTTCACGGCGATGGCCGGCCTTATCGCGGCCTGCCTGCCGGCCTTCGGGGCGACCTCCTTGACCTCGCCCGACGGGAGCACCTTCACCGTATGGGAAGATCACCCGGCGCAGGACGGCGCACAGACCGCGGCCCGCTGGGCCGTCGCCTACTCCATCAGCGACGCCGCCGGGACGCGCCTCGGCACCATCGACCCGACGGGCGACCCGGCCGCCGATACCTCGCCGCAGATCGCTCGGGACCCGTCGACCGGTTTCATCGTCGCCCTCTGGAGCCGGTTCGACGGCATGTCGCCGAAGATCGCCTACGCCCGGTACGACGGGACCGGCTTCACGGACGTCCACTTCCTGACCTTCGGTCGGGGGGGCGAGACGTTGCCGCGCGTCGGGACCGCCCTTTCCGGATCGTATCTATTCTGGGTCGAGAACGACCTGCGCTACCTTTACGCCCCGGTCGATCTGGCCGCGGGCCACCTGTTCGCGGCCCCGAAGCTTCTGCCGCTCGGGCTGCTCAAGAAGGAGCCGATCGATCTCGGCCGGGCGACGCCCCCCTCTTCGTCTTTTGCCGGCGCCGCGCGCGCGAACCCTGGCGGCCGCGCCACGGGCTCGACCGGCAGACTCGTCACGTCTCCGGACGCCACGCTCCAGGCCGGCCAGGACGTTCCCGTCGTCACCGGAAACAGCGACGGCGGGTCAAAAAATCCTCCGAAGGCGTCTGTCTGGGGCGCCGGGGGCGACCCGGACTGCACGAACGTGGTGCTGATCATCCCGGACCGCAACCTGCGCGCGGCCTCCGTCGTGAAGTTCGACAACGGGGCCCTGGAGGTCTTGCAGCGGATCTCGCTGCCGTCTCCCGTGCCGGACCGGTTCGGAGAGATCGCCGCCGCCGCGTACCTCGCCTCCGCCTGCCGCTAGCATCTGCCAGGGTCGCGGGGCTCACTTTCCAGGAAGCGGGGCTTGCCCGTCAGTGGAACGGGTATTGCTCGTCGTCGCCCATGACGCGGAAGCGGCGGCGCCGCAGCTTCCAGCGCAACTCCGACCA
>Ga0066710_100007688_pt1 | contig 10346 bp, 11 predicted proteins | sample GraSoiAngelo_159_FD_79666 | JGI IMG/M metagenome (GOLD analysis project Ga0066710, IMG submission 79666) | Grasslands soil microbial communities from the Angelo Coastal Reserve, California, USA - 14_1009_16_40cm | ecosystem: Environmental > Terrestrial > Soil > Grasslands | place: USA...
ACGGGCCTCAATTTCAAGCGACCTCACTCGCACTTTTCCAACCATTTTTTTCGTCCATTCTAGAGCCTCAGTGTCGCAATCGCTGGCGTTGCAAATAACACCCGCCACTTTTTCGAAAGCGCCTTTAACGGCAGCCTGTGGCCCACTGTATTCTCTTCCCCACATGGGATGTGCTGCCACATAGCGACTTCTTTTAGGATGGTCTTTTACTGCTTCGATCAATTGCGATTTGGTGGAACCAAGATCGATAACGATCTGGTTCGTGATCTTATTTAAAACATGAGGCAATAACGTTACCAGGTTGTCTACGGGAGTAGCCAGAATGATGACCTCAGATCGTTGGATGGCATCATCAATCGGCAAAATCTCATCCACCAGTTCTAATTCCAATGCTTTTTGAGCATGAAATTCGTTTATTTCGACCCCGGTCAATTTTGAAGAAATCTTTTTTTCGTGGAGTTGCAAGGCCAATGAGCCTCCTATAAGCCCGACTCCAACTATCGCTATTTTCTTTCGCTCCAGGGGCACGCGGCTCTCACCAGCAGGAGAAGCCATCCACCCGTCGGCCTCTCTTTTCAAAATGTCCTTCTTTTCCATAACAGTCTTATTTTAAAACTCTCTTAATTGCTTCGTCGATCTTTTCTTCAGCGGCACACAAACTAACCCTGACACATTTTTCTCCTGCGCTTCCAAAAATTCCCCCGGGGGTTATAAACACATACGAGTTGTGGAGAATAAAATCAGAACACTCGAAACAATCTTTAAATCGCGTGTCAATTTTTGCCCACACAAAAAGTCCTGCCTGGTCCCTGGAATAGATGCAATTCAATGAATCCAACAACTTGAAAACTTTTTCCCTCCTTTTTTTGTAAACCTGATTTACCTGTTCGTGCCAATCTCTTCCCAGCGATAAAGCCTTTGCTGCAGCCAATTGAACGGGCAGAAACATTCCGCTATCCATATTGCTTTTAAAACGAATCACTTCATCTATTCTTTCTTTTACGCCACAGAGCATCCCCACTCTCCATCCTGCCATATTGTGTGACTTACTCAAAGAGTTCAACTCGATCACGCAATCTTTTGCACCTTCAACACTCAGTATGCTCATCGGGGAATCGTTCAGAATAAAGCTGTAAGGATTATCATGAATCACCAGGATCTTATTTGCCTTCGCAAATGCCACAACATTCTCGAATAATTTTTTAGTTGGCAATTGACCTGTGGGCATTTGTGGATAGTTCAAAAAAAGGCCTTTAATTCCGTTCAGCGGCGCTTGCGAATTCTCTCTTATCAGGTGCTCGATTTCCGCAAAATCAGGTTCATAATCGTTCTCCTCTTTTAAAGTGTAGGGAACAGGTGTTGCGCCGGATAATTTCACAGCGCTTGAATAAGTGGGATAGCCTGGATTGGGCACCAGGACAGCAATCCCCGCCTGGAAGTAGGTCATGCAGATATGCATGATACCTTCCTTGCTTCCGATTAGGGGCAATATTTCCGTGTCCGGGTTTAATTCGACGCCATACCACTTCTTATACCATTCGCTGATGGCTTTCCGCAAAACGGCGGAACCTTTGTATGGCTGATAAGCATGAACATTTGGTTTTGCACTCTCTTCCTGTAGCGTTTTAATTACCTCAGCGTGTGGTGGCAGATCAGGACTGCCGATGCCAAGGTTAATGATATTCTTGCCTAGCTTGTTGAGTTCATCGATTTCTCTCAGCTTTTGCGAAAAGTAGTATTCACCAATTCCGTCCAGCCGTTTTGCAAGTTGCATAGACATTATTTAAAGGCATCAAAAAACAAATTACAAGAACCAGATAAATTACAAATCAAAAAGCCAAACCCGGGGTTGAATTGAATGTGAATATTTATTTTGGGATTTGTGATTTGTCATTTGGAATTTATTTTTTTATTTCCACTCCCCCTTTTTATAGACGCCATAAATTTTCAAATGTTCGGTTAGCGGTTTTATATGTTCAATGACTTTTTCAAATTGAGCAGTATCCTGGAATTCCATGTCAACGTGAAAGCTATATTTAAAATCAGTGTCGGGAATTGGAAAACTCTGGAGCTTGCTTAAATTGATGCCGTCGTCAGCGATCTTTGTCAACACTCTCGCAAGACTTCCTCTTGAATGATCGGTGTGAAAACTCAGCGAAGCTTTATTGGAGCCATCAACTGTTTTTGCAACATCCTCCCTTTGCAAAATCAAAAATCTCGTGTAATTATTTTTAAGTGTATGGATGTTAGGAACAAGAACGTCCAGTTCGAATAACTCAGCGGCAAGTTTGCTTGCAATTGCAGCAACATGTTTACTCTTATGCTGGTGGACATGTTTAGCGCTTAAGGCTGTATCTTCCGTTTCGACTAATTTCCAGTCGAATTTATCCAAAAAATCAAAACATTGCTGGATGGCCATGGGGTGTGAGTGAACTTCGCGGATGTCTTCGAGGTTTATTCCAGGGTTGACCAGCAGGTTCTGCCTGATCTGCAGGTAAACCTCACCAATGATCACCAGGTTGCTTCGTTGTAGCAAGTTATAGTTGGCCAAAATGCTGCCGGCAATAGAATTTTCTATTGCCATTACTCCGCCGCCGCTTTCCTTTTTGCTGGCAGCAACTTTTATTACCTCACGAAACGTGGCACATGGGATCACTTCGACGTTCTTTCCGAGGAAATGCTGCGCAGCCATTTGATGAAAGCTGCCCTCGTAGCCTTGTATCGCAAACCTCCTCGCAGCCTTAGCGGCGGGGCCAGGGTCCGCGCTGGCTTCGCTCAAATTATTTTCGTTTTTGTCCGGTGTCATCTTGCAAAAGTTTCATTTCGTTTATCCAAAATAATCCCTTTGGATTGGGGCAAAAAAAACCCCCGGTTTGCCGGGGGATACTTTATGTTGATTTTCGTTTAAATGCTAATAAGTTCTCAACAAAAGCATTCCCGGCTTCCGTGTAAAGAAGTAATAAAAATAAAACCAGTATGCCTTTGCGATCGTCATATTTCAAAATTAATCATCCATTCCAAACAAAAAAATTATTGGGCTGTTTTTTTTAGCAGTAGACCGCCATGCTCAATGCAAAAAGGCCTCCTAAGGGAAGCCTCTTCGATTGCTTGCCTCAGAATGCGTTACTTCTTTTTACTTGTGTCACTCTTCATTTTTGAAGTGTCGGTCATCATCTTGCTCGAAGTGTCCATAGGCGCAGTAGTTGTAGTGTCAGGTGTTACCGTAGTACTGTCCTTGGTCTCTGAGCTACTGCCACTGTTGTTACAAGCTGCTAAAGCCGATACGATAATTGCAATTGCAAGAAACTTTTTCATTTGTCGAATTTTTGAGAATTGTTAACAATAGATTTGGGGTTTATACCAGATGCAGGCAAAAGGTAACCCTAAGTTTTTAAAATTTTTTTACACGCCAGAGGGTTACTATTTTTAAAACTTCGTATTAAATCAAGGATGTAGTGAAATCCGAAAACAACGAAAAAGGGTTATTACAGGGATTGGCCCAGAGTGATAAAAAGGCTATCGAAACTATATACAGGGAAAATTACAATATGATCCAGTCACTGATTATCAACAACAGTGGCTCGGCCGACGATGCAAAGGATATTTTCCAGGAAACCATGATAGTTCTTTACGAAAAAGTAAGATCAGGGACTTTTGAGCTTAACTGCCTGATCAAGACTTATGTTTATTCAGTAAGCCGCCGTCTATGGCTCAAGCGCCTTCAGCAAATGAATCGCTACGCTCCGGCTCTTGAGAATCTGAAGGACACGGTGCCGGTTGATGAGGAAATAGAAGAAAACGAAAGAATAAACAATGAGTTCCAGGTAATGGAAAAAGCTATTGGCAGCTTAGGTGAACCTTGCAGAAGTCTTTTAGAGGCATATTACCTGGAGAAAAAAAATATGCAGGATATAGCGTTATCGTTTGGATATACGAATGCAGAAAATGCCAAAAACCAGAAGTACAAGTGCCTGATGAGATTGAAAAAAATATTTTTTGCCCAATATAAAAACGGAAACGGTAATGGATGACATTAAAATTCTTGATGCGGTTGAAAGATGCATCCGCGGTGAAATGACGCCGGATGAGCGCCTGTATTTTGAGCAATTGCGAAAAACAAATGCTGAGGTTGACCTGCTGGTGGTGGAACACACACTGCTTCTGCAACAGATGAACCGTTTCAGCGAATGGAAGAAATTTAAGCACACGCTCCAGGAAGTGCATATTGACCTCGCAGAACAAGGAAAGATCCGTTCAAATAAACTAAGGCCCAAAGCTAAAGTTGTCTACCTGTGGAAAAAATATAGACGCGTGACGGCTATTGCAGCGTCTATTGCTGGACTAACAACGTTAAGCATTTTGGCCCTTGTGAATTCGCTGACGCCACGAATAAAAGATCCAAAATACCAGGAATTGGTTAGAGATGTAAAAGTCCTTAAAGACACCCAAAAAGCCCTGGACAACAAGATTAAAATAGTAGACAAAAAAACGGAGGAACCCATTATTTCCACTCCCGTGCGTTACAATGGGACAGGTTTTCTAATTGACACGAAGGGTTTGATGATCACCAATGCACACGTAGTTAAAAATTCAAAAAATATTTTCGTTCAAAACAATAAGGGGGACCAATTCAAAGCCTTTGTAGTAAGGCTGGATGTGCCGCGTGACGTTGCCATCATCAAAATTGATGATGATCGATTCAAATCTTTTGCTTCCTTGCCTTATAGTATTCGCAAAACGACCTCTGACATAGCAGAACCGGTATTTACTTTGGGGTATCCAAGGGATGAGATCGTGTATGGGGAGGGTTATCTAAGCGCCAGCACAGGCTTTAACGGTGACACTCTTAGCTGCCAGATATCTATTCCTGCCAATCCCGGCAATAGCGGTGGACCCATATTTAACCACAACGGAGAGGTGATAGGTATTTTGAGCGCTAAAGAAACAGAAACGGAGGGGGCAGTATTTGCAGTTCAGTCGAAATATATTTATCAGGTATTGGAAGAGTTGAAAAAAAGTTCCTTGTATAAAAATGTCAAGGTTCCATCAAAGTCCGCTTTAAATGGATTGGACAACAGACAGCAAGTAAAAAAAATACAAGACTTTGTCTTTATAGTTAAAGGCGATTAATCAAGTTCCTTATAAAAAGCAACCCCGACCTTCGGGGTTTTTTTAGCTCCACAAATTCTCAGAATAATTTCCTTGTTTTACAAGCTCCTTTAATCTTTTCCTCACTTCGGGTGCATCTTCTTTGTAGGTGACACCAAACCAGGGAACATCTGTTGTTATCACTTTTATGGTGCCTCCATCCTTAATGAACTGGTCAGCCACAATGGGGATAAAAAATTCAGTTTTGATATCTTGAATATGGTCTTGTAAAAATTGCCGAAACATTTTTTGCGTGTATTCAAATATGGAAGGATGAAAACACCAAAAATTCATGGACACGCTGGCTTTCAAAGGCAATTCTTTGGGCTCCTTGCCATCGTCACAAACTACCTTTCCGTCTTTTATACCAATATTGATCCTCTCAACTATTGAAGATAAATTTCCTTCTGCATTTACCTCGCAAACGCCGCGATTGACTGTTCCGTACTCTGAAAGTGTTTGCATCAGCTCATAACCCAGGATAGCATATCTGTCAGGAGTGCATTCACTTTCCAAAAAATTACCCGCCTTTTTAAAGGCATCATACCCGTAAAAGTCGTCAGCGTTGATCACGGCGAAAGGCTCCTTTACCGCTTCCATAGCGCAAAGCACTGCATGTGCAGTGCCCCAGGGTTTTTTTCTTTCTTCGGGCACCGGCATTCCTTCGGTAAAAGAATCCATTTCCTGGTAAACATATTCTATATCAACCCGATCCTTTAGTCGCGGTTCAAAAATTTCTTTAAACTCCTTTGCGAATTGTTTACGGATAACGAAAACTATTTTCTTAAATCCTGCACGGATACCGTCATAGATCGAATAATCCATCAGTGTTTCTCCACCGGGACCAAAACCCTCGATCTGTTTTACACTTCCGTATCGCGACGCTATCCCCGCAGCAAGAATCACTAAAGTCGGTGAGGTAGGTTCCATTCCTGTGATTTTTAAACAGCAGCGAAATTAAATTAATTTCGTTTATGCCGCCCTTGTCGTTTGGATCGATCACAGTCGATGAAGTTGATGTCCCGCTTTTACATGAAAAAAAAATCAGGCTGGCTGTGCTTCGTCTTGATAAAATCCATCCGATCATCTCCGGAAACAAATGGTTCAAGTTGAAATATTACCTCGATGAGGCGAAGAACTCAGGCAGGAAAAACATTGTTACGTTCGGAGGTGCGTACTCAAATCACATTGTTGCTGTTGCCGCAGCAGGCAGGTTGTGCGGTTTTAAGACCACCGGGATTATCCGCGGAGAGAAGCCAGCAATTCTTTCACACACCTTAAAGCAAGCGATTGCATATGGAATGCTATTAATTTTTATAAGCCGCGAAGACTATCGTTCCAAAAATTTACCTGGCGAAATAAGGAATAGCGATGAATTTTATCTGGTAAATGAAGGAGGCTATGGCATTCATGGCGCAAAGGGATCTGTAGAAATTTTGACTTATTGCAAAAAAGAAAATTATTCACATATTGCCTGTGCTGTTGGAACATCAACCATGATGGCTGGGTTGGTAAAAGCTGCCGTCGCGAGGCAAGAAATTCTCGGCATCCCTGTTTTAAGAAATATCGAGGGCCTGGAGAAAGATCTCATTAATTTGTTACAGGCAGAAGAAAGAGAAAAAAGTTTTAGAATGATCCACGCCTATCATTTTGGTGGTTACGCTAAACCTACCCAGGAACTCGTGAGTTTCATGAATGAATTTTACAAAAGAACATTCATCCCGACAGATTTTGTTTATACAGGCAAATTATTTTATGGCGTAATGGATCTGGTCAGAAACAATTTTTTCCCTGGCGGAAGTAATCTGTTACTTATTCATAGCGGCGGTTTACAGGGAAACCTTTCGCTGCCAAAGGGAACGTTAATGTTCTGATGTTTTTTTCGGCTTGTCCCTTATCTTTACCGGCAATTACAAAAGAATCCAAACCTTTTTTCGTTATAGAGATGATGAAAAAGTATATCCTGCTCCTTTCAATAATTGTAACAACTGCTACTTGTTCCAGGCTGCTTGCGCAGGATACTCTACCAAAGTTCTCGCTGAAAAATGTGGGCAATAACCGAATCATCATCAGCTGGACAAACGGCTACCAGCGGGTAAAACAGATCAGCATCCAACGTTCAGCAGATAGCCTGAAGAATTATAAAACTATCCTGACAGTTCCTGACCCGATGAACAAGGAAAATGGTTATGCAGACACTAGGGCTACGAGTGATCACATGTTCTATCGCCTGTTCATTGTACTGGATGGAGCCATGTTCATCTTCTCTAATCCAAAAAGACCCATCATTGATTCGTTGCAATTGACCGAAGCCGAGAGAAAAAAAATGCTTGATCCTTTTAGCATTGAAGTGAACAAGCCGGAAAAGAATATTGATTCGACACTGAAGGCTGCCGGAATGGACTCAAGAAACAAGCCCAATATTTTTGTTCCTTCCATGTATGTGTATACTGCAAGGGATGGAAACATACATTTAAATCTTCCGGATGTCGCTTCAAAAAAATATTCTGTGAAATTTTATGACGAGAACGATAACTTTTTATTTGAGATACATAACCTAAAAGAGCAATCACTCATAATAGATAAAACCAATTTTTATCACGCCGGCTGGTTTAAATTTGAACTGTTCGTCGATGAAAAATTAAAGGAAAAGCACAAATTCTACCTTGAGAAAGAATTTTGATTATTGTCTATCGACGACAAAGTATCAGGGTTTTTAAGAACTCACCAGGTTGACATCAAATACTCTTTCAAAATTTCGTTTCACTTTCTCCTTCGCCTCTTCAAAGTCGAGCTTTTTTCCTAACTCCTTTTTAAGCGAAGTGACCTGTTTGTTCTGGATGCCACAGGGTATGATAAGGTTGAAATTATGCAGATCGGTATTGACATTAAAGGCAAATCCATGCATCGTGATCCATCGGCTGCAGCGAACGCCGATAGCACAGATCTTTCTTTCCTTTCCCCTGACATCCGGATCAATCCAAACACCTGTCTCTCCTTTTGAACGTCCCGCTTGAATTCCGTACTGATCAAGTGTGAGGATGATCACTTCCTCGAGGTTGCGGAGGTAATGACCAATATCGGTATCAAATTTTTCCAGGTCTAAAATAGGATACCCAACAATTTGCCCGGGGCCGTGGAAGGTAATATCACCGCCCCGGTTTGTTCTAAAGAATTCGATCCCCATGTCTCTCAATCGTTCCTCGCTCATCAGGACATTGCTAATGTTGCCAATTTTACCAAGAGTAAAAACAGGAGAATGCTCGACAAATAGGAAGTGGTCTTTAGTAGCGGGCTCCAGGGTATCTGTTTCGGAGTTCGTCTGCGACGTTGAGTTAACCATTAGAGAATTATCCTTAGCAACAGCGTCAGTCACTTGAAAGGCTCCGGAGGCGGAGCCAAGTGTTGAAGTTAAGGAAAGAGTTTTCCGGCTTCTGGCTTCGGCCTTCACTTGCACATTCATTTGCAATAAACTTTCCTGGTAATCCCATGCAGACTTGTAGTCCATTGTGCCAAGGTCCTGGAATATGACAGATCGCTTCATGATTCAAACAGCAAATTTAAGAACAAAGAAACAACCTGTTAACTTTGCCTGCCTGCTGTATAAGAAATCAAAAGCAAGTTTGAGCGGTTGACGCATAAAAAGGTTATGAAAAAAGAATTTATCAATAGCGAAGAGAAGGTCCAGGAAAGTGGAGACGAATTGTATGAACGGTTTAACCTTGTTGTTGATAGGGGCCAGGAACCGCTGCGTATTGACAAGTTCTTAATGAACAGAATTGAAGGTGCTACGAGAAATAAATTACAACAAGCGATTAATGCGGGGCTGGTGTTGGTGAATGGAGAGGAGGTGCGCCCGAATTATAAAGTGAGATCACTTGATGAGATCATTTTGTATTCGGACATGAGCCCTGAAGAAATGGAAGTAGTGGCTGAAAACATCACATTGAGTATCGTGTACGAGGATAAGGACCTGATGGTGATCAATAAGCCGGCCGGAATGGTGGTGCACCCCGGCAGCGGAAATTATTCCGGCACCTTGCTGAATGGGATCGCTTATTATTTTCAGCAAGAAGGAATAACTGAAGAAAAGCTGCCGAGGTATGGGCTGGGTCATCGCATTGATAAAAACACAAGTGGTTTGCTGGTGATCGCAAAAACCGATAGGGCCATGAGCCAGCTTGCCAGGCAGTTTTATGAGCACAGCATCACGCGCCAATATCTCGCATTGGTTTGGGGGGATGTCCAAAGGGACACGGGGACTATCACCGCACATGTGGGCCGCCACCAGCGTTTCAGGAAATTGTTTGAAGCTTACCCTGAAGGTGAGCATGGCAAGGAGGCCATCACGCATTACAAAGTTGTTGAAAGATTTGGCTATGTTACCCTGGTAGAGTGCGTACTTGAAACAGGTCGCACACACCAGATCCGCGTGCACATGAAATACATCGGCCACCCCTTGTTCAATGATGATTTTTATGGGGGTGATAAAATTGTGAAAGGAACTGTTTTCAGCAAATACAAACAGTTCGTGGAAAATTGCTTTGCAGTCTGCCCCCGGCACGCTTTACATGCACGCACTTTGGGTTTCACCCATCCGACGACTAGTAAAAAAATGTTTTTCGAAGCGGAACTGCCGGACGATATGAAGCAGCTCATCGAAAAGTGGAGAGGTTATGTTGCTGCAAGTGGCGGTAGGAGGTAGCATCGGGCAATGGGCAATAGGCAGTTGGCAACGGGCAGTCGGCAGTAAGCAGTCAGCAATGAAAAATGTGGTGTAAAAATTCTTAGGCATGAAAGGTGGTTTTAGAGATTTGATAGTTTATCAAAAGGCTTTCCCATTGGCCATGGATATATTTGCAATCACAAAGAAGTTTCCAAAAGAGGAAACCTGTAGTTTGATTGATCAAATCAGAAGAAGTTCCCGTTCAGTTTGTGGATGTATCGCAGAGTCCTATCGAAAAAGAAAATATCCCGCACATTTCGTAAGTAAGCTCACGGATGCAGACATGGAAAATTCTGAAACCAGCGTCTGGATTGAATTCTCCTATGCCTGCCGGTACATTACGCAAGAAGAATATTTTTCTCTTGCGGGAAAAACGAAGAGGTAGGTCGAATGTTAGGAGATATGATCGAACATCCTGATAAATTTCTCTAGATGCAGAACTGGCTATTGACTACTGCTTACTGCAAATTGC
>Ga0066710_100007690_pt1 | contig 10346 bp, 9 predicted proteins | sample GraSoiAngelo_159_FD_79666 | JGI IMG/M metagenome (GOLD analysis project Ga0066710, IMG submission 79666) | Grasslands soil microbial communities from the Angelo Coastal Reserve, California, USA - 14_1009_16_40cm | ecosystem: Environmental > Terrestrial > Soil > Grasslands | place: USA...
ACGTCGTCGAATCGCTTGATGCCCACGTAGTGGGTGAATATCGAGCGCGCGTGGTGCTTGAACCGCGGCGGGTTCTCACGCAGGTCGAACTTTTGCGCGAGCGGAGAACGGTATCCGCTGGCGTCAATGAGGAACCGCGTGCGGAAGACCTCGCCGTTGTGCCCGGTCACGGTCACCCCGTCGTCGTCGAAGTCCAGGTCGGTCGCGCGCCAGTCCTGGCGTACCAGGGCGCCGTACCTGGCGGCCACGTTGAGGTAGAAGGCGTCGGTGTCCTGCCGGAACAGGTGCCCCGCCTCGGTCAGCGACTTGGGAATGGCGAACATCGCCGCCTCGCGCGGGTTGGGCTCCCGACCCACGTCGTGCTTGACGAACCCGAAGTGCTGCTTCTTGCCGTGGTGCGCGCCGATGTGCTTGGTGATCGACTTGATGTCCAGCAGGTACTTGACCTCCGGTACGTCGTACCGGAGCGCTATACAGTGCAGCCATTCCACCAGCTGCGGAATCATCGACTCGCCGACCGCGAAACGCGGGTGGTGACCGGCGTCGATCAGCACCACCTTGGCCCCCTGGCGGGCCAGGATCGCCGCCGTGATCGAGCCACCCAGGCCCGACCCGAGAACCACCACGTCACACTTCTTGGCATTGCCGGCCGTGGAGGATCCGTTCGCTGCCATTACCTTGTTCGCCAAGACGGCACTCCCCTTCCGATTCCGACGCGGTACTAAACGCGGCGGGTCTGTCTCGTGGCCGTTCCTACGTGCTCAGGTACCGACGGAATTCGCCGATATCAGCGTCCGTGTTCGTGCGTCACCATTCAATGCCGGTTGCTTCAGGGTCTGGTCAGGTTCTGTCAGGCGTATGTCAGGCCCGTGCCGGTCACCCGTCGATGATCGGGTACGTCGGCGGCGGGCCGTCCTCGAGTGCACCCATCGCGCCCCGGAAGAAAATCAACGGATCGCGGCCGTGCCCGGCGATTCCGAGCTCGGTCACCTCACCGATGACGATGACATGGTCCCCGCCGTCCACCTCGTTCGCGACCCGGCAGGCGAGAAAGGCGACGCTTTCCCCGATGATGGGTACACCGCCCGCCGAATGGCGCTGCGCGACCTCCTGGACCGTGAGGTTACCGCGCCCCGCGAAGGCCCATGCGAGGCGCTGCTGGTGAGCTGTCAGGAAGTTCACCACGAACATTCCGCACCCGGCCAGCACCGGCCCGAGCCGGGACTGCCGGTGCAGACAGAAGAGCACCAGCGGCGGGTCCAGGGATACCGATGTGAAGGAATTGACCGTGGTACCCGCGGCGATAGCGCCGGAGCCACTGGTGATAACCGTCACGCCGGTCACGAAATGCGAGCACACGGCACGCAACGCACGTGGGTCGACGCTTTCCGAAACGGTCACGACACGTTCCTTCCCCCGCCACGTCAGCGGACGGCATCGGCGAGCGCGGACCCGCGGGCCCCGCGTTCGGGAACCGGTTCACGGAATGCCCGGGTACGGGGCAGGAGCGGCCCCGCCAACGCCGTCGTGACCAATGCCATGATCACCATCATCGTGAACATCTGACCGTCGAGCACGCCAAGCCCGACCGCCGCATTCAGAATGACCAGCTCGGTGAGCCCGCGGGTGTTCATCAGCAGGCCCAACGCGCTCGACTCCGACCAGGAGAACCCGAGTATCCGGGCGGGCAGGATCGCGCCGAGCAGCTTGCCGGCACACGCCACCGAAATGATCGCCGCGAGTTCGAGGTACTGGCGGGGGCCGAGCCCGCCGATGTTCACGCCCAGACCGGTGACGATGAAGAACACCGGAAGGAGTACCAGGCCGATGTGGTCCAGCGGCTTACGGAGGTGCTCGGTCAACGGCCCGGCCGGCTCGCGGGGCATGACGAAACCGAACAGGAACGCGCCGAAGATCGCGTGGATGCCGATCCAGGTGGTCGCCCAGGACGACAGGAACGCGCCCGCGCACAGGAAGATCAGCAGCGAGCGCCACTGTCCGCTGGCGGCCCACCGGCCGACCACGACCGCCAACAACGGGCGTACCAGGAAGAGCATCACGGCGACGTAGAGCGCGGCGAGGACGGCGATCCGCACCATGGTCCCGGTACGGCCGCCCGCGCTGACCACGGCCGAGACGTACGCCAGCATGCACCACGCCAGGACGTCGTCGACGGCTGCGCCGGCGAGCGCGAGGGTACCCACGCGCGACTTCGTCAGACCGTTGTCGGTGAGAATCCTGGCGAGCACCGGAAATGCCGTGACCGACATCGCGGCACCGAGAAAGAGCGCGAACGCGAAGAAGCTGATGTGGTGTCCGGCGATCTGCGCGTGCCGCCCGTACAACAGGCTCGCGACCCCCACGCCGAGCGTGAATGCGACCGCGATCGAAGACAGCGAAATGACGAGCGCGGCGGTGCGGTGAGGGCGCAACAGCCGCTTCTCGAACTCCCAGCCGACCAGAAACATGAAAAGCACGAGCCCGACCTGGGAAACGGCGGACAGCAATGGTCGGGCCGCCGCGGGGAACAATTTGTCGGTGAGGTGTCCGGGCAAGAAGCCGAGCACGCTGGGACCGAGTGCGATACCGGCGAAGATCTCCCCGATCACCATCGGCTGCCGTATCCGTCGGGCCAGCCAGCCGAACATGAGTCCGGTCACCAGTACCAGCGCGATTCCAGCGACCACCACGCCCAGTCGCAGATCCGCCGCCGTCGCGGGACTGGTCATGATCGGCCTCCTCGGCAATTCGGGTACGCTTCGTTTCCCGCGAATGGCACAACGATTGGGCAGGGTCGCCTTCGGGGGGTGATGCACACCCACCCGACACCCCGGCCGAATATGCGCTGATGCTATTTTCCCCGGCACCGCGCAACGGGGTCAACAATTCCCGTGTGAGACCTCTGCGAAGTTTGTCAACGGAATGTTAGGCAGCCGCCGGCAAGTCGACCGGCCTATCGAATGTACGACGGGCATCGTGGTTGCAGCCAGACCGGAGAATATGCAACGCTTCAACATCTCTCGACGGGGGAGGGAGTATAGCTGTGGTCCAGATTGTCCTAGTAGAACCGGATGTTGCCGGCGCGGATGCGATGATAGGCCGGCTGACGCGCCACGGATACGAGATCGATCGAGTCGGCTCAGGTCAGGAGGCACTGTCCGCTTATGAACACGCCGATCTGGTACTCCTGGAATTAGATCTTCCGGACCTCGACGGGGTCGAGGTGTGCCGGCACATCCGGGCCAACAGCAACACACCGATCATCACCTTCACCGCTGACGAAGCGCATGTCGACCGGGTACTGAGCCTGCATGCCGGAGCCGACGACTCCATCGTCAAGCCCTTCGAGTTCCGTGAGCTGGTCGCGCGGATGAAAGCCGTGCTGCGCCGGGCGGTACCGGCACCGGCGGCGGAAACCGTCGCGATCTCGCACGGCGCCCTGCACATCGACCCGCGTAAACGCGAGGTACGCGTCGGGGAGCGCGTCGTCGACGTGACGCGCAAGGAGTTCGACCTGCTGTACCTGCTCGCCTCTCAGCCCGACGCGGTCGTCTCGCGCAAGGAGCTGATGTCGAAGGTGTGGGCCGACGAGTGGGGCACCCGGAGCCGTACCGTCGACACGCACGTGAGCAGCCTGCGCAACAAGCTCGGCGACGGCGACTGGATCGTGACCGTGCGCGGCGTCGGGTACCGGCTCGGCCGCGACGCGATCCCGCAGCTGCCCGGCCGCGAGTCGATGGAGCACATGACCGCTGGAACCGACCTGGTCGAGATGGTGTCGGCCAACCGGCATACCGACGCAAGCAGCCCGATCACGATGATCAATGTTTTCGAGATCGCGCCGGAGGACCTGGGCATCTTCATCGACGGGTGGCGGGAGCGCGCGAAGATCATGCAGAGCAAGCCGGGCTTCCTCTGCGCCCGGCTGCACCGCGCGCTGTCCGACGACGCCCGCTTTCAGCTGATCAACATCGCGCACTGGACCAGCTTGAGCGCGTACCACGACGCGCGCGGCGACCCGGAGTTCCAGTCCCGGATCCGGGCGGTGCTCACCGGCCAGAGCATCGAGGTCACCGCCACGCCGGCGCTGTACCAGGTGATCCTCGAACAGGAGCCGTGACCCGGTCATCCGAGCGAGCCGAGCAGCGTGCCGCCGGTGGCGTCGAGCCAGGTACCCGTGATCCAGCGGCTGTCCGGAGCGGCGAGGAAGGCGACCACGTCGGCGATCTCGGCCGCTTCGGCGATCCGCCCGAACACCGACAGCCGGCCGAGCGCGGCACGCAGGGCCGGGTCGTCGTACTGGCGTCCGCCGTTGTCGGTCACCCCCGGAGCGACGGTGTTGACCGTGATGCCCCGCTCGGCCAGCGGGCGGGCGAGGTGCAGGGTCAGCATCTCCAGCGCGGCCTTCGACATCGCGTGTACCAACTCCGCCGGGTTGGCGAACCGGGTGAGCCCGGTCGACACGTTGACCACCCGACCACCGGTGGGAATCGCCGGGAGGAGCCGGCGCAACAGGAACAGCGGCGCCTTCGCGTTGACCGCCATCAGCTGATCGAACAGCTCCGGGGTGACCTCGTCGAAGGCCACCCCCGCGAGTACCGCCGCGTTGTTGACCAGGATGTCGACCCGCTCGCCCCGGTCCGAACGCCGCATCCCGGCGAGTACCTCGGACGCGAGCCGGTCGGCGTCGCCGGGGACCGTGAAGTCGGCGCCCACGGGGAACGCGCGGCCACCGGCCGCCTCGATCCCGGCGACCACCTCCCGTGCGGCGCCTGGGCTGGTGGCGTAGTGCACGGCGACCAGCGCGCCGTCGCGCGCCAGCCGTTCGGCGATCGCCCGGCCGATGCCCCGGTCCGAACCGGTGACCAGGGCGGTACGCCCCACCAGTGGGCTACCCATGCGAACCCCCGTTGATCGATACGAGCGGATGCTGTGCGGGTGGACCGCACCAGCGCTCCAGGGCCGTACGCGGCGCGCCGGAGACCGCGACGACGTGGCCGTCCGGCCGGACCAGGACGGCGGGCAGACCGGCGAGTGCGCTGCCCGGCCGGACCGCCGCGGGTACCCGACGCACGTACCCGGCCCACGGTGCCCAGTCGCGCTCAACCGAGCCCGCCGCGGGGCCGGACAGGTCGATCAGCAGCGGGTCCCCGTCGCGCAGCAGCCCGGCGACCGGTACCGGACCGGCGGCCGTGTCGAGGACCTCGTGCGGCAGCCGCCGGCCGAGCAGCGGATGCTCCCCGCCGTCCGCGCCGACGTCATATCGGACATCGACGCCACTCAACGCGTCGGCGATCCGGGCGGATACCCCGGGCAGGTCGAGCAGCTCCCGTACCAGCTCCCGGGCCGGCTCCACCTCCGGCCCGCCGAGTTGGAGCAGCGCCTGCGCGTCGACGTCCGCGATCACCCGGGCGGCCACCGGCCGGCGCTCGGTCCCGTACGAGTCCAGCAGACCCGGCACCGCCCGACCACGTACCACCGCGGCGAGCTTCCACCCCAGGTTCACCGCGTCGTGCAGGCCGACGTTGAGCGCGTGGCCGCCGATCGGCAGGTGGACGTGCGCGGCGTCGCCGGCGATCAGCATCCGCCCGGCGCGGTACCGGTCGGCGAGCCGGCTTCCATCGCCGAAGCTGTCCAGCCACAGCGGCGTACCGGCCGCGATGTCCTCGCCGGTGACCCGCCGCCACGCGGCGACGACCTCGGCGAACGGCGGCGGCTCATCGGGTACCCCCGCGGGCCGGGAGAACTCGTGCACCATCACCCGCGTCACCCCGTCCGCGCGCCGGCCCGCTACGGCCAGACCCGCCGATGTCCGCTCGAACCGCCGGTTCGGTACGTCGATGCCGGCCACGTCCGCGCGGTACAGCCGGCGGTCCGCGTCGGTACCGGGAAAGGCGATCCCGGCCAGCTCGCGGACCGTGCTGCGCCCGCCGTCGCAACCGACCAGGTACCGGCAGCGCAGCCGGACCGGCCCGGACGGCCCGTCGACCGTGACGACGACCCGGTCGCCCTCGGGTACCGCGGCCCGAACCCGGTGCCCGCGCCGGATCCGGACACCCGCGCGTACCGCCCGGCGGGCGAGGACCGACTCCGTCCGGAACTGCGGTACCTTCCACAGCCCCGCGTACGGGCTGTCCACGCCGCCCACGTCCAGCGGCAGGCCACCGAAGTGGCCGATCCGCTCACACGGCGCCGGACCGAAGTCGGCGAGCAGCCCACACTCGTCGAGGATCTCCATGGTGCGCGCGTTGAGCTGCGAGGCGCGCGACTCCCCGGTCGGCTCGTCGAGCTGTTCGGCGAGGACCACCCGGACCCCGTACCGGCGCAGCTGCACGGTCAGCATCAGACCGACCGGACCGGCACCCGCGATCAGGACGTCGCAGGACCGGACCGGCACCACCGGCCGGGTCATCTCAGCCACCGACTCCGCGCCGGGACTCCGCATACGCCCTGGCGTGCCCGAGGGTGGCCAGGCTGTTGGCGCTCAACGCCGCGTGGACGTACGCCTTCGCGTCCTCGACGCCGCAGCCCGCGCCGAGCACCGGCACGATGTTGGCCTCGTTGATCGCGACCGTGTGGCGCGAGGTGACCGCCACGCCGCCGGTACGCTCCTCGAACAGCCACTCCCCCGTGTGCAGCGTCATCAGCGCCGGTACCTGGACCTGCTTGTAGACGATCCGCTCGTGCGGGAAGGACACCCGGACCGAGCGCGTGGTGTGCGTCGAGCCGTCCCGCGCCACCGTGTCCATGGTCAGCCACTGGAGCCCGGGTACCTCCTCCCGCAGGTCGACCCGGGACACGTGCGGCAACCGCTGCGACCACAGCCCGGCCTCGTTGATGAAGTCGAACGCGTCCTTGCCCTCGCCGTTGACCAGGACGGTGTCCTCGAAGCTCAGGCGCAGGTCGGCCGAGGCACCGGCGAGCTCCGCCGTGTGCTTGAGCGCGGTCAGCTCGGCGTGGCTGTTGCGCTCGACCGCGTCGTCGATCCACCGCAGCCGCTCGGGGTCGTCGTCGACCGCCCGGTAGTCGTGCAGCAGCCGGACCCGGCACCCGCCCGGCGCCCGCTCCTCCACGAACCAGGTACCGCCCATCGCGGCCACCGGCGGCTGCGACACCTCCTGCCGGAAGCGGATCCGCATGCGCTGCGGATCCAGCTCGCGGCGGGACACCCAGGTCTTCGCCTCGCCGTTGGCGGTGGCCCAGATCTGGATCCGCTCCTCCCGGTCAGTGCCCTCGATCCGGTGCGCGTACACGGTCGGCGGGAAGATCAGTGGCCAGTCCGGTACCTCGGCGAGCAGCCGGTACACGATCTGCGCCGGCGCCTTCACGGTGATCCGGTGCTCGGTCTCCCGGACGTCCTGTCCAGTCATGCTGCGCTCCTTCGTCGGTGTCGGACGGTCAGAAGTTGCCGAGTCCGCCGCAGACGTTGATCGCCTGCGCGGTCACCGAGGCGGCCGCCTCGGACACGAGGTAACCGACCATGCCCGCGACCTCCTCCGGGGTGGCGTACCGGCCCAGCGGGATCTTGGCCTGGAACCGCTCGCGTACCTCGTCCACGGAGATCCCCCACGCGTTGGCGTAGCCCTGGCGGACCCGGGCGGCCATCGGCGTCTCGACGTACCCCGGGCAGACCGCGTTGACGGTGATCCCGGTCGGTCCCAGCTCGTTGCCCAGCGCCTTGGTGAACCCGACGACGCCGTGCTTCGAGGCCGAGTACGGTGCCCCGAGGACGACGCCCTGCTTGCCGGCGGTCGAGGCGATGTTGACGATCCGGCCCCACGACCGCTCCCGCATGCCGCCGACGTTCAACACGTCGCGGGTCACCAGGAACACACTGTTCAGGTTCGTGTTGATCACGTCGAACCAGAGCTCGTCGGAGAGCTCAGCGGTGACCCCGCCGCCGCTGCGGCCGGCGTTGTTCACCAGGATCTCGACCGGCCCGTACCGCTCGGTCGCGGCCCGCACGAAGGCGCGTACCTGCTCGGCGCGGGAGACGTCGACGCTGGTACCGTCCGCCTCCAGCCCGTTCTCGCGCAGCCGCTTGACGGTCAGCGCGACGTTGTCGCCGTCGCGGGCGCCGATGAAGACCCGGTGCCCGCGCTCGGCGAGCGTACGGGTGATGGCCAGGCCGATGCCCGCGGTCGCCCCGGTCACCAGGGCCACTCGTGGTGTTTCCATGGACATGTCTCCTTCGGAGGGTCAACCGTCCACAGTGGACGGTTGAGCGGGGCTCGTACCGGCCCGGGGAGCGGACCGGGGCCGCTGCGCGAACACCTGCTTGACCAGCCCGGTGTCGTGCTCGCCGGCCCGGAACCGGGGATCGCGCACGACCTCGCGCAGGAACCCGGCGGTGGTGTGCACGCCGCGCCCGGCGATCCGGAACTCGGCCAGCGCGCGGTCCATCCGGTCCAGCGCGCCCTGCCGGTCCGGCGCCCAGACGACGAGCTTGGCGAGCAGCGAGTCGTACGCCGCCGGGACCCGGTACCCGGGGAAGCCGTGCGTGTCGACCCGGACGAACGGTCCGCCCGGCGGCAGGAACTCGGTCAGTACCCCGGGGGTCGGCGCGAAGTCCCGCTCGGGGTCCTCGACGTTGATCCGGCACTCGATCGCCGCGCCGGAGAGCCGGACGTCCTCCTGGCGCAGAGCCAGCCGTTCGCCCGCGGCGATCCGGAACTGCTCGTGTACCAGGTCGACGCCGGTGACCATCTCGGTGACCGGATGCTCGACCTGGATCCGGCAGTTGACCTCCATGAACGCGAACGAGCCGTCCGGCGCGAGGAGGAACTCGAAGGTACCCGCGCCGACGTAGCCGGCCGCGCGGGCGCCCTCCACCGCGGCGGTACCCATCCGCTCGGCGAGACCGGCCGGCAACCGGGGCGCCGGGCTCTCCTCGACCAGCTTCTGGTGCCGCCGCTGTACCGAACAGTCCCGCTCGCCGAGGTGGATCGCGTTGCCGTACCGGTCGGCGAGGATCTGTACCTCGACGTGCCGGGCACTGGGCAGGTACCGCTCGACGAACACCCGCGGATCGCCGAAGAGCGTCTGGGCACCGGCTGTGGTCTCGCGGTACGCGGCCGCGAAGTCCGCCGGCCCGGTGACCACCCGCATGCCGCGACCGCCGCCGCCCGCCGACGCCTTGATGATCACGGGGTACCCGATCCCGTCGGCCAGCGCCCGCGCCTCGGCGGCCGAACCCAGCGATTCCAGGCTGCCAGGCAGCATCGGCAGCCCGGCCCGGTGCATCAGCGCGCGGGCCGCGGTCTTGTCGCCGAGCCGCGCGATCACCTCGGGCGGCGGCCCGATGAAGACCAGCCCGTTGTCCCGGCACACCTCGGCGAAGTCGGCGTTCTCGGACAGGAACCCGTAGCCGGGGTGGACGGCCTGCGCGCCGGTACGCCGGGCCGCCTCGACGATCGCGGGGATGTACAGGTAACTGCGCCGGGCCGGCGCCGGACCGATCTGCACCGCCTCGTCGGCGTACGAGACGACGGCCGAGTCCCGGTCCTCCGTGGAGTACACCGCGACGACCCTGATGCCCAGCTCCCGGCAGGCGCGGGCGACGCGGAGCGCGATCTCCCCGCGGTTGGCGATGAGTACCTTCTCGAACACGGTCCCCCCGCTCAGCCCGCGCCGACCGGGGCGAGGCGGATCAACGGCTCGCCGTACTCGACCGGGTCGCCGTCGCTCTTGAGGACCTTGCTGACCCGACCGGCCCGATCCGCCTCGACCGGGACCATCAGCTTCATCGCTTCGACGATCCCCACCTGGGTACCGGCTGCCACGGTGTCGCCCTCCTCGACGAACGGCGCGGCACCGGGCGACGGCGCGCGGTAGAAGACGCCGACCGTCGGCGCGATCACGTGGTGGGTGGCGAGGGCGGCGTCGTCGGTACCCTCGGCCTCGCGCGGGTCGGCCGGCGCCGGTACGCCGGGCGCAGCGGCCACCGGCACCGGCACGGCCCACTCGACGTGGACGCCGATCTCCCCCACCTGTACCCGCAGCGAGCTGGGCGGTGACGGGATGTCGGAGAGCAGCCGCAGCGCGGTGGCACGCACCTGGTCGAGCAGCTCGCCGTCGCCGGCCCGGTTCCGGTTTCCGGTCGTCTCCGGGTTCACCGCGCCACCTCCGGCTCGGCTGTGCCGAACGACCGGAACCGGGCCCGCCGCCGGGCGACCAGGCTCGCCGGATCGACCTCGAGCAGCGGTACCAGGGCGGTCACCAGCGCCGCGCGTACCCGTCGCGCCGCCTCGACGTGATCGGCGCCGTTGCCGCCGTCCGGCTCGGGTACCACCCCGTCCACCACCCCGAGGGCGAGCAGCTGCCGGGCGTCCAGGCGCAGCGCGGCG
>Ga0066710_100007691_pt1 | contig 10345 bp, 7 predicted proteins | sample GraSoiAngelo_159_FD_79666 | JGI IMG/M metagenome (GOLD analysis project Ga0066710, IMG submission 79666) | Grasslands soil microbial communities from the Angelo Coastal Reserve, California, USA - 14_1009_16_40cm | ecosystem: Environmental > Terrestrial > Soil > Grasslands | place: USA...
ATTGTGAAGATTGCGGCGGGCCGCGGCGTCTTGCGCACGGCATCGCATGGGCGCCGTACGAGTCACCCCCGGCGTCGCACCCGCCGCATCGATCGTCTGTGGAGGTCGTCCTGGACATCCCGCGCGCGCCGCGAGCGAACCGGCGTCCGTACTTCTACGCCGGCGCGGTGATCGCCATGGTGGCGGCCACCGTCGGGTTCGGGCGGCTCAAGCCGGCCGCGCCCACCGTCGAGCGGGCCACGCTCTACACCGACACCGTGAAGCGCGGCGGGATGCTGCGCCAGGTGCGCGGCACCGGGGCGCTCGTCCCGGAGCAGATCCGCTGGATCCCCGCGGTGACGGCGGGGCGCGTGGAGCGCATCCACGCGCGGGCGGGAGAGAAGGTGCTGGCGGGCACCGTGCTGCTCGACCTCTCGAATCCCGATGTCCAGCTCGAATCACTCGACGCCGACCGCCAGCTCACGCTGGCGGAGCAGGGACTCGCGAACCTCGACGCCACGCTCTCCACCGCGGCGCTCGCCCAGCAGAGCGCCGTGGCCTCCGCCCGCACCGAGTACGAGGACGCGAAGCGCGCCGCCGCCGCGGCCGAGCGGTTGGCCACAGACGGGCTCACGTCGCAGAACGAGATCGACCGGGCCCGCGACCGCATGCAGGAGATGTCGACTCGCTATGACAGCGAGAACAAGCGCCTGGACGTGATGCGGAGCACGACGCGCACCCAGCTCGCGCTGCAGCGGGCGCAGGTCGAGCGGCTGCGCGCCATCGTGCGGTTCCATCAGGGCCGCGTGGCGTCGATGCAGGTGACGGCGGGGGCAACGGGCGTCCTGCAGGAGATGAATCTCGAGGAAGGCCAGTGGGTGAACCCGGGGCAACTCCTCGCCAAGGTCGCCCAACCCGAGCGGCTGAAGGCGGTGCTGCGCATCCCCGAGACCCAGGCCAAGGACCTGGCGGTCGAGCTGCCGGCGGTGGTCGACACCCGCAACGGCACGGTCAGCGGGCACGTGAGCCGCATCGATCCCGCGGTCCAGGACGGCACGGTGGCCGTGGACGTCACGCTCGACGGCCCGGCGCCGCAGGGCGCGCGGCCCGACCTGAGCGTCGACGGAACCATCGAGGTCGAACGCCTGGCCAACGTGCTGTACGTGGGCCGTCCGGCCGACGGGCAGTCGGACGCAACCCTGGGGATGTTCAAGCTCGTAAATGGAGGACACGAGGCGGTGCGCGTGAGCGTGAGGCTCGGCAAGGCTTCGGTGAACACCGTCGAGGTGCGCGGCGGGCTGGACCCGGGCGACGAGGTGATCCTCTCGGACATGTCGCGCTGGGACAACGTGGATCGCGTTCGGATTCGTTAGTGAACAGGGCTCGGAGACGGGCCGATCGAGACCGGGCTCTTCGAGCCCGCGAAGGAGGATGGTGAATGATCGCGGTGAACGAATTCACGACCCGCACCCGCAACGCGAACCCCGGCACCGCTCCGCTCGACGCCTCCCAGCGCGAGATCAAGCAGCCGACCGGCCAGACCCTGCTCAAGCTCGAGAACGTGACGAAGGTGTTCTATACCGACGAGGTCGAGACGCACGCCTTGTCAGGGATCCACCTCGAGATCAAGGACGGCGACTATGTCTCGATCGCCGGGCCCTCGGGCTGCGGCAAGTCCACGCTGCTCTCGATCCTCGGCCTGCTCGATTCTCCGACCGAGGGGCGCTACTGGCTCAAGGGGAAGCCGATCGAGAGCCTGAATCTCTCCGACCGCGCCCGGATCCGTAACCGCGAGATCGGCTTCATCTTCCAGAGCTTCAACCTGATCGGCGACCTCACGGTGTTCGAGAACGTCGAGCTGCCGCTCACGTATCGCGGCATGAACTCGGCGGAGCGGAAGAGCCGGGCAAGCGATGCGCTGGAGCGCGTGGGCATGGCGCATCGCTCGAAGCACCTGCCGAGCCAGCTCTCGGGCGGCCAGCAACAGCGCGTCGCGGTGGCGCGTGCGCTTGTGGGCTCTCCCGCGATCCTGCTGGCCGATGAGCCGACCGGGAACCTCGATTCACGCAATGGCGAGCAGGTGATGGAGTTGATGCGAGAGCTGCACCGCGCCGGAGCCACGATCTGCATGGTCACGCACGACCCCCGCTTCTCCCGCCACGCCGACCGCACCGTGCATTTGTTCGACGGCCGGGTCGTGGAGGAGCGCGCGGAGGAGCGATGATGAGCGCGCTATTTCAGGATTTGCGCTACGCGGCGCGCTCGTTGCGCAAGGCGCCCGCATTCACCGCGCTGGCGGTGATCTGCCTCGCGATCGGGATCGGGCTGAACACCACGATCTTCAGTGTCGTGAACGCCACGCTGCTGCGGTCGTTCGACTTCCGCAAGCCGGCCGAGCTCGTGGAGATCAACGACCGGCACGTGAAGAGCGGTCCGCGCGCGTTCGCGGGCATCTCCTATCCGGACTACCTGGACCTGAAGCAGCGGGCCACGTCGTTCTCGGGCATGGCGGCCGTGACGGGGAAGAGCCTGACGTTGTCCGACGGCGAGGAGCCCGAGCGTTACCTGGGCGCGCCGGTGAGCTGGAACCTGTTCCCGATGCTGGGCGTCAAGCCGATCCTGGGGCGAACGTTCCGCGCCGACGAGGACCGGCTCGGGGCTCCCGGCGCGATCCTCTTGAGCTACGACGTATGGCAGCGCCGTTATCACGGCGACCCGAGCATCGTCGGGCGCGCGATCCCGGTGAACGGAAAGCCGTGCACGGTCGTGGGCGTGATGCCGAAGCGGTTCGCGTTCCCCGAGCGCCACCGGCTCTGGATCCCGCTCGCTCCCGAGAACGGCAAGGATTCGCGCTCCGCGCGCTCGCTCCAGGTGTTCGCGCGCCTCGGGTCGGGGGTCCCGGTGGCCCGCGCCCGCGCCGAGCTCCGGACGATCGCTGGCCGCATCGCGCAGGAGCATCCGGCGGAGGATCAGGGCTTCATCACGGTCGCGCGCACGCTGCGCGAGCTGTACGTCCCCGACGAGGTGCGGCTCGTGCTGCTGGCGATGATGGGCGCCGTGACCTGCGTGCTGCTCGTGGCGTGCGCCAACGTCGCCAACCTGCTGCTCGCGCGCGCCTCGTCGCGACACCGCGAGATCGCCATTCGTTCCGCGATCGGCGCCGGCCGCGGCCGCATCGTCCGCCAACTGCTCACGGAGAGCGTGCTGATCGCGCTGCTGGGCGGGCTGTTCGGCGTCCTGATCGCCACCTGGGGCCTGGACTTGATCACGGCCTCGATGCCCCCCGACGACATCCCATATGTGATTCACTGGAGCATCGACGGCGCCTCGCTGGTCTACACGCTCGTCGTGTCCGTGCTGACCGGGATCCTGTTCGGCATGGCGCCCGCGGTGCAGACCGCGAGCAGCAACCTGCAGGAGGCGCTCAAGGAAGGGTCGCGCGGGACCGGCGCGGGCGGGCGGCGCGTTGGCGTGCGCAACGCGCTGGTGGTGGCCGAGGTCGCGCTGTCGCTCGTGCTGCTCGTCACCGCGGCGCTGTTCGTGAGGAGCTTCTTCGCGCTGCAGCGCGTGCAGCCGGGGTTCGACGTCGCGAAGCTCATGACCATGCGGCTCTACCTGCCCGGCACGCCCTACGACTCCGACGCCGTCAAGCGCGAGCGCCTGGAAGAGGTGCTGCGGCGCATCGAGTCGCTGCCGGGAGTCGAGGCGGCCACCGCATCCAACACGATCGCGTTCGACGGCGGCGGCGATGCCGACGGCATCATCGCCGAGGGCTCGAAGGCTCCGGTCGCAGAGGCGCCGCTGCTGCCGTTCACGGGAGTCACCGCGCACTGGTTCCGCACCCACGGCGTCCCGATCCTGCGCGGGCGTGACCTGACGCCGGCGGAGGCCTCCGACAGCGCGGCGGTCGCCGTCGTCACCGTGAGCTTCGGCAAGAGGCTGTGGGGCGGCGAGGACCCACTGGGCAAGCGGTTCCGGCTCCGCTCCGCTCCCGGCGCGCGCTGGATCACGGTGGTCGGCGTCGTGTCCGACATGCAGCTCGAGAGCATCAACACGACCGAACCGTCGCGCTGGGCGTTCCTGCCGTACCTGTACGTCCCGGCGCGCAACAACGGGATCACGATTCGCGTGGCGGGAGACCCCGCGACGATCACGAACGCCGCGCGCCGCGCGATCCGCGCCGCGGACCCGGCGCTGCCGGTGTTCGGCGTGATGACGATGGAGGAGCAGCGCCGCACCAGCTTCTGGCAGTACCGACTGTTCGGATGGATGTTCTCGATCTTCGGCGCGATCGCGCTGGTGCTGGCGCTGGTCGGGGTGTACGGCGTCGTGTCCTACGGCGTGGGCCAGCGCACGCACGAGATCGGCGTGCGCATGGCGCTGGGCGCCCGCAGCGAGGACGTGCTGCGCATGGTGGTGGGCCAGGGCGCGCGGCTCGCGACGCTGGGGATCGCGCTTGGGCTGCTCGGCGGGCTCGGCGCCGGCCGCGCGGTCCAGAGCCTGCTGCGCGGCACGGGCCCCGGCGATCCCCTGAGCTTCGCCTCGATCGCGGCCCTGCTGACCGGCACCGCGTTGCTGGCGAGCTACGTCCCGGCGCGCCGCGCGGCTGAGGTGGACCCGATGGTCGCGCTGCGGGAGGAATGATGGCGGCCTCGATCGGCGCCGTGCGAAGAGCGCCCCGGCCTCGATGGTGCGCGTGCCTCCCGAGCGCGCTGCTCGCGCTGTCCCTCGCGTCCACCGCCGCGGCGGCCGGTCCGTTTCACGCCCGCGCGTTCGGGGGCGACGTCGATCTCGATCGGGCGCCGGAAGGGGCCGAGATCACGAGCTTCGGCGGCAACGTGCACATTCGCTCCGCCGGCGAGCGCGTGCACGCGATCGCGTTCGGCGGCAACGTGCGGCTCGACGCCCTCGACGGCAGCGCGCGCGTCACCACGTTCGGGGGCGATGTGCACGTCGCGGTGACCGGACCCCGCGCGCGCGGGCGGGAGCTGGCCCTCAAGTCGTTCGGAGGCAACGTGTGGCTGACGCTGCCCGCGGATTTCTCGGCCGCGATCGACGTGGAGCTCGAGTGCCAGCGTCACGGCGACGAAGCGTGCCGCATCGCGAGCGACGTCCCGCTCACCGAGGAATACGGCCCCTGGCATCGCAGCCTGTTCGTGTTCGGCCCGTCGCGGCGCACCCTGCATGCTTGGACCAAGCTCGGCGACGGCGCGAACCGCGTTCGAATCCACGTCCACGGCGGTACGGTGAACCTGGTTCGGGAGGGTGTCGTGCATGGGACACGCTGACCGGAACGCGGCGACGTCCCGCGGTTCCGCGATGCTGGGAGCGCGAATCTTGGGCATCGCTCTCGCCAAGGGCCTCGCGCTGCCGCTCGCGCTCGCGGCGGGCGTGACCGCGGCTCCGGCGCCGGCGGCGACCGACCCGGCCGCGCTGATCGAGCAGGGACACTGGAAGGAGGCGCGCGCGTTGCTCGAGCCGCGCGTGGCGGCGAGCCCCGGCGACGGCGAGGCGGCGCGCGAGCTCGCGCAGGTGCGCATGGCCTACCGTGACCTGACGGGGGCGCAGCAGCTTGCGGAGAAGGCCGTTGCGCTCGACTCCAAGGACGCCCGCGCCCACGAGGTGCTGGCCATGGTACTGGGGCAGCGGGCGCAGAGCGCGGGGCCGCTCCAGCAATTCGGGCTGGCGCGGCGGTTCAAGAAGGAAGCCGACGCCGCGGTGTCGCTCGATCCCCGCCGATTCGACGCTCAATGGGGACTGATGCTGTTCTACTGGAAGGCGCCGGGCATCGTCGGCGGCGACAGGAACAAGGCTCGCGCCAAGGCCCAGGAGGTCTCGACGCTCGATGCCACGGAAGGCGAGCTCGCGTTGGGACGGCTCGGCATCGAGAGCAAGGACTCGACGGCGGCGCTCGGTCACTGGCGCAAGGCCGTCGAGCTCGGACCTTCGAACTACGAGGCCCGGGCGACGCTCGCCGGGCTCCTGCTCGCGCGTAACGACTGGGACGGCGCCGCGGCGCAGGCGCTCGAGGCGAAGCGCATCGATCCTGCTCGTTCCGGCGCCTACACGCAGCTCGCGATCGTGGATGCCCACCTCTCGCGATGGGACGATCTCGACCAGGTGCTCGAGGCCTCGCGCGCGGCGTCGCCGGGCAACCTGAACGCCTATTACCAGGCGGCGCGCCTGCTGATCACCGAAGGCCGCGAGCTGCCGAGCGCCGAGCGCTACCTGCGGCTGTATCTGACGGCGGAACCGGAAGCCGGCACGCCGCTACCCGCGCACGCCCACTGGCGCTTGGCGCAGGCGCTCGAGAAACAGGACAAGAAAGAGGAGGCGATCGCGGAGCTGGAGCAGGCCGTCAAGGCCAAGCCCGACTTCACCGACGCGAAGAAAGACCTGAAACGACTGAAACGGCGGGCGTGAGCGCGCGAGCCGCCGGTGCGCCGGCAATTGGTGCAGCAGGCGCCCGGTGTTAGTGTCCCACGCGCGGCCAGGGGTTCTTTGCCCTGCTTCCGCGGCCTCACGCCGCCACCGCGAAGCGACCGGTTCCGGACCAGGACACTTGCCCCGACCCACACGTCGATGGAGCGGCGCGCGCCACGGCGCCTCGATCCACCGATCCCAGGAGGAACACCCATATGATGGTCCTCACGCAGCACGCCGCCGGCACGTTCTGCTGGCCCGAGCTCCTCACCACCGACCAGGACGGAGCCAAGAAGTTCTACGGATCGTTGTTCGGCTGGACCCACACCGACACGCCCATGGGCCCGGCGGGCGTCTACACGATCTTCCACAAGCACGGGAAGGACTGCGCCGCGCTGGCCTCGCTCAATCCCGAGCAGAAAAGCAAAGGCGTGCCGCCATTCTGGGGCGCCTACGTCTCCGTCACGAGCACCGACGCCACGGCGAGCAAGGCGAAACAGCTCGGCGGCAAGCTCCTGATGGAGCCGTTCGACGTGATCGACAAGGGGCGCATGGCCCTCATCCAGGACCCGACGGGCGCCACGTTCTCGCTGTGGCAGCCGAAGACCCACATCGGCGCGGGCGTCCTCGACGAGCCCGGCGCGCTGTGCTGGACCGAGCTACTGACGGGCGACACCGAGAAGGCGAAGACCTTCTACACCCAGCTCATCGGCTGGAAGGCGGAGCCGATGCCGATGCCGCAGGGGGTCTACACCGTGTTCAAGCGCGCGGACGGCGTGGGCGCCGCCGGGATGATGCAGCTCCGGGACGACATGCGGGGAGTGCCGCCGAACTGGCTGAGCTACTTCCAGGTGGAGGACGCGCAGGCGACGGTGAAGAAGGCCGGCCAGGCCAGCGCCAAGACGCTGGTGCCGCCGACCCCGATCCCCAACGTCGGCACGTTCGCGGTGCTGCAGGACCCGAAGGAAGCCGCGTTCGGGATCCTCGAGCCGTCGCGCTGAGGGTGGTTCGAACGTCGTGGTGAGGCCGCGGGGGGCAACGCCCCGCGGCCGCGATATGGCCCGCTCCGTTCCCGTCCCTCGCGTGCTGCTTGCCGACGACCAGCCCGACGTGCTGCAGGCGCTGCGGCTGTTGCTGCGCGGCGAAGGTTACGCCATCGAGACCGCCGCCTCGCCCGCTGGAGTCGTGCGCGCGCTGGAGGCGGGCGACTTCGACGTCGTGCTGCTCGACCTCAACTACACGCGCGACACGACGTCGGGCCGGGAAGGGCTGGACCTGCTGCAGCGCCTCCAGGCGCTGGACAGCTCGCTGCCGGTGGTGGTGATGACGGCTTACGGCAGCGTGGCGGGGGCCGTCGAGGCGATGCGCCGCGGGGCGCGCGATTACGTCGAGAAGCCATGGGACAACGCGCGGATGATCGCGACCCTGCGCACCCAGGTGGAGCTCGCCCGCGCGCTGCGCGCCGGCGAGCAGCTCGCCCAAGAGAACCGGCTACTGCGCCGCGAGGGCGAGGCGGAGATGATCGCCCGCTCGGCGGTGATGCAGCCGGTGCTCCAGCTCATGGAGCGCGTGGGTCCGTCGGATGCGAACGTGCTCGTCACGGGCGAGCACGGCACCGGCAAGGAGCTGGTGGCGCGCTGGCTGCACTCGGCATCGGCGCGCGCGGGGCGGCCACTGATCACCGTGGACGCCGGCGGCCTGCCGGAGGGCGTGTTCGAGAGCGAGCTGTTCGGGCACGTGAAGGGCGCCTACACCGGCGCCCGCGCTGATCGCGCCGGACGCTTCGAGCTCGCGGATTCGGGAACGCTGTTCCTCGACGAGATCGCGAACGTGATGCCGGCGCTGCAGGCCAAGCTGTTGCGCGTCCTTCAGACCGGCGAGCTGGAGCGGGTGGGGTCGTCGCGTCCCCGGCGCGTCGACGTGCGCGTGATCTCGGCGACGAACGCAAACCTGGCCGAGGAGGTGCGGGCCGGCCGGTTCCGCGAGGACCTGCTGTTCAGGCTCAACACCGTCGAGATCCGGCTGCCGCCGCTGCGCGAGCGCCGCGAGGACATCCCGCTCCTGGCCGAGCACTTCCTCCGCCGTCACGCGCGTCGCTACACGAAGGCGATCGCCGGCTTCGATCCCGACGGGATGCAGGCGCTGCTCGCGCATCCGTGGCCGGGCAACGTTCGCGAGCTGGATCACGCGATCGAGCGCGCCGTGCTGCTCGCGGCCGGTGATTCCGTGCGCGCCTCGGATCTCGGCCTGCGTGCCGCGGCGGCGGACGGGGGGCGGCTCGAGGATCTCACGCTGGAGGAGGTCGAGCGCGTGCTGATCGAGAAGGCACTCAAGCGCCACGCCGGGAACGTGAGCGAAGCCGCGAAGGCGCTGGGGCTGTCGCGCAGCGCTCTTTACCGGCGCCTCGCGCAGCATGGGCTCTGAGCGCCGCGTGTCGACCCCGCCGCCGCGGCGGGCCGCGGGCTCGCGCCGCCCCCTATTCGGCGCCCGGCAGCCATGAGCGCCGCGCGCCGTGGGCGGCGCCTGTCGCACGACATGCGCGTGTTCCTGCTCGCGCTCGCGAGCGGGCTGCCGGCGGTGGCGCTGGCGATGGCGCTGCTGTGGACCGGCGACCATTCGCCCGAGCTGCGCTGGACTTTCACGACGCTCGTGCTGGGAAGCTGGATCCTGCTCGCCACGGCGGTGCGCGAGCGAGTGATCCGCCCGATCCAGACGCTGTCGAACATGATCGCCGCGCTCCGCGAAGGCGACTTCTCCATTCGCGGGCGCAGCACGTCGCGAGAGGATCCGCTGGGGCTCGCGCTATGGGAGGCGAACACCTTGAGCGAGACGCTGCGCCAGCAGCGCCTCGGGGCGCTGGAAGCGACGGCGCTGCTGCGCCGCGTGATGGAGGAGATCGACACGGCGGTGTTCGCGTTCGACGGCGCCCGCACGCTCCGACTCGTGAACCGCGCCGGCGAGAAGCTGCTCGGACGGCCGGCGGAGAACCTGCTCGGTCACGCCGCGGCGACGCTGGGTCTCGCGGAGGCGCTCGGCGCGGCGGAGGACGGCGCGGCCGAGCCTTCGCGCGTGCTGGATCTGTCGTTCGCGGGCGGGAACGGCCGCTACGTCGCGCGCCGCAGCGAATTCCGGCAAGCCGGGCTCCCGCACCGGCTGCTCGTGCTGTCCGACGTGAGCCGCACGCTGCGCGAGGAAGAGCGCCAGGCGTGGCAGCGGCTGGTGCGCGTGCTCAGCCACGAGATCAACAACTCGCTCACGCCGATCAAGTCGATCGCCGCGAGCTTGCAATCGATGCTGGCGCGCTCCCCGCGTCCGCCGGAGCTCGAGCACGACCTCGAGACCGGCCTCGGGGTGGTGGCGTCCCGGGCCGAGGCGCTCACGCGGTTCATGGCAGCCTACGCGCGCCTGGCGCGCCTGCCGCGGCCCCGGCTCGGCCCGGTGGACGTGGAGAGCTGGATCCGTAGGGTCGCGGGCCTCGAGCGGCGAATGGCGATCGCGATCGAGCCGGGACCCGCGTGCACGATCCTGGCGGACGGGGATCAGCTCGATCAGCTCTTGATCAACCTGGTGCGCAACGCCGTGGATGCCGTGATCGAGACCCGCTCTGAGCGAGCGAGGGTTCGGGCCGGATGGCGCCTTGCCGGCGGCCAGCTCGAGGTGTGGGTCGAGGACGACGGGCCCGGTCTCGCCGACACCGAGAACCTGTTCGTGCCATTCTTCACGACGAAGCTGGACGGCTCGGGGGTGGGGCTCGTTCTGAGCCGGCAGATCGCTGAAGCCCATGGCGGCTCGCTCACGCTGATGAATCGCGAGGCGGCACGCGGCTGCAGGGCCCAGCTCAGGCTGCCGCTGGTACCGGCGCCGGCCCCCGCCTGAGGCGCGGCGCCGACCCGCGAGCAGGGGCCGGCGGCACGGTGCCCAGCGCGGCGCGCGGGCCGCGACC
>Ga0066710_100007692_pt1 | contig 10344 bp, 7 predicted proteins | sample GraSoiAngelo_159_FD_79666 | JGI IMG/M metagenome (GOLD analysis project Ga0066710, IMG submission 79666) | Grasslands soil microbial communities from the Angelo Coastal Reserve, California, USA - 14_1009_16_40cm | ecosystem: Environmental > Terrestrial > Soil > Grasslands | place: USA...
CGCGAAGCCACCGGACGGGGCGTCGGCTATCTGGTCAACCGCGCCTCGGATACGATTGGGCTGGATCTCAGCAAAGCGACCGCGGTGGTGCAGGGCTTCGGCAATGTCGGCTCGGTCGCCGCTCTCTCGCTCGCTCGCTATGGCGTGAAGGTCATTGCGGTGAGCGATGTCTCCGGGGGGATTCATAATGCCAACGGCTTGAATCTTTGGGATCTCGAGAAGCATGTCGCTTTAAATAAAACCGTCGCTGGCTTTCCTGAAGCTGAGCCGATTACTAATGAACAGCTACTGGTTCTGCCATGCGACATCCTCGTGCCTGCCGCGCTCGAACGGCAAATTTCGAACGCGAATGCCGGTAAAATCCAATGCCGCATCCTCGCCGAGGCTGCCAACGGCCCCACTACACCTGAGGCCGATGCGATCTTAAGCCAGCGCCCGGAAATTTTCATCCTGCCCGATGTGCTCTGCAACGCCGGCGGGGTGGTCGTGAGCTATTTCGAGTGGGTGCAGGACTTGCAAAGTTTTTTTTGGGGCGAAACCGAGGTGGTCGATAAACTGTTCCGGATTTTGGAAAACGCGTACACCCAAATCGTGACGATGGCGCGCAAACAAAAACTCTCCATGCGCCTGGCCGCGCTGAGCATGGGCATCAAGCGAGTGCAGGAAGCTAAGCGCATTCGAGGGTTGTTTCCCTAAAAGGCATCACTCCAAACCACGTTCGATCAGCCCATCTTCGTCCAGGCCCAGGTAATGGCCCAGTTCATGCAGGAAGGTGGTGTGAACTTCCTCGCTGAAAATTTCCTCATCCGCTTCTGCCTGATCCCACAGGTTCTCCAAAAACAAAACGATCTGCGGCGGTAATGGCAATGCCGCGAGTTCTTCGGCAGCAAATTCCGGCCCGACGAATACCCCCAGCGTATCCGGTTCAATCCCGTCCCTCACCAGCGCCCGATTGGGCCGGCGTTCGAAAATTATCGGGAGCGCTTGTGCTCGCTTTTGCAACGGTGTTGGCAGCGCCTGGAGAATCGATTCGACCTCCGCCAGCGCGAGCCTATGAAGCTTTGCCCAATCCAACCTCATGGCGTTTCACCCCCGACGGCTTGCTGCCTTGCCCCGCGATTGTTTGAACTGGCGCAGCGTCTCCGGATGTTGCTCGAAAAACTGGGCGAGGTCGGACAGGATTTCGACCGTATCCGCGCTGAGATGATGCTCGATGCCTTCGATGTCTTGTTTTTGGGTGTCGGTATCGAGGCCGAACAGCGAAAAAAAACGCGACAGCGTCTGGTGCCGGTCACGGATTTTGCGGGCCACCTCGCGCCCTTTGTCTGTAAGGATCAGCCCGCGATATTTCTCGTATTTTAAATAGCCCGCTTCGCCGAGTTTTTGCACCATACTCGTGACTGAGGCCTGCTTAACTTTGAGCGAGGAGGCGATATCCACGACCCGCGCGTAACCTTTCTCCTCGATGAGCTCGTGGATGCGCTCGAGATAATCTTCGGCGCTTTGGCTCGGTGTGGCGTGCAGCGACATGGCTTCGAGGATTAAACACCGTTTTCCGACCGGCGCAAGGCTGGGGAGACAAGACAAAGCTCCAAGCTCCAAACACCAAGCTCCAGCGAAATCCCAAACTCCAAATCCCAAATCCAACTCCGATAAATCGCGAGCAGGAAAAATCCCAAATCTCAAATCCCAAAACGGGGCCAACCACTGACCATTGGGATTTGAGACTTGGGATTTTCCCTGCTCGCGATTTATCAGAGTTGGAATTTGGAGTCTGGGATTTGGGATTTCGCTGGACTTGCCAAAACCATTACCGGTGGAGCAGTTTGATAGGCCATGTTACGTTTAGTTTTGTTACTTAGTTTTGGGGCGCTCATCCTGGCCAGTTCGTGCGAACAAAAACCGGCAGGCAACCCGGCTGCGCCCGCGGAAATCTCGAGCAGCACGAATCAACAGATCTATCAGGCCAAAGGGATGGTCATCGAGGTGAAGCCCAAGGAAAAGACAGTGACGATCAAACACGAGGAGATTCCGGGTTTCATGTCGGCGATGACAATGCCCTTGGAGGTAAAAGAGACGAATGAACTGGCCGGTCTCGATCCGGGCGATTCGGTAGCCTTCCGCATGATCATCAGCAATGCCGACGGCTGGATTGATCAGATCCGGAAACTGAATGTCGCCGCGACCAACCAACCGCCGACCACCGGCCCGTTCCGCCTGGTTCGCGACGTGGAACCGCTCGAGGTTGGCGATCGTTTGCCTGAATATCATTTCACCAACCAGCTCGGACAGCCCATCAGCACGACCCAATTCAAAGGTCAGGCGCTGGCCATTAATTTCCTGTTCACGCGTTGTCCTTTTCCGGCCTTTTGTCCGCTTACGGCCAATAATTTTGCCGAGGCTCAGCAAAAGCTGCTAACGATGGCGGGTGGCCCAACGAATTGGCATTTGCTAACCATTTCCTTTGATCCCGAATTCGATAAACCAGCGATCCTCAAGGCCTATGGAGAGCGTTACAAGTACGACCCCAAACATTGGACGTTGGCGACGGGCGAACTGATCGATATCACGGCCATTGCCGAGCAGTTTGGGCAGACCTTTTGGCGCGATGAAACCGGCAGCATCAGCCATAACATGCGAGCCGTAGTAATAGATGCGACCGGCCGGGTGCAAAGGATTATCCCCGAGAACAAATGGACCAGTGCTGAGTTAGTGGAGGAAATGACTAAGGCGGCTGGGAGGAAGTGAGGGAATGAAAACGTGATGCGTGATGCGCGAGGAACTGCCAGCGTGCCCGACTCTTATCACGCATCACGCATCACGCATCAATGCCCTGGTGTTTTCACCCCATTATTCCGTCGCACCGTCTTCGTCGCTTTCTGCGCTTGACCGGCTGTCTGGGGAGGCCGGTCTTCAGTTATCGAAGGAAGCTTCAGGAATTCGATCGCTTCAGTTAGCGCTGCCTTTTCCGTCGCATCATCGGTTTGCTGAGCGGCCTCGGCCAGTTTGGGAATCGCGTCGCGGCTGCCGAATTGAACGGCCGCCTCCCGAGCAGCCTCGCGAATCTCTGGATCACGGTTGCTCAATTCCGAAAGGATAATCTCTAGCGATGCAGAATCATTATCCATCGACAGATCCCGTAATTCCGCCGTGCGCGCATCGACGTAGGCTTCGTGCGCGGCTTGAGGTGAATCACCCCCGAAACCTGGCGCATCCGCTGCCGCCCCGGCAGAACCCCCGGTCAGGTGTGTGGTCGGGGTCTGTAAATGGGCAGAGCCAATCTTGGAACTTGTGCCTTCGGAAGAATAGGTTGCTAAAGCACCCTCGCCTTGAGCCCCGCGGTCCATGCCGCTTTTAGCAGCCAATGGCAAAGCTATGCTGTGTTTTCGGTGGAGGAAAAACAATGACATGACCATGAGGACGGCCACCACCAGGACTGGAATTACCATTTTCGGTCTCATGAAATAAAGCCGGGTGGCGAAAACAAACCTATAATGCAGTGCTGACGGTTTTCGATGAAACAAGCCAAGACAGGGCAAAGCCCTGCCTTGGGTCAATCTGGCACTAGCTCAAAACGCAAAAACCTGTTTCAAGCCATCTCTAGCTATTTCTACTGCAGGACTTCAAAGGTCTTGCCCTTGCTGGCAACCGTCCCTTTGATCACTGCCGGACTTCCCCCCGAGCTGCCACTGCCAGCGAAGCTGATCGTGCCTCTGGTGTTAGGTCTGATGCCAAAGGTTTGAAAGAAAGTGCCGAAGCCTTGAGACTCAAAATTGTTGCCCGAGCCGGCGTCAAACGATACCGTCCAGATCCCATAATCGGTTTCTCGGTTTCCCCTGACATTCGCTACTTGAGCGCCCGGTATCAAGCTGAGATTGTCGGGTGTGAGCACCGTTACATCTGCTCCGTTAACCAACCTCACTTCGGGATTGCCACCGCCCACCGGCGACGCAACCACCAGTTTGGCTCGATTGCTCAGTGTAATCCCCAAATTGTCCGCGAGTAATTTGAGGGCATCTTTCGTAGTAACCCGCTTTATCGTCACGACGCCGTCACTCGTCTGCGCATAGACAGTTCCTGTAATCGTCATGTTTGCCAGCACATTTGTGGTTTGGGCGTTCGTTTGGGCAAGACCTATACCCATTAATGTCCCGATCATTGCCAGTTTGATAGTGTTGTTCATGTTGGTAACCCTGTTCAGTTGCGAGGCCGGCCGCAGGCACAACCATTCTGCCTGGCTCCCGGCCTAACAATAGTTTCTTTGTTGTATTATTTTCCTTGCTCTGGCGGATCAGGTTCGCCGCTATTTTAATTCACGTCCCGTCGGGCGTCAAATTGTTTTTGCAACGCATCGGAACCGCAACGAACCGTAACCGGCCTTTACTTCCCGGGCCGGAACAGTTCAAAGGTCGAGCGCCCAGCGCAAGGCAGCTTTAACCGAGGCCATCGCAGCCGGCTCGAACCGCCAATCGGTCCTTCAATTTCGGCCGGGCGGAAGGCTTGCAGGCCTTGATGTTGGCTGTGGAAATCTCTCGCAGAAAACGGACCGGCGGCATGGTAACCTCATATTGGCAAGCAATCCACGCAGATCCGTCACTTCTAGGAAAATAGGAAATATTCCTAGCAATAAATCAGGGTTCCGCCCTATGCTCTGATCTTTCGAGTTATGTTATCACGATATGTAACTCAGCATGACCCGACCGCCGCAAATTAGCTCTTGGCTATGAAATTTATCAGAACCCTTCTGCTCTGCCTGCTGGCGCCGTGTGCCCAGGGTGCGCCCATCTTCACAACACTGGCTTCCTTTACCGGCACCAACAACGGAGCGAATCCTAAAGCTGGCCTCGTGCAGGCCGCAGATGGCAATTTCTACGGCACGACACGTTATGGCGGCGCGTCCGATAACGGCACCGTGTTCAAACTCACGCCGGACGGCACGCTGAGTAACCTGCATTCGTTCACCTACACGGCTGATGGCGCGTGGCCTGTGGCTGCGCTCCTGAAGGGGACCAATGGAAGCCTCTACGGCGTCACAACCTATGGAGGCGCAAATGATTGGGGCACGGTGTTTAAGATTCTACCGACAGGTGTCTTCATCAAAATGGCCTCCTTCACCAGCACGCATGGCGAAGTTGATTCCCCACTCATTCAGGGCAACGACGGAAATTTTTATACCGTCGGGGATTACGGTGGCGCCTACGGCTATGGGACCGTCCTTAAGGTGACGCCGGGGGGTGCAATCACAGTCCTGCACTCGTTCGATCTTCAGAACGGTTGGGCCGGATATTATGGCAATCCGCTCATTCAAGGCAGCGATACCAATTTCTATGGGACCACCCAACTTGGGGGAAGTGGCAACGGCGGCTATGGATATGGCACGGCGTACAAAATGACTCCGACCGGCACGCTGACCCCATTGATAATTTTTAATGGAAACAATGGTTACGCGCCTACCGCACTGGTGCAGGATGCCGACGGCACTCTGTATGGAACGACAGGGCAAGGCGGCCCCAATGGCCCGAGCGATCCTGGCACCTTCTTCAGGCTGACGACTAACGGCGCGCTCAGCACTTTGTTTACCTTTAGTGGCGCTAATGGCGCCAGTCCCACCTCGCAACTCATCCAGGGCACTGATGGGAATTTTTATGGCACAACCACGAGTGGCGGGGCGTCGAACGTGGGCACAATCTTTCAGGCCAAGCCAACGGGAACAGTCACCACCCTGGGCACGTTTTACGGGACCAATGGCTCGCAGCCTTTGTACGCGGCGCTCGTGCAAGGGACCGATGGCAGTTTTTACGGCACAACCTATTACGGCGGGAGGAGCAATCTTGGAACCATTTTCCGCATCACCGTTCTGCCCACCATCAGCCAGCAGCCCATCAGTCAGAACGGCTTCGCCGGGGATAACGTCACCTTCATGGTGAGTGCGAGCGATAGCAGCAGCCCGCCGCTTCGCTTTCAATGGCGCTTTGACGGTTCGCCTCTCGCTCGACAGACGAATAGTACTCTGGTGCTCACCAACCTTACGCTGGCGCAGTCAGGCGATTACTCGGTGAGCGTCAGCAACTTTTATGGCCGGATCATCAGTTCCACTGGCAGGTTGACTGTCATCCCAACGCTGTCATTGCCGGTGGCGCTCAATGCGAACTCACTGACTTGGACCACCGATGGCGATGCGCGCTGGCACGGATTGGCTGGCTTTTCGCATGATGGCTTTGCGGCGGCGCGAAGCGGTCCGATCACCAATAGTCAAACCTCGCGGCTCAGAACGACGGTCACCGGTCCCGGCACGCTTACCTTCTGGTGGGCGGTTTCTTCACAGACTAACTCGGATCTGCTGACTTTTTCAGCGGGGGGAATAGCGCAAGCCGCTATCTCGGGCCAGGTCGATTGGCAACAGCGCACGGTTTACATCGGCGCCGGCAGCCAGACTTTACAATGGACTTATTCGAAAGACGCTAATGGCACCGATGGCCAGGATGCCGGATGGGTGGATGAAGTGACCTACAATACCGGCTCGACTGCGCCCTTTATCTTCGCGCAACCCGCCAGCCAGGTTCTCGTCGCTGGCCGCCCGGTGACTTTCAGTGTCGGTGTCGGCGGCACCCCACCCCTCGCCTACCAGTGGCGGCTTAATGGGGCGGATTTGGCGGGCGCAACCAATTCATCTTTTGCGCTGGCTCAGGCCTGGCCGACGAACAACGGCGCTTACTCGGTGGTGATTTCGAATAGCTACGGCATCATTATCAGCTCCAATGCCCTCTTGGTGGCCGCCTCGCTCGTCGCTTGGGGCAACAACGACTTCGACCAAGCCACCCTCCAATATGCGCTGACCAATGTCGTGGCCATAGCCGCTGGAGCTTACCATAGCCTGGCGCTCCGTGCGGACGGCTCCGTTTTCGCTTGGGGTTACAACTATGACGGACAATGCGACGTGCCCGCGGAGCTGACGAACGCAGCAGCCATTGCGGGGGGCGGTTATCATAGCCTTGCGGTGCGCGCTGATGGCAGGGTCGCAGCCTGGGGCGCGAACGATAGCGGACAAGCCACCGTGCGTCCGCATGCGACCAACGTCGTCGCGCTCGCCGCCGGCAATTGGCACAGCCTCGCTTTGCGCAGCGACGGGGCAATTGTGGCCTGGGGCGATGACAGCTCTGGTCAAACTGAGGTTCCCGCCAACTCCACCAACATTGTCGCCATTGCGGGCGGCAGTCTGCACAGCTTGGCGCTCCGAGCCGATGGCACGGTCGTGGCCTGGGGCAATAATCTCGGCGGCAATGGCATGCACGCGGGCCAGGTGGACGTGCCGTGGGACCTCAGCCAGGTCGTCGCCATCGCTGCCGGGGAATTTCACAGCCTGGCGCTTAGATCAGACGGAAGCGTAATCGGCTGGGGAGATAACTCAGCAGGTCAGACCAGTATCCCTCCCGAATTGTCGAAGGCGGTCGCCATCGCTGCCGGAGGCGCGCACAGTCTTGGAGTGCAGGAAGGCGGCACGTTGGTAGCTTGGGGAGATAATCTCTCCAACGAGAGCATCCCGCCGGCGGATATTCCGCCAGTGTCGGCCGTCGCTGCCGGTACTTATCACAGCCTGGCGCTGCTGGCCCAGACTGTAGTCGGCCCTCAGCTTTTCAATCCCAGCTTCACTGGCCATGTGTTTACCGTCTCCCTTCCAACGATTCGCGGTAAAGCGTACTTCCTTCAATACAACGAATCCCTGACAGACCCAACCTGGACCTCCCCCGCCGCAATTGTGGGTGATGGCGCCCTGAAAACTCTAACAGATCCGACCGCTACCGCTCCCCAACGCTTCTACCGCGTGCGCCAGCAATGATCCGCTCTCGCCGATCCGTTTCAGACTGGGTGCGCGACAATAAAATGCGCGATCGCGCATTTTATTGTCGCGAAGTGCCAGAACCAGTGTCATCGGCGGTTCGGTTGGCAGCGGCAAGTGTTCGCTCGGTTCCTCTACGCGTTCCTTGACTGAGGAAGCCGAATTGGCATCGAGCGTACCCGCTCACCGGTGGCGTGGAATATCGCGTTGGCTATGGCCGGAGCGATCGCGATGATCGGCGTTTCACCTGCACCGGCAGAAGGGAGATCGGGCCGGTCAAGCAAGTGGATGTCCAATTCCGGCACGTCATCGAAGCGGGGTACTTGGTATTTTCCGAAGGATGCATTGAGCATCTCACCCTTTTCAAAACGCATCTCCTCGCGCAAAGCCGGGCCCAATCCCATAATGATCGCTCCCTGCACTTGCTTGCGCAGATTGTCGGGATTCACAACCGCGCCGCATTCGAAGGCTTCGCAGACGTGTCGGACATTAATTCGGCTTTGCGCCCGATCAATCTCAATCTCAGCACAGGCGGCCACGTAAGAGCCTTTCTCTGTCCCGCAAGCCAAACCGATTCCGATGTTTGGCTTTTTATCTTTTACCCTTTGCTTCCAATCAAAGTGCTTTGCTGCCGCTTCGAGGACCGCCCGCAGCCGCGCGTTTTCAAGATGCGCGAGCCGAAAATCGAGTGGATCAGCGCCGGCAGCTCCGGCTAATTCGTCCATGAAGCTTTCCCGCGCGAAGTTATTCGCCGTCGCCGCCAGCGCCCGGTAGGAGCCATGGCGCAAAGGCGGCTGCGACTGGAGATATTGGCTGCGCCGTTTTTCGATGCGGTAAGGCGTTTCAATCGCAGAAGGGCCGGAATTGATGTTGATAAAATGCCAGGAGGTGAGCGTGCCTTGATCATCCAGGCTGGCTTCAGCCTCGATCACACCGGCGGGGCGAAAATAGGCCCAAGTAAACTCTTCCTCGCGCGTCCAGCGCAGCGAGACGGGTTTCGCGGCGGCTTGCGCCAGGCGGGCGGCTTCGACGGCGGCTTCGCCACTATGTTTGCCGCCAAACCCCGCGCCGAAATCAGGCACAATTACCCTCACGCGGTCCTCACCCAAATGCAAGGCGCGCGCCAGTTCGGTGCGGTGGCCGAACGGGTTCTGGGTTCCCGCCCAGACCGTCAGTTTGCCATCACTCCATGCGGCCACAGCAGCGCGCGGTTCGAGCGGCGCATGTTGGACGTAAGCGACATGATAAGTTTGGCGCAGCTTCTTTTTCGCCTTGGCCATTTCGTCAACGAACGGGTTCTCAGGTACGCCGCCTTGCGCATTTTGTCTGAGGTAATCGTAAAGCTCTTTGCTCGAGGGATGCTCTGCCGTTTCCCACTTGGCCGTTTTGGCAAGCGCCGCCAGCGCGCGCTCAGCCGCAAAGCTTGTGGGGGCGGCGACTCCGGCAAACTGGTCGTCGCGGACAACGACGACATCCTTCATTCCTTTAGCTGGAGCAAGATCAATCGAACTCAACTTCGCTCCAAAAACAGGCGACCTCAGGACCTTGCCGTAAAGCATGCCAGGCCGCGAAACATCCGACGGATATTGATGCGCCCCAGTAACGAGAGCGCGCCCATTAGGTCGTGACACTCCGGTGCCGAGCACTTTCCACTCTTTGACAGGTGTGACCGTGACTTCGGAGGGAATTGCCTGTTCGAGGCCTTTGGCGGCCTCCTCGTTGCTGGCCAGGTCTGCGTAGGTTAACGAGCGCTTGCTCCCAGCTTGAACTGCCTTGCCATCCCGCACTTCGCACGTCTTGGCTTCGACTCCCCATTTTTTACTGGCGAAATCGATCAAGAGTTGCCGGGTGGCAGCCGCAGCCTGCCGCACTGCCGGAACTGTTCGCGGCGTGCTGCCACTGCCGGCGGTGATCCCGTCGTCCGGCACGAGGCCAGTGTCGGCCATCACGAGTTGAATCCGATCGACAGGCACCCGCAATTCCTCGGCTGCGGCCTGCGTTAACTCCGCTCTGGCTCCCTGGCCAGCCTCGACTTTGCCGACCAGCACTGTGATTGATCCATCTTTGCCCAGATGAATCCGAGCGGCGATAGTTCGCGCACCCGCGCCCCCGAAACCACCACGCCTGCCGCTGCGTTGTGCCAGGGCCGGAGCGCTCGCCGCCACGAGCAGCCCTGTGCTCAATAGCTGCACAAATGCGCGCCGTTTTAGCCCGAAGGCGTAGCCGACCCGCTCGATTGGTTCATCGTACAGCAACTCGTCAGCTTCGCAGGCGTGAGTTTTCGTGCTCATCTTAACGATTCATTTGACCGCTCGCCGAATGGCCTTCAGAATGGTTGGATAACTGCAACAGCGGCACAAATGCTTCTGCATCCGGGCCAGAATCTCTGCCTCCGTCGCTTTTGGTTTTTCGTTCAGCAGACCTGCAACCCCCATGATCATCCCCGGCGTGCAATAGCCGCATTGAAAGGCGCCTTCCGCAAGAAAAGCTTCCTGGATCGGGTGCAA
>Ga0066710_100007693_pt1 | contig 10344 bp, 9 predicted proteins | sample GraSoiAngelo_159_FD_79666 | JGI IMG/M metagenome (GOLD analysis project Ga0066710, IMG submission 79666) | Grasslands soil microbial communities from the Angelo Coastal Reserve, California, USA - 14_1009_16_40cm | ecosystem: Environmental > Terrestrial > Soil > Grasslands | place: USA...
GTACTGCTTGCCCATCGCAATCTGTTTCTCAACGCTATACCAGTTCCCCAGGCCCTTACTGCAGCCAACATTCCGGTTTCCCACAGCTTCGACGTCAGTCCTGCCGCCTTCGTGCTTAACCTTATCGGGATCCGCAGCCTGGATAGGCTTTTTCGCCGGCGTTGTCGCGCTCGGTTCGGCGGGACTGGCGCTGTCCTTATCATCCTGCGAAAAACTGAATGGAGTTACGCAGCTGAACGTCAGAAGGGCAGCCGTAATCGCCAAGAACCGTCGTTTCATATCGAACTCCTATTCAATGCCACGATTATACGCCGGAGCGAAGGCAGGACTCCCTTGGTGGCCCTAATCAGTTGGACGCAGAAGAAAGACGCAAGGTTACCTGCTACCGAGCGGCTCCGCCGACAATATCGAATTCGACCCTTAGTTCGTTCTTCACTTTCACCGCCCCGCCTCCAACTGTGATCGGTGTGATTCCGAAGTCCTTTTGTTTCAGTTCGGCCGTGCCTTTGTAGCGGCCGTTCTGAGCCTCGACATTAACCTTCACCGGCCGGGCCTGGCCGTGCAGGGTAAGGTCGCCTGTCACGAGCCATTTGCCTTCCCCGAGGCGGTCAACAGTGGTTGAGTGGAAGCGAATCTCGGGAAATTTCTCGCTGTCCAGCACCTTGGGGCCGAGCATGTCCTGCTGAACCTGGGCACGGTCCTTTTCGGAAATTTCTTTGTCGATAACCCGAAGCTTGCGGGCGTCGACGGTCAACTCCACTGCGGGATGGGCCTCATTGAAGGAACCTTGCTGAATCGGGGCGCGGATTTCGTGCTCATGTCCGAAAGCAGAGAACAAACCGGCTTTGAAGACGTGCACGGTCATGACGGATTTCTCCGGGTCAATGCTGGTTTGAGCCGAGGCGCCCAAGGCAATCAGACATAGCAAAAGCGCGATGAAAGGCGATATACCCCGCCCCCCTCGATCTTTTGGAATCATGAGGATAGCGGCAGAACCTGAGCAAAATCTTTGAGGAATAAGGAGTTGCAGGCAAGATCTAGAGAACAAAGAGTTTAGGATTCGAAATGTGGAAGTCGAGTTCGTCCGAACTAATGCCGCAAAGCGGCACTCGGGTTCGTGCAAAAACCTGGGGTTAACAGCCACTAATCGGCTTCTCGGGTCGCTGGATCAACTTATCTTGTTCTGTTATGGCGTATGAGAGAAGGCGAAGTCAATGGAAAAAATGTCAATGGAATGATGCCTCCTCGGTATGGAAGGTAGCGTCCCAGAGAACTCCTTCGAGTTCTCTTTGTGGGTGAATCGTGACGGATGGAGCTTCCGAATCGGAGCTTCTACAACAACCCCAACGGCTGGGGCTCGGTTCGATGTCTCCACCGGGGTAGAATGGTAGAATTATAAGGTATAATATCTACCCAACATGAGTCTAAACATCAAGAACAAAGACGCCCACAAGCTCGCTCGGCAGCTGGCCCGGCTTACCGGCGAGAGCATGACCGAAGCGGTCACCGAAGCGGTCCGCGAACGGCTCAAAAGGGTACAGGACAAACACGCAGCCAGGCTCTCCGATCGACTGCTCGAAATCGGCCGGGACTGCGCCACGCGTCTGAAGGAACCGTTCCGCTTGGCCGAGCATGGCGACCTTCTCTATGACGAGAAAGGGCTGCCGAAATGATTCTCGACACTTCGGCCCTGATCGCCATTCTCCGCTTGGAAGCGGAGGCGCCCGAGTTCGCCAGAATCATTGAGCGCGCTGCGCGGCCTCGCATTTCGGCCATGAGCTATGTGGAAGCCGGAGCGGTGATTGATGGCAGCAAAGATCCGATTGCCAGCCGCCGGTTTGATGAATTGATCGAGGAAGCTCAAATCGCGATTGAGCCGGTCACCGAAGCCCAAGCTCACATAGCGCGCCAGGCCTATCGCGACTTCGGGAAAACCAGCGGCCACCCCGCCAAACTGAATTTTGGAGATTGCTTCTCCTATGCGCTGGCGAAAACCAAAGCTGAGCCTCTTTTGTTTAAAGGCCAAGACTTTTCGCAGACGGATGTGAAGTCGGCGCGGGTGTGAGTCGGCTGCGGACAACTACCCCACTCAAGCCAAAAGAGTGCTTGAGTGGGCCACCAGGCCTGCCTACCCGTTCAAGGAAGCATTCAAGCTATTGATAATATCGTAGTTGAACTTATAATATGTACTGGAAAACATATGACTCTTGATACATACCATTTCTGTGCCGTGGCAAGTATTTTTCCACGCCGAATTCGAGCCTGAATTTGATGCGCTGGACCCAGAGGTCCAAGACGAGCTGCTGGCGCACGCAAGCTTGCTGAAAGAATTCGGACCACAACTCAAACGTCCGACTGCCGATACCCTTCACGGATCAAAGCACGACAACATGAAGGAGTTGAGGTTCAAAGCGGCAGACGGAGTTTGGCGGATAGCTTTCGCCTTCGATCCCAAGCAAAAAGCCATACTGCTCGTCGCCGGAGATAAATCAGGCGGCAGTCAGAAACGGTTTTACCGGCAACTTATTAGAGTGGCGGATGAGAGGTTTGACAGACACCTTGCATTTCTCAAGGCAAAAACATCCAGGAAGGGGCCCAAGTAGCAATGAAGACTTTAGAGCAAAAACTTAAGGAGATCAGTCCAAAGAGGCAGGAAAAGATCAAGGCTCGCACACGCGAATTGGTGGCACGCGAAATGTCTCTACGAGAACTCAGGCACGCGGTCAACAAAACTCAAAAGACTCTGGCCCGCACACTCAATATGGGTCAGGATGGAGTCTCGCGACTGGAGAAGCGAAGTGACTTGTTGCTTTCTACTCTGCGGAATTATGTGGAAGCTGTTGGAGGAAGCCTGACTCTTGTAGCTCAATTCCCGGATCAGGAGCCTATAGCGATAGGTGGTTTAGGGGACATCGTCGCTGTTAAAGAAAATGAAAAGGCTAAGCGACGCGCTGCCCACGCGAGATGAAGACAGATAGAAAATTGGCCGCTTACCGAATAGGAGAAGTGCTTGCCATGCTGCCCGCGGTGAGCCGAGGATTCGTCTTCTTCTCGCCTGAGACCCTAGTTCACGGAACGATGGCACCACGAGAGCCATGCCTCCCACCCCGCGCCCCCGATCCAACGCATGGACCTGGAGAAGTGGCTGTGGACGACGCACAAAATTCGCATTCGCGGCGGCGAACCGAGCAAGCTGCGATTCTCCACGCCGTATTAGCTGCAGAAGAAGGAGATTGACCGGTTCCTGCAGAGGTTTGATGAGTACAGGAAACAAAGAAACGCGTGATTCGTTTTGTTGCTCAAAGGCAGGAGTATAATGGTGGTATGAAACAGAAGACTTCTGTCACACTTTCGGGGGATATATTGGCTGGGATCGACCGTTTAGCTGGATCCAGCCATTCGCGCTCCGCTTTCATTGAGAGGGTACTGCGCGGTTATTTGCGCCACCGCCAAAGGGCAGAGGTGCAGAAACAGGATCTCAGGCGGCTGAACCGCGCTGCCAAACAGCTGAATGCAGAAGTTGCGGATGTGATCGAGTATCAGGCGCCGGAAGAATAACCGAGAGCATTCGTGAGGCGTGGAGAACTATATCGAGTTTACAAACCGAGCGGTGACCCTAAACAATATCGAACCTTCGTCGTAGTCAGTCGCCAGGTACTGATTGATTCCAAATTCTCAACCGTAATCTGCGCACCGATCTTTACCAGTGGCCAAGGACTTTCCACACAAGTGGAATTAGGTCCCAACGAAGGACTCCGGCACACCAGTTTCATCATGTGTGACAATCTTGTCAGCCTTCGCAAAACCGATCTCACTCATTTCGTGGGCACCCTTTCGGCGCTCAAGGTGGCAGAACTGAACCGCGCTCTGAAGATGGCTCTAGATCTAGATTAGTTTCGATCTTAGTCGTAATACTCCAGCCCTAAATGCGTGATCAGCTCTTCCCCGCGTAAGTGCCGTAGCGTGTTCTTCAGCTTCATCATCTGAATGAAAAGATCGTGCTCGGGATATAGACCCGGAGCCGTCATGGGAGATTTGAAGTAAAAGCTGAGCCACTCCTGAATGCCAATCCCCTTCAGATTGGAAGTACGCTGGGCGAGGTCAAGGAACAACACCAGGTCGAGAACAATGGGCGCTGCCAGGATCGAGTCGCGGCACAGGAAATCAACTTTGATCTGCATCGGATAGCCGAGCCAGCCAAAGATATCAATGTTGTCCCAACCTTCTTTGTTGTCACCGCGCGGCGGGTAATAGTTAATGCGGACCTTGTGGAAGATGTTCCCGTACAATTCGGGATAAAGGCGCGGCTGCAGAATGTGCTCCAGCACACCTAGTTTTGATTCCTCCTTGGTTTTGAAAGACCCGGGATCGTCGAGCACCTCGCCGTCGCGATTGCCCAGAATGTTGGTGGAGTACCAACCGCTCAGGCCGAGCAGGCGCGCTTTGAATCCGGGAGCGAGAATCGTCTTGATCAGTGTTTGCCCGGTCTTGAAGTCTTTGCCGCAGATGGGAGCCTGGTTATGGCGCGAAAGTTCGTGCAGCGCTGGAATATCGACCGTCAGATTCGGTGCGCCATTCGCGAAGGGCACGCCTTCAGTCAGCGAGGCGTAGGCGTAGATCATCGAAGGAGCAATGGCTTCGTCGTTCCGGGTCAGCGCTTTCTCAAATGTCTTCAGCGACTGATGCGCCGGACCCGGCTCGATGAAGGTTTCTGTCGAGCCACACCAGATAGTCACCAGCCGGCTTGCGCCCGAGCTCTTCTTGAAATCGCGGATATCCGCGCGAACCTGCTCGGCAAGATCCATCTTGTTCTTGCCCTTTTTTACGTTCGGGCCGTCCAGTCTCTTGACGTAATTGCGGTCGAAAACCGCCTTGCGCGGTTTGATCGAACTCAGAAACGGCTTCACCCGATTGAGCAATTCGCGGTCAAGCACGCCGGCCTTCGAAGCGGCGGCATGCATGTCGTCTTCGAAAATGTCCCAGCCGGTGAAGACCAGATCGCGTAGACCCGCAAGAGGAACGAACTCGTTGATCTTCGGAGAGCGCGCGTCGGTGCGTTTCCCCAGGCGGATCGTTCCCATTTGAGTGAGTGATCCGATGGGCGCGGCGAAGCCCTTCCGCACGGCTTCAACGCCGGCGACAAACGTCGTGGCCACGGCGCCCATGCCTGGGATCATCACTCCCAGCTTGCCCTTGGGCAATTGAATTTCACTGCGCTTAGTTTCGCTGCTTACAGACTTCTGCCGCTTCGCCATCGTCAGAGAGTTTCCTTATGAGTTCGGGAGATGCAAGACGAACGGGTATGTTCTCTTAACCAGGCGCGGTTTGCAACCGGAGGGAAGGGAAGCGTGGCTCCGCGCATCGAACAGAGGAAATCGCAGCCTCTGTGTTCTCTTTGCTTCTTTTGGTATTGCTTTTACTTGCCTTCCAGATCCACTGTCTTCACGGGCAAATCCCAATGCGCATCCAGGATCTCGAATCGCCGTTGCTCTTCCCGTTTGTATGTATCCTGGTCCGGGTAGAGCTGCTTCTTGAGAGCGTCTTCATCGAAGGGTTCGTTCGCGACAGTGGCATTCTTGAAGACGATAGTCACCCGATAATCCCAGCGGCCATCTTCTGTTGTGTGATAGCGGGGCTGGTCCATCCAGACCTTGAGCATGCGCCCCATCTCCACTTCCTTCTTGAGCAGCGGGTAATGATTCTTCTTGAACAGGCTTAGAAACTCATCCGCATGGCCCCATTTGGTTTTGTAGTAGTACTCGACTACGAAGGGCTGGCCGGACGCCGGCTGCGCCACACAGCGGTGCACGACTCCAGCGACGACGGAAAATGCCATCGACAGAGCAAGCAATCGAAACAGGTTTTTCATGGCATGGTCCTCATTGGCCTGAAAGAGCGGCTTACGGATGGAAAAAATCAGTTCTCAGTTCTCAGTTCCCAGTTCTGAGTTCTTAGTTTATGGCACTAATGGATCACGCGGCTCTTTGCAGCCGGTTTTGCCAGTGCGACCAAATGAACCAAATCACACCTATGGCGATAAAGAGCCCAATCACAGTATCGAACTGATGGAAATACTTTCCCAGCTCACGCCAGTTTTCGCCCAGCTTCATTCCTAACCACGCCAGGCCGAAGCACCAGGGCCATGATCCCAAGAAGGTATAGATATGAAAGCGTCCTCTTGGCATGCGCGCAATCCCCGCTGGTAGCGCAATGAAGGTGCGGATTACCGGTAGCAGGCGAGCAATGAACACGGCGAGGTAGCCCCAGCGGGCGAAGAATCGATCTGCCCAGTCGAGTTCGCGGCGCGTGAGGAGGATCCAGCGGCCATAGCGCTCCACCAATGGTCTACCGCCGTAGCAGCCAATCTCATAGGCCACCAGCGATCCCAGGTTGCAGCCGATCGCGCCTGCGGTTGCCACCCAGAACAGGTTCATCGTGCCTTCATACACGAGATAGCCGGCGAAGGGCATGATCAGTTCAGAAGGCAGGGGAATGCAGGCGGACTCGATGGCCATCAGAATGGCAATGCCGCTGTATCCGGTAACCGCAATGACTGATTTGATGAAGATAAACAGAACGGCAAGGATTTTTTCGGTCATGAGTTACGCAGCATTTAGCACTTGGCACTTAGCATTTAGCCACCGAGGAAGACTTCGGATGTGTCATGAGGCGGGAAAGGCCAAATGCCAATGGCCAAATGCTAAGTGCTGCTTCTAAAACGCGCCTTCCTGGGTAAAGGTGTATCCGGGGAGCGCCCAGCCTTCAGGTTTCTTAGCCACTTTTACGCGCACCGTGGGCGCGTCGGGAGCAGTGATACCGGCGGGCCTCAGCACCGCGTATTGCGAGAACACCTCGTTGTAAACCTTGGTGACCAGGTAATCCTGGCCGTCGCTGTCATTGCGCCAGACTTGCCCGAGTTGGATCGACTTGACTGCCACGCTGTTCCCTGAGAATCAGACTACTCAGACCTGCTTCCGTCGTCAATTATGCCGAAGGTTCTGACGATTACGAAAGGGGACTGCCGGATTCGAGGCTGCGCTTGTTTGCTAAGATTGATTCCCCAGGAAGCTTGAATGCCGCGCGGAATTAGTCCTCGACGACCGGCAAAGACGGGCCGACATGAAGGGGCGCGTGCGGTTCCGCGCGCAAGACTTGTTCCCTCGCCAGCCGGTGGGAGGGATTTGCGACCGGTTCAACCGGGGCGCAGTTTGCCAGGGAAAACGACCGCCACAGTCACACGGTCAAAGTACAATCCTGTCGCCCAGGAGCGCGTCTCGGAAATTCTTAAACGGCTCGATCAGCTCTACCCGGGCGTGACGTGTGCGTTGACTCATCGCAATGCCTGGGAGCTGCTGGTTGCGACTATCCTCTCTGCTCAGTCCACGGATGTTCGAGTCAATATGGTCACGCCTGAGATTTTCAAAAAGTATCCGACGGTGCAGGATTTCGCTGCGCTCAAGCCGGAGCAGCTTGAGCCTGATATTCGCTCGACTGGATTTTTTCGCAACAAATCAAAATCCGTTGTGGGAGCGGCCAAGAAAATTGTGAGCGACTTTGGGGGCGAGGTGCCGTCCGAAATGGATCAGCTGCTCACGCTTCCAGGCGTGGCGCGGAAGACCGCCAACGTCGTGCTCGGCACCTGGTTCAAGAAGAACGAAGGCGTAGTAGTGGACACTCATGTCTATCGCATCTCCCGTCGCCTGGAACTTACGCGCCATGACGATCCCAAGAAGATCGAGCAGGATCTGATGAAGATCATCCCGCGCGAAAAGTGGACTGACTTCGCTCACCAGGTGATCTGGCATGGGCGGAAGCTATGCATCGCGCGGCGTCCCAACTGCGCCGATTGCCTGCTGGAGAACATCTGCCATGCGGCGGATAAGACCTGGAGCACGGTAGAGACCCATAAGTCGGCAAAACCCTGAAAGCTCGGTCATCCTGAGCGGAGTAATCCGATTCGGAACGAATCGGATTACGGAGTCGAAGGACCCCACTGTCACGTGTAGTATCTCCGTCCGCGTCCAGGCATTCTCCCCGTGATCCTTTCGCGCCAATGAAAATCGCGCTCTGTTAAACTTTTTGCGCCACCATGCGCTCTCAGTTTCTCTTTGCTATCGTGATTCTCATGAGCACTCTTGCCATCCCGCAGACATTACCCACGCCGCAGGCCATCACCGACCCCAAGCAGATCACTTCAAAACCCGACGCGCAGGTCGAGCAAAACGAGGAGAGCCTGTCGCTCGAACGGCTCTACATGACCCGCGCTATCGGGGATACCGCCTGGTCGCCAGACGGCAAGACGATCGTATTTGTCTCGAACATCAGCGGGCGCAATAACCTGTGGCTTGTGCCAGCCGAGGGCGGCTGGCCCATGCAGCTCACCGTCAGCGACCAGCGTCAGATGGCGCCCGCTTGGTCTCCGGATGGCAAGTGGATCGCTTACCAGTCTGACTACGATGGCGACGAGCAGTGGGACATCTTTTTCGTATCGCCGAAGACCGGGCAGGTGGTGAATGTCACGAATACGAGGGAAGTGGCGGAGTTAAGACCCACATGGTCCCCGAATGGCCGCTACGTCGCGTACATGGTGAAGCCGAAGACCTCGTCGGTTTATGAGATCGATGTTTTCGATACGTTGATGCGCCAGACCAAGCACGTCACCACGGGCACTCCCAAGGAGAAGATGAACGTCGGCCCGATCTGGTCAAAAGATGGCAAGTTCATTGTCTACACGCAGGAACAGGCCAAAGGAACCGATTCGAACATTTTCATCGCCGAGCTGGCGACGGGAAAGAGCACCGTGCTCACGCCGCACGAGGGAGAGCATCTCTACAGCGCAAACGACATCTCGCCCGATGGCAAGAGAGTGCTGATCACTTCCAATGCCGGAAACGGCTACGAGAATGTGGGGCTGCTCGATATTGCCTCGAAAAAAGTCGAGTGGCTCACGCAGGACAAATGGGAGATCAGCGGCGGGTACTTTTCGCCTGATGGACGCATCGTTGCCTGGACGGCAAACGTCGATGGCAACAGCGACATTTATCTTCGCGATCTCGGTTCCGGCAGTACCTCTCCCTTGCCCTTACCCAAAGGATGGAACTCGCTCACCGGAGCGGAGTCCGCGTTTACTCGCGACGGTTCACGCGTGCTCTACCACCATAACGGTCCGAACTCGCCCACGGACGCCTGGGTCCATAACCTGGGAACTCGCAGTTCTCTCCAGCTCACGCATTCGCTGATGGCTGGGGTTCCCGCCGATCACATGGTCGAGCCATTTCTTGTCCGCTTCCCGAGCCGCGACGGCAAGTGGACGATCTCGGCGTTTCTCTATGTACCCCGCAACATGCAGCGCAACGGCCAGAACGCTGCGATTGTCTACGTTCACGGTGGGCCGACGGCGCAAACGGTGAACTCGTTCAACCGCTTCATTCAGCACATGGTCAACCAGGGATACATGATCATTGCGCCGAACTATCGGGGATCCACCGGCTACGGTAAAGAGTTCCAGCACGCGAATCTGTTCGATATGGGGGGCGGCGACTTACAGGATGTGCTGGCTGCTGCCGAATTCATCAAGCAGACCGGACTTCTCGATCCCAAAAAAATCGTGCTAATGGGCGGCAGCTACGGCGGCTATCTCACCATGATGGGAGTTACCAAAGCGCCGGATGTCTGGGCTGCGGGAGTGCCCATCGTGCCGTTCGTGAATTACTTCACTGAAATCGAGCATGAAGACCCAATCCTGCGCGAAATGGATCTGGCGACGATGGGCGACCCCGAGAAGGACAAGGATCGATTTCGCGATCGCTCTCCGATTTTCTTCATTGATCAGGTGAAAGCGCCGCTCCTTCTGCTGGCAGGCGGACATGATCCGCGCTGCCCGAAGGAAGAAACGCTGCAGGTAGTTGAGGCGGTTAAGAAGCGCGGGGGAGTAGCCGAGTACAAGATCTACGAAGATGAAGGACACGGATTTTCGCGTCTGGAAAACCAGATCGACGCCTACAAACGCGCCGCCAACTTCATCAAGTCGCACGTGCCGCCGGCCAACTGCGGCTGTTCATTGAATGAGTAGGTGTTTCGCGGTTGGTCGTTCGTCGTTGGCCTTTAGGCGCTTTGCGTCCGGGATCAGATCGGTAAAGCGCTGGGAAACCGCGTCTGGAAATCCAGCAGACCTACCCACTCGGGTTTCACCGTGATGCGAACCATGCTGGAGATCATGCCGCGAAGCTGGGTGATCCAGGCCTGTCCTTGTTCGCGTCCGAGGTAGCGCTCGACTGCCAAGGCATATTCGGGAACAACTCCTTCTACAGGTTCGAGTCGCGCCGTGCCCCGCACCAAAAGCAC
>Ga0066710_100007694_pt1 | contig 10344 bp, 10 predicted proteins | sample GraSoiAngelo_159_FD_79666 | JGI IMG/M metagenome (GOLD analysis project Ga0066710, IMG submission 79666) | Grasslands soil microbial communities from the Angelo Coastal Reserve, California, USA - 14_1009_16_40cm | ecosystem: Environmental > Terrestrial > Soil > Grasslands | place: USA...
AATAGGTCGAGTTCTTCAATTCGGTGATTACCACCCGCTCGACCGTGATGTTAACCCCTTTGAAAATGCTTTGGATGAGGTCGTGCGTCAGGGGCCGCTCTTTGGGCGTGTCGCGCAGCAACATTCCGATGACGGCCCCCATGTTCGGCTCGACGTTAATGACGAACACCTTTTCGTCATTGCCCACGAACAGGGCGCAGCCGCTGTTGGCAGGGAGGATTCCTCGAATCTGGACCGACACGACATCATTCTTCATACGGACATTGTAATTGGGCGACCTGAAAAAAACAAGCGATTACCGCACGCTGAATGTGATTGTGTAAGATGAAAGGGGTGCATTGTTCAGTCCGTTCCGGGCGGTTCGAGCAGACGGCGCGGCAGGTCGCGATGCCCATGCATAGCGCGACGGAACACAACATCGTCACCGGCTACTTCGTAAAAGATTATGTGCTTCTTGAAGGGACGCGACACCACAAAGAAGCGCCAATCACGAAGACGTGGGTGAGCAAAGCCGCCTCGCGGACCAAGTTGGGGGTATTGTTGGAGGAGCCGGCAGGTGGCTTCCATTGCTTCAAGATAGCCGTCGGCCACGGCTTGCCCTGCATTGAGCGCATACCATTCGAATTGCCGCTCAATGTCGGCGATGAAGTCGTCCGTCTTGCGGACGTTCATGTGCCAGTAGATTGCATGCGCGCTCGCACTCGTCGGCGGATAGCAGCAAAGTCCCCGCTGGTCAGCGGCGTCACGGGCCCGTCGGCGGATGACAATAGCCATTGCTCTAGCTCAGGCGAAATCTCAAATGGCTTTTGTTGTTGCTCCTGCACAGAGCGAAGCAAATCGTTCGCGAGTTCATTGGCGTTGGAGCAAACGCCCGCCCGGACCTGCGCCTCCAGGAAATCCGCAACGTCACTGGCTAACTTGACGGTCATGGGACCAATCTCGGATAACGGGAATCGGCTGTCAAGCCAGCCTGGCCGTGCGCGAGAGCGCATCTCGAAACTGCCACCAATCGCCCCTGATGCCGGCCACAGATTCATTGAAATAAGCTCGGCCCTCGTACCTGAGTTTCTTAATCTTAATCCTAATCGTAATCGTAATCTTAATCGGTGCTTTCAGAGAGAAAGGCGAAGTCGATTAGGCTTAAGATTACGATTACGATTAAGATTAAGAGTGGCATCCGGCCTTGGCCTTGTTCAACGGCATCGCTCAAGGCAAGAGCTTGTAACCGACGCCATGAACGGTGAGCAGATGTTCGGAGGCTTCGCCGTTGTCGCCCAGTTTCTTTCGCAATTGGACAATGACCTGGTCCAGTGTGCGGGTCGTGCCGTAATAATTGTAACCCCAGACTTCGTTGAGCAAACGGTCGCGGGAGAGCACTTCGCCTTTATGACGGAAGAAGAGTTGCAAAAGTTTGAGCTCTTTGGCGGTCAATTCTTCGACCGATTTTCCGCGCTTCAACTGAAAAGTTTTGGGATCAATCATCGCCGAACCGATTTGGAAGGGGCTTTGGGCATTTTCATCGAGTGAAGCCCCCGAGCCGGTGCGGCGCAGCAAAGCATGAATGCGCGCCAACAACTCGCGCACACCAAAAGGCTTGGTGACGTAATCGTCGGCGCCAAGGTCGAGGCCGACGACTTTGTCGAGTTCCTGGCCTTTGGCAGTGAGCATCAGGATCGGAGTGGTGAGTTTTTTTGCGCGAAGCTGTTTGCAGATGTCATAACCGCTCAAGCCGGGCAGCATGACATCGAGGAGAATCATGGCAGGGCGATGTTTGGCAACGGCGTCGATGGCGGCATCGCCGCGATTGCAAACGGCGACTTCGAAGCCATCGCTGGCCAGGACCTCCTCAAGGCCAAGCAAAATGTGCGGATCATCTTCGACAATGAGAATCTTGTTTTTCATTTCAAATCTCTTTCAAAGGCAACCGCAAACTGAAACAACTGCCGCCGGCTTCGCGCGGTTCATAAACGACATCGCCGCCGTGGGCCCGCGCGATTTGGCGCGCGAGCGTCAGCCCGAGGCCCGAGCCCTGGATGCCGCTGCTCAAGGAATCGTGGGCGCGGTAAAACTGCTCGAAGATCTTCTCGGCGCAACCATCCGGCACGCCCAACCCGCGATCAAGCACCTTTACTTCCACATAAGGCAAAGGATTGCTCTGTTGCTCGACCTGCAAAGCGATTTCTTTGCGGCTATCTGAATACTTCTCAGCATTGGAGACGAGGTTTACAATTATCTGCGCCAGAGCATCGCGGTCGCCATGGACGAAAAGAGGCGATTCCGGCAGGCGGCATTCGAAGTGAAAGCCGTTCGATTCGAGATGGGGGCGGTACGTCTCGCAGGTTTCTCGAACGACGTTGACCAGGTCGCATTTCTCGAATTTGTATTTTTTCTCGCCGCGTTCGATGCGGGCGAAATCGAGCACATTATTGATCAGGCGCGTCAGCCGGGCGGTTTCGGCGGTGATGATGCTGAGATAAGAGCGTTGCTTGGCGGGGTCGGCGACGCGTCCGTCGGCCAGCAGTTCGGAGAACATGCGGATCGAGGTCAGCGGAGTTTTTAATTCGTGCGAGACATTGCTGACGAAATCGGTTTTTTGCCGGGCAAGCCTCAGTTGCCGATTCAAATCGGAGACGATCAGCCAACTGCCGACGCCGATGGCCAGCACCAGCACGCAGATAAGCAGGCCAAGGGTCCACTTGAGGGTTTGGGCTGAGCGGGTGAGGGCCGTGGGATCGATCAAATAAACGGCCGCTTCCCAATGTGGCAAGGCCTCGCCAATCTCTGTGGCCACAAAAGGCCGTTTCCAATTGGTGCGGAAATCCTTTAGCGAAGTGGCTACGGGCCTGGCTTTGTCATCGAGGAGCGTGAGACAAATCTCTTCGCGGAAGGCCGGCTCGAATTGTTGCATGAGGCTTTGCAATCCGATGATCAGGCGAGGCAGCGCCAATTGCGCGCCGAAAACCAGCCGGGGCTCGCGCGGCGAGCGATGCCAGAACAGGACATTCAATTTGTTGTCCACAAACCGGGCGAGCGTGCCTTCATTACCGTCGCCGATGAGCTGGCGGAACTCGGTTTCCGAAGGGGCGAGCTTGGAGTAATTACCCAGATCTTCGTTGGGCTGTTGTGATTGGACGGCCATTTTGTTGAAGCCGGCCTCGGATTGAAGTTGCTGTTGCGGCACCACCGCGCGCTGCTGTCCTTTGTAAAAGGAACTTTTGATCTTGCTTTGAAAGGGAGCATTATTGTCTTTGGTATTGGCATCGTTTGAGGCCAAGGATTTCAACCCGCCGAAATCCGGATTCTGAACAGGCTCATTTAGCTGCGGGTTGGAAGGGGAGTTCAGGAGTTTCTGGTCGAAAACGTTCTTCGTATTCCAATAGACTTCGGCGATCTCGCGGTTGGCCAAAAAGGTGCCGTTGTTGGCGCAGAACGAACGGGCTTCGGGCCTGCTCAGAGGAGTTGGGGATAAGAGGTCGCCGTTCAAAGTCACGACGAACCCAACTTCGGCCAGCGGCCAATTGGTGCGCACTTGATCATCGAAAAGCTTGGCTACGTCCACTGGCTTGCGTCCGGCGAGCAGACTCTCGACCTGGAGGGCGAATTCGTGCTGGCGCTCGTTCAGAAACGCGTCGGCCTCTTTGGCGAGGGAATCGGCCACGCCTTGATAGAGCAAGGATTGTTGACGTTCGAGGACGAACTCCTGATCGCGCAGCGAGCGCACGGCCAGCCAGGCCAGAATGAGGCTGGGCACGAACACGGCCAGGACGAACACGAGCGCGACTTTTTTCATCTCACTAGAAGGGAATTTGCCAGAGTTCTGGAACAATGGCGATGGGAAATCCGAAAGAAATCCGAAGGACGAATGACGAAAGAAAGCCGAAGGACGAAATCCGAAGGAGGCCCTGAAACCCAAAGTCCGGAATTTCGTCATTCGTCATTCGGAATTCTTTCGGATTTCGATATTCGGGAATTCGGATTTTCAAAGCGCCTTGCTTGTCGGCGCAAGCGTGACTGTCGGCGCTGGTTTTGCCGCGATTTGGTACAACGCCCAGGCAGTATCAGTGATTTCCCTGGTCGATCCTTTGGTTGCGAGACGCAAGGCTGGTTCGCTGAAGCGGCCGAGTTTTCGGAACTCAGCCACGACTTGCTCGCGGGCTTCGGCATCACCCTGGCTGGCTTTGACCAGCGCATCGGAGAGCTTCTGTTCCTGGGCGGGCGGGATTACTTCCGCGCGGCCAACCATCACTCGGGTCAGTTCGCGGGGCGTGGGATCGAGCGTCAATGGCAAGGTGCGATCGGTCCAGGCGCGCGGCAGGACATAGAGGACGCGCAAACCGTCCTCGGCAAACCAGGAGTCTTTCCAGGTATTGATCATGGCTACAGCCTCGCGTTGAAACAGACCAGCGCGAACCAAGGATTCTGCCATGCTCACGCCTAGCTGGGTCGAAAGGTTTTCCAACGGGAACGTCTCGTTATTTGCATCGATTTGAATTGAACGCTGCTGTCCGGGCGACAATCGGTCAACACGAATGAATTTTCCCGCGTGGTTTTGCTGGTGGAGCAGGAAAAGATCCGCGAGCGGCTCCTGGCTGGTGTTGGCAATTACAACGACATTGCTGGAGTTCATCGTCACGCGCAGCGGGGTGGCGAAGTTACCGACCCCTCGGTAGAAAATGAATTTTTCGTGCTCGGGCGCGGGGTTGGTGGCTACCAATGAGCTGATTCGCAGATAATTGGCATCGGTGTCGCGCGCGGCGAAATAATGGCTGCCCGACCTATCACCCAGGAGTGATTTGGCCACTTCACTGTTTTCGTTCTCGGGGAGAATATGAACTCTGGCCCAATGAGCCCGGCTTTCTTTGATGTTTTTATTTCCGAAAAGTGAAGCAAAGCTGAAACTCGCTTTCACTCCGGCTTTGTGAGCGTATTCATCGAGTTTCGCGATCGCGGGAGGAACCGGCATGGTTGAGGGGCCAATTTGGCAAGCTTGCGGATACCATTCGGTGATCAAACCTTGAGGAAAACTAACCGAAACATCCACGGTCTCGGACTTTTCAGAATAAAAGTAAATCACTGGTGTTTCCATCCGTTGCAAGGTGAGCATTCCGCCTTTGCCGTACGCAAGAGAGCTGGTTGGCCGGCGATTCAGTCCCGGCTTTCTCCAGTCATAAACGAACTGAGGCAATTTCGAGGTTTCGAGTGGCCGCCAATCCAACAGCATGCCGTCGCCTCCCTGGACGGAGGTGAAGGTGCCCCATTCGTGAGCCGTGTAGGTGCCGGCGGATATGCCGCCTGTGACGAGCGCAGCCAGAGTGATGGTAGCGACTAAACTGCTGACCGGCAGCAGCCATTTGAATAATGATGAATTTCTTTTCATAATTGGAATCCTTTCAAGTTGCGGTTCATTTGGAATTGCGGTAGGTCCACGATTCGGATTGGAGAGACTTTCGCGTACCCGAATCGTATTGGTTTTGCTGGAGTTTGAGACGCAACGTTTCTCCAGCGAATCCCGCCCAGAGCGGGACTGCCAGACCGATGACGAGAGCGGTCGTTTTCATACCGTCAGCCTGGCATCGGCTGCCGAAGTAGTTGTCAGCCCTGGGCAAAAGAAATGTAAAAAAGTTGTGAGGAGGGCAGGTTTGAAAGTTGAGTCGTTGAGTCTGTCCGACAACGCGGTACGATCGCGCCGAGTGAATTATGAGGAACGCGGATTTCGCACGCAGGCTGCGCGGGCGACGCTCCTCCCCCACGCTCCTCCAATGCCTGCCTCCTCTCCGCTTGACACTCAATCTCTTCTAACCCATTTAACTATTTTAACTTTTCCAGTGCACCTCGCTCATCTGCGCCTGCGCGACTTCCGCAATTACCCGCGGCTTGATGTCGATTTTTCTCCCGGCTTTCACCTCTTGCTCGGCGGCAACGCGCAAGGCAAAACCAATATTCTTGAAGCCATCTACCTTATCGCCACCCTGCGGTCCTTTCGCGGCGTTGGCGGCGGGCAGATGGTACGGCATGGACAAAAGGGTTACTTCGTTGGCTCCACCGTCATCGGCCAGGGCGAGCATCAAACCAAAATGTATTGGTCCACCCAGGAGCGCAGCCTCGCCGTCGATGGACGGCCCGTTCGCAAATTGACAGATTACCTCGGCGTGCTGCGCGCCGTGGTTTTCTGCACCGATGATTTGCTGTTAATCAAAGGCGCTGCTCGCACGCGTCGTCGTTTTCTCGATCTCCTCTTATCGCAAACTTATCCCGCTTATTTGCCCTTGCTCCATCGTTACACGCGCGCGCTGCGTTCCCGCAATGCCCTTCTCAAACAACCTCTCCTCGATCACGCCGCTCTCGAGAGCTTCTCCCGCGAACTAGTTATCGCTGGCGAAGAAATCATCCGTCTCCGGCGCGACCTGGTCCCGCAATTCTCGCCTCTTGCCGGTACGTCCTACAGTCGCATCGCCAACCAGGCTGAAAACCTGCGCCTCGCGTACCAACCCAGCGTCAAGAAGGATTTTGCCGTCGAATTGGCCCAATCCCGCGCCCGCGAACGGACCCATCGCTCGACCGTCATTGGGCCGCATCGCGACGACCTCCAACTCCTGCTCGATGACCGCTCCGCCGCCCAATTCGGCAGTGAGGGCCAAAAGCGCACCTTGGCGATTGCCCTCAAGATGGCGCAGGCCGAGTATCTTGCGGCCATTCACGGCGCGCCCCCCGTTCTTCTGATTGACGACATCATGGGCGAACTCGACGCGGCCCGTCGCAGCGGCTTTCTTCCGCTGCTAGAGCGCGCCCATCAATCGCGCGGCCAGGTTTTCATGACCGCTACCGAAGAAAATTGGCCGCAAGAATTAGCGCGCGAGGGGCAAAGATGGAGGATCAAAGAGGGCACGCTTGGCAAATGACGAGTGGCGAGGAGGCGTATTCACGCATCACGAATCACGCATCACGAATCACGCATCATCCATCCCTCCATTTCCATCATTGCATCATTGCATTCCATTATTCCATTATTCGCGCGATGGAGAAAATTCAACGCGCGCTGCTTTCGGTTTCAGATAAAAACGGGCTGGTTCCATTTGCCCAAGCGCTTGCGGGCGCAGGAGTCGAACTGCTCTCGACGGGCGGAACGGCCAAAGCTCTGCGCGAGAATGGACTTACGGTCACGGACATAAGTGCTTATACCGGTTTCCCGGAAATGCTCGATGGCCGAGTCAAGACGCTTCATCCCAAAGTCCATGCCGGGTTGCTATACCTTCGAGGCAACGCGGCTCACCAGACGGCGGTTGCCAGGCACGGGATCAAGCCGATCGACCTGATCGTGGTGAATCTTTATCCTTTCGAACAAACGGTGGCTAAGCCCAATGTCAGCTTAGAGGAGGCCATCGAAAACATTGACATCGGTGGCCCCTCAATGCTGCGGAGCGCGGCAAAAAATCACCAAAGCGTGACCGTCCTGCTCGATCCCTCGGATTACCCCGCCGTTGCCCAACAGATCAAAGAAACCGGCAACACAACCCTCGAACTGCGCCGGAAGCTTGCCGCTAAAGTTTTTGCGCGCACCGCTGCTTATGACGCGGCCATCGCCGCCCATCTCAGCCAGGCTTTCGCGACCATCCCCTCGTCGCCGCTGCCTGCGTCGTTACTGATTCAGGCGCCTCTCATCCAATCGTTGCGCTATGGAGAAAATCCTCACCAGATGGCAGCCCTTTATGGGCAATTTCACGATTTCTTCCAGCAACTTCACGGCAAAGAACTTTCCTACAATAACATCCTGGACCTGACCGCCGCTGCGAGCTTAATGGATGAGTTCACAGATGACCCGGCGTCCTTAGCGATTCTTAAACACACGAATCCGTGCGGCGTGGGCCAAGCGGCAAACCTGCGCGAAGCTTGGGAAAAAGCCTTTGCCACCGACCGGCAAGCTCCTTTCGGGGGCATCATTGCCGTCAACCGCCCGCTCGATCTTCCTTGCGCCGAAGCCATTGCTGAAATCTTTAGTGAAGTCATCGTCGCCCCGGACTTCACACCTGAGGCGCTGGCCGTTTTGCAAAAGAAAAAAAACCTGCGTTTGATCAAAACTCTGAAGTCTTCACTCAGCTCACAACCGTGGGACCTGCGCAGCGTCGGCGCTAATTCATTTCTGTTGCAACAGCGAGATAGGAATATCACCGCGCCGTCGGGCTTAAAGATCGTCACCCGTCGCCAGCCGACGGAAAGCGAGTTGAAAGCCATGTTCTTCGGCTGGCGCATTGTCAAACATGTGAAGTCTAATGCGATTGTTTATGCTGCCGCGGACCGGACCCTTGGCATCGGCGCCGGCCAAATGAGCCGCGTGGACGCCAGCCGCATTGCTGTGTGGAAGGCGAAGGAAGCCGGTCTCTCGCTCAAAGGCAGCGTAGTGTGCAGTGATGCCTTCTTTCCCTTCCCGGATGGCTTGATCGCCGCTGCTGAAGCTGGCGCGAGCGCGGCCATCCAGCCCGGCGGCTCAATGCGCGATGCGGAAGTGATCGCCGCTGCTGATGAGCGCGATATAGCGATGGCATTTACCGGGGTCAGGCACTTTCGGCATTAGAACTGATGCAGGGCCCAAGCATCAGGGGAAAGCCCAAGATCCAACTCCCAAAATCCAAAAAACCCCAAATCCCAAATCCCACCCGCTGACTAGGATGGCTCTTGAGTAACCAATCGCGCATTAGTCACTGAAGCAACCAGTAGATTAACGCCACCTGTCCCAGGCAAATCGCCCCGATTGCCGCCCAGGTCGCCCATTCACGCACGCGCAACCCCGCTTGCCAGGTTGCCGCGAGCCAAAATTGGATCTTGGCGGAGCCGATTTCTATCGTGTCGCCATTGCGCAATGGGATCGCCTGTTCAAGGGGTTGGCCATTGATGACCGCCAGCGCATCAGGCCGCGCAGTCAGCAAAAATCCCTTCTGCGTATTGAAGTTGATTTGCAAATGGTTCTCCCATACCCCAGCGTCTTCCAGTTGCAGTCCATCGTTCGCTGCGCGCCCGACCCGTACAGGAAAACGGCGGGCCACCCATTCGGTGCCCCCCCTCTTCCCAGACAGGATTTTAAACTGGATCACTAAAGAAGCCGGCGCTTGACGTAAATCTTGTCGCCCGGAAACACTTCGACATCCAAACGCGGATCTACCAACGCCTTAATGCAGTTGACGATCTGGGTGTGGCCATCGGTGCGCGTCACTCTCACATTCTTTTTATTCGCATATTCGGTAAAATCCCCCGCCGACTGAATTGCTTTGAGAACGGTCGTTTTGCTGACGTACGGGTAGCGGTTTGGGGATTTGACTTCCCCGCCTACGTAATAAAAGACGTTCTGAACGTGGATCGCTACTGTCAAGTTGACGAAAGACTTTGGCACGTAACGAGCCCGGATTTCTTTTTCCAGTTCACCCGTAGTTTTTCCGACAGCAGTGAACGTTTGGTTCAGGATGAGCGTGATCGTTCCGTCCTCTCGGATCTTTACGTCAAACGGGGCGATGGGCTGGGGCGTATCGGAAAAGACGACGCTCAAAACATCTCCCACTTTGAGCATATCGACGCCGGAGGGACTGGCCGTTTCGTTTGTGCCGGCAGTGCCACCAACGGGCGCGGTTCTCCCATTCGGGTCAGCGAATTCCGAGAAGTCTGTTTGACAACCTGTTACGAACAGCAAGCCAACGAGCACTGCGCATAATGCACCCAACTGCCCCAATATCCTGCCAACAGTTATGCTCATGTGTCCCAGTTTTGTCAGTATTTCTGCTTGATATCCAACCTCGTTTTTTCATCCGAAGCGGAATCGGCACGCGCCGCAGGTTCCTGGTCCTCGTTGCGCGAGTAGTACTCATGGTAATAGCCGCTGTAGTAATAATAGCTCTCATCCTGCGACATATTGATATTGTTCAAGACGATGCCAACCAGGTTGCCGCCGACTTTTTCGATCAATTGCTTGGCGCGAATGTTCATCGGCTGTGGATAGCGGCGGTACTGAATAACTTGCAAGGTCATATCGACTTCGCTCGCCAGGATCGAGGCATCGCTCACGCCCATGATCGGCGGCGAGTCAAAGAACACAAAATCATAGCGCTGCTTCAATTCGCTGATCAGGTTCTTCATTTGCGCCGAACTCAAAATGCCCAGCGAACTGCTCGGCAATTTGCCGCTCGGCACGAAGTCCAGCGTCGCTATGCTGGTGGTCTGGATGACCTCCTCCAGCTTGTTTTGCCGGAGCAGGTAACTGGTCAACCCGATCGAGTTGCTGACTTGGAGCACTTTGTGGAGCGTGGGGCGGCGGAGGTCGGAATCCACCACCAGCACGCGCTGGCCACTCTGCGCGAAGAC
>Ga0066710_100007695_pt1 | contig 10343 bp, 8 predicted proteins | sample GraSoiAngelo_159_FD_79666 | JGI IMG/M metagenome (GOLD analysis project Ga0066710, IMG submission 79666) | Grasslands soil microbial communities from the Angelo Coastal Reserve, California, USA - 14_1009_16_40cm | ecosystem: Environmental > Terrestrial > Soil > Grasslands | place: USA...
GGCGCCGAGGGCCCGATCTACCCGACGCCCGTGGTCGGCATGGTCGGCGAGGTCGGCGATCCCGAGCGCGCGGGGCGGCTCGGCTTCGCGCGCGCGGGCGACGCGATCGGCATCGTCGGGCCCTTCAATCCCGACCTGCACGGCAGCGAGCTGGCCAAGCTGGGCGGCGGCGAGCTGCCGCGCGGACTGCCCGAGCTCGACGTGCCGGCGGTCGCCGAGGCGATCGTCGCGGTGCGCGAGGCGGTGCGGGCGGGCGCGCTGTCGAGCGCGCACGACGTCGCCGAGGGCGGCCTGGCCGTCGCGCTGGCCGAGTGCTGTCTGGCGGGCGACATCGGCGCGCGCGTGCGCATCGAGGGAGACGTCAAGCCGTTGCCGCTGCTCTACGGCGAGGCGCCCGGCGGGTTCGTGGTCTCAGGGCCCCGCGAGGCGGTCGCCGAGCTCGGCACGGTGATCGGCGAGGTGGGCGGCGACGCGCTCGCCATAGAAGCCGGCGGCGCGTCGGTCGCCCATCGGTTAAGCGCCCTCCGTGAGGCGCACGGAGCGCTTGCCCGGCTGTTCGTCTAGTAGACCGCGCCGCGCCGGCCCGAGAAGAACAGGACCAGTGCGACGATGGCCAGCGCGAACAACAGCGGGTGGACGATTGCGCCACCCGCGATCGCGATGACCAGCAGCACGATCGCCAGGATCAGGAGCACCTCCGTGCCTCCTTTCTTGTCGCTTCGCTCGAGACCTACCCCCGACAGGCCCTTTTAGACGCGGGTGTCCAGCGCTTGACAGCGCGCTGACAAGAGCAGCCGCCGGAGGCGTTGGTAGCCTCCCCACGTGACCAACGACCGCCCCGACGTGGACGAGCGGGACGGCCCCCGGGACGAGTGCGGTGTCTTCGGCGTCTACGGACCCGAGCACGACGTCTCCCGCCTCGCCTACTTCGCCCTCTACGCCCTCCAGCACCGCGGCCAGGAGTCCGCGGGCATCGCCGCGACCGATCGGGGCGGCCACATCCTCACCCAGCGCGACCTCGGGCTGGTCAACCAGGTCTTCAACGAGCAGTCGCTGCGCGCGCTCGTCGGCGACATGGCGATCGGCCACGTGCGCTACTCGACGACCGGCTCCAACGCCTGGGAGAACACCCAGCCGGTCTGGCGCGCCGACCGCCACGAGATCGCGCTGGCCCACAACGGGAACCTCGTCAACGCCGTCGAGCTTCACGCCGAGCTGCGCGACCGCGGCGTCGCGTTCTCGTCGACCTCGGACTCGGAGATCATCGCCGCGCTGATCGCCACGCACCCGGCCGATCGCGTCGAGGACGCGATCGCCGACGTCCTGCCCCGCCTGGAGGGCGCGTTCTCGACGGTCGTGCTGACGCGCGAGAAGGTCATCGCCTTCCGCGACCCGGCGGGGCTGCGGCCGCTCGTGCTCGGCCGGCTCGGCGACCGCTACTGCGTCGCCAGCGAGTCGTGCGCGCTCGACATCATCGGCGCGACGCTGCTGCGCGACGTGGCGCCCGGCGAGATGGTCTGCCTGGGCGAGCGCGGGATCGCCACGCGGCAGGTCGTCGAGAGCGAGCGCGAGGCGTTCTGCGTCTTCGAGTACATCTACTTCGCGCGGCCCGACTCGCGGATGGGCGGCAACGTCCTGCAGGCCGCGCGCGGGCGGATGGGCGAGATCCTGTGGCGCGAGGCGCCGGTCGACGCCGACCTCGTCATCGCGGTGCCCGACTCCGGCAACGCGGCGGCGCGCGGCGTGGCGCGGGCGTCCGGGCTGCCGCAGGACGACGGCTTCGTCAAGAACCGCTACGTCGCGCGGACGTTCATCCAGCCCGGCCAGGAGCTGCGCAAGCACGGCCTGCGGCTGAAGTTCAACCCGCTTCCCGAGATCGTCGGCGGCAAGCGGCTGGTCGTCGTCGACGACTCGATCGTGCGCGGCAACACGACGCGCCAGATCGTCCGCATGCTGCGCGACGCCGGCGCGGCGGAGATCCACATGCGCATCTCGGCGCCGCCGATCAAGCACCCGTGCCACTACGGCATCGACATGTCGACGCGCGAGGAGATGGTCGCCCACGGGCGCACGGTCGAGGAGGTCGCCGCCGAGCTGGACTGCGACTCGCTGCACTACCTCTCGCTCGCCGGCGTCTACGAGGCCATCGGCCAGTCGCGCGAGACGCACTGTGACGCCTGCTTCTCGGGCGAGTACCCGCTGGGCGGCGACGGCGACGGCGCCGGGAAGTTCGCGCTCGAGCACGAGCTGCCGCTCGCGCGCGTGTAGGAGCATGCGGCGGGCGCTGGCCGCCGGGCTCGTGCTCGTGGCGGCCGGCTGCGGCGGGGGCGGCGAGAAGGTGGCGCCGCGGGGCGCGACGGAGCCGCAGGGCGTCGAGCCCGACAAGGGGTCGCCGGGCGCGGCGGAGCCCTCGGGCGGCAAGATCGACATCGCCGTGCGCGGCCACGCCTTCCAGCCGACGGTCATGCGCCTGCGGGCGAGCCAGATCATCGTCTGGACCAACGAGGACAAGGTCGACCACACCGTCGTGGGCGACGCCCCCGGCATGCACTCGCTCCTGATCCCGCCGCACGGGCGCTACGAGTTCACGCCGGTGCGTGCGGGGCGGATCGCCTATCGCTGCACGGTGCACCCGTCGATGCGGGGCGAGCTCATCGTCCGTCCCCGGTAGCGGGGCGCGTCCGCAAGTCCGACGGGTTTCGGACGCCGCTGGCAGCCGCCTGGACCCACCCGTCGGTCCCCGGACTGTCCCCCACCCGCCCACACCTTCGGACGCCGGCCGGCGGGTGGGTGGGCGAATTCCGGCCAGCGACGCCCGACGACCCGCCCGACCCGCGGACGCGCCCCACGTGTGTCACAACTCTGTGCCGGCCGCCCGGTCGCCGCCGGAGGCGCCGGTACGGTTCGGCGCGTGATCGACGTTCAGACAGCGCTCCGCGACGTGTTCGGCTTCGCGACCTTCCGGCCGGGCCAGGAGGCGGCCGTGCGCGCGGCGCTCGAGGGCCGGGACGCGCTGGTGGTCATGCCCACGGGGGCAGGCAAGTCGCTGTGCTACCAGCTGCCGGGGCTGGTGCGCGAGGACCTGACGGTGGTCGTCTCGCCGCTCGTCTCGCTGATGCAGGACCAGGTCGCGGCGCTCGAGCGCCTGGCGCCGGGGCGGGCGGCGCTGGTCAACGCCCAGCAGGACGGGGAGGCCAATCGGCGGGCGGTCGATCGCGCGCTCGCCGGCGAGGTGCGGCTGCTGTACGTGGCGCCCGAGCGCTTCTCGGCGCGCGGGTTCTACGACCGGCTGCGCGAGGCGACGGTCGGATTGTTCGTCGTCGACGAGGCGCACTGCGTCTCGCAGTGGGGCCACGACTTCCGTCCGGACTACTTCCGCCTGGCCGACGCAGCCCGGGCGCTGGGGGCTCGGGCGCTGATGGCGTCGACCGCGACGGCGACGCCGCAGGTCGCCTCGGACATCGCGCGCCGGCTCGGACTGCGCGACCCCCTGCGGGTGATCACGGGCTTCGACCGTCCCAACCTCACCTTCGCCGTCGCGCCGTGCCGCTCGGCGGTCGAGAAGCACGCGCGGATCGCCGCCGCGCTGGCCGAGCCGGGCGCGCGGCCGGCGATCGTCTACGCGGGCACGCGTGCGCGCGCCGAGGCCCTGGCGGCGGAGCTGACCGACGCGCTGGGCGTCGAGGCGCTCGCCTACCACGCGGGGCTGGCACGCGAGAGGCGCGCGGAGGCGCAGCGGCGCTTCATGGACGGCGAGGTCGAGGTCGTGGTGGCCACCAACGCGTTCGGCATGGGCGTCGACAAGGCCGACGTGCGCACGGTGTGCCACGAGAGCGTGCCGGGCTCGCTGGAGGCCTACTACCAGGAGGCGGGCCGCGCGGGGCGCGACGGGGGCCCGGCGCGGGCGCTGCTGTTCGCCGAGAGCCGCGACAAGGGGCTGCACGTGTTCTTCATCGAGCGCGCGCGGGTCAACGAGCGGGCGGTCGCGCGCGTGGCGGCGCGGCTGGCGGCGAGCGCGGTTGACGGCCGCTACGACGTCGGTCTCGCCGATCTGGCCGCGGTGGCCGACGACGACGAGACGGTCAGGGCGATCGTCGGGCACCTCGCGCGGGCCGGCGTGGTCCAGCCCGCCCCGTCGACGCCGGACCGGCTGCGCGGACGGCTCCTGGGCGCGTTCGACGGGCGCGCCGCGGCGGTGTGCCGCGCGAGCGCGGCGGAGGCCGAGAGCGCGCGCTGGCGCCAGTACCGCTCGATCTGGGCGTTCGTCGAGCGCGCCGAGTGCCGGCGGCGGGCGATCCTGCGCCACTTCGGCGACGGCGCGCCGACCGCCGAGCGCGACGGCCAGCCGTGCTGCGACGTCTGCTCGCCCGAGGCGGCGCCGCCCGCGCCCCCGGCGCGCACGGCGCTGCCCGGTCGCGCGGCACGCGGGGCGCCGGTGGACCTCGACGACGCGATACTGGACGTCGTGGCCACGGCGTCGCCGTCGGTCGGCAGGACCGGGACGGTCGAGATCCTGCGCGGCAGCCGGTCCAAACGCATCCAGCGCAACTCGTACGACGGCTTGGCCGCCTATGGCTCGTTCGCGCACCTGCGGGCCGACGAGGTCCTCGGGCGGGTCGATGAGCTCGTGGCGGCGGGCCGGCTGCGCCTCACCGGCGGCGCGTACCCCACGCTGCGCGTCGTCGGGGCGGCCGGCGCCCGGGCGGCGTGACCGGGGATGCGCTTCGCGAGTCCCTTGGGGCGAACGCTTCGCGTTCGCGCGGTCCGCTGTCCATCGCCGTCCTTGCCTCGGGTGCCGGCACGAACCTCCAGGCGCTGCTCGACACCGTGCACGGCCGCGAGGCCGAGGTGGTCGCGGTCGCCTCGGACAACCCGGACGCGACCGCGCTCGAGCGCGCCCGGGCACGCGGCGTGCCGACTGCCGTGTTCGCGCGCGCCGAGTACGCCGACCGCGCGCAGCGCGACGCGGCGATGGCCGGCTGGATCGAGGAGCGTGGCGCCCGGCTGATCGTCCTGGCCGGCTACATGCAGCTGCTCAGCGCCGGCTTCCTTCACCGGTTCCCCGACGCGATCATCAACGTCCACCCCGCGCTGCTGCCCGCGTTCCCGGGCATCGGGGCGATCGCGCAGGCGATCGACTACGGCGTGAAGGTCTTCGGGGTGACCGTCCACTTCGTCGACGAGGGTGTCGACACCGGCCCCATCATCCTCCAGGCGGCGATCGACCTCCCGGAGGCGAAGGACCCCGAGGCGGTCCACGCCGCGCTGCGGCCGCTCGAGCACCGGCTGCTGCCCGAGGCGGTCCGGCTCTTCGCGGCGGGCGCGCTGCGCCGGGACCCGGCCAACGCGCGCCGCATCGTGGTCACGCCGCCCGCGGGCGGACGTCGTTAACGATCAGTAGTCGTCGTCCTCGTCGGCGAGCTCGTCTTCCGCGAGGTCCTCGTCGTCGAGCTCGAGGCTCTCCGGGTCGTCGAAGCCGGTCGGGTCCTCGCCGGTCGAGTCATCCGGCTCGTTGTCCTCCCACTCGCCCGCGGCCGTGGGCACCGAGGTGTCCCGCTTGACGGCTTCCCAGTCGCTCCTGGTCTCCTCGATCTCCCCGCCGAGGTCGTCGCTGCGCTCGGACAGGTCGTCGACGGTCGATTCGGCTTGATGCTGCGCCTCCACGACATGGTGCTCGTCGATCACCAGCATGCCCCTCCTCCGCTCGATCCTCTAACGATCATCGCGCTCAGTTCCCTTGGCCGCAACCGTCCAAACCGCGGTCCCGCCACCGCAGGCCGTATCCTCGCGCCCATCGCCGAGGCCGCCCGTCCCGTGTCAGCGCCGCCCGAGCCGACCGCCCCGGGCGAGGTTCGCGTGCGCCGGGCGCTGCTGTCGGTGTCCGACAAGCGCGGGATCGTCGACTTCGGCCGGGGCCTCGCGGAGCTGGGGATCGAGCTCGTCTCGACCGGCGGCACCGCGGTCGCGCTTCGACTGGGGGGCCTCGAGGTCCGCACGATCGAGGACTTCACCGGCTTCCCGGAGATGATGGACGGGCGTGTCAAGACTCTGCATCCCCGGCTGTACGCGGGGCTCCTGTGCCTGCGCGACAACCCGGAGCACCTCCGGGCCGCCGCCGACCAGGGGATCGAGTTCGTCGACCTGGTCTGCGTCAACCTCTATCCCTTCGAGCGCACGAGCGCCCGGCGCGGGGTGACCGACCATGAGGTCGTCGAGCAGATCGACATCGGCGGCCCGACGATGATCCGCGCGGCGGCGAAGAACTTCCCGTTCGCCGCGGCGATCGCCTCGCCCGAGAGCTACGACGCGGTGCTGCAGGAGCTGCGCGAGTCCGACGGGCGCCTGTCGCTCGGCACGCGCGAGTGGCTGGCCGCCGAGGCCTTCGCGGCGACCGCGCGCTACGACACAGCGATCGCCCGCTGGTTCGCCGAGCGCGCGGAGGACTTCCCGCCGCTGTTCGTCCGCGCCTTCGAGAAGGTCACCGACCTCCCCTACGGCGAGAACCCGCACCAGCGGGCGGCGTACTACGCCCAGGTCGGCGCGCGCATGGACGTGCTGTCGATGGTCCGCCAGCACCAGGGTAAGCAGCTCTCCTTCAACAACCTGCTCGACCTCGACGCCGCTCGCCGCCTCGTCAAGGAGTTCGAGGTCCCCGCGTGCGCGATCATCAAGCACAACAACCCGTGCGGCGTCGCGGTCGGCCGGACCGTGCTCGATGCCTACCAGCGCGCCTTCGCCTGCGACCCGCTCAGCGCCTTCGGCGGCGTGATCGCGGTCAACCGCCGCCTCGACGAGGCGACGGCGCAGGCCATCGCCGGCCAGTTCGTGGAGGTGCTGATCGGGCCCGGCTACGACGAGGACGCGCTGCGCGCCTTGTCCGCCAAGCCCAACGCCCGCGTGCTCGAGGACGGCGAGCGCCGGACGCTGCCGGCGTCGGACCCCGACCTGCGCCAGGTCATGGGCGGGCTGCTCGTCCAGGACCGCGACCTCGCGCTGCTCGAGGAGCGCGCCGAGATGGAGGTCGTGACCGAGCGAAAGCCGTCCGAGGCCGAGTGGAGCGAGATGCTGTTCGCCTGGCGGGTGTGCAAGCACGTGCGCTCCAACGCGATCGTGCTCGCCCGGGACCTGGCGACGGTCGGCATCGGCGCCGGGCAGATGAGCCGCGTCGACTCCGTCCGGCTGGCCATCGAGAAGGCGCAGTCGTCGCTCGATGGCGCGGCGCTGGCCTCCGACGCCTTCTTCCCGTTCGCCGACGGCCCCGAGCTGGCCATCGAGGCCGGCGCGCGAGCCATCATCCAGCCCGGCGGGTCAAAGCGCGACGCGGACGTCGTCGAGGCCGCCAACCGCGCCGGCATCGCGATGGTCTTCACCTCGCGGCGGCACTTCCGCCACTGAGGGGCCCCGGCAGAGGCGGTCCATCGCCCGCGCCGGGCGGTGCCGGGGACCCCCGCACCCGCGCGGCTCGCCGGTCAGGCCGTCTCGCCCGCGACCGGCTCCGTCATCGACGGCGTCGTGGGCGCGTTGACGTACGGCTGCTCGGGCTCCTGGTGCTCCTCGTGGTACGCCGACTCGGCGTTGACGGCCCAGATGTCGTGGCTCGTCCCGCGCAGGAGGTTGTCGACCGCGCGCATCGCGGTGAGCATCGAGTGATCGGAGTTGTTGTAGCGGTGCAGGCCGTTGCGTCCGACCTGCACGAGGTTCTCGATCCCCTCCAGCCAGTCGCGGATGACCGCGACGCGGCCGGCGTACTCGGTGTCGTACATCGGATAGGCCATCGGCACCCGCACCACGTAGCCGCGCTTGACCTTGTCCGGCGTGGCCAGGCCGATCGCCGCGAGCTCCTCGGTGGCCAGCGCGACGAGCCGGTCGTCGTCCATCGTCCACAGCTCGTCGCCGGCGAAGCAGAAGTACTCGAGCCCCACGCACGCCGTCGACGGGTCGGGGACCATCCACGGGCTCCACGAGCGGTAGTTCTGGATCCGGCCGACCTTGACGCCGGGCTCGTGGATGTAGATCCAGTTGTCGGGGAACAGGTCCTCGCCGTCGAGCACGAGGGCGACGGTGAGGAAGTCGCGGTAGCGCAGGCCGCGCGCCGCCTCGAGGATCGGCGCGTCGGCGGGCGGGCGCGTGAGCCCCACGGTCGCGCGCAGCGGCAGCGAGGAGATCACGTGGCTGGGGGCGTAGGTCACGCCGCCGGCGTCGACCTCGAGGATCCGGTCGCCCTCCATGCGGATCGCCGTCACCGGCGCCTGCGTGCGCACCTCGCCGCCGAGCTCGCGGATGCGCGCCGTCATCGTGTCCCACATCTGGCCCGGTCCGTAGCGCGGGTAGTTGAACTCGCTGATCAGCGACTTGATCTTGTTGCCGCGGTTGCCGAAGAACGCGGCCTTGGCGGCGCTGAAGAACGAGAGGCCCTTGATGCGCTGGGCGGCCCACTCGGCGCGGATCTCCGTGGTCGGCACGCCCCAGACCTTCTCGTTGTAGGACTTGAAGAACAGCTGATACAGGCGCTTGCCGAAGCGGTTGGAGACCCACTGCTCGAGGTTGTCCTCGGGGGCGTTGCGCTTGGTCGCGGCGGCCCACAGGTACGACAGCCCCGCGCGGATGAGCTCGACCGGCCCGAGCTTCTTGATGACGTCGGTGCCGTTGAGGGGGTAGTCGAGGAACTTCCCGTTCCAGTAGATGCGCGACATCCGCGGGCGCTTGAGGAACTCGTCGCCCATGACCTCGTGCCACAGCGCGTCGACCTCGGTCGCCTTGGTGAAGAAGCGATGGCCGCCGAGATCGAAGCGGTAGCCCTCTGGGTCGACAACCGTCTTGGCGAGGCCGCCCACCTGCGTCTCCGCCTCGACCACGACGACCGGCTTGCCCTGCTTGGCCAGCAGGTAGCCGGCGGTCAGGCCGGCGGGGCCGCCGCCGAGCACGAGCGCGGGGCGCTCAGGCGTGATGTGGGGCAGTGTTCGCTCGAGACGAGTGGGCATGACGCAAAGGAAAAGGGTCTATCCGTTCGTAGTCTTCACGAACAGGAGGCCCTGCAGGGGGTTAGGTCCGGGATCCCGGAAGTGCTGAGGCACGATAGCGACCAAGTTAAGGCGTGAATCAGCGCGCAGGACGCCCTCGTACTCCATCGAGCGGTCGCGGACGCGCGACGTCCACGGACCGCGCCAGCGCTCGGGCTTGAACACGATCGGCTTGACGAACAGCAGGCGCTGACCGACGCGCATGCGCCGGATGAGCGGCAGCAGCTGGGTGTCGACGCCCGTGCGGTCGAAGTGCTCGGCGCCGTCGCGCCAGTCCGCCACGCCGGTGTCGCGGACGATGCCGAACGGGTTGGCGTAGGTCAGCCGCGGCGACATGTAGTACGACAGCACGGGCACCTGCTCGGGCTGCATGGACAGCACGATGTCGCCCCGGTGCACGAGCGGGCTCATCGTCTCAGCCAGGTAGTGCGCGTTGCTCTTCGCCGAGGGACCGCTCGCGTAGACCCAGCTCGCCGCGAGCAGCGCCAGCGCGGCGACGCCGATCCGGCCGCTGCGCGTCAGGCCGACGGCAGCCAGCAGCAGCAGCGGCGGCAGCGCGATGGCCAGGTAGCGCGTCGCCCAGGCGGGCGAGGCCTGCGAGAGCCCCCACGCGGCGAGAATCGGCAGCACGGCGATCACCGCCAGCGCCGGCACGAGCACGGTGCGATCGCGCCGCGAGCGGCCGGCGAGCGCGGCGAGGCCGGCGCCGCCGGCCAGCGCCACGACGTAGGTGCCGCTCTGCCCGCCGAGCAGCAGGTTGGGCGACTTGACCAGCGTCGAGAACGACGGCGGCGTGGCCCAGGGCGCGCCGGTGTGCAGCGTCTGGAAGACGAGCGTCGGGAGCCACGGCGCGTAGAGCAGCGCGGCCAGTCCGAAGCCGACGCCGGCGTCGCGCGCGAGCGCGCGCCGGTCCTCGCTCGCCTGCCAGACCAGGGCGAGCGCGACCGCGAGCGCGAGCGCGTAGAAGAACGCCCAGTTGTGCGTGTAGAGCAGCGCCGCGAGCAGCACGCCGAAGGGGATCCGGTAGGCGCGCCGGCCGTAGAGGTAGGCGTGCAAGAAGCACGCGGTGCACAGCGTCGCGAGCAGGATGACCAGCGCGTACATCCGCGTCTCCTGCGCGTAGCTGGTCAGGAACGGGTTGATCGCGGTCAGCCCGGCGAGGGCCCACCCGGCCCGCTCGCCGAAGAGGCTGCGGCCCGCCCACCACGCGGCGGGGATCGTGAGCATCGCGCAGAGCAGCGAGAACGCGTGGGTCTGGGCCTCCGAGCGCCCGAAGACCTCCATCCACCAGTGCAGCAGCCAGTAGTACAGCGGGGGCGAGCC